>OIDD01000259.1_pt1 | contig 30742 bp, 23 predicted proteins | sample 1606751 | NCBI WGS metagenome assembly OIDD01 (sample SAMEA3882544, study PRJEB24775) | human gut metagenome | biome: human-associated habitat; feature: intestine environment; material: feces | place: Netherlands | collected 2009/2010
CTCGAATGGAGAAGATGGAGATGAAAGATATAGAAGGAACAGCTTATACTTTGATAGCCTATTCCAAGGCACTCAGGTGTAAAGTTAGACTTGTCATCTGGCAGATGCCGAATGGCAAGAAGAAACTATTCTTCTCTACAGACACCTCACTTTCGGGTGAAGAGGTACTTCTTTATTATAGAACCAGGTTCCAGATCGAATTTTGCTTTCGTGACGCCAAAGGCTATACTGGTCTTATGGACTGCCAGGCTCGCGATAAGTGGAAACTCGATTTTGCTTTCAATGCTTCGTTCACATCACTAAATGTTGCCAAGGTAACTATGAAGGAGATGGGAATGGAATATTCTATGTCTTCATTCAAGTCACTGATGACCAACATTTATCTGGTGAAACGAATTTTTAAAGCAAGCGGGTACACCCCGAACCGAACTTTAATTAGCAAGATTTTCAAAGATCTCTCGTGCTTACAGCGTATAGCTGCTTAGCACATTATTGAATTATTAACGAACTATTGATACACAATTATGAAGAATAAGATAAAATACATTTGTACAATAATCATAGTACTCCTTTCATTTGCACAACAAATAAAAGCTTAACATAATACTGATACTAACATTGACGAAATAATGAGAAAAGCAGAGTATGGGGATGCAGTTTCTCAATACCAACTAGCTGCATTCTATCACAAGGGGTATGGTATCAAAGAAGATCAAAAGCTAGCTTATTTCTGGGGATTAAAAGCTGCGAAACAAGATTTTGCACAAGCTCAATATTTAGTAGGATACCTATATGCTAACGGACAAGGTGTCACCAAAAATCTTGCTAATGCTATTGTTTGGTGGAAGAAATGCGCTAATCATGAGAATGATACAGAATTGATGAAACAAGATGATTTCAAATTTTGTGTAGCAAATGCGCAACTCTTTCTTGGGTATTGTTCTATCAAAGGGGAAGAAGTAGAAAAAGATCCCAGCGAAGCATTCGTATGGATGAACAAAGCTGCAAAAAATGGTAATATTGATGCAATGTGGAATGTTGGTCTTTTATATCATGATGGAATTGGTATTAGTAAAGATTTATCAAAAGCATAAGACATTAGGTATTCCTGAAAAGAACATACATTTTATATCTAATGCAACTCTGAACAATATAAAACATGAGATAAAATGGCTGCAAGATGTAATCAATGCATACAATGGAGATTCACGTATTATATTCTACTATGCAGGTCATGGTATTCCAGACGAAAAGAACAAAAGTGCTTACCTGCTTCCGGTTGACGGCTATGGCTCTGATGTAACAACAGGATACGCCTTAGAAGACTTATATAAATCGTTGGGAAGTCAGCCTTCAAAATCGGTAACAGTATTTCTCGATGCATGCTTCAGCGGTGCAAACCGTGATGGAAACATGTTAGCTTCAGCTCGCGGTATTGCCATTAAGGTAAAATCTAGCAGTCCAACAGGCAATATGGTCGTATTCACAGCCGCACAAGGGGATGAAACCGCCTACTCATACAAAGAGCGAAGTCATGGTCTCTTCACTTACTATCTCTTGAAGAAACTTCAAGAAACAAAAGGAAATGTTACTTTAGGCGAGCTTGGTGATTACATACAGATACAAGTAAAACGCCAATCAGTAGTAACGAATGGCAAACTACAATCACCAGCAATTCTCACAGCACCAAAGCTTGGGAAAAATTGGAAACTGAAATAAAGCTATTTTGTTTCAAATTCACCTATTTAAAGTTATTAACACAACTACGAAAATGGGCGATTTTTTACAATTATTCACTAAACAGGTCATCTGCCACAACCTCACTCTGCACCCTATTCCAATAGGCATTATGAGCTACCCCATAAGTGGTAACCATCGTAAGATGAATCGCCTTGCGATGAGAAACGGAAGCACCGAAGCGGAAAAGCTTGTGACGAAGAACAGCATCGTAATCCTTATCTAACACAAACTCATTCTGCGAGAACTTCATCTCACAGACATTGACCGTATTATCGGCACGCTCTATCAGCATATCAATCTGCGCACCAGCACCATAAACTGGGTCATCTTTCACCTGCCAGGAATACGTATTGGTAACAACGCCCGAAATGCCAAGCGCCTGCTTGATTTGATGAATATGCTGGAAACATACCCGCTCGAAAGCCAAACCGCACCACGAATACCGGAGAGGCGAAGTATAATTATGAGACCAGAATGAAGGATCATCGGTTTTGTTCTCCTGCATAAACTTCAGATAGAATAATGAGAAGTTATCCATCAAGCGATAGATGGCATTATATTTCCTGGCACCATAGGCATTGGTACGGATGATAAAGCCACAATGCTCCAAATCTTCCAAGATTCGGGAAAGATTACCATTATCCGCAATTTCCAAACCAGACACGATCTCCTCTCTACGCATTCCGCCTAACTTCTTCCCCAAGATACTCACCACATCTATATATTTATCAGAATTACGGAAGAGAGAATCATACAACTCCCTGAACTCATAATGCAAAAGACCCTGAGGTGCAAAGAAAAGAGAATCTATATTCTGCGCCAAGCTCCTGCCCTTCTGCATCAAAGACCAATAATAAGGAACACCACCCATCACCATATACGCCTCCAGCAAATCATATCGAGAATAAGCCAAGCCCATAGCCTCGCTATATTCTTCACACTCGTGAAGGGTGAAAGGCTCCAGGAATATCTGATAATTCACACGATTATGAAGTCCGCCATGATTCCTGAAAATCTTATTGATGATCCAGGATGTGGCAGAACCGCAAATAATGAGCAGGATATCATCCCGCATGGCAGCCCATCCATTCCAGAAGAACTCCAAAGCCGTGACAAACTTAGACCTTGGCGTATCCATCCAAGGCATTTCGTCGATGAAAACAACTTTCTTCTTCGCTGATGACTGGCGAATAAGCTCCTTCAACATATCGAAAGCCTCCAGCCAATGCTTAGGAGTAGAAGACGCAGCAAATCCTGCATTCTCCAAAGAAGAACGCCAACCATACAGTTGCTCTTGCAAAGACCCATTAGCAAGACCGGAATGAGAAAAAGTAAACTTATCCTTAAACGTCTGTTTGATGAGATAAGTCTTTCCCACACGTCTTCTTCCATACAACGCTACGAATTTTGAGTCATCGGAATTATACGCTTCCCACAACTCTGCCTGCTGTTTCTTTCTGCCTATCAACATATTATAATCCTCCTTTATTGATTATTCTACTCATTAAACTAGGGGCAAAGATAATAAAAACAATCGGTATAATTGGCGGAAAATACATTTTTTAACCCATATTCCGCCAATTATACGCTTATACTTGGCGGAAAACACCTTTTTAGACCCCTTTTTCGCCAAGTATAGCATACAAAACCACCCTTGATTTAAATTAAATCTTTCCATGTGGGATAAAAATAAATCACATTTTGCTTTGTCATTTCGAGGAAAGGCAGTACCTTTGCACCCCGAATGCCGAAAACCGAGCAGGCTTGCGGCTTCGAATTATTAATCATTTATAAACATTTTATTTAATGTACAAAACAATTTTCAACAAGCGCAACAGCTTGAAGTTCAACCGATTCTCTAACAAGAATTACTCACTCTTCGCAGTTTTGGGAAGAGAGGTACTTGTTGGTGCACTCAGCGTTGCTACCCTGAGCCATGCCAAGGCAGCAGGCGTAAGCACAGAGGGAGCCAAGGTTGATTCTACCCTCTACAAGGGCGGAAAGGCTTACGAGCTAGATGCGGTGAGCGTTACCGGATCTCGTGCGCCGATGACTGTAGAACAGTCACCTAAGATTGTGTCTGTCATTACCCGCGACGATATTCATCGTGCGGCTGCGCAGACTATCAACGATGTATTGAAATTAGCTACCGGCGTGGATGTCCGTCAGCGTGGTGGCTTTGGTGTTCAGACGGATATTTCCATCAATGGTGGAACCTTCGACCAGATTACCATTCTCCTGAATGGCATCAACATTTCCAATCCACAGACTGGTCACAATGCTTCTGATTTTCCTGTAGCTCTTGCCGACATCGACCACATTGAAGTGCTCGAGGGGGCAGCATCGCGCGTATTCGGAACTTCAGCCTTCAACGGTGCCATCAACATCGTAACCAAGAAGGCAAAGAATGATGGAGTATCTGCAAGTGTAGAAGGCGGAAGCTTTGGAAGTTTCGGAGCACAGGGACGTGTGCAGACGGCTTTTGAAACGGGCAAGTGGACTCAGGCTTATTCCGTAAGCGGAGGCTACAAGCGCTCGGATGGTGGCACAGAGAACAGCGACTTCGAGAAGGGTCAGGGCTACGGCAATCTCTCTTTCTCTTACTACCAGCGTTTCGACATCATCGCCCAGTTGGGTATTGCTACCCAGAGCTACGGTGCCAACACTTTCTACAGCGCCAAATACAACAACCAATATGAGAAGACAGACCACGGTATGGCTTCTCTCAACCTGAGTCTGCACAACCAGGAGAAGACCTGGGAGATTGCACCTCAATTCTATTATAACAATTTCAAGGACCATTACCAGCTGATTCGCGGTATGGCTGGAGCCAAGGCAGGCGAGAACTATCACGACCTAGATGTTTATGGTGGTGGTCTGAATGCCAACGTGGCTTGGGCTTTGGGTAAGACTGCGGTTGGTTTCGACATCAGCAAGGAGTGCATCTACTCTACTGCATTGGGCGAGGAACTCGCAGAGAAAGACTATAAGGACATCTCGGGTTCTGACCGTCAATATACCCGAAAGGGAGAGCGCACCAATACCAACATCATGCTGGAGCACAACTTCATCTTCAGCGGTTTCACCTTGTCGGCAGGTGTCTTGGCCAACAAGAATACCGGTTTGGACAACGACTTCCGCTTCTATCCTGGTGTGGATATGAGTTATCGTCCTAACGACAACTGGAAGTTCTACGCCTCCTGGAACAAGGCTTTGAGAATGCCTACCTACACCGACTTATATATAAGTAATGTTGTGCAGCAGGGCGACATCAACCTGAACCCGGAGAAGAACTCAACCTTCAAGGTGGGCACCCAGTATCGCCAAACAGGTTTTGCCGCAACCGTAAGCGGATTCTATGCTCACGGCACCAACATGATTGACTGGGTTCAGACATCAGAAACGGAATTGGCTGACAGCAAGTACCACGTGATGAACATCGGAAAGCTCAACAACATGGGCTACAACGTAGATGCTACCATCTACATGAGAGAATTGGCACTAAACAGTTTCATCACCCGCATCAAGTTGGGCTATGCTTACATCTATCAGGATCATAAGACCGAGACCAACATCCTGAAATCACTCTATGCATTGGAGTATCTGAAGCACAAGGCAGTATTCGGCCTGGATCATCAGATATGGAACAAGCTTTCTGCATCCTGGAGCGTAAGATGGCAGCAGAGAATGAATGGCTATCATCCATACACCAAGGTGGATTGCAAGCTGATGTGGGACGAGAAGAATTATAATATCTTCGTAAAAGCAGATAATATCACTTGCCACCGCTATTACGACCTTACTGCCGTTAAGCAGCCAGGTTTGTGGATTATGGCAGGAGCCAGCATAAATCTCGGCTGGTAATATAAAACAAAAAGTCTTCAAGCAATTTTGGCTTGAAGACTTTTTTCTTTTATTCCGGTTTCTGATATTTTCCGTTCACTTTAATCGGTTCGAGATGGATTCCCACATGGGTATCTGCGCCGAAGTGCTGCTTCAGTTTCGTTTCAATATGAGTAGCATGCTCATGTGCCTCATAAAGCGAAAGAGAACCCGGCATACGGACGTGCATTTCTATCGCTATCTTGTTTCCGATGCGACGGGTACGCAGGTTATGAATCTCTCCTACTCCCTGCTCTCCGTTTGCAATCTTCAGGATTTCATCTTCCTCTGTTTCAGGAAGACTGGCATCCGTCAGTTCTTTCACAGACTGCATCACCAGTCCCCAGGCTGCCTTGATGATGAAGATACTTACAACAATGGCAGCCAGCGGATCGAGCACCGCCCATTTTTCTCCCAGGATGATGGCGCCACCAATACCGAACATCGTTCCGATACTCGATAAAGCATCGCTGCGATGATGCCAGGCATTCGCCACCACAGCCTCAGAATGATATTTCTTACCGGCTTTTACCGTAAACTGATAAGCCCACTCCTTCATCACGATGCTCAGGATGGCTGCCAGCAAGGCAACAATGCCCGGCTGCTGCAATGTTTCGCCGCAGATGGCACGATAGGTCTTGGTAACGCCCGAATAGCAGATCATCACACCCACCACGAAGAGCGAAATGCCGATGATGGCTGTGGCAAGCGTCTCGTATTTGCCATGACCATAATCATGGTCCTTATCCATCGGCTTATTGCCCAGTTTAACGAATACCAATACCACCACATCTGTGGCGAAATCGGTGAGCGAGTGGATGGCATCCGCTATCATAGCTGCCGAATGTCCGAGGATACCTGCAGCAAACTTCAGTACGAGCAGCACCACATTGATGATGCTTCCCGCTATCGTCACCTTATATACTTCCTTCACTCTATCCGCATCAGCGGAATGATTCTTATTCGCTTCTACGGACATCTCTTGCTCGCTATTTTTTCTCTCATTCTTGTCCATACTATAAAATATAACAGAAGTCCTTTGCTTCCTCTTATCATGTTTTTGTATAAATCTATCTTACTGTTTTTTAGAATTTGAGCCGCAAAGATAATGCCATTTTCTGAAAGCGGATAAAAAGGGAGATTAAAAAAGTATAAAAGCATCGCTAAACAAGAAAATTATTGTAATTTTGCAGCCGTTTTAGAAACAATACATTAATTAATAAGGAATGTGCGATTCTCTGGTCGCAGCATCAGATTATTCAGATTATATGGTTTTAAATTACATTTGGATAGCATTTTTCGTGATTGCGTTCATCTTCGCACTCATCGGATTGGCAATGGGAGATACGACTATCTTCCAGAAGATTGTAGATTCCACCTTCGACTCATCCAAGAATGCCTTCGAGATTTCTCTCGGGCTGACGGGCGTGCTCGCCCTCTGGCTTGGCATCATGAAGATTGGAGAGAAGGCGGGAGTAGTGAATGTGTTGGCAAGAGCGCTCAGCCCTGTCTTCACCCGTCTCTTCCCTGATATTCCGAAGAACCATCCGGTGATGGGAAGCATCTTCATGAATATCGCTTCGAATATGCTGGGACTCGATAATGCGGCAACACCTACCGGATTGAAGGCAATGCAGCAGATGCAGGAGCTCAACACGAAGAAGGATACGGCGACGAACCCGATGATTATGTTCCTGGTTCTGAACACCTCAGGACTCACCATCATCCCTACCACCATCCTCGCCTTCCGTGCCTCCTATGGTGCAGCACAACCTACGGATGTCTTCATCCCTATCCTGATGGCTACGCTCGTGGCTACGCTTGCCGGAATCATCATCACTTCGCTCTGGCAACGCATCAATATCCTTCAGCCGGTACTGCTCGCCACTCTGTTGGGAATGTGCGCCTTCGTTGGCATCATCATCTGGGGATTCGGACAGATGGATAAGGATACGATGAACACGGTTACCACCGTGGCTTCAAATATGATTCTCCTGGGCATCATCCTCTGCTTCATCCTGGCTGGATTCTGGAAGAAGGTGAATGTATATGATGCATTTATCGAGGGAGCAAAGGAAGGTTTTACCACTGCGGTGAAGATTATCCCTTATCTCGTAGCGATTCTCGTGGGCATCGGCGTGTTCCGTGCTTCGGGAGCGATGGACATGGTGATTCAAGGCATTTCGTGGTCGGTAGAACAATGCGGCTTGAACGCTGATTTCGTAGGCGCCCTGCCTACCGCCATCATGAAACCGCTGTCGGGAAGTGGCGCACGAGGCATGATGCTGGAGGCGATGAAGAACTATGGTCCTGATTCGTTTGTGGGCAGATTGAGCTGCATCTTCCAGGGTTCCACCGACACCACCTTCTATATCTTGGCAGTATATTTCGGTAGTGTAAGCATCAGGAATACCCGCCACGCCGTGGCTTGCGGCTTGCTCGCCGATTTGGCAGGAGTCATCGCAGCAATCGCTGTTGCATATCTTTTCTTCGGATAATTAACATCAAAAATAATGGCAAGTTTAAAATCACTCGCAAAGGATACCGCCATCTATGGTTTGAGCAGTATCATCGGCAGATTCCTGAACTATCTGCTTGTACCACTCTATACGGCTAAGATCAGCGCCGCCAGTGGTGGTTATGGTGTCATCACCAACATGTACGCCTATACGGCGTTACTTCTCGTTATCCTGACCTACGGAATGGAGACCACCTTCTTCCGTTTCGTCAATAAGGAGGGAGAAGATGCTCATAAAGTTTATACCACGGTATTGAGCATGGTGGGCTTCACCTCCCTGCTCTTCATCGCCCTGGTATTCCTCTTCATCTCGCCTTTGAGCGATGCGATGGGCTACGCCGACCATCCGGCTTACGTCTGGACGATGTTCGTAACCGTGGCTATTGATGCTTTCCAGTGCATCCCATTCGCTTACCTCAGATACAAGAAGCGCCCGCTGAAGTTTGCGGCCTTGAAGATGCTTTTCATTATCGGCAACATGACAATGAATATCGCCTACTTCGGTTTTATGGGCGGAAGCGACGTAGAGTATGCTTTTTACATCAATATCATCTGCACCTCTACCATGACCATCTTCTTCTTTAAGGAACTGAAGGAAGGTTTCTCCGGTCCTTACGCTTCCTGGGCAGAAACCAAGGTGCTCATCAAGAAGATGCTTAGCTACAGCTGGCCAATCCTCGTGCTTGGTATTGCAGGTATATTGAACCAGACTGCCGATAAGATTCTCTTCCCTTACATCTATGAGAAGGGCGATGCTCACACGCAGCTCGGTATCTATGGTGCCGCATCGAAGATTGCGATGATCATGGCAATGATTACCCAGGCTTTCCGCTTTGCCTACGAACCTTTCGTGTTTGGCAACGCCAAAGAGAAAGACAATAAAAAGATGTATGCTTCGGCAATGAAGTATTTCGTTATCTTCACCCTCCTGGCTTTCCTTGTGGTAGTAGGATATTTGGATTTGCTTCGCCACATCATCGGTCGCGACTACTGGGATGGTTTGAAGGTAGTGCCTATCGTAATGGCTGCCGAAATCATGATGGGAGTTTACTTCAACCTCAGTTTCTGGTACAAGCTCATCGACAAGACCATCTGGGGTGCTTACTTCTCGGGCATCGGTTGTGCGGTATTGATAGCCATCAACGTTATCTTCGTACCTATCTATGGTTACATCGCCTGTGCCTGGGCTGGTTTCGCTGGATATGGAACAGCTATGATTCTCTCCTACTTCGTGGGGCAGAAGAAGTATCCTATCAACTATCCTGTGAAGGAGATTATGATTTATGTGGTTCTCTCGCTCATTCTTTTTGCAGGAATGACCGAGGCTAACAGATACTTCTCTACCGCCATCGCTTGCCTCATCAATACGGTACTCATCCTCATCTTCACCGCCTATCTCGTGAAGAAGGATTTTCCATTGAAGAGTCTGCCGGTGGTTGGAAAGTACTTTAGAAAGTAAAGCATCTTATGAAGTTATGAAAGCTGAAATGATGAGGAATCAACTCATAAACAGATTAAGTGTAAACGATATTTATTCTCTTTGCCTTCAGACGCAAGGCAAAGAGAATAATTGTTTAAAGGAAGAGCTTTACCAACTCACCTTTGATGAAAACGACCGGATATCGTTCAATGCGCTTTGGGCATTAAGCCATTTCGATGAAGCCAACAACCCGTGACTCTTTCAGAAGCATGATGAACTGATAGATAGGATTCTCGTAGAGAAGAATGAGACCAAGCGCCGCCTGATGCTCAATCTTCTTCTCCGTCAGCCATTCGAGAAAGAATCACTCCGTTCCGATTTCATCGATTTCTGCATTGCCAAGATTACTGCCTGTTCCCAGCCCTACGCCATCCGCTGCTACTGCATGAAGCTCGCCTACGAGCAGATGAAGTACTATCCCGAACTCCTCGAAGAGTTAAGAATGGCATTGGATATGCTGGAGCAGGAGGTTCTATCCCCAGGAATGTTATCGGCAAAAAGACAAATTATGAAGAAAATCAAGCGAAGCCTTGGAAAATTCGGGAAATAGTCGTAACTTTGCAAACGTAATATTCTAACAATATAATACATAAATGGATGGAGATACAACTGAACGATTATCACAAGAAAGTCAATGCCCAGAAGATGGCTTCAATGGCTTATTGGCGAGAGCATCCGCTTTCGCTGGAGGAGTGCTTAGCTCAATTCAAGCGCTTGCGGGAACAACGGCTTGCAAGGGAGTCCAAATTGCAAGGTTAAAAGACTGGGCTAAGGAGAATGATTGCTGGATTGAGAATCCGGAATCATTAGGTGTGTTCTCTGACCGAGGTTCAGAGAACGAGGTTTATATGGCCTATGATGGAATACACGTCTATAAACTTAACGACTTCCGTTATTCAGACGACAACCTTACTCCATTCTTTGAACGCATTCCTGCCCATAACCAATACTTTCCAGATTGCGCCTACGATTTCATCGGTTTCTCACAGAATCGAGACGGTAAAGTATGTGCTGTCCTTCGCCAACAGCTTGTTGTAAATGCGAGGGAAGCTACTCCCGAAGAAATCAAGGCTGAGTTTGAGCGCATCGGTTTTCACGCAGAAGACAATGGAGAATATTTCACCAATGGCATTCACGACATCTTCGATGCCGTGCCTAATAATGTATTGGTTGGAGATGACGGCAACTACTATTTCATAGACACCATCATCTTCCTATCAGATAATAACGGGTTGGATACTTACAAAAAGTATTCGCCGAATTACTCAAAAACTTAATGATGAAAAGTATAATTCTTTAATATTTTACCCTAAATCATTGGTAATCTCGGGAAATAGTCGTAACTTTGCAAAGTTAAATTTCAAGTATTACATCTATGAATAAAGATAATATCAACGAGTTCGCATCCTTCGATGAGTATCTCCGACAAGGAGAACCTTCGCAGAAGGAAAGGGTCGAGAACTGGAAGACGGCTATCGGATTGCAGGCTGTAGATGGGCTGCAACCGTCGGCGTATCTCATAGATGTGGCTAAACGAAATATCGAAGGGGAAATATCTCTGGATGAAACCAGAAAACTGATTGATTCTTACTATCAGAGCAAGACGGTCCGTACACCTAAGGATGAAGACGAGGAAGAAGCAGATAAGGTTTCAGCCAACATCGCGAAGATTCTCGCCAGCAAAACCTTTGCCTTCAATACCAACGGATATGTTTCCCTGCATCGAAGAATATTCGAGGGAGTATTCAAGCACGCAGGAGAAATCCGCCAGTATGATATTTCCAAGAAAGAATGGGTGCTCGAAGGAGATTCCGTAAACTACCTGAATTGGGAAGACTTGCGAAGAGCCTTGGATTGGGATATTGAGCAGGAGAAGAACTTCTCATATAAAGGTCTAACGGATGATGAGAAGATTGAGCATATTGCCAAATTCATTTCAGGCATCTGGCAAATCCACGCTTTCAGAGAGGGCAACACCCGAACAACGGCGATTTTCACCATCCAATATCTCCGTTCGTTAGGCTATGAAGTGAACAACGAAATGTTTGCCAAGCATTCCTGGTATTTCCGTAATGCCCTGGTGCGTGCCAACTATCGCAACATTCAGAAAGGCATAGATTACTCTCCTATCTATCTGGTTCGTTTCTTCAGGAACTTACTCCTAAAAGATAGCTGGGTGCTCAAAAACAGATACTTGCATATTCAGCCGACTGATGATTGGAAAGAGCAGCCAAGAATAGGTACCCCACAAGTACCCCACAAGCTATCCTCAAACACCCCACAAGCACCCCACAAGTTCAGTCAACATGTGGAGACTCTTGTCAAATGTATGGATGATACATACATGTCATCTGCGGAAATCATGAAATCACTCGGATTGAAAGACAGAAAGAGTTTTAGCAAGCTATACTTAAACGTAGCCCTTTCCGAGAATGCCATCGAGCGTAAATATCCCGATACGCCAAAGCATCCTCGCCAACAGTATAGGCTGACTCCACAGGCTAAAGTATGGAAAGAAAATAATAAATGTGTGTAATGAAAGAACCAACATTACACACTTTTATAATATAAAATCATCACTCAGAAACAGAGCTATTGCCCCTTTAGGAACTCCCTTACATGTACGCACTCTATCCCTTCATAATTGCCTTCTGCCGCTAGCGCATCCATGCAAACTACCTTTTTAGAATAATCATCCTTGATGCGTCGGAGATTGCCAAATTCCCTATCCATCGTCTCTTGGGTAGCCAGCAGATAAGTAACTTGCACATAAACCCTGTCTCCTCCACGCTCTGCCACGAAATCCACTTCGCCATTCTGGAGTTGTCCTACCGTTACTTGGTATCCCTGGCTACGCAAATGCAAGTAAACCACATTTTCTAGCAATTTCTCGATGTCCATTCGCAGATTGGAACCCACCAGCACATTGCGAAGACCAATATCCTCGAAATAGTATTTTTCATTGGTTTCAAACACTCGCTTGCCACGAACATCAAAACGTCTTACTTGGTCTATGATATAGGCATTGCATAGATAGGAAAGATAATTGGATGTCAATGTTGGAGAGATCGTGATATTCTGCGAAAGCATGAATTTCCTGATGCTGTTGGCAGAAATATTCTTTCCAATATTATCACCAACAAAACGTACCAGATCGGTCAAGAATCGCACGTTGCGAATGCTCTCTCGGCTAATGACATCTTTCATGATAACCGTATTATAGATATCCCCCAAATAGTCTGTCAACATTTGACGATTGTCCAGCCCAATATGCGCCAACTGAGGCAAGCCACCCCAGGTAAGATATTTCAAGAAGGTATCATCCGTATCAGGCAATCCATGGAACAGCAGGAATTCCGAATAAATGAGACTCTGAATATGAATCTCCACATATCTACCTGAGAGATAAGTAGCAAGCTCGCCTGATAACATCTTGGCATTGCTGCCTGTCACCACAATATCACACATGTCCTTGGCTTGGAAATTGCGCAAAGCATTCTCAAACCCATTGATATCTTGCACCTCATCTACGAAAAGATAATTGTGCCGCTGATTCTTCAAATGAGCCGCCACATATTCGTTCAGATCTTCATCTGTCTTCAGACTGTTGAACTCAGCATACTCCTTATTGATATAAATCACATTGGCAGAATCATCCTTAGCTGTGATTTGCTTGGCTACACTCTGCAAGATACAGCTCTTGCCCACACGCCTTTGACCTGTCAAGACAAGAATCAAGCCTTTGCCTAAGTAGCCCAACACTCGATCTACATATTGTTTTCTATTGATAATTTCCATAAATCATTCTTTTTTATGGCGCAAAGATAGCACTAATTTTTCACTTATACAAGAAAAAACCGCTACTTTTGCAATCTTTTTCATGTATAAGTGAAAAACATTGTGTTTTTATCGAATTTTTCTAGTATAAGTGAAAGAAATAACTCTAAAAAGGAAACTTTGATGGAATTTTCAGCTTTTTTCTGTTCTACTTGATGTTATCTCGCAGAAAAATCGTAACTTTGCAAATCATATAACAACAACACAAAGAATAAAATGAAGAAAAAAGCAACGGTCCTTATCGCCTCTATCTTGGCGTTCTGCGGAATCAATACCGCTCACGCTGACGAGGGAATGTGGACGATTTACAACTTGCCTAACGCTGTGTATGAGATGATGCAGCGCGAAGGCTTCAGTATGACTTACGACCAGCTCTACAACGGCGAGAACGCCTTGAAGAATGCTGTGGTTAACTTCTCTGGCTATTGCTCAGGCGTAGTCGTTTCTCCAGACGGTTTGGTATTTACCAACCACCATTGCGGTTTCGAAGCTATCAGAAGCCACTCTACCGTGGAGCACGACTATATGCTCAACGGTTTCTTTGCAAAATCTTACGCAGAGGAATTGCCTAACGAGAATATGTTCGTAAGCTTTATGGTTGAACAGAAGGATGTAACCGATAAGGTGATGAGCCTCGGATACGAGAAACTCGACAACAAGAAGCGCGATGAACTCATCGATTCTCTGGAGAACGAGATGACTAAAGAGGCGAAGAAGAACGATTCTACCCTCCATATCACCGTTCAGCCTTTCTACGAGGGCAACAAGTGGTACGCTACTACTTACCGCGACTTCACCGACCTGCGTCTGGTTTTCACCGTACCAAAGTCTATGGGTAAGTTTGGTGGCGATACAGACAACTGGATGTGGCCTCGCCAGACCTGCGACTTCTCTGTATTCCGCATCTATGCCGACCCTAAGACCAATGGTCCTGCTGCCTACAGCAAGGATAATGTGCCTTACAAGCCAAAGCGTTGGGCTCAGGTTTCTCTCCAGGGTTATAAGGATGGCGACTATGCGATGACCATGGGTTACCCAGGCAGCACAGAGCGCTATCTTTCAAGCTACGGAATCCAGACCATGCGCGATGCTGAGAATGCTCCTCGTGCCCAGGTTCGTGGCGTAAAGCAGGAGGTGATGCAGAAGCACATGCGTGCCGACGAGGCTGTCCGCATCAAGTACGACAGCAAGTACGCCAGCTCTTCCAACTACTGGAAGAATGCCATCGGTATGAACAAGTGCATCGATTCTATCGGCATCGTGAATCTGAAGCGTGAGTACGAAACCCGTCTCCGTGCTTGGCAGGATACAGCCAAGGCTGCCAACGACCTCGCCCACAAGGTAGATTTCGACAAGCTCGCCAAGCTCTACAAGGAGAGCGCTGACGTGAAATACGCCTGGACCAACTTCGCTGAATCTTTCACAAGAAGAAGCAACATCGAGTTCTCTACCCGTGCCATCAAGCTCCAGACCGACATGGAGGTGAAGGGTCCTGAGAAGAACAAGAAGAAGCAGTATCATGAGTTTGAAGATAACTCTGCAGAATGGGATATGGCGCTCGATAAGGAAGTGCTCGCTACCCTTCTGAAGAACTACAAGGAGCACGTAGATGCCAAGTGGTTGCCTAAGTTCTACAAGACCATCGACACTGAGTTTGGCGGCAACTACGCCAAGTATGTGGATTATCTCTGGGAGAAGTCGCTCATCATAAAGAAGGGCGCCAAGCTCTATTTCAACAAGAAGGGATATGAGAAGGATCCAGGCGTAAGCTTCGGTATGGATCTGAACGATGTATTTGCAGATTTCGCTGCTCAGATGGGCAGCATCAACGACAGCATCGCTGAGCAGGAGAAGTATCTCTGTGCTGCCAAGCTCCGTATGGAGGAAGACATGCCTCACTACAGCGACGCCAACTTCACCATGCGATTGAGCTATGGTCAGGTAGGCGGTTTCGACCTCGGTGGAAAGCCATCAGGCTATTATACCACAGCCGAGAGCCTCGTTGAGAAAATGAAGCAGGGCGACAAGGTAATCGACTACTATGCCGAGCCTATCATGCACGAACTCCTCGAACATGAACTTCTTTCATACAATCCGTTCGGCAAGTACCGTGACAAGACAAGCGGCAAGATGCAGCTCTGCTTCCTCACCAACAACGATATTACCGGCGGCAACTCTGGTAGCCCTATGTTCAACGGCAAGGGTGAGCTGATAGGTCTTGCCTTCGACGGCAACTGGGATAGCCTCAGCTCTGACATCAACTTCGACAAGCGCCTGGCTCGCTGCATCGGTGTAGATATTCGCTACGTGCTCTACCTGATGGATAAGTGGGGTCACGCAGACAGACTCTTAAAGGAGATTAATGCAAAGTAAATCCTATCTCTGAATCAATAGAGATGAAATAAAGTTTATCCTGGGATAAAGATTAGTCTCAGGATGATATGAAAAGAGCGGAAAATCAGCTGTTAACTGTTAACCTGTTAACTCCTGGCTTTCCGCTCTTGTTTTATTTTGACTTTCCGTTCTTGTTATCTTACTGATTCTCAACCTGTTTTATCTTACAGATTCGCAATTTACAGAATTCCTATTAATACTGCGAGATATTATTCAGCTCCTTCAATGAAACCTGACGAGGCTTCTCGGCAAGTTTCTTCTTCAATTCATCCACCGTTATTTCTGCAGATGGATTGAAATCGGCAGAGCGCATGTAATCAATTACACTCTGATAGAAAGCCTTGCCTTCTGGATATTTGGCAGCCTTCTCCAAATCGCTCATGCAGACGAGAAGCTTTCCGGCTCCCACCTTCCATTCCATCACCAAACCCAGCTTATGATTCCGCTCAATGTTATCTATCACCTGAACTATCGGGCGATAATTCTTCTCGAAGTTGTCGAGCACCAGCGGATGCGATTCCTTGATAACCGGGAACCATTGCCAGTTGGTGTGCATCTCCGTAGGGAATTCCTTGAATATCGGATGTTCCGGATTCGTCAGAATACCCAGGGTTCCTGGAGAAACCTTCTTCTTATTGTTCTCGCAGATGGTCTTGAACATGCGATAGTTCCAGTAATCAGTCTGGAAGAGTCCACCTACGGTATAAGGTGTGGCATTATCTGACTGCGAAAGCGTATCATCTGCAGCCACGAAATGGCTGGAAGTCGTAGGAAGCCAAAGCACCTTTCCGCCCTTTTCCAAGACTTTCACCACTTCCTGATTCAAATTCTTGGCAATAATGACGCCCTTCTTTTCCAACGCCTTCTTCGGATAAACCCAAAGCTCGTACGAGTTTCTGGCTTCTGTACCTTCTATGTTTAATGTAAGAAGCAGCTTGGTAGGTTTATCTACAGATATCTCCTCATCCAAGACGCCCACATCTATCAGCCCCTCATCATAAGTAAAGATATTCATTACGCCTTCAGCATCGCCTATTTTCCACTTCAGTTTCTTGCCCTTCAGCGAAGAACCGCCATAGTTGACAACCTTCACCTTAGCCTGAATCTTCTCCCCATCCTCGAAGCAGAACTTCTCCACTTCCAGCAGAGGAACCACGGGCGAACACCACTGGCGCCATTCCTCAGGCGTAGTGATTCCCTTGCTTTCCATAAATGCATCCAGGATGCCTACGAAAGCACTTCCCTGACCGGGATAATCCTGAATATCGAGCAGTTGAAAGCCCGCCATATTCCGGGTTCTCAAATCCATCTCTATATCGGCTTTATAGAGTTTCACGCTCCATAAGCCCGAAGCCTTGTGGAAATCATCCGCCTGCGAAAGCATTCCGGCTGCAGCCAGGCGACGGCGGAACACTTCAAAGTTATAAGGATGAAGCACTCCGGTGTATTTCTTCATCTCCCGATAATCAGGATAGGTCTGAAACTGGCCTGTTTCATGAGAGATGATTGGGATTCCTGCCTTATCACAAGCCTCATCAAAATTCATCGTAGAATTAGGATGAAAATGATTGATCATTCCTCCATCGTAGGCGTCGGCAAACGAGAAGGAACCACGGGTATGGGTATTGTATTTGCCCCATTCCTCGCCTCCGATTCGGCAAGTGGTGAAGTAATCCATACCTTCTTTTATTCCCTGATAACCGAGATCGTAATTACTGCCGAAGGTATAGTATTTATCGGGTGCAATCTTGCGGAAATCATCCACAAACTCCTTCATCTTGTCGATGTCGCCCCAAAGTTCATTACCCAGCGCCATCATTCGGAAAGAAGGATGATGACCATACTCTCTGAGGATGTTTTCACCTTCCTGATGCAGGAACGCCATCAGCCTTTCATCTTTCTTATCGAAAGAACCCCAGAAAGGAAGCTCCGGCTGGAGATAGATTCCCAGGTTGTCCGCTGCCACGAAAGCCGCCTCAGGAGGGCACCAGGAATGGAAACGCACATGATTGATTCCATACCCCTTGCAGGTTCCGAGATACTTCATCCAGCCTTCCACACTCATATCTACATGTCCCGTCAACGGCCATACTGCCGCATCGTGCTTACCACGAAGAAATATCCTATGACCATTGGCAAAGAAGTGTGCGCCCTCGATATGGAAATCCTTGGCGAAATCAGGCATCTGAAGAGTGGTAGGAGAAGCTACAGAACGGCTAGGGATTACTCCCGCTGGAATTTCTGCAGATCTACCTTCTACTGAGCTTGCAAGCTGGAGTTCAATCCTTCCGATAATTCCATTCCAGTTGGTCTGCGTATCTTCCGTATAAGCATGGCTGGAGCCGTAAACCTGCTCAGGCACGCCTCTTCCATTATCCACCACGATTTCCAGGAGATGTTTGCCCGGCTTCACCTTCTTTGGCAGAAGATAGCGCTGGGGAGTAGAGATGAAGTTGCAGGAATCCACCAGTTCTCCATCCACATACACCCAGGTTGGTCGGGTACGTTCCAGGAAGAGTTCTACCGGCTTCTTCTTCCAATTCTTCGGAATATTGATGGTTCTGGAATATCTTGCAGCACCTTTATAGGCATAGAGCCTCGTAAGATGCGTAGTTTCCATCGTATCTTTCGGAGCGAATCCCAGATGGTTCGTATCGATGGTGCCGGGAAGGAAGGCACGCTTCGCAGCATCCGTAACCATACGTTTCCCCTTGGCGAAAGCGCTCTTGCTCTCACCCAATTCCACCTGCCATTCTCCTGCCAGGGAGACGCTCTGTGCCTGCATACTCAGGCTCATCAAGCCCAAGGAAGCGATAAAAACTATTCTTCTCATTTTTTTAGGTATTGTTAATTCGCCTGCAAATATAATCATTTTATTTGGAATTCCTTTCTATTTACGAAGAAAAAGTTCCGTTCAGCGTCATTGAATGTCGGTTCAACGTCGTTGAATGCACGTTCAACGTCACTGAACGAAACTTTCTATTAGGAGTAGAGATTTATTTGATAGAAGAGAATACTGATTATCATAGGGAGTAGAGACATCTATATACTAGAAGAGCACCCTTTCCTGAATAACAAGAAAGAGTGCTCCTTACTATCTAAACATATTCAACATATAAAATATGCTTTATTTCTTCTTAGGTCTGCGACGAGCCCAGCCTTCTTCCTCGAAGTTTGGCTCCTCACCCTTGAACTTCACGTTGTCGTTGTTCTGGAAGAACTGGCGCCAATCGCCTGTATCCTCCTGAGGGCGTGATTTTCTGCCGCCACGAGATTCACCACGGCTTCCACGTCCGCCCTTTCCGCGAGAATCACGAGAGTCATCAGAAGAACCTCTACGGCTGCGTCCGCCTCTTTCTGAGCTACGACCGCCACGGCCCTCAGAACCACGGCCGCCACGGGCTGCTCTGCCATGACCTTCCTCATCAGCATCGTTACATCTTACGGTTCTGCCCTTGTACTCAGTACCGTTCAAAGCCTTCATCACGCGCTTCGCATCCTCCCCAGGCACCTCGATGTAGGCAAACTTACTCAGCAGGTCGATGTGACCTACCTCCTGGCGACCCTTCACGTGCTTGTTCAGATACTGCATGATTTCGCCCGGATAGAAGCCATCCGCCTTACCCAGGTTGATGAACAGTCTCTTGAATCCTGCCTCAGCCTCATGCTTTCTGCGACCATTGGAAACCTTGCCACGGCCTTCGCCACGGCTTCCACGACCTTCGCCGCCACGGGAACCCTTGCCTGTTTCCGGCTTGATGATCTCAGGAGCGAGGAACTTACCGAAGGTGATGGTCACCATCTTCTTGATGATGTCCTCCTTGTCAATATACTCAAACTGGCGGTTGATTTCAGCCATGTATGGTTCAATCTGATCCTCATCCACATCGGTCTTCATGATGTCGTCCATCGTCTTGAAGAGCTGCTTCTTGCAGATTTCCTCTGGGGTTGGCAATACGCCATCCACGAAGTCCTTGCCAATCTGCTTCTCTATCTGGCGAACCTTGAACTTCTCTCTGGTATGGATGATAGAGATGGATGTTCCCTTCTTTCCGGCACGCCCCGTACGGCCGCTTCGGTGGGTGTAGCTTGCCACATCATCAGGCAAACCGTAGTTGATGACGTGAGTCAGATCATCTACGTCCAAGCCACGGGCAGCCACATCGGTAGCCACCAAGAACTGAACGGTATGGTTGCGGAACTTCTGCATGGTGAGGTCACGCTGCTGCTGACTCAAGTCGCCGTGCAGCGCCTCTGCATTATAACCATCCTTGATGAGCTTATCTGCAATATCCTGCGTCTCCAGCTTGGTGCGGCAGAAGATAATCGCAAAGATGCGTGGATAGAAATCCACCACGCGCTTCAGGGCGAGATACTTGTCCTTGGCATTTACCAGATAGTAGATGTGGTTTACATGCTCAGCACCCTCGTTGCGCGAACCCACTACGATTTCCTTGTGGTCGTGCAGATAGTTGAGGGCAATCTTCTCGATGTCCTTGCTCATAGTAGCCGAGAAGAGCAGGGTGTTTCTATCTTTCGGCACGTTCTCGAAGATGGCATTGATGCTCTCAGAGAAGCCCATGTTCAGCATCTCGTCAGCCTCATCGAGCACCACATTGTTCACGTGCTCCAACTGAGCCACGCCACGATTAATCAAATCGAGCAATCGGCCAGGGGTAGCCACGATAATCTGCACACCATGCTTCAGGGTGCGAATCTGGCTTCCGATGTCGGTTCCGCCATAAACTGCGGCAATATGCAAACCGTCGATGTACTTGGCAAAACTGTTCAAATCGTCTGCTATCTGGAGGCAGAGCTCACGAGTAGGACTGAGGATGATAGCCTGTGTCTGCTTGCTGCTGGCATCAGTCTTCTGGATAACCGGAATACCGTAAGATGCAGTCTTACCCGTACCGGTCTGCGCCAACGCAATCACGTCGTTCTTATTACCAAGCAAATATGGGATAACTTCTTCCTGAACTGGCATTGGATTCTCAAATCCAAGCTCTTCGATGGCACGGCGAATCTCTTCGCTTACGCCCAATTCTTCAAATGTCTTCAAATCTTTTTAACCTTAATTCATTATAATCTAAATGGAAGGCCGAATTCACCCTCCCAGCCATGAATTAGGGTGCAAAATCCTTCCGAAACGCTTGCGGCAATCCCACGTATTTATTAAGATTGCCTAAATTCGGGTGCAAAGATACGAAAAAACTGCGAATTTCTTGCATTTTTTGCGCAGAATTCATTATCTTTGCATTATCTTTACAGATAATTCGGGCAATATTGCTCCGAACTGGCTAACAAGAATCATAAACATCAACCGAGAAGAACGAATATCGCGTCACAACGACATCGCTTAACCTCGAATAACAAAGAATCGAAAAGAATGAAAAAGGTAATTTTCACCCAGGATTGGATGGCAATGCATCCATACGAGAAACCAAACGAAGTAGATCAGTACTATACAGAACTGGCTAACGAAATATACCACGCCCTCGACGAGGCGTGCTTCACCCATCAGTTTAAGAATGTGGAGGATGCCAAGCAGCTTGCACTCAGCATTGCTGGCTACTTTGAGGATGTGATTTCCGGTGCAGGAATCTGGAAGGCGTTTACTGCGGAATGCAAGAAGCGCTACGGTTCCTACATCCCTTTCTATGAGAACGAGGATGATTTCGTTCCGAATACCCTGAACGAAGATGTTCCTGAATACGATCCGGAGGAAATCAACTTCGCCGACATCAAGTTCCTGTGCTGGCACCATTACCAGCAGAGCACCTACATCCAGGAAGCCGTTCCTTTCCTTTTCAGTACGATGACGCTGGCAGCCAAGCTTGCCTACAATCTGCTCGACAAGGAATATGAGACTGCGCCTGAGAATGAGCGTCTGATTACCTATCTGAGCGAAATGCCTGTACTGGAGAACCCGAATGAAAAAGAAGAGAAGCAGCTCGATGAAATCCATCGCCGCGACACGTTGGCTTGGTTCCACTATGGCTGCTACTTCAACGTGGGCAACCGCCAGCGCCTGCAGTTTGCTCTCCAGCAGATGGCAAATTCTCCTCAGGGACTTACAGAGCCTATGGCCTACTCCGTACAGATGGAGATGACCATTGCCAGCAGAAGCAATCTCCTGGCGCTTACTTCCCTGGAGTGGCTCGAGAAGATTACGGCAGAAATGCCTACCCACAAGCTTTGGGAAGATAAGGAATTCAAGGAGAAGATTGAGAAGATGGAGGCTAGCGTAGATCGCGAGAAGGCTATCCACGATTACAACCTGCTCAAAGCAAAGGATTATGGCGACAAGTTCATCTTCCTGGAGGATGTGAAGACCCTGAAGGAGTTCCTCAATAAGATTGAGTTCGAATTGCCTAAAGATATCCGATTCCCACAGAAATACGAGAAGGGCATCATCGTGAGCGCAAGTCCTTATACAGGTATCAATATCAGTTTCGGCTTCGCCCACTGCATTGCTTCGCCTGAGAATCCTTACTACAACGCAGAGCGTGCAGAGGATGACAGCTTCGGAATCATCAGCGGCAATGGTCGCCCATTCCCATACGAGATTGTGTGCAAGCTGATAGAGAACAACATGTTGCCTGACGCCAATATCTTCACCAGCCGATATGTAAAGGAGGAAGGCTTGAAGATTACCCAGGCAAATCTCCAGTTCCTTGCCGATTACTATCTGATGGGTAGAAAGGACAAGGACCTGTCGCCAGCAGATCTGTGGTAGATTTAGAGAAGAAAGAGCGGAAAATCAGCTGTTAACTGTTAACTCTGTTAACCCCCAGCTTGCTTTTCCGCTCTTTTTATTTTAGTAATTTCTCAATTAGTTATTTCAAAACCACTAATTTTAAAATAACTATAAAGCCCTTGTATTAATTCGTCTGCCAAACATTTCTTATTTCAATTTCTTATCCAGAAACTCCAGCATTTTCTCCTGCGCCTTCAATCCGCAGGAATGAGGGATTTCCCAAAGCTCGGTATCCAGCAGATTATCTGCTCCCTGACTCTTCCAAACCTTGTGCATTTCGGCGAAAGCATCTTCTACGCCGGGTACCGGGAAGAGCTTGTCTTTTGTGCCACTGATGAAAAGCATCGGTTTCGGACAGGCAAGGGAGGCGATGTGAGGATAGTCGAGATATTGGCGAAGACCAGGGATGCAATTCGCAAAACCGCCATTCTCCTTTCTTCCGAATCTCCGGGTAAGCTGAGCATCGGTGGTAATCATCCAGCAGATGGAAGCACCCGCCTTGATTCTATCCGATAATGCCGAGAGCATCCACGAGCGATAGGCTCCCATCGAACAGCCCACACATCCGATACGCTCCACATCCACCATTGGCAGCGAAGCCAGGAATTCGGTGCTAGAAATATCATCGTAGGTCATGAAGGCAGAGAGGTCTCTACCCAGCATCATCATGTTGCCGGCGATGAGATCGTATTTGTTTCTATCCACGCCCTCCTTTCGACCTCTTTCTCCCCACATCGGAGCATCAATCGAAAGCACTACGTAGCCATGCTTTGCCAGGTAATCGCCCACGTATTGACCCTCGTAGAGCTGGTTTACCCACGCATCAGCATCGTCCAGAACCTCCTGGTTGGCAGCCTTCTTCTTTTCAGAGAGATTTCCATCCGCATCCTGCTCTTTTGAAGCGATGAAGAAAGGGCGAATCATCTTCTCCTTTCCTATAAAGAGATGGGCACCATGGTCGTGGAGTGCCACCACGGCAGGGAATTTTCCATCTCCTCCATCCGGAATCAGGAGATAAGCCGTAATACGGGAATAGGCGTTGACATTAAAGGCGATTTTCTGCGCCTTATAACCGTCTCTCTGCTCCTCGCCCAATACTTCCATATCCCAAGCTGCAACCGCCTTGGGAGGCGTCATCATGCATTCAAACACCTTCGACCTTGCCGCCTTCTTCCACTTCTTGAAGTTCTTAATCGGACTGTTTCCCCAAGCCATCGGATACGTCAGTTCCTTCTTCAGCGTTTCTACATAAGTAGGAATCTCTCCCTGCCATTCATACTTCTCCCGCTTCTGAAGCTTCGGCTTCGAAGAGGGTTGTGCAAGCGCCACAGAGGTCTGAGCAAGCGCCACAGATGCCTGCAACAATGCAATGATACTATATGTGATAATCCTTTTCATTCTCTTGTTTTGTTTTATAATTTTGTTTATTGGAAATCTATCTTCCTGTTTATAAGATTAGTTATAGTTTGCAAAATTAAGAAATTATCCGCAAAAAGAGCCCAATAATTTCGATTTTTTTGCGTACCTTTGCCTAAACATCTATAAATAACGGATAAAACATTATCAAATAGAAGATAAAACATTCATAAACAACAGATAAAACATCATCAAATAGAAGATAAAGCAATATGAAAATAGCAGTTTTTTGTTCGGCAAATAAGAATATCGACCCCGACTTCTTCAAGTTAACAGAAGAGATGGGAATGTGGATGGCAGAGAACGACCACGACCTGGTTTTCGGCGGCTGCAACTCCGGTCTGATGGATTGCATCGGCAAGGCGGTAAAGGCGAATGGCGGCAGAACCATCGGTGTGGTTCCTACGCTTGTAGAGCGAGGAGAAAGAACCTTCCCAGACCTCGACATCGAGATTCCGTGTGACAATCTCAGCGACCGCAAGGACCTGATGCTTGCCCAGAGCGACATCTTCGTAGCCCTTCCTGGCGGCGTCGGCACCCTGGACGAAATCTTCACCATCGCCGCCTCCCACACCATCGGCTACCATCACAAGATGGTGATTCTCTACAATATGAAAGGCTTCTGGAACTCCACCATCGCCCTGTTGGATGATATGGCAGAGAAAAGCATGATTCGCGGCAATTGGCGAGATGTGATTGAAGTGGCGGATAACCTGGAAGAACTGGCTAAGCTCTGCGAGGGATAGAAACAACTTTTTGTATATCAACCACAAAAACAAGATTTGCAAATTAAGCATGTTTCAACATGCTTAATTTGCACTAATACAAAATTCCATACAAAGAGTATGGATAAATTTCAATTATTCATTAAACGCCAGGCTCTCCACAAACATTTTCAATTTATCAACCAGATATAATGGAAGATTGAGCAAATCATCGTCCTTCCTCATGTTAAGAGCAGAAAGACGAACTGATAGTTTAGGGAGATATTGCTTGCGATAATACGCCAGGCTCTTCGCCGTGACATTCTTATCAGCCTTCACCTCAACAGGTATGATTTTACCAGTATCCTGCAACAGGAACTCCACTTCTGCCGTATTGCCAGAAGTCCAATAATAATGCTGGCAGCCATACTGGCGAACCAAAGCCTGCAGGACATAGTTTTCTGCCATCACCCCCTTGAACTCCGTAAAGAGATTGTCGCCCATCAATACCGTAGTAGCATCCAAATCAAACTTGCGTCCCAATAAGCCCACATCATTGAGATAAAGCTTGAAGGCATTGTCTTTTTTATAGGCAGAGAGCGGCAAGCGAGGAGTTTCTATCGCCGAAACCCGATGCACCAATCCAGCCAGGCACAACCATTCTATGGCTCCCTCATACTCACGTGCCCTAGCCCCTTTCTGAACATCAGCATAACGGAACTTCTTGTCCTCACGAGCAAGCTGATTCTGCAAATTGCCCCAAACCTGAAACACACGTGGGATATCCTTGTTGCTGATGTGCTTGGCAAAATCAAGGGAATAAGACTGGAGGATAGCATCCTGAACCACCTTTACTGCCGCCCACGAACGAGTGTCGATGTAGGCACTTACCGCCTCGGGCATTCCGCCTAACACAAGATACAACTTGTAAGCATCTATCAGCTGCTGGTGCAACACCTCGGGCACAACCATCACCTCGTCTATCATCTGATAAGAATGATAGAGCTGGGCATCTGCCACCCTCAGATATTCAGCAAACGATACGGGATGAAGAGTCATAAAGTCCACCTTACCCACAGGAAAAGACGCTCCTGTACGATTAAGAGCCACACCCAGGAGTGAACCTGCGCACACAACAGCGTACTCCGGAGCATCCTCACAGAAATACTTCAAGCTATTCAATGCTTCATTGCATTCCTGAATCTCATCAAGAACAATCAGAGTGGAAGTTGGAAAAATTTTCTTCCCCGTCATCAGCTCCATCGACTTAATGAGTTTCAAAGGCTCCTTGGTACGTTTAAAATCCTCCTTCACAGCTGGCATCGTATCGAAGTTGATGTAAACCATATCCTCAAAGCATTCCCTGCCAAACTTCTTCAATGCCCACGACTTACCTACCTGGCGTGCGCCCTGCAACACCAATGGTTTGCGACGCGGATTCTCCTTCCACGCCTTCAATTTATCTAGTATTTCTCTTTGTATTTCTGCCATAATTTCTTCGTTAATATGATTTTTCGGCAAAAATACACAATTTTCATATCAAAAAGTGGCAAACTTGCACATTTTTAATATTAATTAGGATTAGAAGCTATAAAACAGAGCATTCAAATAAAAAGAAAGGGCGGAAAAACAACTGTTAACTGTTAACTCTGTTAACCCCAGTTGTTCTTTCGCCCTTGATATTTTCTTCAAGACCATCTATTCCTTATTTTCTTTCCCCAAGAGGAAATCGGAGAGGCTCATCATCAGAATGCCTTCTTCATTATAACCCGAACGATACCTATCCCCTACGATAATCAGTTTGCGGAAGCCATCGTTTACATTCAAAAGAGAAGCCTGCTCCTGATCTACCTTCTCCTTATCAGGCAAGGCGAAAGCCGACTGGATATAGAGACGTTCATCATGACGGTTCACCACGAAATCTATCTCAAGATTCCTACGCTGCAGCTTGCCATTCTCATCTCGCTTGAAGCTCTCCACTACACCTACATCCACACCATAGCCTTGTTTGCGAAGCTCGTTATAGATAACATTCTCCATAATATGAGTGAATTCTACCTGTCGGAAATCAACCACGGCATTTCTTATACCGATGTCCTCGAAGTAATACTTGGTGCCAGTACCAATATATTTGCGCCCCTTCACATCATAGCGCAAAGCCTCGCTGATGATGAAGGAATCCTGCAGGTTCTCCAGATACCTGCCAATGGTTTTAGTACCGATTTCCACTCCTCCAACAGATTTGAACGTATTAGAAATTCTCTGCACATTCGTACAGGAACCAATCGTAGAAGCCAGAAGGCGCACCAACTCGCGCATTCCATCAGAATTCTTCAGCCGATTACGCTCCAAAACATCCTTCAGATAAACCGTCTCGTAAATCTCACGAAGATAATTCTGTTTCGCTTCAGGAGTTTCCATCTGCGCCACGGCAGGCAATCCACCATAAAGATAATAGGTTTCCAGAGTTTGACGCTCCTCTCCTCCTACCACTTCATAATATTCGGCAAAACTCAGTGGATGGATTCGGATTTCCCAACCTCTACCTCTAAATTCGGTAATGACATCTTTTGATAAGAGTCTTCAAGATTTATCTGTATGATATGATTCTCCGCAACACCTCTTTCAAGCAAATGCTTGCGGAAGATGTTGAACAAAAGGAAGGATTTACCACATCGGCGAATGCCGGTGATAATCTTTATCATCCCATTGCCTTCTGCCGAAATGAGTTCTTTCAAGTATGCTTTACGTTCAAAATACATAGTTTATGACGTTTTTTTGTGTCAAGACACGGTTTTCGGTCGCAAATATACGTTTTTACGATGTTAACATAAAGCTCTAAAGCAGCCAAAGGAGAATAAGAGAGGTTGGAACGTAAACAGTTGGGAATGAGCAGATTTGCACAAAGTTGCCAAATCGGCATAAAGCAAGCGAGTGAGGAATATTGAAGTAGTTCAGTTACTAAATCGTGAGCCACAGTTACCTATGCAAAACTGGTAACAATGCGGAAAGGCAACTTTGTGCATCAACGGATTTTATTGCACTGATTCTCAATGTTTTGCGTATCAAGGAACGCTTACAAAATGATTATATTTGCACACTCAAAATGTAAGCGTTATGAAAATCGAAAAATTCAAGGTGTTGCTCTACCTCAAAAAGAGCGGATTGGACAAGAATGGAAAAGCTCCCATCATGGGACGCATCACGGTGAACAGGACTATGGCGCAGTTCTCCTGCAAGTTGTCTTGCACTCCATCGCTTTGGAATCCTCGTGCCAGCCGATTGGAGGGCAAGAGCAAGGAAGCCGTGGAAACCAACAAGGACATCGAGCAGTTGTTGCTTTCCATCCAAAAGGCTTTCGATGTGCTTGTGGAAAAGAGAACGGACTTCGAGGCTAAGAATGTCAAGGAGGCCTTGCAGGGCAGCGTCAAGACACAGACCACCCTTCTCTCCTTCGTGGACGAGCATATCAGTGAACTCAGCACCCATGAGGGCATCGATATGTCGAAGAGCAGTGTCTGGACTTACAGAAAGATTCGCAAGAATCTCGCTGAGTTCATCGGGGAGAAGTATAGGTTGACTGATTTGGCTTTCGGACAGCTGACCGAGCCTTTCATCAGTGACTTTCACCATTACCTGCTTGACGAGAAAGGCTTTTCATCAGGAACCATCACCATCTATGTGTCGCTCTTCAAGAAGATGTGCCGCATCGCCTTTGAGCGAGGCTTGTGCAAGAACCTGCTGTTCGCCCATTATCGGGTTGGCACTCCAAAGGTTACGACACCCAAGGCTCTCAGCATGTCTGATTTCATAAAAATCCGTGATGTGGAACTGCCCGAAGACAAGCCGAGACTATCCGTTAGCCGTGACCTGTTTCTTTTCGCCTGCTATGCAGGAACAGCCTTCATAGACACCGTTTCCATCACGAAAGCCAATGTCAAGGTGTTGGAGGATGGTGACAAATGGCTCATCTATAACCGCAAGAAGACCGGAACACTTGCCAGGGTGAAACTCCTGCCCGAGGCGTTGGAGCTGATGGCGAGATACGAGGACGGGGCAAGAGATACCCTTTTCCCATTGCTGAGCACGAATCGTGTTCGTATCGATCTCATCACCATCTGCAAGTTGGCGGAAACGAGCAAGACCTATTCCTACCATTCGGGACGACACTCGTTCGCCAGCCTCATTACGCTGGAGGCAGGTGTGCCGATGGAGACCATCTGCAAGATGCTCGGTCACAAGGATGTGAAGATGACGCAGCGGTATGCGAGAGTGACCCAAAAGAAGCTGTTTGAGGACATGGACAAGTTCATCGCTGCAACCGAGAAGGACTTCGTTCTCGCATTATGACCAAGGCTTTCAACTTTTCTTTTTACAGTTTCAACTACATTATTATATTATAAGGACAACAACTATGAGCAGAAGTACATTTTCAATTTTGCCTTACATCAACAGACAGAAGGTGAAGGCAGACGGAACAGCCAACATACTTTGCCGCATCACCGTTGACGGCAAAAGTGCAGCCATTTCCACAGGCATATCCTGTACCCCACAGGAGTGGAACGCCAAGAAGGGAGAGGTACGGAACGCAAGGGACAACGGACGATTGGCAAGTTTCCTTGCTGAGGTCAAGGATAAATACAACTCACTTCTTTCCACCAACGGCATCATCACCGTGGAAATGCTGAAGGCTGTGTTGAAGGACAAGGACACGACAGGAAGGTTCTTGCTGAACTTTGGTGATACCATCGTGGAATGGTATCGAACCGCAAAAGCCAGACAAACCTTTCTGCACAAGCGGACATGGCAGAAGAACCTGAGAGACTTTGTCCATTCGTTGGATAAGGACGACATCGCCTTTGAGGACATAGACGAGAATTTCGGGGAGGAATACAAACTATTCCTGAAACGAGACCAGGGACGCATCGACAGCTACGTGAACCATTGCCTTCTCTGGCTGAACATGTTGATGTACAAGGCAGTGGACAGGAGCATTATCCGCTTCAATCCCATAGCCAAGATTGGGTATGAGAAGAAGGCAGCCCCGAAGATGACCCATATCAGCAAGGCAGACTTCATCAAGATGCTCTCTACCCCGATGGCTGACGAGCGAACGGAGCTTGCACGCAGATGTTTCATTTTTGCCTCGCTCACCTCCTTATCCTATATAGATGTAAAGAAACTGTATCCTCATCATATCAGTGAGAACTCCGAGGGTAGGAAATTCATCCGCAAGGAAAGAGAGAAAACAGGCGTGGAGTTCTTCGTGCCACTCCATCCGATAGCCGAGAAGATTCTTTCGCTCTACAATACCACGGACGACAGCAAGCCTGTGTTTCCTCTGGGTGAGAAGAAAGACATCTATCTTGATGTGCATACCCTTGGAATGGTGCTTGGCATAAGCAATAAGTTGGGATTCCACGCCAGCCGCCATACATTCGGAGTCTTGATGCTCAACGAGGACATTCCCATCGGCAGCATAGCCAAGATGATGGGACATGCAGACATTACAAGCACACAGGTCTATGCGCAGGTAACGGAGCAGAAGATTTCAAATGACATGGATAAGCTTATTGCCAAGCGAGAAAGGAACAGATTGTCGAACGAAAAAACTATTGGAAAATGAACAGAGGAGTTATAACTATCAGCGAGAGCGGAACGGTATCCATGCCGACCGATACTGTATGGATGACCATGCAGGAGATTGCCGACATGTATAATGTGTTCGGCTGCTATGTGCGCAAGGCTGTCAAGGCTGTATTCAAGGACGGCATTCTGAAAGAGCAGGGTGTACGCCGTCATGTCAGGAAGAACGACCGCATCAGCTATGATGTGTATAGCCTTGAACTCGTCATTGCGGTAGCCTTCCGTATTGACAGCATTGAGAGCAGAGCCTTTCGGGAGTTCATCATGCAGTCCGTCATCGGCAGACAGACAAACCGCACTAAACTGGTCTGTATCTTTACAGAGAACACAATGGCATAGACCTGCCATAAAGCAACGTTCCTTGG
>OIDD01000302.1_pt1 | contig 28870 bp, 23 predicted proteins | sample 1606751 | NCBI WGS metagenome assembly OIDD01 (sample SAMEA3882544, study PRJEB24775) | human gut metagenome | biome: human-associated habitat; feature: intestine environment; material: feces | place: Netherlands | collected 2009/2010
TGATCAAGGACGGCCTGTGGGACGCCTATAACAACTATCACATGGGCACCACCGCCGAGAACATCAACGACATCTGGGGCATCACCCGCGAGGAGCAGGACGCCTTCGCCGCCGCCTCCCAGCAGAAGACCGAGGCCGCCCAGAAGGCCGGCCGCTTCGACGACGAGATCGTCCCCGTGATGGTCAAGGTCAAGAAGGAAATGGTCCCCTTCGCCAAGGATGAGTATCCCAAGGCCGGCGTCACCAAGGAAGGCATCGCCAAGCTGCGCGGCGCGTTCCCCGTCAGCCCCGAGTCCCCCAACCCCCAGGTGGTGAACACCTTTGAGCCCACCGGTATCCAGGAAGCCGCCGACAAGGGTCAGCCCCGGGTCACCGCTGCCAACGCCTCCGGCATCAACGACGGCGCTGCCGCCATCGTGCTGGCTTCCGGCGAGGCTGTGGAGAAGTACGGTCTGAAGCCCATGGCCAAGCTCATCGGCTGGGGCCAGGGCGGCGTGGATCCCAAGATCATGGGCGTGGGCCCCGTGCCCGCTTCCCGTCAGGCTCTGAAGAAGGCCGGCCTGACCATCGAGGACATGGACCTGGTGGAGGCCAACGAGGCCTTTGCCGCCCAGTCCATCGCCGTGGCCCGCGAGCTGCACTTTGACATGAGCAAGGTCAACGTCAACGGCGGTGCCATCGCTCTGGGCCATCCCGTGGGCGCCTCCGGCGCGCGTATCATCGTCACCCTGCTGCACGAGATGCAGAAGCGTCCCGAGGCCAAGAAGGGCCTGGCGACCCTGTGCATCGGCGGCGGCATGGGCACCGCGGTGGTCTTCGAGAAGTGCTGAACTGAATGAAAAAGAAGCGGCTCTTATGAGCCGCTTCTTTTTGTACACCGAAAAAACAGGGAGGCCGCGCAGCGGCCTCCCAAAATCTTTATTTCTTGATCTCGCCGTTAGCGGCGGCGGTCAGGTACGCGTTGATGAAACCATCGATATCGCCGTCCATCACCGCCTGGATATTGCCCATCTCATAGCCGGTGCGGGTATCCTTGGCCAGAGTGTAGGGCATGAATACATAGGAACGGATCTGGCTGCCCCACTCGATCTTCATCTGCACGCCCTTCAGATCGCTGATCTTCTCCGCGTGCTGCTGCAGCTTCAGCTCCGCCAGCTTGGCCCGCAGCATCTTCATGGCGTTGTCCCGGTTCTGGAACTGGCTGCGCTCTGTCTGGCAGAACACCACGATGCCCGTGGGCAGGTGGGTCAGACGCACGGCGGAGGACGTCTTGTTGATGTGCTGGCCGCCTGCGCCGGAGCTGCGGCAGGCCTGCATTTCGATGTCCTCCGGCCGGATCTCGATCTCGCTGTCGTCGTCCAGCTCCGGCATGACCTCCAGCGCGGCAAAGCTGGTCTGCCGCCGGGCGTTGGCGTCGAAGGGGCTCACGCGCACCAGCCGGTGCACGCCGTTCTCGCTCTTCAGATAGCCATAGGCGTTCTCGCCCTCGATGAGGATAGTGGCGGATTTGATGCCCGCCTCGTCGCCGGCCTCATAGTCCATCAGCTGGTAGGTGTACCCGTGGCGCTCGGCCCAGCGGGTGTACATCCGGTACAGCATCTCCGTCCAGTCCTGGGCCTCGGTGCCGCCGGCGCCGGCGTGGAAGGTCAGAATGGCGTTGTTGGCGTCGTATTCACCGCTGAGCAGCGCCGCCAGCCGGCGCTCGCTGATCTCCTTTTCCAGCGTCTCATATCCGCTGACGACCTCCTCCAGCTGGCTGGGGTCGTCCTCCTCCTGGGCCATCTCGCACAGGGTCAGGGTGTCCTCCCACTCGGAAACCAGCTTGTCATGCTTTTTGATCTTGTTCTCCAGGCGCTTTACCTGACGGCTCACCTGCTGGCTGCGCTCCAGATCGTTCCAGAAGCCCTCCTGCTCCGTCTCCTTCTGCAGCTCGGCCAGCTCCTCACGGGCCTTGGGGATACCCAGCGCCTTCTCCAGCTCGCCCAGGGTGGGCTCCAGCGCCTGCAGCTTCTGTTTATACTCGTCGTACTCGATAACGGCCATATATCGTCTCTCCTTGTGCCTGTAAATTTCCTTAGCCTTACTATTATACCAAAAAACAGCCGTTTGTAAAGGGGACAAAACAGGCGTGCGCGGAGCGCACGCCTGTTTTCACTTACTCAGCTTGAAATAGTCTCCCGATCCCGCCAGGTTCGTGACCTCCGTCAGCACCAGAATATCGTCGGCCTCCGCCGCCAGCTCTGCCATGCTGCCCCGGTAGTACCGCAGATCGATCATGGTGATGGTCTCATAGTCGCCGGTGAGGAACGGTACGAAGGAATTGGCGAAGGAGTCCTTCACCAGCAGCAAGTGCTTCCCGTTCTCCGTGCCGGTGGTGATGACGCACTGGCCGTAGTTGCCGCCCAGAAACAGCTCATACTTATCCTTCTGCTCCAGGGCGGACAGGTCGTACAGCGCGCCGTCTTTCCCGTCGCACACCACGCTCTCCACCGTGATCTCAGGCGCGTAGTACACGCTGTCGTATACGCTGTCCGGCAGCAGCACCTTGGAGTACAGCGTGCCGCGGAAGCTGTCCGTGGCCAGCGTCAGGTCATAGCTGCGGGCGGTGTGCCCCGTGGCCTGTGCCCACAGTGTATAGGCCGCCTGCGCGCCCATGGTGGTCCAGTGGTGGTCCGTGTGGTAGTAGGGATCGTCCACCGCCGATAGTGTTTCCCGGCTGTCCAGCAGCGTGCTGCCCAGAATATCACCCAGCTGGCCGAAGGCCTTGTCCTCGTTGAAATACGGCGCGTTCTCCGGCAGCATATCCCTCAGAATTCCGGCCGGGCTGGGCACGATCAGCGCCGTGCAGGGCTTACCGCTGGCGGCAAAGAAATCCCGGATATACCCGGCGTTCTTCTCCAGCCTTACCCAGTCAAAGCTGTCGTCGGTCACCTTGGCAAAGTACCTCCCGTCCGCGCCCAGATAGGTGCCGCTGATGTCCTCCTTGCCCTCGGCCCGCTGCAGCACCGACCGGGCGGCGGTCCAGAAGTCCCGGAAGACGATCTGGTCGCTGGTATAGTCCTCCACGTCCTCCATAAAGTCGCCGGACATGATGCGGTCCCAGGTGAGTCTGGGCGTCAGCTGCAAATAGCGGTTCTCGTTCTCCGAGAATGCCCGGTCCGGCGTCAGGAAAAAGCTGCCGACAGACAGCGCCAACAGTATGCCGCCGATGGCGATCAGCGGCGCGATGCCGCTTCGTTTCTTCATAGCGCCGCCTCCTTAAAATCTAAAGTACAAAAACGGGTTGTAACTGTCGCCCACCAGAAACGCCATGCTCACCAGCAGTACGACGACTACCCACACCGTCCGCAGTCCGTCCGACAGGGCGGGGGAGAGGGCCTGTTCCCGCTTTTCCCACAGCCGCTTGGGAAGGCTCGTGCAGCCGATGACGGCCAGGACCAGCAGCAGCCAGCCGCACCGCAGCAGGTACGCCGTGGTGCCGTCGGCAAAGGTTCCGGAGAACATATGGCCCACATAGGCCCCCAGCGCGCCGAGGTCTGTGATGGCGAACAGCACCCAGCCCATGACGAAGCAGAAGCAGGTGTACACGTGCCCTACGAACCGGGGCGCCTTGTCCAGCCACTTCAGCAGGAATGTCTTTTCCAGCAGCAGCAGTACGGCGTAGTATACGCCCCACAGGACAAAATTCCAGCTGGCGCCGTGCCACAGGCCGGTCAGCAGCCAGACGATGGCAATGTTCAGGAGCTGCCGCCCCTTGCCCTTGCGGTTACCGCCCAGGGGGATGTAGACATACTCCCGGAACCAGGTGGACAGGCTGATGTGCCACCGCCGCCAGAACTCGGTGACGGAACGGGACTCATAGGGATAGTTGAAGTTCTCCAGGAAATGGAACCCGAAGAAATGCCCCAGGCCGATGGCCATGTCCGAATAGCCGGAGAAGTCAAAGTAGATCTGGAACGTGTACGCGATGGCGCCGATCCACGCCGTGACCGCTGTGGGGTCCGACATGGCGGCGATGTCCTCCCAGATGGCCCCCATCTGGTTGGCGATGAGCACCTTCTTGCCCAGACCGATCACCAGCCGCTGCAAACCCTCGCTGGCCTCGCTCACCGACTCCCGCCGGTGCTCCAGGTCATAGGCTACTGTCTTGTACTGCACGATAGGCCCCGCGATCAGCTGGGGGAACAGCGTCACGTACGCGCCGAAGTCCACGATGTTCCGCTGGGGCGGCACCAGCCCCCGGTACACGTCGATGGTATAGCTCATGGTCTGGAAGGTGTAGAAGGAGATACCGATGGGCAGCAGCAGCCCCAGCGCCGGGATGGCTGTGCCCAGCAGACCGTTCAGGTTGCTGATGGCAAAATCCGTGTACTTGAAAAAGCCCAGGATCGCCAGGTTTCCCACCACAGAGATGACCAGCACCGCCTTGGCGCCGCCCGCCCTTCCCTTGCTCCGAAAGTGGCCGATGGCCAGACCGTTGCAGTAGTCGAACACCGTGGAGAACAGCATGATCAGAATGTACTTCGGCTCACCCCAGCCGTAAAACAGCAGGCTGAAGACAAGCAGTAGCCCGTTCCGCAGCTTCCGTGGGCAGATATAGTATAAAATAGCCACCAGCGGCAAAAACGCCAGTAAAAATGTGGTGCTGCTGAATACCATGTGATGTGCTCTCCTTTGCGGATAGTCAGAAAAAGGAACAGGGCGGGCTTGCCCGCCCTGTTCAAAACAGATGTCACTTCACGCCGGCCAGCTTACCCATCTGATAGCTGCCGCGTATGGCGGACAGGTTGTTGACGAACAACACGTCCGTCACGCCCTTGGCCTTGGCCAGTGCGCTGACGCTGCCGCCGTAATACCGGTAGTCCACCACATACACCGTCTGGTAGTGGTCCACCAGAAACGGTACAAAGGCGTTGCCGAAGGACTCCTTCACCACGATGCAGCTCTGCCCATTGCTGACTTCGGGGTTCTCGATCACGGTGAAGGGGTTGTCGCCCATGATGAACGCGCCGTATTTCAGGCTGGCCGCTGCGGTGGACTCGTCAAAGATCACCTTGCCGCCGGTGAGCTCGCTGTCCTCGCTGCTGCCGTACTTCATGGCGGCGGTGCTGCTGACGGGATGATAGGCGTTCACCGTATCCGGATCATCCGCCATGGCCTGAGGCTTGCCGCCGTCGTTGTAGAACGAGCCCAAAAAGCCCGTGTACTGGCTCACCTCATAGTCGCTGAGGTCGTGGGGCGTAATGCCCTTGACATTGCAGAACTGTACATAGGCGTAATAGGCGCCCAGCGCCGTCCAATGGTGGTCGGTGCGGAAATAGATGTACTCCGTCCGATGGGCGTTCAGCGCGTCATGCAGGGGCACCGTTTTTATATTCTGCCCCATTCCCGCCAGAATATCCTTTTCGGCCTGTGCCTGATCGCTGCCGGGTATGTCGCTGAGCAGGCTGTCCGGCAGGGTAATGCTGCTGGACAGGGGGATCGCCATGGCGTAGACATTGCTGACGCCGCTGAGGCTGTCCGCCACGGCGTTGACCGTGGACTGGTACTTCTCCGCCAGGGAGCCCACATAGTTGTACATCTCATATCCGGCATTGCCCACGATGTATACGCCGCCGGACTGATAAGGCGTGGCGTCAGTGGTGATCACATTGGAGGCTGCCGGCTTCGTGGTGGTCACGGTGGACTTATCAGTGTTCCCATCGCCGTTCCCGCTTTGACCACCCTTTTGATCGCCCTCCGGGTCCTTCGCGGTGTTGTCCGCATCGCCGGTTCCATCAGGCTCGCCGTCCGCGGGCTGGGTGACGGCAGGGCTGTCTGTATCCTTGTCCGGCGCCTTTTTTCCGCTGAATACATCGGTGAAGATGGCCAGCACCGCCACCACCAGCGCCGCGGCGGCGATCAGAAGCAGCAACGCGCCGCCTCCGCCCCGCTGCCGCCGTTCATAGCGCGGACTCATCCCACATACTCCTTGATGACCGCATTGGCGGTATCCGTGTCAGAGGTAACGCACAGCACCACGCAGGTGCCGTAAGTGGCGAAAACGGCGTTGTTCAGGCGCTCGGCCTCCTCGGGCTGGTAGCGCCCGGCCTCCTGCGTCTGGCTGTCCAGCAGCTCCTGCATGGCGATCTTCACCGCCGATGCGTCCGTCTTATCCTTGCAGGACACCACAAAGATCTCCTCCATGGTGCTGCCGTCAGACATATAGGCGGCAGCGCTGCTGCCCTCGGGCAGTTCCAGATAGTCTCCGGCGTCGATAGCGCTCATGGTGTTGTCAAACTGTACGCGCTCGGCCAGCGCCTTGCCCAGCCCCTCGGCATCCACCGTGGCGGAGGACTTGTCGCCGCAGGCGGCCAGGGACAGGACCATCAGCATGGCCAGCAGCAGGGTCATAAAACGTTTCATAGAATTGCTCCTTATCATTCACTCAAGACTGTTTTGCCCGCCGGTACGCAAGATACCGGCTCAATACATCATTATAATACAAACCGCGCGGAAGTAAAAGGGGGTAAATACAAACAAGCCATTTATTTTCCGCCAAGGCTTTCACTACCTATGACGGAGCGACCCCGCCGCGGGTTCCGAAAAAAAGAGACCGCAAAGCGGTCTCTTTTTCAAAAGTCGATGGTCCCGTTCAGCACCTTCAGGTCGTAGGGCTCGAACACCACCCTGCGGTAGGCGTCCACGTCCATCTTCACGCCCGTCCAGTCGCTGTGTATCTCGCCGTTCTGCTTGATGAGGATGTCGTACAGAATGTCGTAGGTCACGCCGTCCGGTCCCTTTTCCTCGATGGTGGAGTAGGGCAGTGTCTTGTGGTACGTCATGTGCAGGCCCTTGTATTCGAAGTGGAAGCCGTTGCGCATCCGGCAGCCGTCCAGCCCCTTGTAGGTGAACAGGCGCTTCAGGTCCTGCAATATCTTGTCGTGTTCCTCTTCGTACAGGTTCTCCGGTGTCGTCTCGGTGTAGTCGTACCGGAACTGGATGGGGATACGGTAGGGCAGGAAGCGTTCCACATAGTCCACCAGCTTCGCCGCGGGATAGTTCTTGTACAGCACGCAGTTGATGCGCGTGGGGCAGGCGATCTTCCCCAGCACCTCGTCAGGGCTCTCCTCCACATAGTGCTGCAGGTGGCGGGAGATGTTCATGCAGGTGATCTTGTCCTTGTTCCTCTCCGTAAAGGCCAGCATTTCCTCGAAGGAGGTGTGGGTCTGGGCGGGGAAGGTGGTGTTGATATAGATCTTGTGGGTGGCGGGGATGGCGTCCAGCATCTGCTGCAGTGCGTTCAGGTCGGCCAGCGGCTCGCCGCCGGTGAACACAAAATCACACCGGGGAGTGATGCCGTCCATCACCTGGATGCTTGCCAGTATCTTCTCCAGACTGAAGCCGGAGCAGTCCGCGTATTCTTTTTTGTTGATGCAGAAGGGGCAGTTGTTTTGGCAGTCGTAGGGTACGAACACCGTCACGGTGGCGCCGCCTTCCCGCGTTTTATAGGGATGGGCCATGTTGTTGACAACCTCACATCAAAATGTACCAAAACATTGTAAAACAAATAGTGATGGAAAGCAAGGGAAATGTTCAAAAATCTATTGTTTTCTTCTTAACAAAGCACCTGCGCTCCGCCGTCAGTAGGCGCTGTCCGCCAATTCGGCGCGAATAGCGGCAAAGGCCGCCTCCTCCCCCCGCTCCTTCAGCAGCAGCAGCCAGCGATCCAGCAGTGCCGCCGTCTCCGGATGCATGAAGCGGCTGGCATCCGTCCGCCGCAGGTCCTTGCTCCGCTGATAGTAGTCGTAGGGGGAGGCGTCCGTATATGCGTCGCCCTGATAGACCCGGCAGGCGGCGATGCGGTCGCAGAACATCTCCGCCACATATTTTTTCGGCATTTTGCATCCGCCGATATAGATGGTCCCATCCTCCCGGCGGCAGTAGTCGATCCAGTACTCAAAGTGGTGGCGGTTGCGCCCCTTGTGGTGCAGCCACGCCAGACTCACGCCGTTTTCCAGGCGCTCTTGGTCGTTGGGGCTGCGCCAGCCCTGGTAGTATTTTACGCCCCGCCAAAACTCCGTGGGGCTGTATTTGCTCAGGTCGTGGGTCAGACCCTGCCACACCAGACCCAGCTTGAAGCAATAGTGCCGCACCAGGCGCCGGTGACGGTTGACGGTATGTAAATGCGCGCGGAATGGCATGGCGGCACCTCCTGAAACAAGCTACCTGACAGTATAGCACATCCGGCGCGAAAAGGACAGGGGAAATTTCCGCCGGGGCATAAGACGGCGCAAAGCGCGGCAGACTACGCGGGAGGTGAGACGTACATGGTCGATATGGCATTTTTTCGCGGCGGACTGGGGCGCTGGCTGCCGCCGTCCGTACCGCCGGTGGACGAGGCGGTGCTGCTGGACCGGCCCGGCACGGCGCGGCTGGCGGTGTTGGGCCGCGCGCCGCTGTGCCGCACGGTGCTGCTGCCCCAGGAGAACACCGCCGCACCTCTGCGGGCGCAGCAGGTGGTGGGCTGCGGCCTGTCGCCCCGATGCAGCCTGACGCTGTCCGGCCTGACGCCCCGCCCGGTGCTGTGCGTGCAGCGGCGGCTGACGGCGGTGAACGGCGCGGCCATCGAGCCGCAGGATATCCCCCTGCCCCTGCGCTGGGGGCGGCTTCCGCCGGAGGCGCTGCTGCTGGCCGCCGGCGCCTGGCTGCTGGCGGAGGGCCGTCTGCCGGACTGAAAAGCAAGAGGAGCGCCCACATGGGCGCTCCTCTTGCTTTCTCCCCGGTTTCCCCTGTCGGTGTCAGCATAAGGTATCCAGCTTTTCGGTGAACAGCTTGTCGTTGATCTGGAACAAGGTCATGCTGTGGCTCAGACCATAGAGAATGATGGCGTCCCGCCGGTCACGGGTGTACAGCGGCGCGTGCCGCGCCTGCCGCAGCAGGCCCTGGGCGTCCTCCACCGATGCGCCCAGGCCGAAGCATACGCACAGCAGGCGGTTGCGGGAGGGGAAGCGGCAGCCGGAGAACAGCTGGTGCAGATATACCTCGCTGATACCGGACTGCTTGGCCAGCGCGGCCTTGGAGAGGCCGGTGGTGGTATAGAGCCGCTGCAGCGTCAGCTGTAGCGGCGTGTCCCGGAAATTTTCATTGTTCTCCGACAGAAAGCGGTCCAGATTATTGCTGCTCGGCAAATTCAAATATATGTGGGTGTATTTGAAGTGATTTCACAAGAAAAACTTTCGCAAATATGTTAATATTTCACCTGCTATTTAGGACACCTCGTTTTCTTAGTATCAAAATAGTATCACAGAAAGCCTGCGATTGCAAGGGATATAGGCTTTGCAAGCCCCTGCCAAAATTGGCCTCAATTTGAGGCCAATTTCGGCTACTGACCTCCGCCCAAAATTAAAGGAGGCGGGCAAGCACCCCTAGGGCTTGCCCGCCTTGATAACCGCAGGGCAAGACCGGGCGGGGCGGTCAATGGCGGCGCACTTGTGCGCCGTTCATCTCGACCATTGACAGCCCCGACAGAGGTTGCTGCTCCCCGATAAAATTCGTATTTGTTACTCGATACTGAACTCAGCGAATAGGTAAAAACCATCGTCTGTACCATAAGAGCCATCTTCTGTCGATGGATAAAAGAACTTAACGACTCTGTATTCTCCCGCCGAAAGCGAACCATATATTTCAGACCAATTGATATTCAAATCTCTTTCTCCTTGAAAAATATATGTTTCGGTGTCAGTAGTTCTATCGCCGATCTCTTTTACTGGTGACCATTTATCATCTTCCTTTTTTTCAATAGAAAAATCGTAATTGATCCCGCCATTGATATCAGTTCCTGTGTTATTTGAAATGCGAACTGTCAAACCTGAAGGAGTTACACTTCCCTCTACAACTTTCATCGTGACATCCCCAAAATTGATATTTTTATTCTGGACGCAACCTGCCATCCATAGTGCAAGTACAAAGCAAAGTGATAATACGAGAATCTTTTTCATTTCATATACCTCCACAACAAATCCATCATTTTTCTCCACTACTTTTATATGATATTTCGGTTTACCATTTATTTTTTAGAACAGCATATCATAAACCTATAGGAAAATCTACTTTTTTACCTACCTCCCCGGTCAAAAGTGCGCTGTGTTCGATTGCCACTTTTCTCTGCCTGTTCCCGCTGTTTATCGGCCCGTACTGCCGCCTGCACCTGCTGGCGGCGTGCCTTGCCGCGGTACTGGCCGCTTTGGCGGTCTGGCTGTGGCCGGCCGCCGAAACGGAGCCGCAGCGCCCGGACGGCATGGACAATCCGGCCCTTGCGGCCGACCCGGTCATGGATGCCTATACGGCGGCGTGCCAGACCTACTACACCGGCGCGGACGGGCGGGAGTACCATGTGTTCACGGCTGTGACGCCGTCCATCGAGGGACGTACCGACCCGGTGGGGTATCGCTCGGAGCTGATCCCGGCGGGCGGAACGGTGGACTTCCCCGCCACCGTCATGGTGCAGGACGCGACCACACAGGAGGACTGCCCGGAGGACTTTGCGCCGCTGCTGGACAGCTGGGACGTGACCGTCAGCGCGCCGGAGGGCGTGAGCCGGGTGAAGTTGTGGGACGCGGAGGAGGAAACCCCGGAGTCCCCGGCGCTGCTGTACCGGCGGCTGCGTGCGGATCCCACCTGCACCCACAACGAGGTGGTCTGGACGCTGCGCATGAAGAGCGGCGACGTGCTGCACCTGACCATGACCGTGGAATTTGAGGAGCAGCAGGCGCTGCGCATCACGCCGGAGGACGCGCCGCTGGACACGGCGCAGGAGCTGCAGGCGCTGCTGGAGCTGCTTGTGCTGCAGGTGCAGCGGGTGCTGCAGGCGCAGCGGCTACGACGCGGACACGTCCATCACGGTGGAGCTGCCGGACGTGACCTATGACGCGCCGGTGTCGGTGGGCTGCGCGGTCACGCTGAAGGGCAGCGGCACCGCCTTCGCCGCGCCGGTGACGGTGACGCCCCTGAGCGACACGGAGCGGTGCCACGCCTACGTCCGCTTTTCGGAGGTCAGCTTCGAGGGAGACGGAAGCGGAACCGGCGTGACCGCCAGAGCGCCCACCTATCTGGAGAACTGCCGCGTGACCGACTGGGACGTGGGAGCGCTGGCCGTGAACGGCGGCTGGGTCTATCTCCACGGCGGGTATATCGGCGGCAACGGGGTGGGCGCGCGGTACGACTCCGCGTACAGCAACTCCTATACATATACCATCAGGCGCATCGACTTTTTGAACAACACCACGGCGCTGGAGCTTCTGTGCCTGCCGCCGAACTCCTATGCGGCGCTGGATGACTGCCGCTTCCGGGGCAACGGAACGGATGTATACAACCCCGGCGGCTACCGCATCGAGGTGAACAACGGCACGGAGGTCACCTTGTGAGAACGTAAAAAAGAACCGCCCGAAGGCGGTTCTTTTTTCGTGCGGGAAGGGCCGTTTACAGGTTCTTCTCGTAGGACTCGATCATCTTCTTGACCATCTGGCCGCCCACAGAGCCGGCCTCGCGGCTGGTCAGGTGACCGTTGTAACCGTTCTTCAGGTTCACGCCGACCTCAGAGGCGGCCTCCATCTTGAACTGATCCATAGCGGCCTTGGCCTCGGGGACATTCAGCTTGTTGCTGTTCTTGGTAGACATAGTTGTGTTCTCCTTTCATGTTGTGGGGCAAATGCCCTTGTTGGGTATCGCAACGGTAGTTTTGCCGTCCGACAGCGCGATATGCATGAAAAACAGTGGCAAATGCTGGATGCGGCGCGCAAAAAGGATGGACAAACGGGCGTATTCATGGTATACTAAATTCACTTAACAGCGAGGGGGACCTTCTTTCAGGAAGGACCGAGCAGGGAGGAAGAGGAAAAAGCGCGGCAGCTGCCGCGCTTTTTCGCGTCCTGCGCCGGACAAAAAAGAGGGAGATGACAACACCATCTCCCTCTCCGCTTTATAAAATAAGTCGGAGCAAGCATACAAGCCTGCTCCGACGTGGTCCGAGTGTCGAGATTCGAACTCGAGGCCTCTTGAACCCCATTCAAGCGCGATACCAAACTTCGCCACACCCGGATATTCTGTTGTGCCTCAAACAGCCCACTTAGAATACCACAGTTTTCGGCGGTTTGCAAGTCCTATTTTGAATTTTTTTCAAATTTCTTCCGAGGCTTTTTGTTGACAAAGGCGTCGGCGCATGGTAATATAATACTCGCGTTTGGCACGAGAGACGCTTTTACGCACGGAGAGATGGCTGAGTGGTCGAAAGCACCGGTCTTGAAAACCGGCGATGTGAAAGCATCCGTGGGTTCGAATCCCACTCTCTCCGCCAGAAAATAAATATGTATGCGGAAGTACCCAAGTGGCCGAAGGGGCTCCCCTGCTAAGGGAGTAGGCCGTCAAAAGCGGCGCGAGGGTTCAAATCCCTCCTTCCGCGCCAGCAAAAAGAGACATCCGAAAGGATGTCTCTTTTTGCTTCACGCGGCTGATTTTGCCCTTCCCCTGTGAAACCACCCGTTGACAAACCCGATCAAACGGTTTATACTTATTGCCATCAAAAAGGCAGTGACGAAGAAGAAGCTGTTTTTCCGCGGCCAAAGAGAGGGGCGCCCCCGGCTGAAAGCACCCCGCCAAGGACACGGCCCGTACCACTCCCGAGCCGCCTGCGACGAGCAGGACGGGTATCGCCCGTTACAGCGATCGAAAGCGACGGCGTATGCCGGATCTCTTCCGCCGATACTGCGTTGCAGAAGCTTGAAATACAGACCGTATTCCTGCGCTCCTGCGCCTTGTCTCGACGAAAGATATCCCGCCATCCGCAGCGGACAGTAAAAATGCTGCGCAGGCCGTAAGCAGGGTGGAACCGTGGAGTAATGCCTATTACCTCACCCCTGATACCATTCAGGGGTGGGGATTTTTATTTATCCAGCCCCGATCACAAGGAGGAACAGACTATGAGCGAAGTCAACAAGGAAAACAAGGAATTTACGTTTGAAAACGAACAGTACCGCAAGACCTACTGGCACACCTGCTCCCACATCCTGGCCCAGGCTGTCAAGCGCCTGCACCCGGAGGTGAAGCTAGCCATCGGCCCCAGCATCGACAACGGCTTTTATTACGATCTGGACGCGCCCTTCGCCTTCACCCAGGACGACCTGGGCGAGATCGAGGCTGAAATGCGTAAGATCTGTAAAGAGAAGCTGAAGCTGGAGCGCTTCGAGCTGCCCCGCGCCGAGGCCGTCAAGTACATGGAGGAAAAGGAAGAGCCCTACAAGGTGGAACTCATCAACGATCTGCCCGAGGACGCCCACATCTCCTTCTACAAGCAGGGCGAGTTCGTGGACCTGTGCGCCGGACCCCACGTGGACTCCACCGGCCGTATCAAGGGCAACGGCATCAAGCTGACCGCCTGCAACGCCGCTTACTGGCGCGGCGACTCCAACCGCCAGACCCTGCAGCGTATCTACGGCGTGGCCTTCCCCAGCAAGGACGAGCTGGATGCCTATCTGAAGGAGCGGGAGGAGGCCGTGAAGCGCGACCACAATAAGCTGGGACGCGAGCTGGAATATTTCACCACTGTGGACTGCATTGGCCAGGGCTTGCCCATCCTGCTGCCCAAGGGTGCCCGCGTTATCCAGCTGCTGCAGCGCTGGGTGGAGGACACCGAGCAGCAGCGTGGCTATCTGCTGACCAAGACGCCTCTGATGGCCAAGCGTGAGCTGTACAAGATCTCCGGTCACTGGGATCATTATCTGGACGGCATGTTCGTCATGGGCGATCCCGCGGATGAGACGAAGGAGTGCTTTGCCCTGCGTCCCATGACCTGCCCGTTCCAGTATCAGGTGTTCCTGAACCGCGGCCGCAGCTACCGCGACCTGCCCATGCGTCTGGGCGAGACATCCACCCTGTTCCGCAACGAGGACTCCGGTGAGATGCACGGCCTGATCCGTGTCCGCCAGTTCACCATCTCCGAGGGACATCTGGTGCTGCGCCCCGACCAGCTGGAGGAGGAGTTCAAGCAGTGCCTGGATCTGGCCAAGTACTGCCTGGGTACCGTGGGCCTGTTGGAAAAGTGCACGTTCCGCTTCTCCCAGTGGGACCCCGCCAACCCCAACAACAAGTACGAGGGCACGGCGGAGCAGTGGGACCACGCCCAGGCCGCCATGGAGCGCATCCTGAAGGATCTGAACGTGGACTACACCGTGGGTATTGACGAGGCCGCGTTCTACGGCCCCAAGCTGGACATCCAGTACAAGAATGTGTACGGCAAGGAGGATACCCTTGTTACCATCCAGATCGATATGCTGCTGGCGGAGCGCTTCGGCATGTACTATATCGATGAGAACGGCAACAAGGCCCTGCCCTATATCATCCACCGCACGTCTCTGGGCTGCTATGAGCGGACACTGGCCTACCTGATCGAGGAGTACGCCGGTGCGCTGCCCACCTGGATGATGCCCGAGCAGGTACGCTTCCTGCCTATTACTGACCGCGCTGCCGACTACTGCGTGCAGCAGGCCGCGGAGCTGCGCAAGCAGGGCTTCCGCGTGGAGGTGGACAGCCGCAACGAGAAGATCGGCAAGAAGATCCGCGAGGCTACCCTGGAGAAGATCCCCTTCATGCTGGTGGTTGGCGACCGCGACATGGAGAACGGCACCGTCTCCGTCCGTACCCGCAAGGGCGAGGACCTGGGCGCCATGACGCTGGAGGACTTCTCCGCCAAGCTGCGCCAGATCGTGGATGAGAAGCAGAAGATCTGACAAGTGCCATAAGTCATAAGGTAAGCGAGAGAGACAGGCGGAAGCCTGTCTCTTTTGCTGCAGTCAGACAAAAAACAGATTTCGCCAAAAGAAAAGTTTATTATAGCAAAACAGCAGGCTTCTGACAGAAAACCGCATGAAAAATACATGAAAATGATGCAAATGCGCCAAAAACTGTGGGAAAGTGTGTGGATGAAAAACAAGGAAATGCGCTATTGAACACCATTCAGAGACACAAATATGTTGACAGAGTGTGAACTTATCTGGTAAAATCAAATGGGTGCGCAGCACCCGAATGCATAGAAGAGGACAGGGCGCGCCCTGTTCGCTGTTTCCTTCTGGCGGAGGAAACAACAAACTATGGTAAAGGAATTAGGAGGTAAACATGAAAAAAGTAGTTTCTCTGCTGCTGGCTCTCATCATGGCGTTCTCCCTGGTCGCCTGCGGCGAAAAGAAGGATAACACCGTGCCCTACAAGATCGGCATCGTGACCGGCTCCGTCTCTCAGTCCGAGGATGATCGCCGCGGCGCCGAGGCCTTCCAGAAGGAGTATGGCGAGGATATGGTCCAGCTGGCCATCTATCCCGACAACTTCACCGAGGAGACTGAGACCACCATCCAGAGCATCGTGAACCTGTCCGCCGACCCCCTGATGAAGGCCATCATTGTCAATCAGGCTGTCCCCGGCACCACCGAGGCTTTCCGCAAGATCAAAGAGACTCGCCCTGACATCATCTGCATCGCAGGCGAGGCTCACGAGGATCTGCCCGAGATCAGCTCCGCTGCCGACCTGGTCACCAACAACGACTTCGTGTCCCGCGGCTATCTGATCATCCGCACCGCGCACGAGCTGGGCTGCGACACCTTCGTACATATCTCCTTCCCCCGCCACATGTCCTATGAGACCATGAGCCGCCGCGTGGCCATCATGAAGGCCGCTTGCGAGGAGTTCGGCATGAAGTTCGTCCTGGAGACGGCTCCCGATCCCACCTCTGACGTGGGCGTTTCCGGCGCTCAGGCCTACATTCTGGAGCAGGTGCCCGCATGGGTCGAGAAGTACGGCCAGAAGGCTGCTTACTTCTGCACCAACGATGCGCACACCGAGCCTCTGCTGAAGCGCCTGCTGGAGTGCGGCGGCTACTTCATCGAGGCCGACCTGCCCTCCCCCCTGATGGGCTATCCCGGCGCGCTGGGTATTGATCTGACCGAGGAAGCCGGTGATTTCGAGAAGATCCTGACCAAGGTCGAGTCCGCCATCGTTGAGAAGGGCGGCGCCGATCACTTCGGCACCTGGGCTTACTCCTACGGCTACACCCTGTCCGCCGGTCTTGCTCTGCACGCCAAGAACGTGCTGGACGGCAAGAGCGAGCTGAAGGACATGGACGATGTGGCTGCCGCGCTGCAGGTCTACTCTCCCAAGGCGGCCTGGAACGGCGCCAGCTACACCAACGCCACCACCGGCGCGAAGTCTGAAAACGTGTTCCTGATCTATCAGGATACCTATATCATGGGTGATCCCGGCCACTTCATGGGCAACGCCGACGTGGAGATCCCGGAGAAGTACTTCACCGTCAGCTGACGACAGGCTTTTGAAGCAACCATTAAAGCGGGGAGGGAGGGCATCCTCCCTCCCCGCTGCTATAGGTAGGGATGAATATGGAAAAGAACAATGCTCCGCTGCTTGAGATGCGGAATATCAAAAAGGGCTTTTTCGGCAATCAGGTGCTTACAGACATCAACTTCACCTTGAAAGAGGGCGAGGTGCTGGGTCTGGTGGGCGAAAACGGTGCCGGTAAAAGTACCTTGATGAAAATACTGTTTGGCATGGACGTGATCCGTGAGACGGGCGGCTACGAGGGGGATGTCCTGATCGACGGAGAAAAAGTGCAGTTCAACACCCCCTTTGATGCGCTGAAGGCCGGCATCGGCATGGTGCATCAGGAGTTCTCGCTGATTCCCGGCTTTACTGCCACGGAGAACATCCTCCTCAACCGCGAGCCTAAGAAAAAAAGCGTCATTTCAGAAGTGTTCGGCCCGCGCCTGGACACTCTCGACTATAAGGAAATGGATAACCGCGCCGCAAAAGCCATCGAGAAGATGGGCGTGGCTATCGACCAGAAGATGGTCATCAGCAGCATGCCCGTTGGTCACAAGCAGTTCACGGAGATCGCCCGCGAGCTGAGCAAGGAGAACCTGAAGCTGCTGATCCTGGACGAACCCACCGCCGTGCTCACCGAGCAGGAGGCACAGGCCCTGCTGGACTCCATCCGCGGCATGGCCTCCCGGGGCATCGCCGTGATCTTCATCACCCACCGCCTGCAGGAGATCCTGTCGGTGTGCGATAAGGTGGTCATCATGCGGGACGGTTATGTGGTCAAGGACGTGGCCGCCCGCGAGACGGACGTCCGCGACATCACCCACTACATGGTGGGGCGCGAGGTGGCCGCCGGCGGCGCTGCCCACGACATCCGCGACCACTCCGATGCCCGCACCATTCTGTCCATCCGCAAGCTGTGGGTGGATATGCCCGGCGAGATCGTCCGCAACGTGGATCTGGACGTGAAGGAGGGCGAGATCCTGGGCATCGGCGGTCTGGCCGGTCAGGGCAAGCTGGGTATTCCCAACGGTGTGATGGGCCTGTACGAGGCGGGCGGCACCGTGGAGTTCGACGGCAAGCCTATCGCGCTGAACAGTCCCCGGAAGTGTCTGGACTCCCAGCTGGCCTTTGTGTCCGAGGATCGGCGCGGCGTGGGTCTGCTGCTGGATGAGTCACTGGAGTGGAACGTGGCGTTCCCCGCCATGCAGGTGCAGAACAAGTTCCTGAAGAGAATGGGTTTCTTCACATGGCGCGACGAAAAGGCCATCCACACGGTGACGAACCGGTATATCGATGAATTGCAGATCAAGTGTACCGGCTCCGGCCAGAAGGCCAGAGAGCTGTCCGGCGGCAACCAGCAGAAGGTGTGTCTGGCCAAGGCGTTCGCGCTGGAGCCCCGCTTCCTCTTCGTGTCCGAGCCTACCCGCGGTATCGACGTGGGCGCCAAGGCGCTGGTGCTGGAGGCACTGAAGAAATTTAACCGCGAATCCGGCGTCACGGTGGTGATGATCTCCTCCGAGCTGGAGGAGCTGCGCCAGATCTGCGACCGCATCGCCATCGTCTCCGGCGGCAGGGTCGCCGGTATCCTGCCTGCTGACCATTCCTCCGAGGAGTTCGGTATGCTCATGGTCAGTCAGGTGAAGTAAGGAGGAAGAAATGGGCAATACGACCACACTTGGAAACAAGTCAAAATTCAGAGAGCTGCTGGACAGCTTCGGCCTGCCGCGTCTGATCATCGCGTGCTTCCTGCTGCTGCTGCTCATCGCCGCGCCCTGCGTGGGGCTGGATTTCCCCACACAGATCACCAATATCATCACCCGTTTCAGCTGGAACGCCGTGATGGTGCTGGCCATGGTGCCCATGGTACACTCCGGCTGCGGCCTGAACTTCGGCCTGCCGCTGGGTATCGTGTCCGGACTGCTGGGTGCCACGCTGTCCATCGAGCTGGGCTACACCGGCTTTGCCAGCTTCCTTATGGCCATCCTCATCGCCACGCCCTTTGCCCTGCTGTTCGGCGGCGGCTATGGTTGGCTGCTGAACAAGATCAAGGGCGGCGAGATGATGATCGCCACCTATGTGGGCTTCTCGTCCGTGTCCTTCATGTGCATGATGTGGCTGCTGCTGCCGTATAAGCACCCTACCATGGTGTGGGGCTTCTCCGCCAGCGGCCTGCGTACCGTCATCTCGCTGGAGGGCTATTACGACAAGGCGCTGGCCAACATTCTGACCATCGACCTGAACAGCATCGGCATCAATCTGGTGATCCCCACCGGCACGCTGCTGTTCTTCGTGCTGATGGCCGTGCTGATGTGGGCGTTCCTGCACACCAAGACCGGCACCGCCATGACCGCTGTGGGCTCCAACCCTGCCTTTGCCCGCGCAGCGGGCATCAACGTGGACAAGATGCGGCTTATCTCCGTGATCATGTCCACCTGGCTGGGTGCTGTGGGTATTCTGGTGTATGAGCAGGGTTTCGGCTTCATACAGCTGTACAACGGCCCCTTCTGGATGGCCATGCCCGCCGTGGCCGCCATCCTTATCGGCGGCGCGTCGGTGAATAAGGCATCCATCGGCAATGTGATTATCGGTACGATCCTGTATCAGGGCGTGGTGACCATGACCCCCACCGTGATGAGCGCCGCCTTCCAGATGGATATGAGCGAGGTCATCCGTATCGTGGTATCCAACGGCATGATCCTCTATGCCCTGACCAGAAAGACGGAAAGGGGGCGCTGACATGAAGGGTAAGAGATTCGACGTAAAGCAATTCCTGGGCAAAAACTCAGTGCCCGTCCTGTTTATCATCATCTGCGCCGTGCTCATTCCCGTGTCCGGCCTGCCGGTGAGCTACATACTCAACGAGGCTATGACCCGTCTGGGGCGCAACGCCTTTTTGATCCTGAGCCTGCTGATCCCCATTATGGCCGGTATGGGTCTGAACTTTGCCATGACGCTGGGCGCTATGGCCGGCGAGATCGCGCTGATCCTGGTGGCGGACTGGCAGATCTGGGGTATCCCCGGTCTGGTGCTGGCGGCCATCCTGTCCATCCCCCTGTCCATTCTGCTGGGTCTTATGTGCGGCAGCATCCTGAACCGCGCCAAGGGCCGCGAGATGGTCACCAGCTACTTTATCGCCTATTGCATGACCGGTGTGTACCAGCTGGTGGTGTTGTATATGATGGGGCCCATCATCCCCATCCTCCACAACACACTGAAGCTGCCCCGCGGCTTTGGTATCCGCAACACAGTCAGCCTTCTGCAGATGCGGCAGAGCGTGGATAACGCGCTGGCCGTCTACGTGGGCGGCGTGAAGATCCCCGTGCTGACGCTGATCATCATCGCATTGGCCTGCCTGTTCATCGTGTGGTTCCGCCGCACGAAGCTGGGTCAGGACATGCGCGCGGTGGGCCAGGACATGAATGTGGCGCGTGACGCCGGTATCAACGTGGACCGCACCCGCCTGATCTCCATCGTCATGTCCACCGTGTTCGCGGGCTTCGGCATGATCATCTATCTGCAGAACATGGGCAACTTCCCCACCTATACGGCGCATACCAACGTCGGCATGTTCTGCATCGCCGCGCTGCTGGTGGGCGGCGCCTCCGTGGAAAAGGCGTCCATCGGCAACGTGTTTCTGGGTGTGCTCCTGTTCCATACCATGTTCATCGTGGCGCCGGCCGCCGGAACCAAGATCACCGGCGACTCCATGATCGGCGAGTACTTCCGCGTGTTCGTGTCCTACGCCGTTATCACCGTGGCACTGGTCATGTACGAGGCCAAGAAGCGCAAGGAGAACCGCACGCTGGGTCAGCAGCTGGCCATTGAGCAGAAGGCCGAGGAGGAGGGGAGAACCGCATGAAAACGACGAAACGTTCGTGGATCATCCGTATCGCCTTCGTTCTGGTGCTGGTGCTCGTCGCCGTGCTGATGCTGCGCATCGGACGCGGCCACACCGTCTATTTCGACAACCGCGCAGTGGACAAGGGCGGCCAGTCTGTGGAGGCACCCTATAAGATCACTGTGTATGTGAACGGCGAGCAGATCTCCAAGCTGTACGAAAAGGAGCGCTGCTTGACCACCGTCATCGGCGACAAGCTGGAGCTGACCGTGGAGGTCATGCAGCAGAAGGGCGGCAGCGAGACAACGGAAACGTACCAAATGACACTGCCCCATAACATCGACGGCATCATCATCAACCTGCCGGCGTATATGGCTGGTCTGCCGGAGGAGGCCTATCTGGAGGAATTCATCCCCGCGCCTCCCACCGAGGAGGACGACGAGGAAGCGCCCAACACCGAGGACGATATGGGCCTGGGCGACTTCTGATAATGTGTGCTGCATACACAGCCCATGCGAAAGCATGGGCTGTGGGCGCATAGGGACTTGCTTGCGGGCGGCAGGCGGATATGCTATACTGAATGGGCGGCGCGGAGACCGCGGCCGCATGGGAAAGGAGTATCAAAATGGCTGTTTTGAAAGGCTTGAAGCCAGAAAAGGTGTTCGCATATTTTGAAAAGCTGTGCTCGGTGCCCCACGGCAGCGGCAACACGAAGATCATCAGCGATCTGTGCGTGGACTTTGCCAAGGAACTGGGACTGAAGTACCGGCAGGAGCCGTGCAACAACGTGGTGATCTGGAAGCCGGCATCTCCCGGCCATGAGAGCGCCGAGCCGATCATCCTGCAGGGACACATCGACATGGTGTGCGCCAAGACCGACGACTGCACCAAGGACATGACCCGCGAGGGACTTGACCTGATGACCGACGGTGAGTGGATCTGGGCGGACAAGACGTCGCTGGGCGGCGACAACTGCATTGCCGTGGCCATGATCCTGGCGATCCTGTCGGATGATACGCTGGTGCATCCGCCCATCGAGGCGGTGTTCACCGTGGACGAGGAGGTGGGCATGGACGGCGCCTTTGCGCTGGACTGCTCTGACCTGAAGGGCAAAAAGCTGCTGAATTTGGACTCCGAGCTGGAGGGCGTGTTCACCGTGTCCTGCGCGGGCGGCATGCGCTCCGATTGCCTGCTGCCCGCAGCGCTGACCGATGCGGCGGGCATGGAGGGCTTCGGCATCACCGTGGCCGGCTTGCGGGGCGGTCACTCCGGTGCGGACATCCATCTGGGACGCGGCAGCGGCAACCGCCTCATGGGACGGGTACTGGCCACAGCGCTGGAGAAGTTCCCCGGCCTGCGGCTGGCGGCCTTCTCCGGCGGGCAGTTCGACAACGTGATCTGCTCCCGCTGCGATGCGGCGGTGGCGCTGCCCAAGGGCAGCGGCCGGGCGTTCGAAGCGTTTATTCGGGAGCTTGAGGGGGTGCTGAAGAACGAGTACGCCGTCACCGACCCCGATGTGACGCTGACCTGCGCGGCGGCGGAGACGGCAAAAGCCGTGTCCGCAGAGCGCACCGTGACGCTGGTGCAGGCGCTGACGGCCATGCCGCAGGGCGTGGAGGCTATGGACACGGATTTCCCCGGTCTGGTGCAGACATCCCTGAATATGGGCGTGGTGAAGCTGGGCGGCGACGGACTGCACATCGCGTTCTCCATCCGGTCGTCCATCGCGTCCCGGAAGCTGATGCTGGCGCAGCGCGTGCGGGCTGTGGCGGCGCTGGCGGGCGGCACTGTGGCAGAGGGGGCGTGTACCCCGGCTGGCAGTACAAGCGGGAGTCGCAGTTCCGGGATACGCTGCTGGCGGCGTATAAGGATCTTACCGGTAAGGACGGCGTGGTGGAGGCCACCCACGGCGGTCTGGAGTGCGGATTGCTGATGGAGAAGATCCCCGGTCTGGACGCGGTGTCCATGGGGCCGGAGCTGCACGATGTACACTCCGTGCGGGAGCGGCTAAGCGTGCCCTCCACGGAGCGCACCTATGAACTGGTATGCGAGCTGCTGCGGCGCAGCTGTTGAATGTGACAGAAAGCTGAGAGGCGGGGCTTTGCCCCGCCTCTGTTATTTTGCAGGATTGCCCAGCAGAAAATGCACTTATTGCGGGGCGTTCCTGCATAAAACAATTTAGCATTATGAATAGACCACCGCTAAAAAGTACCATGATACCGACAAAACTGCGGATTTGCCGAAAGAAATGCCGACTAAGAAAAGCGGAATGTCCGCACGGACGGGAAAATCGTTCCGCAGAAAAATGAAATTTTCCGCATTTAGATATTGCAAAAAGTTTACGCCTGCGATATAATGGCACCGTTGAACACCGCCGTGCCCGACTGGTCGGCGGAAAAAGCTGTTTTTCAGGAAGAGGAAAACAATTTATCTATCAATAAGGAGAAAGAACATGAAAAAGTTTTTTGCACTGGTTCTGGCGCTGGTCATGGCGCTGAGCCTGGTCGCCTGCGGCGACAAGAAGGACGACGGCGGCGATGTGACCGCTGAGCATACCGACACCACCACCGTGGCCGTGGGCGCGGTGATCCTGGCCCGCGACGACGTGTCCAGCGACGACGTGTACAAGTTCGTGGCGGACATCTTCGACAACGCCGCGTCCCTGACCACCAGCCACGCCAAGTACGGCGAGCTGAGTCTGGAGTACGGCGCTTCCATCACCTCCGTGCCCTATCACCCCGGCGCTGCCAAGTACTTCGCCGAGAAGGGCTTTGAGGTCGCCTCCGTCAAGGAAGGCGCCGGCGAGACCGACTCCCGCAACCTGCGCTTCGTCACCGGCGGCGAGTCCGGCACCTACTACGCCTTCGGCTCCGTCATCGCCCAGCACGCCACCAACAACGCCGGCATCAACGTTGTGGGTCTGGTGGGCAACGGCTCTCAGGCCAACGTGCAGGAGTTGGTGGACGGCACCGCTGACTTCGCCTTCTGCCAGTCCGACGTGATGGCCTACGCCTACAACGGCACCAACCTGTTCGAGAGCAAGGTCGAGGGCTTCTCCACTGTGGCCGCCCTGTACATGGAGCAGGTGCAGATCGTCACCACCAACGCCAGCATCAAGACCGTGGCTGACCTGGCCGGCAAGTCCGTGTCCATCGGCGCTCCCGGTTCCGGCGTGTACTTCAACGCCATTGACGTCCTGGGTGCTTACGGGCTGACCGAGGACGACATCAAGCCCACCTACCAGTCCTTCAGCGACAGCGCCGACGCCCTGAAGAACGGCCAGATCGACGCCGCCTTCATCGTGGCCGGCGCTCCCACCACCGCTGTGACCGACCTGGCCACCACCAAGGATACCTACCTGGTCAGCCTGGACAGCGAGCACATCGCCAAGCTGCTGGAGACCTCCGACTATTACACCGAGACCGTCATCGCCAAGGACGTGTACTTCGGCGACTAAATCCTTAGCAGAAAATTGACGCTTTTCGAGGCTACGGCGGGGTTTCCCGCCGTAGTCCTCGCGCTATTCTGTAATCTTCAGGGAGAGAAACGACTATGAGCATCGACAAGAAAAAACCGGATACCAGCCCGGCCGACGGCGTCAATACCGCCGCGGACGAGGCCCCGGATCTGGACGCGGTCATGCGTAAATATGACCGTGAATCCGCCACCCGCCTGTGGGAGGGTACGCCCCAGCTGATCATCCGCATCCTCATGGCCGCGTTCGGTCTGTTCTGCATCGGCATGACCCTGTTTTCCAAGGCCATGCCCGAGATCCGGCTCACCATGTTCGTGGGCTGCATCATTATCATCGGCTTCCTGACCTACCCCGCCAGCAAGCACCACGTCAGGGTCAACTACCTGCCCTGGTACGATATCGTGCTGATGGTGGTGGGCGCGGCCTGCTTCTTCTACTTCGCGCTGAACGCCATGACGCTGGTGCGCCTGTCCACCCGTATCGAGACGGTCCACGTCATCATCGGCGTGGTGGGTATCCTGATCCTGATGGAGCTGTGCCGCCGCTGCGTGGGTCTGCCTATTCTGTGCGTGGCCGGCGTGCTGATCGTGTACGCGTTCATCAACCAGCTGAGCTACGCCGGCGCGGTGAACGGTGCCACCCTGTATGACGCGCTGAAAACCATCATCTACAAGCTGTTCTACACCACCTCCGGCGTCATCGGCACGCCCATCAACGTGTGCTATACCTACATCGTTCTGTTCATCATCTTCGGCGCGTTCCTGGAGCGCACCGGCATCGCCAACTTCTTCATCAGCTTTGCCAACCGTCTGGCTGGCTGGTCCAGCGGCGGCCCGGCGAAGGTGGCTGTTATCAGCTCCGCCCTGTGCGGCATGGTGTCCGGCTCCTCCGTGGGCAACACCGTCACCACCGGTTCCTTCACCATCCCCATGATGAAGAAGACCGGCTACAAGCCCGAGTTCGCCGGCGCCGTCGAGGCCGCGGCCTCCACCGGCGGCCAGATCATGCCCCCCATCATGGGTGCGGCGGCCTTCCTCATGGCCGAGTACATGAAGCTGCCCTACGCCCAGGTGGCCGTCAAGGCCATCCTGCCCGCGCTGCTGTACTTCACCGGGATCTTCATCGCCGTCCATCTGGAGGCCAAGAAGCTGGGCCTGAAGGGCGTTCCCCGCGAGGAGCTGCCTGCGTGGCGTCTGCTGGCCCGTGACTGCTACCTGATCATTCCTCTGATCCTGCTGGTGTGGCTGGTGTCCTCCGGCAGCAAGACCATGTCCCACTCCGCGGCCTATTCCATTCTGGCCGCCATTGCCGTGGGCTTCGTCAATTTCTTCCTGCAGGGCAAGCGCGGTGAGGGCGACACCCAGCCCATGACAACCGGCAAGGCGCTGGGTAATGCCGGCAAGCGCTCCGTCTTCTCCGCGGTGGAGTCTCTGGAAGCCGGTTCCCGCGGCGCTATCACCGTGGCCGTGGCCTGCAGCATGGCGGGCATCATCGCCGGCTGTATCACCGTCACCGGCCTGGCCTCCATCCTCATCAACGCCATCGTCCAGCTGGCGGGCAACGCCACCATCGTCGGCCTGGTGCTGACCATGCTGTGCTGCATCGTCCTGGGCATGGGCGTGCCCACCACGGCCAACTACTGCATCATGGCCTCCACCTGCGCGCCCATCCTCATTCAGCTGGGCTTCCCGCTGGTGGCCGCCCACTTCTTCGTGTTCTACTTCGGCATCGTGGCGGATATCACGCCCCCTGTGGCTCTGGCGGCCTACGCCGGCTCGGCCATCGCCAAGTCCGACCCCATGAAGACCGGCATCAACGCCACCAAGCTGGCCATCGCCGCCTTTATCGTGCCGTACATCTTCGCCTACAGTCCGGCCCTGCTGTTTGAGAACATCTCCGGCTGGTGGGAGGTGGCGCAGATCTGCGTCAGCGCTCTGCTGGGCATCTTTGCCATCGCGGCGTCCCTGAACGGCCATCTGTATAAGAAGGTCCACTGGGTGCTGCGTATCGTCCTGGCCATCGGCGGCCTGGGCATGATGATCCCCGGCACCCTCACCGACATGGTCGGCCTGGTGCTGGTGGCGGCGGTCATCGCCTACCAGAAGATCAGCGCCAAGAAGCACGGCGGCCCCGTGGTGACGGCCTGATCCCATTTGAAGCAAAAGCATCCCCGCACACCGTGCGGGGATGCTTTTTTACACTGTGTTCATACATTTACGCGCATTTTGCCTAAAGTGCATAGTACGGGCATCTTGCAAAAACTGTCTGAATTTGGTATGATATAGGTGGTAAGGCAGTTTTTGCACAAAGAGAGGAGCATGGACATGGCACAGACCACAAAAAACGCCATTCGCAAGGGGTTTCTGGACTTGCTGGAGCAGCGGCCGCTGGATAAGATCTCCGTGGTGGACATCGCAGATCACTGCGGCGTGAACCGGAATACGTTTTATTACTACTACTGCGACATCTATGCCCTGGTGCGCGAGGTGCTGGAGACGGAGCTGGACCGCGTCCTCAACGCACCACCCCTCTGCACCAGCTGGTACCAGCTGATGATGCGGGTGACGGCGTTCATGCGCGCCAACCGCCGCGCGGTCTACCACCTGTACCAGTCCAGCCAGCGCGACCTGCTGGAGCGCGAGTATTACCAGGTGGTCTACGGTGCCGTGGAGGATCTGGTGCGCCGCACGGCGGAGGACCTGCCGGTGGCGGAGACGGATGTGCAGTCCATCGCGGCGCTGTATACGGCCACGCTGGTGGGCCTGCTGCAAAGCTGGCTGCACTACGGCATGAAGCACGATGAGGAGCAGTTCGTGGAGCGCGTCACCCGCCTGACGGAGGGCACGCTGCGCCACGCGCTGGAGCGCAGCTGCGGGGTGGAGAAGGTGTGAGCGGCTTCTGGAAATGCGTCCTGTACGCGGCGGCGCTGGCCCTGCTGGCGCACCCGCTGGGTCAGGCGATCCCCGGTCCCTTTGATCCGGAGAAGCGGCCCTTCCGCGGCCGGAAATGGGAGCAGAACGGCCGCGTCTACACCAAATTGGCCATCGATAAGTGGAAGAAGCTGGTGCCGGACATGAGCCGCATCCTGCCGGACATGGTGAAGAAGGAACTGCCCGGCAGCGGCGCCGTGACGGCGGATCAGGCCGCGGCGCTGGTGCAGGAGACGTGCCGCGCGGAGCTGGTCCACGGGGCCTCCTGTTTGCTGGGCCTGGCGTTTCTGTGGCTGTGGCCCGGCTGGGGCGGCGCGATCGTGCTGGCGGTGTGGGTGCTGCTGGCCAATCTGCCCTTTATTCTGATACAACGCTACAACCGCCCCCGGCTCATGCGCCTGGCGGCGCTGCTGCGAAAGCGAGCGCAGCGGAAAGGAGAGCAAAATGCGCGTACTGATCCTGACCTGTAACACCGGCGGCGGGCACAACGCCGTAGCCGCCGCCCTGCGTGACAGCCTCCAACGCTGCGGCGCGTCCTGCGACGTGATGGACGGCTTGGGCTTCATCTCCAAAAAGGCATCCAAATTCGTTTCCAAGTGGCACACCCGGTTCTATCGCCGGTATCCCAAGCTCTACAAGGCGGGCTATATGTCCGCCGAGGGCGACAAGGAGATGGACCGGCGCGACGGCCCGGTGTACCGCTACATTGCCCGCGGTGCCCGCCGTCTGGGCCGCACGCTGCAAAGCGGCGGCTACGGCGCCGTTGTCTGTGTCCACGTGATCCCCGCCATGATGATGACGGCGCTGAAGCAGGCGTGGAGCGCCTGTCCGGTGTTCTGCTTCGTGGCCACGGACTATACCTGCAGCCCCACGGTGGGTGCCTGTACCCCGGATATCTGCGTCATTCCCCATCAGGAGCTGGCCGACGAGTTCGTCAGCTGCGGCATCGCCCGCGATACCCTTCTGCCCGCCGGCATTCCTGTGCGTTCCGCCTTCCGCGAGCATGGCGATAGAGCCGCGGCGCGGAGAGCCCTGGGCCTGCCGGAGACCGGCCGCCACATCGTCCTCATGTCCGGCAGCATCGGCTGCGGCCCCATGGGCGACGTGGCGGAGGACCTGGATATGCGTATGGCTGACGGCGACTTTGCCACGGTGCTGTGCGGCAGCAACAAGCAGATGCGCTATGCCCTGGAGCTGCGCCGCCTGTACCGCGTGGAGGCCATGGGCTTTACCACTCAGGTGCAGCTGTACATGGACAGCGCGGACGTGCTGGTCAGCAAGCCCGGCGGCATCAGCATCACCGAGGCCGGCACCCGCGGCGTGCCGCTGCTGCTGGCGGATATGGTGGGCGGCTGCGAAACGCGGAACGAGGCGTTCTTCACCGCCCACGGCTGGGCGGCCTCCTGCCCGCCGGACAACATGGCCGCGTCGGCCCTGGCCTTTCTGGAGGACGAACAGCAGCGTCAGGCCATCACCGCTGCCCAGAGCCGCGATTTCGACGGCTTGGCCGCCGACCGTGTGGCCGCCGCCGTCCTCGCCCGCTGCAAGAAATGACCCCAGCGCCCACGGCAGCAGCCGTGGGCGCCTTCTTTGCGCTTTTTGTACGGCGTCCCTCTTGCATTTCGCGCAAACTGTCGGTATACTTGTTAAAGAAATATCGATTTGTTCACAGGCAGGTCATATTCGTATAGTAGGATGAAACTGCGGCCCCGGACGTGGGCTGCGGCCGAAAGGAGGGCGTCTGCCCATGATGATCGAAAAAAGCGGCACCATCCGCCTGCGGGACATTCCCACCGCCGCGGGCCTTTCCCCGAAGGAGCAGGAGCTGGCGGCGGGCATGGTGCGGGTGACGCACCTGTACCGCAGTGCGCTGAAGGTAGCCGTAACGCAGATGGAGATCCTGGACGAGGAGTTCGCCCGTCTGTATGACCACTCGCCCATCCACCACATCGAATACCGTATCAAGACGCTGGACAGCATCATCGACAAGCTGCGCCGCCGGGGCCTGGAGGTCAGCATCGACAACATCTATGCCCACATCCAGGACGTGGCCGGTATCCGCGTCATCTGCAACTATCTGGATGATATCTACTACCTGCGCTCCCTGCTCACCCGCAGCGAGTCCTATACCGTCCTCCGCGAGGTGGACTATATCAAGGAGCCCAAGGACACCGGTTACCGCAGCCTGCACCTGATCGTCAACGTGCCCATCGTCATCAGCGAGGGCACCATGGTCCTGCCGGTGGAGATCCAGCTGCGGACCATCGC
>OIDD01000350.1_pt1 | contig 26288 bp, 16 predicted proteins | sample 1606751 | NCBI WGS metagenome assembly OIDD01 (sample SAMEA3882544, study PRJEB24775) | human gut metagenome | biome: human-associated habitat; feature: intestine environment; material: feces | place: Netherlands | collected 2009/2010
AAAAAAGGCGGCCGGATTTTATATGAGCAGAACAGTCTGAATGCAGAATTTTACAGGAAATTTCTTGGAGAAGAATGTAATATTTGGCGTTATGAATGGGAATCCTGTGGATATGCACAAAACTTTCCGGGCACTTTGAATGAAAAAAACAGTCTGCATTTTCCTTTTTATCAGACCAATACCTCCCAGTACTGTCCATTGCACGCAATCTGTACGGATGGTGAGAGAGGAAAACAGAAACTGGTGACGAACTGTCCTTATTTCTGCGAACGGAATATGGTGCTGTACCCAAAACATCTGCATATGACGGGAAGATACAATTCACTGTTTGGAGTAGATACGGAAGTACTGAAACATCCTGAAAAACTGGAAGCATATGTAACAGCAGGAATCGACCGGCTGGTATTGGGACTGTCATAAGGGGTGTCAGACCAGATGGACAGGAACAATAAAATAAGATAACGATGAGGAAAATGCGAATGAAGATTACAGCGGGACTGGGATCGGTGGAAGAGTACGAGCGTTTTGTGAGGGCAGGAGCGGACGAATTTTTCAGTGGGTATGTGCCTTATGAGTGGGCAAAGAAATATGGGACAGTTATGCCGCTCAACAGAAGAGAGGTGCTGGCTTATAATGTACAGATTGGTTCATTCAGTGAAATGGAGATCCTTTCTGCTATGGTAAAAGAATATGGCAGGCCGGTACATCTGACGTTTAATTCTCTTTATTATATTCCAGAGCAGTATCCGGAGATTGCTGAGATCATAAAGAGGTGTATGGAGATTGGGTTTCATAGCTATATTATTGCGGATCCGGCGCTGATTCTGTATTTAAGACAGAACAATATCGACTGTGAAATTCATCTTAGCGGGGAAACAGCGGAAGTAAATCGGGGTATGGTGGATTTCTTTCAGAAGCTGAAACTGAAACGTGTGATCTTTCACAGAAAGAATACGATAAAAGATATGCAAAGTATTATCGCATATCAAAGAATAACAGAAACGGAGCAGTCAGGGCATGTACAAAATGTAATGCCGGAACAGAGCAGGGTGGAATTTGAGGCATTTATTTTAAACGAGCTCTGCCAGTTTACCGGAGCATTCTGCAATTCCCTTCATTGCGATGAGATGGGATATCTGTGTCGTGTGCCGTATCGATTGGGAGCTATGAGTACGAGAAAAGTACAAGAATCGACAAAATTCGACAAATGGAAACAAGAAAAAAACCAAGAAACAATTGATTTTACCGGAGGGGAGCTGCCGGAAAGTATTTCACAAGGCACCAACGGTTATCTCTGCGGCGAGACGGGCTGCGGACTGTGTGCGTTATATCAGTTGCAGGAAGCAGGGATCACACACCTCAAACTGGTTGGCAGAGGAAACTATACAGACTTTATGGAAAAAGATATTCGGAATCTTCGGAGAGCTCTGAGTATTCTGGAAGTATCTGACTCGAACGTTATCTACCGGCAGAATCTGAAAGAAGAACTTTTTCCATATGGATGCAGCGAAAACTGCTATTATAAAGAAAATTTCAAATACAAATAGGAAATAACTGAAATGCGGCAGAAGTCGAAAAAATTAGTGTTGCACTCGTAAAAATACAATATATTGATAAAAACTTTCAAAACACAACTACAAATTGTACAAAATTAAAAGCATGCGTTAATTAATTGACAAGGGTACTTCCTATAGTGTACACTAGCGGCGTGAGAGAGGGAGATCTCACGTTACTATTAATAAGATTCCGGTCTTATTTTTCTTTTGTCAGAAAAGTTAGACGGGACATACGCGGAATAAATCATATAGAGAGGTGCAAAAACATGAAAAACTTTTCACAGTGGGAAGGTTTCAAAGGAAACCGTTGGAAAGAAAAAATCGACGTTCGTAACTTTATTTCAATGAACTACACACCATATGACGGAGATGCTTCCTTCCTGGAAGGACCTACAGAAGCAACAGAAAAACTGTGGGGAAAACTTCAGGAACTTCAGAAAGAAGAGCGTGCAAAAGGCGGCGTTCTGGATATGGAGACAGAGGTTGTTACATCTCTGACAGCATATGGCCCGGGATACATCGATGAAGACCTCAAAGATCTTGAAAAAGTTGTTGGTCTGCAGACAGACAAACCGCTGAAACGTGCATTCATGCCATACGGTGGTATCAAAATGGCAGAGCAGGCATGTGAGACTTACGGATACAAAGTAAGCGACAAGATCAAAGACGTTTTCCATAACTACGAATTCAAAACACACAACCAGGGTGTATTTGATATCTACACACCAGAAATGAAAGCAGCCCGTCACAACAAGATCCTGACAGGCCTTCCGGATACTTATGGACGTGGACGTATCGTTGGTGACTACAGACGAGTAGCACTGTACGGTATCGACGCTCTGATCGAAGGAAAACAGAAAGACTTCGCAGCTTGCGACCGTCAGGGTATGAGACGTTATGACTTCCAGCTTCGTGAGGAAATCGCAGATCAGATTCGCGCACTCAAAGGCATGAAAGTTATGGCTGAAGCTTACGGATATGATATTTCACAGCCGGCTAAAGATGCAAGAGAAGCATTCCAGTGGCTGTACTTCGGATATCTTGCAGCAATCAAGACTCAGAACGGTGCTGCAATGAGTGTTGGACGTATCTCTACATTCCTTGATATCTATATTGAAAGAGACCTTGAGAACGGAACTCTTACAGAGAAAGAAGCTCAGGAGCTTGTTGACCACATGGTAATGAAATTCCGTATGGTTAAATTTGCACGTATTCCTTCTTACAACCAGCTGTTCTCCGGTGACCCGGTATGGGCAACTCTGGAAGTTGCAGGTATGGGACAGGATGGACGTACAATGGTAACAAAGAACGACTTCCGTTTCCTGCACACTCTGGAAGACATGGGACCGGCTCCGGAACCGAACCTTACTGTTCTGTATTCTTCAAGACTGCCGGAAAACTTCAAGAAATATGCAGCTGACATCTCCGTACTGACAAGCTCTATCCAGTATGAGAACGATGATGTTATGCGTCCGGTATGGGGCGATGACTACAGCATCTGCTGCTGTGTATCTGCTACTGAAACAGGTAAAGAAATGCAGTTCTTCGGAGCTCGTGCAAACCTTGCAAAATGTCTTCTGTACGCTATCAACGGTGGTGTTGATGAGAAGACAAAACAGCAGGTAGGACCTCAGTATCAGCCAATTACTTCTGAATACCTTGACTATGACGAAGTAATCGCAAAATATGACAAGATGATGGACTGGCTGGCTCATCTGTATGTTGGAACACTGAACATGATCCACTACATGCATGACAAATACTACTATGAAGCAGCAGAAATGGCTCTGATCGATACAAAGGTTGACCGTTCCTTCGCAACTGGTATCGCAGGATTCTCTCACGTAGTAGACTCCCTGTCCGCTATCAAATATGCAAAAGTTAAAGCAATCCGTGACGAAGACGGAATCACAACAGATTTCGTAGTAGAAGGTGACTTCCCACGTTATGGTAACGATGATGACAGAGCAGATGAGATCGCAACAACACTGCTTTCTACATTCCTTGAGAAACTGAAACATATCCATACCTATCGTGATTCAAAACCTACTACTTCTATCCTTACCATCACATCCAACGTTGTTTATGGTAAAGCTACAGGATCCCTTCCGGATGGAAGAAAAGCAGGCGAGCCGCTGGCACCTGGAGCTAACCCGTCCTACGGCGCAGAGCAGAACGGACTTCTTGCTTCCCTCAACTCTGTTGCAAAACTGGACTATGAAGATGCCCTTGACGGAATCTCCAATACTCAGACCATCAACCCGGATGCTCTGGGACATACAGAAGAAGAACGTACAGAGAACCTTGTTCATGTACTTGACGGATACTTTGACCAGGGTGCTCATCACCTCAACGTTAATGTATTTGGTAAAGAAAAACTGATCGATGCAATGGAACATCCGGAAAAAGAAGAGTACGCAAACTTCACAATCCGTGTATCCGGATATGCAGTTAAATTCATCGACCTTACAAGAGAGCAGCAGCTGGATGTTATCGCCAGAACCTGCCACGACAGAATGTAATAATGAGTGAAGAAATCAAAGGATATGTCCATTCTCTGGAAAGCTTCGGATCAGTAGACGGACCGGGCGTCAGATATGTGATATTCCTGAGTGGATGTGCAATGCGCTGTCAGTTCTGCCATAATCCGGACACCTGGAAAATGGGAGAGGGGCAGCAGTACACCCCGTCTCAGCTTCTGAAACAGGCTCTTCGCTATAAGAATTACTGGGGTAACAAAGGTGGAATCACTGTGAGCGGAGGAGAACCGCTTCTCCAGATTGATTTCCTGACAGAACTTTTCCGTCAGGCAAAGGCGGCAGGAGTTCATACAACTCTTGATACCAGCGCCAATCCTTACACAGAAAAAGAACCTTTTTATTCCAAATGGCTGGAGCTTATGAAGTATACTGATCTTGTCCTTCTCGATATCAAACAGATTGACGAAGAAGAACACATCAAGCTTACAGGACAGTCCAACAAAAATATCCTGGCAATGGCACGGAAATTGTCAGATATGGGAAAACCGATGTGGATCCGCCATGTACTGGTCCCGGGAGGCAGCGATAAAGATGAGTATCTCCACAGGCTTGCAGATTTTATCCATACTTTAAAAACAGTGGAGAGAGTCGAAGTGCTTCCGTACCATACACTCGGTGTATTTAAGTGGGAACAGCTGGGAATTCCTTATCCGCTGGAAGGCGTCAGACCGCCATCCGAAGAACGGATCAATAACGCCAGAGAAATTCTGGGAGCGATATAAACCGGTCAGAAGACTGGAAATAAAAAAGATCTCAATGCCAGTGATGGCAGGGGGATCTTTTTTATGAATATAGTGGTCGGAAATGCTTTTTCTACTTGACAATCCATGCAGTTCATCATACTCTTTTGTAAGATGTTTTGTTATGTAAATTCATAAGTTACAAAGGTCAAGGGAAAATACACAGGAAGGGAAAAGATACAGATGAAAAACTGGGACAATGTAGTTTTGGTGCCGGAATTCGATGAGCAGGGTGTTGCCTGCTATCGTCTGGAAGGCGGAGATTATGAAAATGAGTATTATGTTATTTCTGAAGCAGAATCAAGAAAGCTTCTGAATACACCGGAAATAGTAGGTTATGAGGTATACAACTGCCTTGTTTCTTCGACTTCTCAGATGCTTTATTATCTGAAGGAACAGAAGAAGGTTACGACAGCAAATATTCTTTCTATTCTTAGAGGCGCGCTGAACTATCCTCTGGAAGAGGCATGCTACAGAGAGCATATCCGTGTTCATGATATCAGCTTTCTTTCCAGTGAGCGTGTATTTGAAAAAGAAGAGATCGCAGGTCTGGAGATTAAGTACAGCAAACTTACTATGGTGCCGGACAGCACACTGATGATCGGTGACATCATTGCAAGTGGAGAGACTCTGATCCACTGCCTTCGCTATGTGACTGATTTTTACAGAGATCATGGCGCAAGACTCCGTAATATCATTATTTTTACAATCGGCGGAACCAAGGGAATCGATATCCTTGAGAAGCTTACTGCAGAGATCCGTGAATTCTGGCCGGAGTTCGAAGGCTTTATCACTGTTTATTATGAAGGAATCTTCAGCACATACCAGGATAAAGGTGTTTCCGGGATCAACCTTCCGGACGTGGATTTCTACTGGAAGGGTGGTATCGTTGCGCCTGAATTCAGAAGAGAGACACTTTCCATGTGCAGCCCTCTTTTTGAAAAATGTATCATCTACGATGGTGGTGCAAGACGTTATGAGATCCATGAGCATGTAGAAGAGGTTCTGGAATTTTGGGAAGGAATCAAAGAAAGAGCTGACAAGATCGATTTCAAAGAGCTTCTGGATGAGAAACTTGGTTATCCTACTCCGATCAGCTATGAAGACTGGATCAAGGCAAACCACTATCAGAAGGTTCGCCCGGCAGATGCAAAATGGCTGTATCGTCAGGAACTTGGATACATCGAAAGTATGAAAGATATCACATTAAAAGAACTCGCAGAGCAACGTATCGGTGAATTTACGGGCGCACTGCGAAAATATATTTTAGATTAAGGAAAAACGGGGAGAACAAATGAGTGAAAAAATGACAACAGCAAACAGCGCAGAGCAGGGAAAGGTGGATATTGACTTTGCAGAGTGCGCGGTTCCGAAGTGGAGCAGACGCCGATTTGTGACAATGTTCATGATCATGCTTGGATTTACTTTCTTTTCTGCAAGTATGTGGGTAGGTCAGGAAATGGCAGCAGGACTGGACTTCTGGGGATTTATCAAAGCCCTCCTTCTGGGTGGTGCGATCCTTGGTATTTACACAGGTCTGCTTGGTTATGTAGGTGCAGAGACAGGCTTAAGCCTTGACCTGCTTTCCAAGAGAGCGTTTGGAGAAAAAGGTTCTTATATTTCTTCTGCGCTGACAAGTTTTACACAGATTGGATGGTTTGGCGTAGGTATTGCAATGTTTGCAATTCCGGTAGCACGTGAACTTTTTGGCGGAAGCACTGCGGTAGAATGGGTGCTGATCCTGATCGCAGGAGCATGTATGACTGCATCTGCATATTTTGGAATTAAGTCTCTTACCGTGATCAGTTATATTGCCGTACCGCTTGTTGCAATTCTTGGAACAGTGGCAATGATCATGGCAGTTAAGCAGGGAGATGGAACGATCGTTGATCAGTTTGCCAAATCCAGCGGTTCTCTGAGTGTCATCGGCGGCGCAGGACTTGCAATTGGTTCTTTTGTATCAGGAGGAACTGCAACACCGAACTTCACACGATTTGCAAAAAATGGTAAACAGGGAACGATCGCAACAGTAGTTGCTTTCTTTATCGGAAACTCCCTGATGTTCTTCTTTGGAGCTATCTCTTATATCTTTGTTGGCGGAAATGATATTTTTGAAGTTATGATTCGTCTGAATCTGTTCTATCTTGCAATCCTGGTTCTGGGATTAAATATCTGGACAACAAATGATAATGCTCTGTATACAGCAGGACTTGGTCTTGCAAACATTTTCAATAAGAGAAAGAAACCGATGGTTCTGATCTCCGGTGTTATCGGAACACTGCTTTCGGTATGGCTGTACTACAATTTCTGCGGATGGCTGAACATCCTGAACTGTACACTGCCGCCGGTTGGTATCATCCTGGTCATCTCTTATTTCATGAATAAAAAGGCTTACGATACAGATACCATTAAGATTGTAACAGTCAACTGGTTTGCAGTTGCCGGAGTTATTCTTGGTGCGATCGTGGCAAACGTAGTGACATGGGGAATCGCATCCATCAATGGTATGGTTGTTGCGGCTTTGTGCTATGTGATTGGAGAAATGGTCAATAAAAATAAATAATAATTAAAATATAATGACAGAAAAAGATTACCGAAATTGTAAAAGGTAATCTTTTTTTGTTGGAAAATATATAGTACAATAGACAGATAAATGTTTATTTGAAACGGGGAACTCAAATGGCAAAAAAAAGAAGAAAACCGAAGATGGAGTTCCGATATTACCAGATGTCAGCGGGAAGTCCGATCCTGGCGCTTCTTGGACAGAAGTGGGTCCAGAATTACGGGAATGATGTGGATTATCTTCACTTTCATAATTATCTTGAGATTGGATACTGCTATGGTGGTGACGGATTTATGGTGCTGGGTGAAGAGGAAGAGCGCTTCTATGGAGGTATCGTTACGGTAATTCCGCCGAACTATCCACATACAACAAACAGCGATATCGGGACGGTCAGTAAATGGGAATACCTTTTCATAGATGTAGAAGGTTTTATGAAAAAATTCCTGGATAATCCGGTCAAGGCAGAAAAGGTGATCCAGCGAATCTATTCCAGGGCTTTGTTTTTTGAAGAGAAGGAGAATTTGTCTATCTCGAAAAAAATCCACAAGATTCTGGATATCATGAGAGATGGTGAAGAATTTTTTCTGGAGGAAGCAAAGGGAGTGCTTGCGGCACTTCTGGTAGAAATTGCCCGGTTAAACAGAGATTCAGGAGAGGATAAGGTTGCGGAAAATGCCGGTAAGCTTACCAATATGATCACCAGTGTGCTGGATTATGTATCATATCACTACATGGAGGATATCAAAGTAGAGAATTTGGCGAATATCTGTCATATCAGTGAGACACATTTCCGGAGAGTTTTTACTTCCTACATGAAGATGAGCCCATTGGAATATATTAATACCGTACGTGTCTACATGGCATGTGAACTTCTGGAGACCACAGATGCCCCGGTTGCGGATGTTGCTCACAAATGTGGGTTTACGACAAATTCGACATTCAACAGAAACTTTAAACAGCTGATGGGAGTCACTCCTCTCGAATGGCGGAAACGTCCGGAAAGCTATGAACAGCAGCTTCTGCGATTTGATATTCATTCAGAAAAAGGATGGTAGAAAAACAGAAAGGAATCATTTATATGTACGACTATAAGATTGTGGAGCAGATCTCCCGAAAGAAAAAAAGCATGTCCGGAGTTCTCCGGAAAGTAATGGTTTTGTTTGCAGTGATCTTTGTGATCCTGGGAATTACAATATCCCAGTCCTTTATGCTGGCAGGATTTCTTCTTGCAGCGCTTTATTTTGTGTTTGATATTTTCAGCCAGAAGGATTATGAGTATACCCTGGAAAATGATCAGCTCAGCATTGATGTGATCTATGGCAAAAAGTATCGTAAGACTGCCCATGTACTGGAGCTGAAGGAGCTGGAAGTCGTTGCGCCGCACTGGCACGAAAGTGTTGCTAAATATAAAAAAAACGGTGGTACGGAGCAGCTGAAAAAATATGATTATACCTCTTATGATGACAATACTCCGTATTACACGATGATCATCAAAGAAGATGGACGAAAGATCAAATTGCTTCTCGATCTCACAGAGGAGATGCTGCACACAATAAAGACACAGCATCCGGAAAAAGTCTATTTTGCATAAAAACAGCAAAATTCTGTGAAATATGTACAAAAAATGAATAGAAAATTTATGAAATAAGAACAAACACCTCTCTTGAAGATAAGAAAAATATACATTCTGTCAAAAAGAGAGGATTTTTTTCATCAAAATAATACGACAAAAATCGTGAGAATGCGAAAAACGAACAAAAAATACAATTTTATGTACGTGTAATAGTGCAAAATATATAAAATGGTCGAAAATGCACATTATATGTGCGGTTATGCAAACTATATCAAAAAACGGGATGCTATAATTGGTTCATAAGCAATTCGGAAAAGAGAATACGCTTAATAAAAGGAGGACACATTCATGAAGAAAAAATTACTTGCAGTATTAATGACAGGTATCATGGCTGCATCTTTTGCAGGAACAGCAACCGTTGTTTCCGCTGATTCTGGAGATGACAACACATTGACAGTATGGGCATGGGACCAGAACTTCAATATCAAATCTATGCAGATGGCTGGTGAGCAGTATGCAAAAGATCACGAAGGATTCGCAGTAGACGTTATCGAAACATCTTCTGATGACTGCCAGACAAAACTTACAACAGCAGCTAACGCTGGTGACTACAGCACACTTCCGGACATCGTTCTGATGCAGGACAACAGCTATCAGAAATATCTGAAGAGCTATCCGGATGCTTTCACAGACCTGAAAGACATGGATGTTAACTGGGATGATTTCGGAAAACTGAAACAGTCCTACTCCATGGTAGATGACACACATTATGGTGTTCCGTTTGATAACGGCGCTGTTATTGCATGCTATCGTACAGATATCCTTGAAGAAGCTGGATATACACTGGATGATCTGACAGACATCACATGGTCCAAATTCATGGAAATCGGTAAAGACCTTCATGAAAAAACAGGTAAATACCTCCTTACAAGCGAAGCTACAGGCGGCGATACTCTGATGATGATGATGCAGTCTTGTGGAGCTAACTTCGTAAATGAAGACGGCGAAGCTTATATCGTTGGAAACGATGTTGCAGAAAAATGCATCAACCTTTATGTAGACCTTGTTAAAAACGATGTTGTTAAACTTGTAAACAACTGGGATGAATATATCGCAACAATCACAGGCGGCGAGGCTGCTGGTATCGTAAATGGTAACTGGATCACAGCTACCCTGATGTCTACAGAAGATCAGAAAGGTCTCTGGGAAATCACAACAATGCCTAAGGTTGACGACGTTGATACAGCTACAAACTATGCAAACAATGGTGGTTCTTCCTGGTATATCACATCCAACTGCAAGAACGTAGAGCTCGCAGAAGATTTCCTTGCAAGCACATTTGGTTCCAGCACAGACTTCTATGATGCAATCCTTCCGGCATCAGGTGCAATCTCCTGTTATCTGCCGGCTGGTGAATCTGAAGTTTACAATGAGCCAAACGAATTCTTTAACGGACAGCCAATCTTCTCCACAATCGTAGAATACTCTTCTCATATTCCGGAGTTCACAAAAACACCGTATCACTATGAAGCAAGAGAATGTGTCAACACAGCAGTTATTAATATCGTAAATGGTACATCTGTAGAAGATGCTCTTCAGGAAGCACAGGATACACTGGCATTCAAGATGACTGAATAGTCCTCTGGATATTAAGTGAAACTGAAATAAGAAAATTTACGTGAGCGCGGGGGACTGCTTGCAGTCCCCTGTCTTATGTTAAGAGTTACAGTTGCCGGAAACGGCAGCAAGTTTTGAAAGGGGGAGTTCATATGAATTCCAGGAAAAAAGGTATGACTTTGGTTACAAAACAGAGAACTGCAGGATGGCTTTTCCTTGCACCTGCATCCATTATGATCGCAGTCATGAGCTTCTATCCGATGATCCGTGCATTCATCATTTCTCTGCAGACCGGAGCTGGTGCAAATATGAGATTTGCAGATCCGATCTTCAGTAACTATAAGCGTATTCTTGCAGACAAAGTATTTCAGCAGTCTATTGTAAATACGTTCCTTTATCTGATCATTCAGGTGCCGATCATGCTGATACTGGCAATTCTTCTGGCACAGCTTTTAAATAACAAAGACCTGAAACTCAGAGGATTTTTCCGTACATGCGTATTTCTTCCATGTGCAACATCCCTGGTTTCCTACTCACTGATTTTCCGTTCCATGTTTGCTACAGATGGTCTGATCAACAGTATCCTGATCAAACTTGGAATCTTATCAACCGGCTACAACTTCTTGGGAAATTCCACCAGTGCCAAAATTGTAATCATTCTGGCTCTGATCTGGAGATGGACAGGTTACAACATGGTATTCTATCTTGCGGGCCTTCAGAACATTGAGTATTCTGTATATGAAGCAGCAAAGATTGACGGTGCCAACGGCTGGAAGACCTTCTGGAAGATCACTGTTCCGCTTCTGAAACCGACAATTATCATGACCTTTATCATGTCAATCAATGGTACACTGCAGTTGTTCGATGAGTCTGTCAACCTGACAAAAGGTGGCCCGGCAAACTCCACAATTACAATGTCCCACTATATTTACAACACATGCTTTATTAACGTACCGAACTTTGGATATGCATCAGCGATGTCATTTATCATATTCATCATGGTAGCTGTGCTTGCATTTATCAATTTGAAAGTAGGTGATACACGTGACTAAGAAAAACAAATCAGCAATTCAGAGAAGATTGATTCCTACTTATATTTTTCTGATCATCGTGTCATTTATTTCTGTATTCCCGTTATACTGGATGATCTCAGCAGCGACAAATACATCAACAGATGTATCCCGTGGACGTATCCTTCCGGGAAGTTATTTTATGGAAAACTTCCACAATCTGACAGCTCAGCAGCCGCTGTGGAGAGCACTTGGAAACTCATTTTTCTATGCAATCCTTACCACAGTGATCTGTCTTCTGATCTGCTCTATCGCAGGATATGGATTTGAAGTTTATCATGACAAAGGAAAAGACAGACTGTTCTCCGTGCTGCTTCTTGCAATGATGGTTCCGCAGGTTGCAACCATGGTTCCGTTGTTCAAAATGTTCTCTAAAGCAGGACTTCTGAATACAGCAGTTGGTTTTATCCTTCCAATCATTTCTACACCATTTATGATCATGATGTTCCGTCAGAACGCAAGATCATTCCCGGTAGATATTATCGAAGCAGCTCGTATTGATGGACTGAGCGAAGTAAGGATCTTCTTCCAGATGTTCATTCCTACCATGAAATCTACATATGCAGCTGCAGCTGTTATTACCTTCATGAACGCATGGAACTCTTACCTGTGGCCGAAGGTAATCATGACAGATAATAAGGCAATGACAATGCCAATGTTGATCGCCAACCTGATCACAGGTTATGTAACAGACTATGGTATGCTGATGTGCGGCGTATTGTTCTGTTCCATCCCGACCATGATCGTCTTCTTCGTACTGCAGAAACAGTTCGCAGAAGGTATTACCGGTGCTGTCAAGTAAACAATGAATTTAATAAAAGGATGCTGCTTGGGCCTGTGGGTATATTGCGTAATATGTCCCAGACAGATTATGCGGCATCCTTTTTTGCTTAAAAATAATAACGCAGGAGGATAAGAATGAAAACTTTTGATTATTCTTTAGTAAAGGATCCACAGTATTTTAAGGACAGAAGAATGGATGCGCATTCTGACCATACATATTACAGAGATGGAGAGGAAGCGCAGGAAAAAGCAACGTCTTTCCGTTACGATCTCAATGGAATCTGGAAATTCCACTATGCCCGCAACTACGGAAGTGCAATCCCGGGATTTGAAAAAGCAGACTATTGCTGCAAGGACTGGGATGATATCCGCGTGCCGGCACATATCCAGATGGAAGGATATGATGCACCTCAGTATGCCAACGTACAGTATCCGTGGGAAGGTCACGAAGACATTCATCCGGGTGAGATTCCGGAGCACTTTAACCCGGTTGCAAGCTATGTGAAATACTTCGAAGTGCCGGAAGAAATGCAGGGAAAACGTCTCTTTATTTCTTTTCAGGGAGCAGAGAGCGGCATTGCATTATGGCTCAACGGACAGTTTGTAGGATATAGTGAAGACTCCTTTACACCGTCAGAATTTGAACTGACCGAGTATGTAAAAGAAGGTGAAAACAAACTTGCAGCACAGGTATTCAAATGGACAGCAAGCAGCTGGTGCGAGGACCAGGATTTCTATCGTTTCTCTGGAATCTACAGAGATGTTTATCTTTATACCGTGCCGGAGGTTCATGTTTATGACCTTCAGATCCGTGCAATCCCGGACGAAACTTTAAGTACAGCGGCACTTGAGATCGGAACAGATACCTGGGGCAAAGGTACAGTAAAGATCACTCTTTCCAAAGATGAAGAGACCGTGATCGAAGATAAAAAAGCACTCGATGGAGAGGAAATTTATTCCTGGAAAGTAGAAGATCCGGTACTCTGGAGTGCAGAAGATCCGCAGCTTTATGACCTTGTTTTAGAGGTTTATAACGAGGCAGGAGAACTTCAGGAAGTAGTTCCGCAGAAGGTTGGATTCCGTCGTTTTGAGATGAAAGACGGTATCATGACACTGAACGGAAAACGTATCGTATTCAAGGGCGTAAACCGTCATGAATTCAGCTCTGTGAGTGGAAGACACGTGTCCGAAGAAGAGCTTCGCAAAGACCTTAAGATCATGAAACAGAACAACATCAATGCAATCCGTACCTGCCATTACCCGGATGCATCCCTGATCTATCAGCTCTGCGATGAGTACGGAATTTATATGATCGATGAGACAAACCTTGAATCTCATGGTTCCTGGGATGTTGCTGAATTTACGAAGGATTACACCTATGTTGTACCGCATGACAAACCGGAATGGCGGGATATGATGCTTGATCGTGCAAATTCCATGTACCAGAGAGACAAAAACCACGCTGCGATCCTGATCTGGTCCTGCGGAAATGAGTCCTTCGGAGGCAAGGATATTTTTGAAATGTCACAGTTCTTCCACAAAGAAGATCCGACCCGTCTGGTTCACTATGAAGGTCTTTGCCACGACCGCAGATATAACGATACCAGCGACATGGAAAGCCAGATGTATCCGTCTGTAGAAGCAATTAAGGAGTTCCTTGCAAAAGACAGTTCCAAGCCGTTTATCTGCTGTGAATATACCCACGCAATGGGAAATTCCTGCGGTGCAATGCACAAATATACAGATCTGACAGACGCAGAACCGAAGTACCAGGGTGGATTTATCTGGGACTATATTGACCAGTCTATCTACAAAAAAGACCGTTACGGCAAAGAATTCCAGGCATACGGCGGTGACTTCGGAGAACGTCCGACAGATTACAACTTCAGTGGAAATGGTATCGCATACGGCGGAAACAGAGATGCTTCTCCAAAGATGCAGGAAGTCAAATTCAACTACCAGAATATCACTGCAGAAGTCAGTGCAGACAGCGTAAAAGTCATCAACAAAAACCTGTTTGTAAGCACAGATATTTTTGATTGCAAAGTAACTGTTGCAAAGAATGGAAAAGTGATCCACAAGGCTTCTCTTGCAACTGCAGTTGCTCCATTAAGCGAAGAAACTTATGTACTTCCGCTTGCAAAAGAAGAGAAACCAGGCGAATATACGGTGACTGTTTCCTTCCATCTGAAAGAAGATAAAGCATGGGCAGAAGCAGGACATGAGGTGGCTTTTGGACAGTATGTATACCAGGTTGAAGAACCGAAAAAGACCTGCCCGGAAGGTGTAAAAGTGATCCGCAGCACACACAATATTGGTGTCAGAGGCGCACACTTTGAAGTACTTTTCTCCGTGTTAAACGGCGGTCTGGTATCTTATAAATATGCCGGAAAAGAGATGATCGAGGCAATTCCGAAGCCAAATTTCTGGCGTGCACCAACCGACAATGACTGTGGAAATCTTATGGGAATGCGCTATGGACAGTGGAAACTTGCCAGCATGTACTTAAGTCACAAAGACTTTAGACAGGGAGCATATGGCCCGTCAAATATGCCAGAAGTAGAAGTGAATGAGAAGTCTGTAAAAGTAGCTTATACCTACATCATGCCGACTACACCGACCAGCGAATGCAAGCTTTCTTATGAAGTTTTCGGTGATGGAAGAGTGAAAACAACTCTTACGTATGACCCTGTTAAAGAACTCGGTGATATGCCGGAATTCGGTGTGATCTTCAAATTCAACGCAGATTATGACCGTGTAGAATGGTATGGACTTGGCGAGGCAGAAACTTATGCAGACCGTAAGAAAGGTGCAAAACTTGGTATTTATGCAAATATGGTTGCAGATAATATTGCAAGATATATGGTACCGCAGGAATGTGGCGCAAAAGAAGAAGTTCGCTGGGCAAAAGTAACCGACCGCAAGGGAAGAGGAATGCTCTTTGAGATGGACGAAAACAATGGCCCAATGATGTTCTCTGCACTTCCGTACACTCCACATGAGATGGAAAACGCAATGCATCCATACGAACTTCCGGAGGTTCATTATACCGTTGTACGTGTCGCAAAAGACCAGATGGGAATCGGTGGTGACGACAGCTGGGGCGCACGCACACACGAAGAATATTTACTCAAAACTGACAAAAAGATGGAATTTTCCTTTGTATTTAAGGGACTTTAAGAGGAGCTAAAATGGCTAAACAGATTAAATACGAACGTTACCTTCACGGTGGAGATTATAATCCGGAACAGTGGCTTGACCGCCCGGATATCCTTCAGAAAGACATTGAATATTTTAAAAAAGCACACATTAATACTGTGTCAGTAGGAATTTTTTCCTGGGCAGTTCTTGAACCAGAAGAAGGAAAATATAACTTTGACTGGTTAGAGGAAATTATCAATAATCTTTACAAAGAAGGCATCTATACTATCCTTGCAACTCCGTCAGGGGCAAGACCAAAATGGATGGCTGACAAGTACGAAGAAGTCCTTCGTATGGATCCGGACAGAACCAGAAGATTCTTCGGAGGCAGACATAATCACTGCTTTACCTCTCCGGTATACAGAGAAAAAGTTCATGCAATTGATAAGAAATTAGCTGAAAGATTTGGCAGACATCCGGCAGTTATGCTGTGGCATATCTCCAACGAGTTTGGCGGAGAATGTCATTGCCCGCTCTGCCAGGCGAAGTTCCGTGAATGGCTGAAAGAAAAATATGGCACGATCGAGAATCTTAACAAACGCTGGTGCACTACTTTCTGGAGCCATAAATACAATAGCTTTGACCAGATTGAAAGTCCGTCCCCTAAGGGTGAAAATGAACTCCATGCGTTGAAGCTTGACTGGAAGAGATTCGTGACATACCAGACGATCGATTTCATTAAAAATGAGGTTGATGCAATCCGTGAGGGTGGTTCTGAACTGCCCGTGACGGCAAATCTGATGTATGACTATGATGGTCTGGATTACAAAAAATTCAAGGATGTTCTGGACGTGGTATCTTGGGATAATTATCCAAGCTGGCACAAAAAAGAAGAATATCTTACTGCAGTTGATGCGGAAATGCAGCATGATCTGATGCGCAGTATCAAGAAGGAACCATTCCTTCTTATGGAATCCTGCCCGTCTGCGACGAACTGGAAACCAATCAACAAACTTAAGAAACCGGGAATGCATCTGGCTGCATCTCTCCAGGCTGTGGCACATGGTTCTGATAGCGTTCTGTACTTCCAGCTCCGCCAGAGCCGTGGTGCTTCTGAAAAGTTCCATGGGGCGGTGATCGACCATTATGGCGGAGATGATACCCGCGTGTTTAAGGAAGTGACAGAGGTTGGCAAGGCCCTTGAACAGATCCAGGAGACGGTTGGAACCAGCATGAGATCACAGGCAGCTGTTCTCTATGACCGTGAGAATGACTGGGCGATCGCTGATGTACAGGGACCACGAAATGTTGACATGCACTATCGCGAAGCGGTCCAGAAAAACTATCGTGCACTGCGAGAGCAGGGGCTGAATGTTGATGTGATCGCAATGGAACATGAGCTTGCAGACTATAAAGTTTTAGCGGCTCCGATGGCATATATGTTCAAGGACGGATACGAAGAAAAGCTTCGTGCTTATGTGGAAAACGGCGGAACTCTGGTGCTTTCCTACTGGTCAGGATTGGTTGATGGTACTGATAGATGCTTCCTTGGCGGAACTCCATATGGGCTTATGGATGTGGCGGGACTCCGCAGCACAGAGACAGATGCGCTCTATGACTGGGAAGAAAATCATGCGATCCCGGAGGCGGGAAGTCATCTTGGAATCAGTAACGTATATACTTGCAAAAACCTTTGCGAACTGGTCAAAGTTTCTGATGCAGAAGTGCTGATGCGTTATGGCGAGGACTTCTATCAGGGCTACCCGGTGCTGACACACAAAGCATTCGGTAAAGGGCGTGTATATTATGTATGCGCGGACATGGAGCTTGGATTCTACCAGGATTTCTATGGCAGAGTAGCAGCAGAAGCAGGTCTGAAATCTCCAATAGAGATTATTCCGGAAGGAGTTTCTGTAACAGTAAGAGAAAACGAGGATACCGAATATCTCTTCATCCAGAACTATGCGCGTAAGCCACAGGCTGTTCCGGTTCCGGCAGAGTATGAATTGCTTTATGGAACAGAGAGTGAAGTCATGGCTCCGCTGCAGACAAGGATTCTGAAGAAACACAAATAGAACAGAGATAATGTCTTCAATACTGTTTTGAAGCTAATAACAAAGTGTTTTAAAGGAAATGGTGCAGTCTCAGAGATGGGACGCACCTTTTTTGATATTTTCACATATAGAAAAATTCTATTAAATTGACGAAAATGCCTAATTAATGATAAAATAGTAACTAGATAATGCAAGGAGTATGCTGACAGAAAAATTGAAATAACAAAAAGAGTGACTGGACAAGGAATTGTTCCTGAAGGAGAGATATCATGAACTCTAATACAGAATTGATTATTTACACAACTGACGACGGAGTTACAAAAGTTGAGGCAACTTTTGATGGCGATACTGTCTGGCTGTCACAGGAACAGATGGGAGAATTGTTCCAGAGGGATAAATCTACGATTTCCCGACATATCAGAAACATTTTTGCAGAAGGAGAATTAGATGAGAAAGTGGTTGTTGCAGAAATTGCAACAACCAGTCCTCATGGTGCAATGAAGGGGAAAACTCAGAATAATATTACAAGAGTTTATAATCTTGATGTTATTATTTCTGTTGGGTATCGTGTAAAATCTCTTCGTGGTACGCAGTTTAGAATTTGGGCTACAGGAATTTTAAAAGAATATATGCAAAAAGGATTTGCCCTCGATGATGAGCGTTTAAAAGGAAATGGTGGTGGTTCTTACTGGAAAGAATTGCTTGACCGTATCAGGGATATTCGTTCTTCTGAAAAAGTTCTTTATAGACAGGTTCTTGATTTATATGCAACAAGTATCGATTATAATCCGAAGGCACCGGAATCAGTCAGGTTTTTTAAGATTGTTCAAAATAAATTGCATTTTGCAGCTCACGGACATACAGCTGCAGAAGTTATATATGAGCGTGCTGATGCAGAAAAACCGTTTATGGGATTGAAATCATTTGCAGGTGAAATACCGGCACTTAAAGATATTGGTATTGCTAAGAATTATTTGACTGAAACAGAACTTAAAGTTCTTAATAATCTTGTTTCCGGATATTTCGATTTTGCTGAAATCAGCGCTCTTGAGCGTAGACCTATGTATATGAAAGACTACATAAATCAACTTGATATAATTTTGTCTTCGAGTAACAGAAAACTTCTGCAAAATAGTGGGACGATTAGTCATACGCAGGCACTTGAAAAAGCAAAACAAGAATATCGAAAATATCAAGAGAAAACAATTGCGCCTGTCGAGCAAGCGTATTTAGATACCATTCATGATCTTGAAAAAGAGGCAAAAAAACAAATCAGAAATAGAAAATAGTTTGCATTAAAGCACAACCAATGAAATTTTATTCAAAGGTTGTGCTTTAAGTTTAATTCTTTAAGCAAATTTTCCTGAGAAACAGATGGCTGATAATCAGGAGAGCCATTTTTATAGGTGTTCATAATTGCCTGTTCGTCGGGTGCAGGCAGATCATCGAGATGTTATGATGTATACAGAAGAGATGCCGTGTTACGGAAAACAGTAACATGGCTGATGGAGGAATATGTTTATGAAATTTTTTCATTTATCGGACTTGCATATAGGATTAAAACTCATGAACCATGACATGAGAGAAGATCAGGAATATATTTTGTCGGAAGTTATCGAGGTGGCAGGTCGGGAAAAGCCGGATGCCATTGTGATCGCAGGGGATATTTACGATAAAGCAGTTCCATCGGCAGAGGCAGTGGAGGTATTTGACTGTTTTCTGGAAAAATTGACAGAGGCTGCTCCAGAGGCGGTAATCATGATGATCAGTGGAAATCACGACAGCGCTCCAAGGATTGACTGTTTTCGAAAGGTTTTGTCTCGCCAGAATGTATATATGGTTGGCCAACCGCCGAGGATGGAAACAGAATATATCGAAAAAGTAACACTGAATGATGCGTACGGAGAGGTGAATTTTTACCTCCTTCCGTTTGTGAAACCATCCATGGTAAAACAGATCACAGGTACGGATAAAAACGGAAACAATCTTTCTTATAATGAAACACTTCATCGTCTGATCGGACGTGAAAAAATTAATTCAGACGAGAGAAATGTACTTGTCAGCCACCAGTTTTATCTTCCTTCCGGTAAGAATGCAGAGGATGTGGAACGTATGGATTCCGAGATGCGTACGGTCGGAAATATCGATGAAGTATCAGCAGACGTGTTGAAAAAATTTGATTATGCAGCACTCGGACACATCCACAAACCAATGAAAGTCGGGAGTGAATTATACCGTTATTGCGGAACTCCGCTTGCCTGCTCTGTGAGTGAAGCACAGCAGCAAAAAGGCATTATTATGGTAGAAATGGGTGTAAAAGGAGAGGTAAAAACAACAATTTTACCGCTTGAACCGTTGCGACAGGTGAAGGTTGTAAAAGGAACTCTGGAGGAGGTTTTGAAAGAATCCTGTAAGGATTATGTGACTGTGATCCTGACAGATAAGGTGGATCTGGATGTGATCGATATGCAGGAACGTATCCGTCTGGCATTTCCGAATCTGCTGGAGATCCGGAGGGAAAATCAACGAAAAGCAGATTACAGCAGAAGCATTCAGGAAAAAGAATTACTGGATCCGTATGAGCTGTGCTGCTCTTTCCTGAAAGATCTGGACGAAGAGGAAAAGATGATTTTGCAGGATGTACTACATACGGTTCAGGGGGTGAAATAAATGAAACCTTTACGTTTAAAAATGCAGGCATTTGGCTCATATGGTAAAGAAACTACAATTGATTTTGAGAAAGTAAATCAGAATCTTTTTCTTATAACCGGGGATACCGGAGCGGGAAAAACGACGATCTTTGATGCAATCGTTTTTGCTTTATATGGAGAAGCCAGCTCTTCTTTAAACAAAAAAGAAGGCGTAGTTCTGCAGAGCCAGTATGTGGATTTTGATTCAGAACCGTATGTCGAACTTGTCTTTTCGGAAGGCCGTGATGAAAAACGGGAAATCTATACAGTGCGCCGTGTTCCGAGACATCTCAAAACGATTACAAGAGGTGCAAACAAGGGTAAACCAAAAGAAAATACAGGTTCGGTAAGTCTGATCATGCCGGATGGAATGGAATATCCATCAAAAGAAACGGATCGTAAACTGCAGGAGATCGTAGGCCTGACAAAGAGTCAGTTTATGCAGGTTGCTATGATTGCGCAGGGAGAATTTATGGATCTCCTCCGTGCAAAATCAGATGACAAAAAAGTGATTTTTCGAAAGCTTTTTAATACAGAAATGTATCAGGATATTGTGACAGAACTGGGGAATCGAAAGCGTGCAAAAGAGAAAGAAATCGCAGTTTTGAAAACACAATGTCAGGGAGAAGTGAGCAGGATCCGTATACCTGAAACATATGAATCAGAGACTCTGAAACAGTTGAAAAAACAACTGGAAGAGGGCGAGATGACACGCCTTACTGATCTTCTGGAAGAAGTGGAAAAACTGTGTGACTGGCTGGAAAAATATACTGATCTGGCAGAAAAAGATTATCGGAAATCGGTTGAAAACAGAGACAAAAAAAGAGAACTATATACCAAGGCGGAAGCACTTTTAAAATGGTTTGATCAGTTAGAAACTGCGGAACAGAAACTGCAGGAATGTGCAGATGATGAAGCAAAAATAGTGAAAACAACAGCCCTGATCAGCCGTATCAGAAATGCGTATGAGATCAGAGAGACCGGCGTTCTCTTAAATGATGCGGAGAGACGACTGACAGAATTGGAACAATCATTAAAGACTCAGGAAAAACAGTTGCCAATATTGGAAGAAACGCGGAAAACAGCGGAAAATGCAGAGGAACAGAAAAAGCTGATTTGCGATCAGGAATTGCAGAATTGCAGTAAAATCTCAGAAAAAGTCCAGAAGGCACTGGAGCTTTTTGAACAGATAAAGAGACTTCATACACAGGCAGAAGTAGACAGGAAAAACTGTGCTCTGGCAACAGAAAACACAAAGAAAGTGCGAAAGCAGCAGGAGGCTCTGGAAGAGCAGGAAACACAGTGGAAAAAACAGAGTGAAGAGTTGGCTGAAGTGGATAAGAAGCTGGTACTCGCAGAGAATAAAAAGCAGGAAGCAGATGCGGTTTCAAAGGAGATCGTGGATGTTCAGAACTTGAGAAATCAGGCAGAACAGTGCCGCAAAAAAGCAATTAAAACACGAGAAACTTATGCAAATATAACGAAAAAATATAATGATACAAACACAGAATACGAAGAAGTAAGACTGCATTTTTTGAATGCGCAGGCTGGTTTTCTTGCTGCAGAATTAGAATCGGGAAAACCCTGCCCGGTGTGCGGTTCTACAGAACATCCACATCCTGCGAAAAAAGGTGTGGAATCTGTGGATATCTCTGAGGAAAAACTGCAAAATATGCAGACAAATGTGGATAAACTACGTAAAACTCAGGAGAAGGCAGCGGGAGATGCGGCTGCGGCCAGATCAGAATATGATACACGAAAAGATACCTATATTGCCAGTGTACAAAAGCTCCAGGAACGTTTGCATAGAAGTCTTTCTTCTATAACAGAGCAGTCAAGTGTGACGGAAATGAACGATTCTCTGGAAAACTGGAAGCAGCAGCTGGCAGAAGAACTGAACAACTTACAGAGGAGTGCACGCCTTCTGGTAAAAATCCGTGAAGCACTTCAAAATATGGAAAAGCAGAAAAAACAGTTGCAGGACACTTATGATGAGTGTACAGAGAAAGAAAAAGTTGCTGTTGAAAAACTGGCAGGAAGTGAAGCCGCGCTGGAAAATGTAAAAGGGTCCGTTGAATTTAAGACCGAAGAAGAGGCAAGGGCGGCACTGATTCAGGCTGAAAGCAGTAAAAACCAGGCAGAAGAAGTGTATCAGAAAGTTCTGTCAGAAGCGAAGAAAGCCGCAAATGCGCAGAAACAGGCAGAAACCCTGATCAGCCGTTACCAGCAGGAGATTCCGGAACAGAAGAAGTGTGTGGAAGATCGAAAAACTTCTTATACAGAAGTAATGGAAATAAAGCAGATGACAGAATCTGAATGGAAAGAGCTTGTGGAGACGTACAGCCGTGAAGCGGCAGAAGAGTTTCAGAAAACGGTTAATGCTTATTATGAAAAGAAGTCAGCAGCGCAGGCACAGAAAGATTCTGCAGAGAGCGCGATTGGAGAAGAGCAGAAACCTGTTCTGGAAGAAATTCAGAAAGAGAGAGAAGCTGCAGAGACAAAATATCAGGAAAAAGAAAAGATTTATAACCAATTGCGAATGGATAACAGAGATGACAGAGAGGTCTTTGACGCACTTTCCGGAAGGCTGGAAGAGAGAAAAACAATCGTGGAAGAACATGCGCGGATCGATACACTGTATCGGATGACTTCCGGAAACGTTAGTGGCTCACGTATGGATCTGGAAACTTATGTACAGCGGTATTATCTGGAACATATTTTATACGCGGCGAATCGACGCTTTCAGGAAATGTCTGCAGGACAGTTTGAGCTCCGGATGTATGATCTGGAAAAAGCTGGTGAAGGAAAGAACAGAGGGCTTGATCTGATGGTTTATTCTACTGTGACAGGAAAAGAACGGGAGGTTCGTACTCTTTCCGGTGGAGAGTCCTTTATGGCGGCATTGTCGCTTGCGCTTGGAATGGCGGATCAGATTCAGCAGAGTTCAGCTGCAATCAACCTGGACATGATGTTTATTGATGAGGGCTTTGGTTCACTGGACGAACATTCACGCAATCAGGCGGTTCGTGTGTTGCAGGAAATGGCAGAAGGTTCCAGACTGATTGGAATTATTTCTCATGTGTCAGAACTGAAGCAGGAGATTGAAGATCAGTTGCTCGTAAACAAGGATGAGAATGGAAGCCATGTGAAATGGCAGATCAGCTGATTTTTGGTAAAATATAAAAGCAGGGAATAGAAGTATTAGAGAATGTTAGGAGAAAAATGACAGAAGAAACTTTGGAAAAACTGGCACAGTTGCTGGAACAGGATCAATTTGAACTGCTCATTCCGGAGAAGATGCGGACAGAATCGGGAAGAATATCGGATAAGGCATCGGCTAGCATGGATATTCCATTGGTATATCTGATGAATGATGCGGTCGAGAGCTTTCTGGTTTTTCGAAATGTTCGTATGACGGGGGAATATCACAGCGATTATCAGGGAGAACTGCAGGCATCCATGACCAGGCAGGATGGCAGATTTGTGCTTGTCATAAAACAGGATGATACAGTGCTGACATTGTTTTTTGAGGATCTGGATCTTGAGGTGCATCTGTATGAGTATGCATATACTGGTCATTTCTGGGTAAAAGACTATGAATATTTGCGACAATTGGAGTATCGCCTTGCGATTCTCAGGGATAAATATGATTATCTTGGTGAGGCATATTGCACGGAAGAAGAAATAAAACTGGCGGCACTTGTAGAATTTCCACCATTAAATTATTGCTGCTATCCGGCAGTACCGGAGAAATATATCGTGCCCAGAGAAAATCCCTGGATACCTTCTGAAAAAGCAATTGTTTATATGAAAGAACTGGCAGCGGAATGTGAGGATGCTTCTTTGCTGAAAATGTTAGAATTCTATAGAAAGCATCCTGCGAAATTCTGGGCGAAGAGACTTGCGGTTATGCTGCATCAGACGAAGCACAGCAGAATTGTAGATCTGTTGTCAGAGAGACTGCAGCAGGCAACGGCAGATTATCCAAGAAGATTTTTTGGAGATGATGTGGAACGGAAGTATCAGCAAGCATTGGAAAGAGCAAAACAGCGTCAGAGGGAGTTGAAGAGCCAGGGAATTCGTGCAGATCTTCTGAGAGAAGAACCTTTTACGATTGCGCGTGATTCTCTGAATTATAAACTGTATCTTATGATATGGAAAGAACAGAAGGGGAATCGAGTAACAGAAATAGAAGAATATATCTGTGAATAATAGATTCTTAAAGCCAAAAGCTGTATTAGCAGGAGAAAACCTGAAATACAGCTTTTGTTGTTCTTTTAAAATATGGAAAGTTATGCTTTTTTCATTTTGCCAAGTTCTCTGCGGGCAAAAACAACTGCCAGGATAAAAGCTGCAGTATCTGCAATCGGGCCGGCGTACATTACGCCGTCAATTCCCATGAATATTGGGAAGATGACAACCAGTGGTAACAGAAAGATTACCTGTCGTGTCAATGACATGATGATACCAAGACCTGCTTTTCCTATAGAAGTAAAAAATCCGGCGGACATCGGCTGGATGCCGTTGGCGAAGGTCAGAAGCATAAAAATCCGCAGGTAGTTTTCAGCAAATTTAAAGTAAAGATCACTTCCTTCTCCAAACATACCTACAATCTGATGTGGAAAGATCTGGAAGCACAGGAAAAAGAATGTGGCAATGATCGTACATGCTGTTGCAGAATAACGATATGCCTGACGAACACGGTCATATTTTTTAGCTCCATAGTTAAAGCCCCAGATAGGCTGTGCACCCTGGGCAATTCCAATGCAGATCGCAAGAAAAACCATATTTACTTTTGACACAATCCCAACGCATGCAATCGGGATATCACTTCCATAAACAGAAGACGCTCCGTAATAACGAAGAGTGTTATTCATTACAATCTGGACAGCACCAATTGCAATCTGGTTGATGCACGAAGAAAGTCCAAGCGAAGAGATTGCTTTGAGGTGGATCAGCTGAGGCTTAAACATATTTCTTTCCAGATGCATATGGCGAAATTTTGCAAAATAAAGTACAACCAGCATGGCAGAAATAAACTGGCCGATGACAGTAGCCCATGCACCGCCCTTGATTCCCCATTTGAAACCAAAGATAAACAGTGGGTCAAGAATTGTGTTGATGATTGCTCCGATCAGCGTGCAGACCATAGAATAAGTAGGACTGCGGTCGGCTCTGATCAGGTGGTTGCCGCCGACGGATAAGGTGAAAAATGGAAGTCCAATGGCGATAATGCTTACATAATCAATTGCATAAGGCATTACGGTATCCGGCGCTCCAAAGAAGTTGAGCAGCGGTTTCAGAAAGATCAAAATCACTGCGGCAATGGCTGTACCTGTTATAACAAGTGATGATAAGGCACTTCCTGCAATCTCGCTGGCCTTTCGGTCTCTGCCGGCGCCCATTTCGAGATTATAATTAGAAGCACCGCCAATTCCCAGGAGCAGTGCGGCAGCAGTGGAAATTGTTGTGACAGGAAATGCAATATTGGTGGCTGCGTTTCCGAGCATACCGACGCCCTGGCCGATAAAAATCTGGTCTACGATATTATAGAGAGCATTGACCAGCATGCTGATGATAGCCGGGATTGCAAATTTAGCAAGGAGGCGGCCGGTTGGAGCTATGCCTAATGGGTTGTCTGTATTTGCATTGGCGGTTGAAAGATTAGATTGAGATTTCAAGATAAATGACCTCTTTCTTCTATAGTATAAGATGTTTTTTATAAAGCCTGATTCAGGGCTGTTTATTAAGTATAACACAAAAAATAAAAAAAGTTCAAAAAAGTGTTGACAGATTCTTTTTATAGTGGTATTCTAACTAAGCTGTCGCAAGGAATTGTTTCTTCTGAATAAACAATTTAAAAAGCTTTGAAAAAAGCAAAAATAGTTGTTGACAAAGAAACAAAGATGTGATAGAGTAAACAAGTCGCTTGAGAGCGACACACAGACATCAAAAAATGCC
>OIDD01000352.1_pt1 | contig 26200 bp, 21 predicted proteins | sample 1606751 | NCBI WGS metagenome assembly OIDD01 (sample SAMEA3882544, study PRJEB24775) | human gut metagenome | biome: human-associated habitat; feature: intestine environment; material: feces | place: Netherlands | collected 2009/2010
CCGGGAATACAATGCCTCTGAGCGCGGCGGTTTCGGCTCCGGTTATGCAGGCCGTGGCAGCAGTGCTTCCGGGTTTGGCAGCGGAAGCAGCGCCCCGCGCACGTCTGGCTCCTCCGGTTTTGGTGTGGGCTATGGCCGCCCCGCGGCCCCCAAGGCAGCGTCCAAACCCGTGAGCTTTCCGGGGAGCCCGGCAGCTTCCCGCCCGGCACCCACCGGCCCAAAGCATTACGAGGTGGGCGACATTGTGGAGCACAAGGTCTTTGGCCGGGGCAGGGTGCTGGCGGTCAAGGCCGCTGCCGGAGACCAGATCGTGGAGATCAACTTTGAAAAGGTCGGCGTGAAGAAAACCATGGCAAATTTTGCGCCGCTGACGAAAATCACGGAGGAATGAGAAAACTATGATGACCGTTCGATTGATCGCACATACCCCGGAACCGGAAAAGGTGGTGGCGGCAGCGGCCAAGCTCTGCTACTCCGATGCCCATATCACCGACCTGCTGGACGGCCTGACTGAGGAGAAAACGGCCAAGTTCCTGACCATGCTCAGCGACCTGGGCCATGCCAGCCCCATTGAACATGCCAGCTTCACCTTTGGCATTGAGGGTGTGAGCCGCACGCTGCTGGCCCAGATCACCCGGCACCGCATCGCATCCTTCAGTGTCCAGAGCCAGCGGTATGTCCGGCTGGACGACTTCCACTATGTCATCCCGCCGGAGATCGAGGCCATCCCTGAGGCAAAGGCAGCCTTTCTTGAGAGCATGGATGAGGACGCGAAGCGCTACCTGGACCTTGCAAAAAAACTGGAGGACGGCCACACTGCCCGCCTGATGGCGGAGGGGATGCCCGAAAAGCAGGCCCGCGCCAAGGCCTCCAAACAGGCCAACGAGGATGCCCGCTTCGTGCTGCCCAACGCCTGCGAGACGAAGATGGTCGTGACCATGAACGCCCGCAGCCTGCAGAATTTCTTCCATCTGCGCTGCTGCTCCCGCGCTCAGTGGGAGATCCGTCAGCTGGCTGAGGAGATGTTCCGGCTGGTCTACCCGGTGGCACCCCATATCTTTGCCAAGGCCGGTCCGGCCTGTGTCAGCGGCCCCTGCCCCGAGGGCAAGATGTGCTGCGGCAGAACTGCCGAAGTCCGCGCAAAGTATGAGGCCATCAAGCAGGAGGCTGGTGTATGAGCAAAGGCAAGCTGATTGTTCTGGAAGGGTTGGACGGCAGCGGCAAGGGCACGCAGGCTAAGCTGCTGGCAAAGCACCTGACGGTGACGGATCATCTGGTAAGAGAGATCACCTTCCCGGATTATGACAGTGATTCCAGTGCGCTGGTCAAGATGTATCTGGCCGGGCAGTTTGGCGACAAGCCTGACGATGTCAACGCCTACGCGGCATCCAGCTTTTATGCGGTGGACCGCTATGCGGGGTATAAGTCGGATTGGGGCAAGTTCTACGAGAATGGCGGCATCGTCATTGCCGACCGCTACACCACCTCCAACGCGGTGCACCAGTGCTCCAAGCTCCCGCCGGAGCAGTGGGACACATTCCTGCAGTGGCTTTTTGACTATGAATACCACCTGCTGGGCCTGCCTGCACCGGATAAGGTGATCTATCTGCAGGTTGACCCGGCGGTGAGCCAGCGGCTGATGACTGCCCGCTACCATGGCGACGAGACCAGGAAGGATGTCCATGAAAAGGACACCGAATATCTGGCCCGCAGCCGCCGGGCGGCAGAATACTGTGCCGCTCACCTCGGCTGGGATACCGTCCACTGCACGGCAGGGGAGAAGATGCGGAGCATTGAGGATATTCAGGAAGAGGTCAGAACTCTTGCTCTCGCTGTTATTTGAAACAAAAGGAGGCATCCTATATCATGTACCGTTTGATGCAGCCGTCCGATTGGGCGGAGGTGCTGGCCCTGTGGCAGGCCCAGCGCGGCGACACGGAGGAGTTTGTCCGTGGCGCTGTGGAACGCTTTGCCGGGGTGCAGAATGTCTACGTCGCGGAGGAAAACGACCACATTGAGGCTGTGGCACTGGCTGTGCCGGTGACCCTGCAGGGCCGCCCGGGCAGCTATCTGTTCGGTCTGTGCGGGCAGGGCAGCCTGCTCCTTGCGGGCCTGGTGGATACCCTGTGTGCCCAGCAGAAACTGCGGGGCGCAGGCTTTGTGGTGGCAGTGCCCGCCAGCCCGGAACAATCAACGCTGCTGCAGGATAAAGGCTTCCAGAAAGCCTTTGCCCTGCGCTGCCTGCCCCGGGAGGTGGAGCGCAACCTGTGGAGCCAGGCGGAATTCGATTCCGTGACGGCGAAAAAACTCTGCGAGCTGCGGGCAAAATACTGGCCCGACACCGTTCAGCTGCCGCCGGAGCAGATGGGGGAAGTTCTGCGGGACCTGTATTCCCGTGGCGCGACCATCGTATCCAGTGAGCAGGGCTACGGCATCTATTTCCGCAGGGAGGATACCCTTTACTTTGTGGAAATGATGGCGGAAAATGACCGTGCTGCCGAGGTGCTGATGGAAGCCGCCCGGGAGAAAGAGGTCATTGTGGAAAAGGCTGTCATCACGGTGGGGGCTGCCCAGAATCTGTTCCTGGGCGAGGGAACCCGGCAGGAGTATGGCCTCATCCGCTTTGAAGGAGAACCTTTTGATGTTTCGGAGAGCTACATGCGCCTGATGATGGACTGAAAGGAACGTGGATATGGCAGAGAAACACCAGAAAAAGAAAAAAGGCAGTGCGCTGAAGATCCTGTTGGCCGTGTTGTTGCTGCTGGTACTGACAGTCGGTGTAGCAGGTGTGTTTGCGTATAACGAGATCAACGGCAATGGAGGAAAGCCCGGTGCAGAGGTGACCGTCAGCATCCCCCAGGGCAGCGGCGTTGCTGCCATCGCAAAGGAGCTGAAGGAGGCTGGAGTGATCCGTTCGGCCTATCTGTTCCGCTGGTATGTGGGGCACAAGGGTGCCGCCGGAAAACTGCAGTACGGTGATTTTACGCTGCAAACCGGCGGGTATTCCTACGATGGCCTGATCGCAGAGCTGTCCACGTATGCCAAGGCGGATTCGGTGCGTCTGACCTTCCCGGAGGGAACCACTGCCATTGCCATTGCCCGGAAAATGGAGGAAGCCGGTCTGTGTACTGCCGAGGAGTTTCTGGAAGAAGCCAACACCGGAGATTTCAGTGAGTACACCTTCTGGCAGTATGTCCCGGACGATGCCGATGCCCCCGACCGCTTTATGAAGTGTGAGGGCTACCTCTTTCCGGACACCTATGAGTTTTTGACGGACGATACCGTGCATCATTATGTTGCAACGTTCTATGCACACTTCGATAAGCAGTTTACAGACGAGATGTACAGGGAACTGGAAAAGCAGGAGCTGACCCTGCCCGAGGTCATTACACTGGCCTCTTTTGTGCAGGAGGAAGCGGGCAACGATCAGGATTCCAATGTGGCGCAGGTGTTCCGCAACCGTCTGGCCGAGGGATCGCCCTACCCCAAGCTCCAGAGCAACACCTCCAGCTATGTGCAGAGCGATGAGGACAACAACTACCTCTGGAACTGGGTGGCTCCGTATTATGGCGGCTGGGAGGATATCCCCGAGAACATCCGGAATGCCTACGATACCTACACCTGCACCGGCCTGCCCGCCGGGCCCATCTCGAACCCGGGCCTTGCCGCGATCCAGGCTGCTCTGGCACCTCAGTGTGATGAGGAAGTCAGGGACTGCTATTTCTTTGTTACGGACCTTTCCGGTCACTACTATTACGCCAAGACCTATACTGAACATCAGGCCAACTGCCGGAAAGCGGCTGAAGTCAATCAGAGTTTGAAGAAGTAAGTCCCTCTCAGTCGGCTTCGCTGACAGCTCTCCCAAGGGGAGTGCCAACTGCGGCTCCGGAGTCAGGTTTGCAGAAACCGATCCGGTGAGGCGGCATCACGTCAGCGATGACAGAGAGGGTGTTAAAAAGAGAGGACGATTTTATGTTACAGATCCCGGAACTGCTGGCCCCGGCAGGCGACTTGGAGCGCCTGCGTTATGCCATCAACTATGGAGCAGACGCTGTTTATTGCAGCCTGCCGGAGTTCGGTATGCGGTCGGCTCCTGCCAATTTTACGCCGGAGCAGCTGACCGAGGGTGTGATCTATGCCCATGCCCGTGGCCGCAAGGTCTATCTGACTATGAACACGCTGCCCACCAATGAGGAAGCTGACCGCCTGCCCGAAGCCATCAAGGCTGCTGCCACCGCCGGTGTGGATGCCTTTATCGTGGCCGATCTGGGCGTGCTGGAAGCCTGTAAGCAGTTTGCCCCGGAGATCGATGTCCACATGTCCACCCAGACCGGCATCACCAACTGGGCCGCTGCGCGTGCCGCTTACAACATGGGTGCAAAGCGTGTGGTGCTTGCTCGTGAGATGAGCCTGCAGGATATCGCCACCCTGCGCGATAAGACCCCGCCGGAGCTGGAGATCGAGGCCTTTGTCCACGGAGCCATGTGCATGAGCATTTCGGGCCGGTGCCTGCTCTCCAATTACATGGCAGGCCGGGATGCCAACCGGGGCCAGTGCGCCCAACCCTGCCGCTGGAAGTATTACCTGAGCGAGGAGACCCGCCCGGGCCAGCTGTATGAGATCGGCGAAAATGAGAACGGCAGTTATATCCTCAATGCAAACGATCTGTGTACCGCTCCCTTCATCGACCTCATCTGCAAGGCAGGTGTGGACAGCCTGAAGATCGAGGGCCGCGCCAAGACGTTCTACTATGTCGCCAGCGTCACGGCCGCCTACCGTAAGGCTCTGGATCAGTATCTGGCCGATCCGTTCAACGATAACTTTGAGCTGAGCGATGACGTTCTGGCCGAGCTGACCCGTACCAGCCACCGGCACTACTCCCCGGGCTTCTACTTTGGCCGCGAGCAGGCCCGTCAGGCAACCGACAGCGCTACTTATATCCGTGAGTGGGAGTTTGTGGGCACTGTGGAAAGCTGGGAGAATGGTGTTGCCTCCTGCCAGCAGCGCGGCAAATGGAGCCTTGGGGACACGCTGGAGGTGCTCTGCCCGGATGGGCGCAGCATCCCGCTGCACCCGGAGTGGATCAAAAACGAGGCAGGGGAGAGCGTGGAATCCACCCCCCACGCCATGGAAAAGTACACCATCCCCACCCCGGAGCTGCCCCCCATGAGTCTGCTTCGCCGGAAGGTAGAAACTCTTGACAAATGATTCCAGAAGCAGTAAAATAATAAAGTCAAAATGAACGATGTCCTCTGGCTCTAGTGGTCAGAGGACAGTTGAGGGCTCGTAGCTCAGTTGGGATGAGCGTTCGGTTCGCATCCGAAAGGTCGAGGGTTCGACTCCCTTCGAGTCCATACAGCAGAAAACCGCTCTGTCGTAGCGATACGGCAGGGCGGTTTTCTTGTTTGCGGTTCCATGAGACGGTGAAGATTATTCTGGCTGATCTGGAGCCGGTTCAAAGGTGGAAAATTACTGCTCTTCAAACCTTGAAAGTGCTAGAAATCAAGGTTTCATGCGGACAAATGCCGTGACACATTCGGTATGACTTTCGTTGTCCAAACACAGATCAATATCGCTTTCAACGATAGGCAGTCTGAATTTGATGGATTTGAGCCACTGACCGTTGGGCTGACGCTCCGGGTAGATCTGAATTTCGGAAATCAGGTGCTCCATCAGCTTTTTGCGTTCGACAGGATTCATCACATTGTAGAGCTTTTCAAAGCAGACGAGAACCTTGTAAATGTTGTCGCCGGTGATTTTGTCTGCTTCGATGGCCTGTTTCTTGGCACGAGCCGTCACAAGCTGATTCTCGGTACCCTCGATTTTATCGTACATCTTGTAGAGCCGTTCGTCAAGGTCGGATTTGCGCATGATGTAGTGCCGGTCATCCGGGTCAAGGGTGTCGATTTCATCCATGAGTTTGGATTTGACGGAGTAATACTGGCGCAGTTGCTTTTCGGCGGCTGCGATTTCCTGTTCAATGGCAGTGGTGTCTACTTTGCTGTTGATCTTTTCCTGCATCATGGCGGCAAACTTTGGATTGCTGACCAGTTTGATGATAACCTCCACCACGGCGTTGTCCAGAACTTCTTCCTGAATTTGCTTGTTGAAATCGCATTTTTGCCCACGCTGCATCTTGCGATGCTTGCAACTGTAATAAGAGAAAGATTTATAGGGTGTGCCATCTTTCTTTCGTTTGGTGCATTTGTTGCTATACATTCCAGCACCGCAAATGGGGCACTTGACAAGGGCGGATAATAAATGCGCCTGTTCCGTCTTGCTGCGGTTGACTGGTTCGTATCGTTTGGACTGCGCCAACAGCTTGACCTGTGCGGCGTTCCACAATTCTTCCGATACGATGCCCTTGTGCAGGCCGTCCACCAGCAAATAATTCTCCTGTGGAACCTGATGATATTCGTTCCGGGTGCCGTGAATCTTTTCGAGCTTGCGGCGGCCAAAGGCGATTTTTCCGCAGTAGACGGGGTTCTTCAGGATGGCACGAATCAACGTTGCGCTGAAAAGGGGAGAGGTGCCATTTTGACGGGCAAGTTTCTGAAAGCCGTGGGTCTCCAGATATTTGGAAAGACCATTTGCACCTGTGTCGGTGTTTACATATTGCTCAAAAATCGTGCGAATGGCAGGGGCTTCATCCTCATTGATTTGCAGCACACCGTCAACCAAACGATAGCCATAAGGCGCAAAACCGCCGTTCCAGCGACCTTCCCGTGCCTTCTGGATGCGGCCTTCCATGGTTTGGACACGGATGTTCTCACGCTCGATTTCAGCGACAGCGGACAGAACGGAGATCATCAGTTTGCCGGCGTCTTTAGAAGAATCAATGCCGTCCTCCACGCAAATCAGGTTCACACCAAAATCCTGCATTACCTGCAAGGTAGACAGTACATCGGCAGCATTGCGGCCAAACCGGGAGAGCTTGAACACCAGCACATAGGCAACACCATCCTTGCCGGATTTGATGTCATCCATCATCTTACAAAAGGAAGCACGGCCTTCAATAGATTTGCCCGATTTGCCAGCGTCCTCATATTCGCCGACGATCTGGTAGTCGTTGAAGTCTGTATAGGCTTTCATGCGAGCTTTCTGTGCATCCAGCGAATAGCCATCGATCTGCATGGCCGTGGAAACACGGGTGTAAGTGTAAACCTTTGTCTTTTCCTGTGACATAAGAAAACCTCACAAAACGGTTATTTCTTGTCTGCTTTCTGCTCCAGAAACTTAATGGAATCCAGATAATCCTGCTCCACATCGCTGAGGGTTTTAGCCTTGTATTTCCGATATTCAGTGGTGGCTTTGTCCACGGCCTGCTTGTGCGTCACAGTGCCGTTTCCGACAAGCAACTGCTCACCGCTCATTGTCAGAATGCGGTCAAGGTGATTGGCCCAATCCTGCATGGTCATGGGCTGTTCGCGCTCTGCCTGACGCTCTGCGAAATCCAGATAACCGGAAACAAGCTGTCCCATGGCGCGAAGCTCTTTCTCGTTCAGATAGTTTTTGGCAATGGTAGCTTCTCGTAAGGTGGGCTGATTTCCTGCAAAAGTAGTCAGACCCATAAATTCCTTTTCGGCATCTGCACGATTGTAAATGACCTCAGCGGCAGTCTGACCGTGGATGGCATAATGAATTTTATTCTGGACTTTTTTGAAGAACTGGACGGAGATTTCTGCTTTTGGGTCGTAGTCAATGCTGGTTGCATAGATTTCCAGAACCTGACGATAAAATACTTTTTCGGAAGCACGGATGTCACGGATGCGTTCTAACAGCTCTTTGAAATATCCACCGCCGCCCAGATTTTTCAGGCGTTCGTCATCCAGCGCAAATCCCTTGCGCATATATTCCTTCAGGATGCCAGTTGCCCAGATACGGAACTGTGTGCCTCGTTTGGATTTGACACGATAACCAACAGAAATAATGACGTCAAGATTGTAGAATTCGACCTGATAGGTCTTTCCGTCTGCGGCAGTTGTTGCAAATTTTGCAACAACTGAATCTCGTTCAAGCTCACCCTCTGCAAAAATGTTTTTGATGTGACGGGAAATTGTGGATTTGTCACGTTGGAACAACTCAGCCATCTGGTCAATGGAAAGCCAGACAGTGTCACCGTCAAAGGTAGTATCGATTTTGGTCAGTCCATCTTCCGTGGTGTAAATGAGGATGGAATTTTTAGGAGAGTCATCTGGACGATTCATTTTCGTACCTCGTTCAAAATATGGAACATGGTGAGAGAATCTCACCATGTGTTTGGACAGCAATTACAAGAACATTATATCATGCTGCAAGAAGTTCATCAACAGCAATTTGCCCGGTTTCGATTTCTGGGATTAAAATTTCTGCATATTTTTCGATCATATCGGCCAGAAAGCTCGCCAAGGCACTCCATTCATCAAAGTTGGATGTGCAGGCGGAAACAGGAAAGATATCTTTTTCGCTAGCAGGATATTTTTTCAATAGGCGGCTCTATTTCCTTGTAGCTGGACAGTGTGTACCAGCGATTTTATCAAACTTCCTTTCAAACTCATCCAATCAATTCTTTCAGCCGTTCCAGCTTCTCCTGTGCGGTTTCTTTGCGGAAACTTACGCCAATGCATGAAATCGGAACGCACATTTCTAACAGGCGGTCATAGATTCGGGCATGCGCGGTATCCTGCGGATGCCGGATCTCGTCCAGTGTCAGGTTGGTCGTGACGATCAAAGGCTTTCGGCTGCGGTAGCGACTGTCTACAATGTTGTAGATTTGTTCCAGCGCATACTCTGTGCTGCGCTCCATGCCAAAATCATCAATGATGAGAAGTGGATAGCGGCACAACCTGTCTACCACCTCATTCCGCCCGGAAAAGCTGTTGTTCAGCTCGTTCAGGATGTGTGCGAAGTTCGTCATGCGCACAGGCACTTCCTGAGCTATCGGAGCGTTCGCAATACACCCGGCAAGGAAACTCTTGCCTGTGCCGACACCGCCCCAGAACAGAAGCCCAATGTTCTCTGAGCGCATGGTCTGCCACTGCTCTACATAGCGGTGTGCATGGTGCATCTGTGGGCTGCGTCCGTTGTCGTTTGCAAATGTCCAGTCCAGCAGAGCGGAATCAGAAAAGCCGTCTGCTTTCAGCCGCCGCACAAGGTCGAGGTGTTTCTGCGCCTTAATAGCTGCTTCCTGCTGCTCCCGTTCGGCTTTATGGCAGGCACATTCTACCGGATGCTTGTTCTTCCCCATCAGGACAAGACCCTTGGCAAAGAAGGCTTCTTTTGGGGTTCTGCACTTGCCGCAATAAAGCAGGCCATTCTCACCGGGATAGTCCGCTGCATTTTCGGGAATACTGGAAACGGATTGTTCCAGAACTTTTTTGATCGTCTTTATAGGCTTTCTCCTTCCTTGAAGGTGTAGTCCGGGATGCCCGGCGTCGATTTTCGTTCTGTTTTCTGCCGCTTTGCCCAGATACGCAGGGTGGCGGCATGGTCGGCGTACTTCTTATCTGTGGACTGGATATAAGCCGAAAGCTGTTCGATTAGATCATCCAGCCCGGAGAAATCAGCTTTGAGTCGCCTGTACTCCTTTGCTGTTAAAAAGACATTTTGATATTCTCCAAAGGTCAAATGAGCGTCTGTTGTTCTTATCAGGTGGCTATCTTTCAGGTTGCTCTTATTACGTTGGTTAGGTGTGCATTTCTGCGCAATCATACTACTCGTTTCTGCACAGTCATCCTTGGCATTTTTGTATACTGTGACTGCGCAATTCTGCGTAGTATGCGGAACCTTGAGCAGAATACGGCTGGGCTTGGAAAATCCACTGCGGATACGTTCCACGAGCTGTGCGTTTTCCAGCTCGGAGAAAGAGCGCGTTACACTGGAAATGCTGCATCTCAAGTCTTTTGACAGATGAGAAAGCGGATAGACTACATAAATGCGATCCTGTGCATCGATCCAGTTGTTCTTTTGAGAAAGCGTTGCTCGGTCAAGCAGCAGGGTGTAGAGTAGTTTTGCTGTGTGGCTCAGGTTGGTATCCAGCAGAAAGCGGGGATAGGGTAGATATTGTGGCAGGGGCGTAGTGACAGTCAGGTAGTCGGAAATAGAATTCACCTCCAGTGTCTTTTCATCAAACAAATTTTTGGAAAGCATTTTACTGGCTGTTGGTAGTCTTCAGAAGATGCTGCCGATGCTGCTCTTTCAGATGCACAATATAGCTTTCTGCCTTTTGCAAAGCAGCAATAACTTTTGCTTCAATCTCTACATTTGTCAGAAAGTCGGGATACAGAGCAAAGCATTGTTCGAGACGGAAAATAAAGCTATCAGAGGCACTGTTGATTTCACTGAACATTCCTTCGGCATCGGCGACATGATCAACCGTTGCCATCTTTTCTCCTAGCTCACGAATGGTCTGGAGTTCGGTGCTGCGCTTTCCCGATGAAATAAAAGGTCGATTCTCTGAGAGTGGATCAGCCGTTTGGATCTTCGATGTGGCAGCACTAGAGAAATTGCGTTCGGTGACCTTGGAAAGCAATTCTAAATTTTCATAGGTGTCTGCACTATCGTCTGGTTTACCGTTTAACTTTTCCTCTCGCCACGTTGATACCACGGTGGGCAATGCTTCTGTGGGAGTTCCACGGATAATGGTAGCCTCTCGCTGGGATAGCTTAAGTTTGCCGGATAAGATTTCTTCCTGAATGCCGGGGCAGTATTTTTCCATCAGCTCAACGGTTTTCATGAACTGCTCGGCACGAATTACAAAAGAGGGACTTACATTATTTTCTTTGGCGATTCGTTCGGTCGTGTTTTCTACCGATGGCAAATTGTCAATTTGACAGTTTGCCACCTGCGTGTACTGATTGCCATGGTTTCCCCCACGAGTGGATTTTTCAGAGTGATACTGCTTTCCAATCAGGAACTTTTTCTGTTCGGGTGTCAGATTCCGACGACCCAGCTGATGTTTGCAGATCCATGCCAGAACATCTTCACGGGTTTCGCAGGTACAGGAAATCGAACGGGTGGTATAAGGAATTTCCGGGTGCTGCTGGAGAATCTTATAGCGATTGTGGCCATCAACAAGAATGTTGCCCCAGACGATCAGGGGAGACAGGACTTCGCCCTCTGAAAGGATGTTTTCTTCCAGTTGCTGAAATTCTTCATCGGTCAATGCAGGAATCTGAGATTGAAATTCAGAATCAATGATAAATTCAAACTTGTTTTTCTTCATAGGCAAAATCTCCTTTCAAAAATCTATTGGTATTTCTGCCGTTCTCCCTGCATGGCTTTCCTGCCCCCTTCCGGCGGCGTTTTCCGGCTCGATCTTGCGAGGTCATGGCCGGGTATCACATGCAGACGGTCATGCGGTTTTCAAGGTTCGATGAAGGCTTGTAGAAAGCATATCACAATGAAGCAGAAATATTTAGGAAGCATTCCTTCCGGTTTTCAGTGGATTTTAGGAGGATCCCAAGGAAAAACCGGAAGGAATGCTTCCGCTTCTTGGAAAATGTTCTGGATAGAGCATACCATAAAGGCACTCGATTTTTTAGGACCTATTACTTCCGCTTTTTACCTTCAAAACCGGAAGTAATAGGTCAGGTTTGATGTGATATTGGATGAATCAACGCTGATTTTTCCGAAACGAATTTTTCTCCAAGAAATTTGCTTATTCAGCGTCCGTTAAGGTGCGGAACTAGCGTATTCTTGTGCTGAACATCGGGTTTGGGCGAAGCCCAACAAGTGTTTTGAAGCTGGATTTGTAAAATCGGATTCAAAAATTGCAAGTTGGTACTAACTCGCCCTACTTGCTGCGGTTGCAAACTCGAAAATTTTTGTGTAGAAAAATAACCGTCCGCTTCAAGTTGAACTTGAAAGCAGACGGTCCTGATTGCAAAATGATTTTCAAATTTGAAAAGCACCTTGAGAGGCTTCATAGCACCCGCAAGCAATGCAGACGTATATACATCTGCGAACTTGTCGGGGCGAGGCACCTCCATCTGCTGTCGCAGACCATTCTGTCGCTTAAAAGCCCCACTGGGGCTTTCATTGCTGCGCTGCGCTCCGCAAACGCGAATTTTGCTCTGCAAAATACTTGTTGGGGACACCCAAACCCGTGAACTGCATCCGTTGGATGCAGGCTTGGCGTCTCCAAATGAGAAAGTCTATGGTTCTAACACATTGTCAGCCATTGGTAAAACAACTTTTTCCAGTCAAAAAAGAAAATAGCGATGATTAAAGATGAACATTGCAGAAAAATGTGATACAATAGAAAATGAAAATCCAAACAACAGGAGGAATCCCCTCGTGGCCAACAACGTGAACGTCAAAAAACTGGAAGCTGACCTGTGGGAGTCGGCAGATCTACTGCGTGCAGGCTCTAAACTCACCTCGAACCAATACTGTATGCCGGTACTGGGACTGATTTTTCTGCGGTATGCGTACAGCCGCTTCAAACTGGTAGAGCAGGAGATCCTGAAAGACCGTCCCATGCGCGGTGGCCGGGTGCTGCCGGTGGAACAGAGCGACTTTGCCGAGAAGAGTGCACTGTTTCTGCCCAAGGAGGCGCAGTACAATTACTTAGTCAATTTGCCTGCCAACATCCCGGAGCAGGGGCTGACCGGCATTGAGGGCAATCCTCTGAACAGTCTGGGCGAAGTGGTGAACAACGCCATGGAACTGGTGGAGCAGCAGAGCGAGCAGCTGCAGGGCGTTCTGCCGAAGGACTACACCATCTTCTCGGATGAGCTGCTGGGGGAACTGCTGCGCATCTTCAACAATGATGCGTTGGACGATGTGGGCGGCGATGTGATCGGCCGTATCTACGAGTACTTTTTGAATAAGTTTGCCAAGAATGTGGCACAGGACGACGGCGTGTTCTTTACGCCGAAATCGCTGGTGAAGATGATCGTCAATGTGCTGGAGCCTGCCCACGGCGTTCTGTTGGACCCGGCTTGCGGCAGCGGCGGTATGTTTGTGCAGACCGGCGACTTTGTAAACCATGCGGGCATGATCGCCAACAACACCATGACCTTCTACGGACAGGAAAAGGTGGAGTACAACGCCAAGCTCTGCCTGATGAATATGGCCGTGCATGGTCTGACCGGCGTGATCAAGTCCGGCGATGAAGCCAATACCTTCTATCACGATGCCCACAACCTGAACGGCTGTTGCGACTATGTGATGGCAAATCCGCCGTTTAACGTGGACAAGGTCAAGTCGGAGTCGGCGCAGAGTGCCGGGCGGTTGCCCTTTGGCCTGCCCGGCGTGAACAAGGCCAAGGAGATCGGCAACGCAAATTATCTGTGGGTGTCCTATTTCTACTCCTACCTGAACGAGCATGGCCGTGCGGGTTTTGTGATGGCGTCCTCGGCTACCGACAGTCAGGGCAAAGACAAGGACATCCGTGAAAAACTTATCCAGACCGGCCATGTAGACGTGATGATGAGCGTGGGCAACAACTTCTTCTACACCAAGAGCCTGCCCTGTTCGCTGTGGTTTTTGGATAAGGGCAAGCCGGAACATCTGCTGGACACCGTATTGTTCATCGACGCCCGCAATTATTATACCGTGGTGGACCGCACCCAGAATGAGTGGAGCGACTGGCAGCTGAAGAACCTCAACGCCATTGTCTGGCTCTATCGTGGCGAGGTGGACAAGTACAAGGTGCTTCTGGCGGAGTATCACGCAGAACTGGCGGACGACCGCCCCTTTGCAGAGATTCAGGCCGCACTGGAACAAAACGTGCAGGCCAAGCGGGAAGAAGCCAAAGCCGCTGTGGAGGCAGCACCCCGCAAGGAGCGCAAGACCACGCAGGAAAAGTTCGACAAGGAGCTGGAAGCCCTCAGCGAGAAGCTGACCGTTGCCAAGGAGGCCGTCTGGCTCACCGAAAAGTTTGGCGAGGGCGTTTATCAGGACATTCTCGGTCTGTGCAAGGTGGCCAGCCGCGACACCATCCTCAACGAGAAAGGCGCATCCCTGACGCCCGGTGCCTATGTGGGCGTTGCACCCGTGGAGGATGACGGCGTGGATTTTGCCCAGCGGATGAAAGAGATCCACAAGGAACTGCTGGAATTGCAGGCAGAGTCCAACCGCCTGATGGAAACCATCTCGAAGAATCTGGAGGAGATGGGGGTATGAAGTGGGAAAAGGTGAAGCTGGGAAAGTATGTTGAGATTTTATCTGGATTTGCATTCAAGTCGAAAGATTTTTTGAATTGTGGTGTGCCAGTTATTAAAATAAAAAATATTACACAAGAAGGCGTTACATTAGAGGATGTTTCATATATTTCAAAAGAATTAGCAGACAAAAATGAAAAGTATCATTTGAACTATAATGATATCCTAATTGCATTAACAGGGTCACATATAAATCAAATGTCATCCGTTGTTGGTCGAATTGCGAGGATTAAGTATCACGAAGACTCGTTATTAAATCAACGCGTTGGAAAAGTGTTTGCAAAAGATTCAAAGTTGTGTGATATTGATTATGTGTATTACTTCCTATCGCAAGATTATATAAAAATCAGTCTTGCAAGTAAAGCTGGTGGAGCGGCAAATCAGGCCAATATAAGCCCAAACGATGTAAAAAGCCTGACGGTGAGATGGCCGGATATTGAAACTCAGCATCGAATTGCAGATATTCTTTCTGCGTATGATGACCTGATTGAAAACAACCAAAAACAAATCAAACTACTGGAAGAAGCAGCCCAGCGGCTTTATAAAGAGTGGTTTGTGGATTTGCGCTTTCCGGGGCATGAAAACACGAAAATTGTGGACGGTGTGCCAGAGGGGTGGCGCAGAGGGCTGTTAAAGGAACTTATCAGCGTTAATTATGGAAAAGACCACAAAAAAGTTCCTGATGATGGAAATATCCCTGTTTATGGTTCTGGCGGTTTAATGCGAAAATGTAATAAATCGCTGTTTTCTGGTGAGGCAGTCCTGATTCCTCGAAAAGGCTCTTTGAATAATATCATGTATGTAGATGAAACATTTTGGACAGTGGACACAATGTTCTATGCTACGATGAAACAACCACATACAGCCGTTTTTGTATATTTCTTTGTCAAAGCATTTGATATGTACTCCATGAATATTGGTGCGGCAGTACCCAGCATGACGACAAAGATTCTGGACGCGATGGATGTGGTAATTCCCGATAAAGAAACTCTAGAAAAGTTTGACAAATATGCAAAAGTGTATTTTAATAAAATAAAGACGCTGCAAGGACAAAATGAGCAGTTAAAGACAGCGAGAGATTTACTGTTGCCAAAGTTGATGAGCGGGGAAGTGGAGGTGTGACATTATGGATATGCCAAAAGATTTTTATGATATGGTACGTGCGGATATTGAACGATTGAGTAATACTCAAAATTTAAGTGACGATGAACGCTTGAAATTACATAGAGAAATAGACGGAAAATACCAAGCATGTGTAAAGCAATGGTATGATGGTCTGTGGTACAATGATAGAAATGCGAAAATGGTCTTTTATGGACATCTGGTAGAACACCCGAATTGTGTGGTTGAAAATCTGGAAATGATGAAAGCAAAGCTGGAAACGTACAAATACCAGATGAATGCGGTACAGTTGCCCAAACCGGAAGTTTCTAATTCGCAGATTGTCAATGTTACCAACAGCGTGAATGTTAACGTTACATTTGAGCAGGTGCGCAAAGAAGTAGAAGAAATGACTTCACTCACGAATGAACAGACACAGGAAGTGCTGGATAAAATTTCTGAGATTGAAGAAGTGGTGAAGTCCAAAGACGGCAAAAAGTCAAAATGGGAAAAAGTAAAACCTGTTTTGACGTGGCTGGCAGATAAGAGCTGTGATGTGGGGATTGCATTGTTACCGCTGCTGTTAAAAATAGGATAGCAATAAAATAGCTTGAACTTTGATGAAAGGGGTGTTCATAATATGTCAGATTCTCTTAATAAATATTGCTCTGAAGCAAAGGATCTTAAGGACGTAAAAGATGCGATGAATAAAATTCAAAAACTTCGTGCTCAAATGAAGAATCCGACCAGAGATGGAATGATTGAAGCGTTGCGAGATGCAAAAATGAGTGCGCTGATGGAAATTTCGGCCTTGGAAATGGCACAGGGGGCGACAAATTGGGTGCCGTTTTCAGAGGCATCAGATAGTACGCTGTACACACTCCTAGGACAGTATGAACGAGGATTGAGACTCCATTGTATTGCTAAAATAGGTGAAAAAGCTTTTAATGAACAAATGATTAGAAAATGAAAAGAGGCACACAATGCAATTTACAAAATACGATTTGGGGCAACTGGATAAGGGCCGTGTTGTAGAAATTATTTTAAAGGGAAATGCTGCAAATGTCCGATTGATGGACAGTAGCAATTTCAACAATTACAGAAATGGACGAAATCATCGATATATTGGAGGGCTTGCAAAGAAATCACCAGTTAGATTGCAGACGACGCACTCAGCGCATTGGTATGTTGCAATCGATTTGGCGGGGTTGGGTGGAAGAGTTCAAAGTTTAGTTCGGGTTTTACCAGCACCGTTACCGCAAATAGAAAATCGTCCGCTTGCAGAGGTTCCATCGCTTGTCCATAATAACGGCTTGATTATGAATGAAGACGCTGGAATTGAACCAGAGTATGACGTTTTTATTTCTCATGCATCTGAAGATAAAGATGAGGTTGTCAGGCCACTTGCAAATGCACTTAAAAATCTTGGTATAAAAGTTTGGTATGACGAATTTGAAATGAGAATAGGAGATAGTCTGAGAAGAAAAATTGATAAGGGATTAGCAAACAGTCGATTTGGAATCGTTGTGGTATCACGTGATTTCATAAAAAAGGGCTGGACAAATTATGAGTTGGACGGCATTATAACAAAGGCTGTATCAGGTGAGCAAATCATACTCCCCATTTGGCATAATATTACGAAGAAGGAAGTTATAGATTATAGTCCTTCTTTGGCAGATAAATTAGCAAGAAATACGGCAATCGATACCGTGGAGGATATTGCTAAAGAAATTGCAGATGTAATAAAAACGAATCGTTGAAATTACGATGAAGAGGTGATCCTATGAGCCGCGAATACTCCGAAAATGTCCTTGTCCAGAACAGCGCAGGCAACCTGCTGCAAAATGTTCTGGGCTGGGAGGTGGTGCTGGCTTACAACTCCGAAAAGCTGGGGCCGGATGGGACGTTGGGCCGCACCAGCTATGGGGAAGTGTTGCTGACTCGGTATTTTCGGCAGGCGCTTTTGCGGCTGAACCCGTGGCTCACTCCGAACCAGCTGGATGAGGTGCAGAAGAAATTCACGGCACACGTTTCCACCGCATCCCTGATGCAGATCAATGAGGAAAAGTATTTTCTGCTGCGGGATGGCATCCCGGTGACGGTCAAGCGGCCGGATGGCCGCACCGAAACGCGAAGCGCGGCGGTGATCGACTTCAAAAACCCGGAAAACAATCATTTCCTTGCCGTAAAAGAAATGAAGATCCACTCGCAGCTGTACCGCTGCAGAACGGACATCGTGGGCTTTGTCAATGGCATTCCGCTGCTGTTCATCGAGCTGAAAAAACCTACCGTGGATGTGCAGAACGCCTACATAGACAATTACCGAAATTATCTCGATACCATTCCGCAGCTGTTCTATTACAATGCCTTCCTTATGCTGTCCAATGGATTGGAAGCCAAGGTGGGCACGCTTGGCAGCAAGTACGAGTTCTTCCACGAGTGGAAGCGTCTGAAGGAAAGCGATGCAGGCAGAGTGGAGCTGGAAACCATGCTGCGGGGCATCTGCGAGAAAAAGACCTTCCTCGATCTGCTGGAAAACTTCATCCTTTACGACCATTCCGGTGGGCGCACCACCAAGATTCTGGCCCGCAACCACCAGTACCTCGGCGTCAACGAGGCTGTCAGTGCTTACGAGAACCGCAAGCTGAAAGACGGCAGGCTGGGTGTGTTCTGGCACACGCAGGGGTCGGGCAAAAGCTACTCCATGGTCTTTCTGGCGCAGAAGATCCGGCGTAAGTTTGCAGGCTCGCCCACCATTGTGGTACTGACCGACCGTGACGAGCTGAACCGGCAGATCAGCGATACCTTTGAAAACTGCGGTCTGCTAGGCAAAACCAAGGCTTCGCAGTTCATTGCATCCAGCGGTACAGACCTTGTAAAAAAGCTGCAGGGCAACCCCAGCTTTGTGTTTACCCTGATCCAAAAGTTCAATCTGCCCAAGGAGCCGCCCATCTACCCGGATCACGACATCCTGATTTTGTCGGATGAAGCCCACCGCAGCCAGTACGGCATTTTTGCAGACAACATGATGCACCTGCTGCCCACGGCGTCCCGCATCGGCTTTACCGGTACGCCGCTTCTGGCAGATGATCATATCACGGAACGCACCTTTGGCGGGTATCTGTCGGTGTATGATTTCAAGCGGGCGGTGGAGGACGGCGCAACGGTGCCGCTGTACTATGAGAACCGTGCGGATAAGATCGCCCAGTTGGACAAGCCGGAGATCACCGGGCGGATCCTGGATGCCATTGAAGCAGCCGACCTTGATCCCTCGCAGGAGGAAAAGCTGGAACGAGAATTTGCCAAGGAGATCCATATTCTCACCGCAGATGAACGGCTGCGCTCCATTGCAAAGGATTTTGTGGAGCATTACTCTGATCTTTGGACCAGCGGCAAGGCGATGTTTGTCTGCCTGAATAAGGTCACCTGTGTGCGGATGTACAACTATGTGCAGGAATACTGGCGGGCAAAGATCAGGGAACTGGAAGCCCGGCAGGGCACAGCGACCCAGCAGGAAGCACAGGAGCTTGCCCGTAAACTGGCATGGATGAAAGAAACCGAAATGGCAGTGGTGATCAGTCAGGAGCAGAACGAGGTGCAGACCTTCAAAAAGTGGGGGCTGGATATTCTGCCGCACCGTGCCAAAATGGAAAAGCGGGAGCTGGATAAAGAATTCAAGGACAGCAGGAATCCGTTCCGGGTGGTGTTCGTCTGTGCCATGTGGCTGACGGGCTTTGATGTAAAGTGTCTGTCCTGTCTGTATCTGGACAAGCCGTTGAAAGCCCATACCCTGATGCAGACTATTGCTCGTGCAAACCGTGTTTCGGAGGGCAAGAGCAACGGCCTGATCGTGGACTATATTGGTATCGTAAAGGCGCTGCGCAAGGCTCTGGCAGATTATACGGTCAGCAAGAACAGCCCGGCGGGCATTGACCCAACGGTGGACAAAACGGAGCTGATTCAGCGTATTTGCACGGTCATCGGAAAAACGGACGGCTTTCTGGCAGAACACGGGTTCCGGCTGCAGGAACTGGTGGACGCACAGGACTTTGAAAAGATGAACCTTGTACAGGATGCAGTCAACGTGATGTGCGAGACGTTGGAAACCAAGAAAACCTTCCAGACCTATGCGTCTGAACTGGCGCGGCTGTTCCGCTACGCAGACCGTGACGATGTGGACGATACCGTGCGCGCCCGGAAAAACGCAATTCTCGCCATCTACGAGGGCTTGCAGCAGAAGCGGAAACACGCGGACAATACCGACCTGATGGTGCAGATCAACGGCATCGTCAACGAGTACATCCATGTGGAAAAGCCGGATCAGGAGGCTGTACCTTCCCGGCAGTTTGACATCAGCAAAATTGATTTTGACCTGCTGAGCCGGGAGTTTGCCCACACCCGGCGGAAGAACCTTTTGTTGCGCGATCTGGATGAACTGGTGAATCAGCAATTGGCGAAAATGCTGTTTGCAAACCCGCAGCGCATTGATTATTATGACCGCTATCAGGAGATCATAGATGCCTATAATGCAGAGCAGAACCGGGCAACCATTGAGAAAACCTTCATGGATCTGATGGAGCTTGCAAGTTCACTGGACACGGAGCAGCAGCGCTATGTGCGTGAGGGCTTTTCCAGCGATGAGGAGCTTTCGGTGTATGATTTGCTGTTTTCGGAGAACCTCACGAAGCAGGAAATTGAAACGATCAAAAAGGTGTCCGTGGACTTACTGATAAAAATCAAACAGCAGATCGCTAAACTTGATCATTGGACGGACAAGCAGGAAACTAAGGCGATTGTGGATAACCTGATTCGCAATACCCTTTGGCAAGAACTTCCCAATAGCTATGATGTAAGCGATATCCAGACCTACCAGAAGAAAATCTACGAGTATGTATATATGCGCTACCCGGAAGTAGCATAACGCAAAAATCACCCCAGAGAGAACGCACAAGAGGCTATTCTCTCTGGGGTGATTGCGTATCAAATCATCTGAAAATGCTTTAATGCCTCCACAATCGCATCCTCTTTTTCCTTCGGACACTTAGGCTGCTTTGCATTCTCGTTTTTCGCTTTATGGTAATTCTCCCGCTCAATAATGCCGTGTTTCAGCTTCACCTGTGCGATATAGAGATTGGAAACCTTCAACTGGTGGTGTTCCCATACATACTCCCGAATCTCGTTGTAAGTCGCCTTGCTTTCCGCAGCAGTCACATCCAGTTCATCCATGCTGACGTCCACTTCGATGTGCCGCTCGACATTGAGTTTGGTCAAAAGGAGAACCGCTTCGCAATGCCTCGTCCTCGGGAAAAGGTCCACCGGCTGCACCTTTTCTGCCCGATACCCATGCTCTTCCAGCCACTTGGCATCCCGGGCGGCGGTGGAGGGGTTGCAGCTGACATAGACCACCCGGCGGGGGGACATGGTGACGACAGCGGAAAGGGTTGCTTCGTCACAGCCTTTGCGGGGCGGGTCGAGCATCACAACATCCGGGTGCAGGCCCTCGGCGGCAAGCTGGGTGGCAGCCTGACCGGCATCGGCGCAGAAGAAACGGCTCTTTGCGGCTATGGCATCACCCATGCGGGCAGCATTGGCCTTGGCGCTTTCGATGGCCTCAGGTACGATCTCCACGCCGATGAGCTCCCGGCAATGGTCTGCCATGGACAGGCCAATGGTGCCCATGCCGCAGTAGAGGTCCAACAGCAGGTCATCCGGGGTCAACTGAGCATATTCTGCAGCAATGCCATAGAGCTGCTCAGCGGCCAGGGTGTTGACCTGATAGAACGACAAGGGGCCCAGCTGCACCGGAACGCCGCAGAGGGTGTCCTCAATGAACCCGGGGCCGTACAGGGCGTGGGTCTCGCTGCCCAGGATCACATTGGTGTTTCTGGCATTGACATTGATCAGGATGGTGGCGATATCGGAAAACTGCGCAGTCAGTGCGCGGCAAAGCTCCTCTGCGTGGGGCAGCTTTGCCCGGGTGCAGACCAGACAGACCATGATCTGGCCGCTGTGGACACCCCGGCGCAGAAACACATGACGCACCAGCCCCTTGCCCGTCTGCTCATCGTAGGGCTGGATGTTGTGGGCGGCAAAGAAATCGCAGAGGGTATTGCCGATCTCGTTCAGCACATCCGGCTGCAGCTTGCAGTCGGGGCAGGGAACAATGCGGTGGGTGCGCCCGGCGTAGAAACCGATGCAGGGCTTGCCATTCTTATCACAGCCCACCGGGAATTGAACTTTATTGCGGTAGCGGTCGATCTCGGGGGAGGGGAGGGGCGGCAGCACGGGTACATCCAGCCCGCCAATGCGGCGGAAAGCATCGGTAACGCTTTCGCCCTTAGCGCGCAGTTCAGCGGCATAATCCAGATGCCGCAGGCTGCAGCCACCGCAGGGGGCGGCCACTGCACAATCTACCGGGATACGGTCAGGCGAGGGAGTCTGAATGGCATCCAGAATACCGAAAGCGTAGCGGCCGCAATCTTTGACGATGCGGATGGCGGCAACGTCACCGGGGGCGGTGCCGGGTATGAACACAGCCTCACCGTCCGGGCTGTGAGCAACGCCGCTGCCATCGTTGGACAGGCGCTCAATGGTCAGGGTCAGCACCTGATTTTTTTGTAAGGGCATGGAAATTCTCCTTTGGAATGGGATTGGGTCAGGCTTCTTCCGAAGCGGGGGCATCTGCATTTTCGCTCTGGGCGGCAATGTATTTGCTGGGCGGCATCCCCTTGGCCCGCTTGAAGACCCGGGAAAAATAGAACTGGTCAAAGAAGCCCACCGAGATGGCGACCTCTGCAATGGAAAGGTTTCCGGCCCTCAGCAGCTTGCAGGCTTCGTTGATGCGGTATTCGGTCAGATAATCGATGGGGCTCTTGCCCACATTGAGCATAAACACCCGGTACAGATGACTGCGGGAAACGCCCACGCTCTTAGCGACATCATCAATGGAGATGTCGTGCGAATAGTTGAACTGGATGTATTTGATGGCATTCAGTACATATTGATTGGAGGAGGAAGCGTTGTGGGGGCGCGTCTCGCTGGTCTCCTTCATCAGGGCAGAGATGAACAGGTAGAGGTACCCCACCATGGCAGCCTCATCCTGAGGCTCTAACCCACGGGAAGAATAGATGTTGGTCAGAGCTGCCCGCATTCCCTCCGGGTCCTGCGTGTGGTGCACAGGAGCAGTATCGGTAAAGGGAAGCTGTGCCGCCAGTTTATGGGCGCAGGCACCGTTGAAGCCGACCCAGCTGTACTCCCAGGGCTGCTGCTCGTCGGCAGAGTAGCGGATAAGCTGACTGGGCCGGGCAAAGAACAGATCTCCCGGCACGACCTCAAAGGTCTTGCCGCCCACTTCAAAGGTGCCCTTGCCCGAGACCACCAGATGAATCAGGTAGTGATCCCGGATACCGGGGCCCCAGGTCTGGCCCGGGGCACAGCGTTCCAGACCACAGTTGAAGATGGATAATTCAATATTATTGGTGTAATTCTGCTTGAAGGACTGCTTGTAGACATCTGCCATGATCGTTTCCTCCAGTTGACCGCATTCTTGATTCCAGTATATCATAACTGTATCCGCAAATTCAACAAAAGTACATCCGAAACTTTGTTTTTCGCGCTGAAATTGGATTTTTTGCGGATTCAAATTGCAAAAGAGGGCGGAATGAAGTACAATAAGGCTAACCCAAGTGCATGGACCCTTCATGCACGGACTTTGCGGAGAACGTTTGTGGAGGAGGAGCGGCCATGGCGACCAGTACACAACTCAGACGGGAGATCCTTGCGGGGCAGTGGGACGAAGCGCTCTGCACGCTCTATGGCACAGAACCGGCGGTGCTGGCCCGCCAGCGGCAGCGGTATGCCGCCGCGCTGGAACAGTTTGAGCTTTACTATGGCCCCGGGCGGCAGGTGCATGTTTACTCGGCTCCGGGCCGGGCGGAGCTGGGCGGCAACCACACCGATCATCAGCACGGGTATGGTCTTGCGGCAGCGGTGACGCTGGATCTGGTCGCAGTGGCATCCCCCAGTGACGACGGTTTTATCCGGGTCAAATCCCGAGGTTTCAACAAGCTGGATGTCATTGACCTGAGCGAGGCCGAGCCCCAGCAGGGCGAGAGCACCCATTCGGCCAGCTTGATCCGGGGCATTGCGGAAGGCTTCCGGGCACAGGGAAAGACGGTGGGTGGCTTCGATGCCTATACCGCCAGCGACGTGCTCCGGGGCAGCGGGCTTTCCAGCTCGGCGGCCTTTGAGATGGGAATGGCGGCCATCCTGAACGGGGAATATGGCTGCAGGCTGACAGCGCCGGAGCTGGCGAAGATCTGCCAGTATGCGGAAAATACATATTTCGGAAAACCCAGCGGCCTGTTGGATCAGCTGACCAGCGCCGTGGGCGGGGTCATCTTTGCGGATTTTGCCGACCCAAAGAAGCCCCGGATAGAAAAGATCCACACGGCAGGGTTGCTCCCGGTGGGCATGACCCTTTGCGTGACCGATACCCGGGGCAGTCACAGCGAGCTGACCGGTGAATTTGCGGCCATCCGGCATGAAATGGAATCGGTGGCGGCTTGTCTGGGCGGTAAGGTGTTGGGGCAGGTCAAGGAGCAGGAGTTCTGGACGGCTCTGCCACGCCTGCGAAAAGCCTGCGGGGATCGTGCTGTTTTGCGTACGGTCCACTATTTTGAGGAGAATGCCCGCGCATTGGCCCAGCGGAATGCCCTGATCAGCGGGGAATTCAACGATTTCCTGCAGCTCATTCTGGAAAGTGGACATGCCTCTTTTGCCCTGTGCCAGAACGTTTACTGTTCCACAGACGTACGGCATCAGGGGCTCTCGGTGGCGCTTGCCCTCAGTCAGACTCTGCTTGAGGGGCAGGGGGGGGCCTGGCGGATGCAGGGCGGCGGCTTTGCAGGGACCATTCAGGCGTTTGTACCCGGTATGCTGACTGCAAAATATCACGACGCGATAGAAAAGGTGTTCGGTGCGGGCAGCTGCTATCTGCTCCGTCTGCGGGAGCAGGGGGCCCTGCGGGTCATTTGAACCATCTGGACACGGCCAAACAAAAAGAGCTTCACACTCCGGCAGAAGCCGGAATTGTGAAGCTCTTTTATGTTACAGGGAAAAGGACTCAGATACCGCGCTGCTGCTGTTTTTGGCGCATTTCATCCGTGAAACTAGAAACGGCAGAGAAGGTATCATCGTGATAACCGAACCAGTTGGACAGGTTCTTGTAAATGTTTTCTACAAACCGGTAGCCGGAAACAACAACGTTGAACAGGAGCAGAGGCACAAACGAGATGGAGATGGAGAGGATACCCCCCTGAAAGAAGAAATCGTCCAGGTGGAGGTTATCCGTAAAGCTGTCCAATGCATCTCCCAGTTCTCCGCCGCCAAAGATCTCCGGCAGCTCTTCTTCCGGAAGCGTTGCATAAGATGCAGGCATACGCAAGTTTTCCATAAAAGGCTCCTTTCAAAGATTTACTCAGGCGGCCAGAGCTGCTGTACCTGCGGCCTGTGCCTGATTTTTGGCTTCGCTCTCGTTGTAGATGTTCCGCATGTCATTGTAAATGGACAGGAAGCTCTCAATAGCAGACCTAGCCCAGTAGTAGACATAAACGCCTGCAAAACCGGCAGCAACCACAGTCATGGTCTTGCCCACGGGAGTCTGGCGGCCCCAATAATGCTCAATGGCACCCATCGTGTTCCGCATGTCAATGATACCGGCAATGGTGTTGCTGATGGCAGCCTGACCCAGCATACGTACCAGGTTGACACCGACATTGACGGTGAAATTCAGGACATCCTGCGCGTTGATATTCAGCTCAAAAGCGCCGCCAACGGTGTAGACCATTTCATCTTCGGAGAGAACCGCATAGGATGCGGGCAGCTGCATCGTGCTCTGATAGGTAAATTCCATGGTGGAAAACTCCTTTCGTTCGTAAAATCCGCGCAAAGGCGGATATGAAGCTAATTGGATTATAGCATAATTGCCCAAAAACAACAAGAGAGCGATGAAACCCAAAATGCGAAAGAATTGTGAAGATACTGTGGCCGTTTTGTAAAAAAGAAACGGTTCTGCGCGGAAATATGTGGAACGTCCTATGCGGGATGCGGCGAAAAAATGTTGTGTGAAAATTGAAAATAATGCAAAAAGAGACGGCGGGCACCAGCTCCTCCGGAAAGGAGGGGCCAGGGCCTGCCGTCTTTGTATGGGGAGAAAAGAAGAAGGAACGTTTTAGCGGTCTGCCGCAGCCGGGATCCGGTCATACAGTGCTGTCAGATCGGCAATATGCTCGGCCAGCAGACTGGTAAGCGGGGTATCCAGCCGCCACTGCCAGTTGGCTCCCTGGGTGCTGGGGGTGTTGATGCGGGCCTCCGCGCCCAGATGCAGCCAGTCGGCCATGGGGATGATGGCCATATCCGAAACACTGGCAAGGCAGGCGCAAATCATGGCCTCTGTCAGATCCTCGGGCAGGCAGCGCAGGTAACGGCAGGCATAGTGGACATCCTCGGGGCTGGCAGACTGCCGCCAGCCCTCGGTGGTCACATTGTCATGGGTGCCGGTGTAGACCACGCTGTTGGGGGTGTAGGTGTAGGGAAGATAGTTGCCCGGTTCCCGGCTGTCAAAGGCAAACTGCATGATCTTCATGCCCGGATAGCCGCTGGCAGCCAGCATGGTCTTGACCTCTGGGGTCAGGTATCCCAGATCCTCCGCAATGATGCCGCCCTGACCCAGGGTCTCGTGGATGGCATTGATGAAAGCGCAATCCGGCCCCTTTTCCCAGTGGCCGCCTGCCGCCGTCTTGTTTCCGGCAGGGATGGCGTAGTAGCTCTCAAAACCACGGAAGTGGTCGATGCGCACGACATCATAAATGGAAGTAGCGTGCTGCATCCGGCGCTTCCACCAGGCAAAATCCTCGGCCTTGTGGCGGGGCCAGTCGTAGAGCGGATTGCCC
>OIDD01000357.1_pt1 | contig 26050 bp, 27 predicted proteins | sample 1606751 | NCBI WGS metagenome assembly OIDD01 (sample SAMEA3882544, study PRJEB24775) | human gut metagenome | biome: human-associated habitat; feature: intestine environment; material: feces | place: Netherlands | collected 2009/2010
TGCTGGCGCGCCCCCTCGCGCCTGAAAATTACGGTGCTAAGCGGGTAACGTTTAGCACCGCCTTTAGCGGAGGGTAGTATGGTGGGCCGTTATCGCTTTGAGTTCATTCTTATCATCCTTATTTTATGCGCACTGATTGCCGCCCGTTTTTATCTTTCCTGACTGTAGTTATCTGATTTTACTCCCACTTTCATCCCGTCCCGTCTATAGTATTTATGAGGGTTTGCTTTTAATAATCATAATTACCCACCAGAGTGTGATATGCGTACAACCATTGCTGTAGTGTTGGGTGCAATTAGTTTGACGTCTGCTTTTGTGTTTGCAGATAAACCAGACGTTGCCAAATCGGCAAACGATGAGGTCAGCACCCTATTTTTTGGTCATGATGATCGTGTGCCAGTGAATGACACGACCCAATCACCGTGGGATGCGGTTGGGCAACTGGAAACGGCCAGCGGCAATTTATGTACGGCGACGCTGATTGCACCCAATCTGGCATTAACGGCAGGACACTGTTTATTGACACCTCCAAAGGGTAAAGCCGATAAAGCAGTGGCGCTGCGTTTTGTGTCAAATAAAGGTCTTTGGCGCTATGAGATCCACGACATAGAAGGCCGCGTTGATCCGACACTGGGAAAGCGGTTAAAAGCAGATGGGGATGGTTGGATTGTTCCTCCCGCAGCTGCACCATGGGACTTCGGCTTGATTGTGCTGCGTAATCCCCCTTCTGGCATTACACCGTTGCCGTTATTTGAGGGAGATAAAGCCGCGCTTACTGCCGCATTAAAATCGGCTGGTCGTAAAGTGACTCAGGCGGGATATCCTGAAGATCATCTCGATACGTTATACAGTCATCAAAACTGTGAAGTGACTGGCTGGGCGCAAACGTCGGTGATGTCACATCAGTGCGATACCTTGCCGGGTGACAGCGGTTCGCCTCTGATGTTGCATACCGATGACGGCTGGCAATTAATTGGGGTGCAAAGTTCGGCTCCTGCCGCGAAAGATCGCTGGCGCGCCGATAACCGGGCCATTTCTGTTACCGGTTTTCGCGACAAGCTGGATCAACTGTCGCAAAAATAATGTTCAAACGCTGCCCGACAGCGCGGGCAGCGTCTTCATCAGGCAAGTTTCACCATGATCATTCCAGCCAACAGCAAGACCAGGCCAATCCAGCCTTTACGATTTAACCGTTGACCAAACAAGATCCAACCTGCGGCTAACGTGGCGGCAATACCAAACCCGCCCCACAATGCATAAGCGACAGACAAGTCGATCCCTTTTACGGCCTGAGAAAGCGCACTAAAGGCAGCCAGCACCGCCGCCAGGGAGAGCAAGCCAAATATTTTGCGACGAAAGCCGTCAGAAAATTTCAAAAAGACGTTAGCAACGATTTCCAGCACGATTGCCAATGCCAGCCAGGCGGCGTGAACCCATTCAAACTGCGCCATGGTTCACCTCCAGTTCAGGTTTACGCGCTTTACGGGTACCTGATTTGATCAACACAATCCCGGCGACCAGGGTGGTTAACCCGGCAATTTTCATCAGCGATAAACTTTCGTCGAATAACAAAACGCTAAACAAGGTAATAAATAAAATACCGATACCTTCCCACAGCGCATAAGCTACGCCTAAGGCGATCTTTTTAACGGCGAAAGAGAGAAATATATACGACAGAGAAATCATCACCAGCATTAAAATAAAGCCGCCATTTCCCTCACTGACGCTCGCCCATTTCATTGACAGCGTACCGGTAATTTCTGTAGCAATAGCCAGGCCTAATAAAATCCAATAAATATACATTGTCCTTCTCCTGCAAGAGAATTATTTTAATTTTCGCTTTATTCAGCGAAACCAAAGTAAAGTGGTCAAGCCCCGCGCATAGGGTAAGCTTAGGCAGAAGAAAGGACTAAAGCGCGTTGCGCCAGTGCTGCTCACCTACGAGCAAGATAGTGGATGAGGTACGAAGATGGGTAAATGTTGAAAATAACGTCCTGAACAAATTGTCCATAATATTACAATTATCCGCAGTGTTGCTTCTCGTCATCGCGGATGATAATTGTCCTCGGTAGTTGAACACGCCTGATTTGTATCATAGCTTAAGAATTAACTCAAAATATTTTCACTTCTTTACCTGAGCGGTTTGATTTTCGTTATGATGACGGAGCGAAAAAGACATTATTATTAGCAAAGGAAGAAAAAACGGGGACAAGCATGGCAAAGCCGATCATCACGCTCAATGGCCTAAAAATCGTCATTATGTTGGGAATGCTGGTCATTATTCTCTGCGGTATCCGTTTTGCCGCCGAGATCATCGTGCCGTTTATTCTCGCATTATTTATTGCTGTTATATATAACTCATTTCGCTTAACGCATTGATTTAATTAAATAATTTGCACTACAAAAAGTGCCATAAATCGCAAAATGACTACACCAGTGACTACACCGTTCGGTGCACTGTATGAAACAACGTGGAACAAATAGACACAAGAAATATACAGGCAGATCATCTTTCCAGGGGGAAGCGCACCAATTCATGAGGGGCGTTAATGTCGATATGGGGATCTCCACCTACCTGGATTTTTTTCCGGTTAAACGTTAATCAGGCTGGTGGGCTTTACCTGTTCGGTAGGTGTTATGATTATCGTAATACCTTTCCCCCAATGGGGTAAAAGCATCAACCGTAACGAAAGTCGTTATGGTTGCCACCGATACCCCAAATTTGGGTATCACGAGTAAGCCCCAAAATCTGGGTGTTGCTATTACTACCCAAACTACGGGTAGTTTCCGTAGTTTCATGGTCGAGTTGCAAATCTGCAACTCACCCACCAGCCAACGCAATTTTGCGTTATCGGGAATATCAGCAAGTTACCGCCGTAATCGCTCCGGCTTCTTCCACTGGTACGTTATTTTTGCTTTTTCCCTGTACGTCTGCACGCGGCGACGGTAGGCCAGCATTTCAAGAACGCGGATCCGTATGTTGCGCATATCCACATCATTAAGCTGGATACCATCACGGCGCATCACCTCAGCAACAACACGCGCATAGTTTTCGGCTGTCACGCTGTCCGGCTGCGTGGCCTGTTCGTCAGCCTGCTGGCTGATTCCGGCAACGCGGCGGATTAATCCCGTTATTTCGGCTTCTGTCATGCTGCTGACCTCATTACACCCCGCTAAATTCTTCCAGTTTCTGGCGGTGGCTGTCGCTTATATCAAAAGCAAAATCCTCATGCTCTGCCTGGAATGTACCAAACGCCATCAGCGCCGCCACGCTCGGGTCTATCTTGTTCGGTGATTTTTTCTTGTTCGGCTTGATATTGGCGTTCGCGTCACTCTGCATCACGACGTTACTCATCGACCAAGACAGCACCGGATCGCCACGATGCACAATCACCCTGCGGTTAACAAAAACTTCGAACGATTTCGCCGCCGGACTGAATCTGAGGTAGGTTTGCGGGAACGGCTCCACCTCAAAACCTGCCCCCTGTAATTGCGTCCTGAGATGCGTGGCGTTCCACGTATCAAAGCCCACCAGCCTGATATTAAATTTCTCCGCGTCCTGCATGATGTCATCTCTGATCCGGTCGTAATCAATGCAGTCGCCAGGCGTTGTGCGTATCCAGCCTGCTTTAGCCCACTGGCGATAGACAGCGCGGTTTTTATTGGCGGGGTTCTGTAGCTGAAATTCCGGCAGATAGTGACGGGAAACCAGCATAATGGTTTTACCGACCGGAAAGGCATAGCACACGCTGGAAATATCGCTGGTTGATGATAAGTCCAGCCCCGCGTAACACTCCTGGCCGTGTAAATCTTCCTCCGTGAACGTTCCGGCACACTCAGCCCATGCGCCGTTACCCATCCACGGGGTAGCCCCCTGGCACCAGATATTAAATCGCTTTGTCATCATCTCCACCCACTGCGACGGAATACCCCGCGCTTTCTGGATGGTTGAGGCCAGTTTTTCACGATCGACGGAAACATCGATGTTAGGGTTAGCCTTTATCCACATCGCCGGATCATCAACCTCGTTTTCGTCGTCCAGTTCGTAAATCAGTACAAAAATTGAATCGTTGACCTCTTCGCCGTCCAGGATCTGGCAGCAATAATCATAGTGCTGTTTACAGGCTGAAACGACGTTACTGCCCGATGTAGTAATGGCAAATAACAGCCCTTCGGGACGTGCGCCCATCCCCAGCTCAAGCGCGGAATAAACGCCGTTATCGGGGTGTAGGTGGTATTCGTCCACGATGGAAAGGCTTGGGTTTGTGCCCTCGATGGTTGCCGCTTTTGCTGCCAGCGGCTTTAACAGGCTGTTGCTTTTCGGGTGCATCACCTTGTGGGCCTGAATATTCACCCGCCTGCGTAACGGTCGGGATAAAAGGCACATCTGACGCGCATCATCAAAAACGATCCGCGCCTGGTCACGGCTCACCGCTGCGGTGTAGATATCCTGCTGCCCGTTCTCCATAATCAGAAACCAGTTAGCCAGAATCGCGGCGGTCGTGGATTTCGCATTTTTGCGCGGCACTTCGATAAAGGCGCTCGTGTATTTGCGCCGTCCGGTGGCCTTAACCTTAAAGCCGAGGATGCACGCAAAGGCGAACTGCTGCCACGGCTCCAGCTCAATGGGTCTGCCACGCATCGGCCCTTTTACGTGCGGGCACACCCTGGAAAAGGCAATAAACCGCTCCACGGCCTCACGTTCGAACGTATAAAGGGGGTTTTTAAGGTCCGAAAAGTACCGTTTAACGGCCTGTTTCAGCCGTTTACAGGCCGGAATTTTGCCCGTTTTTACGTCTTCTGCGTACTTATTCCAGGCGGTCAAGCTCGTCCTCTTCTTCTGTTTCCGGTGGGTTTTTACGGCGGCTTATCGGGTCAAAACCGAGCAAGGAGGCCATTTTTATCATCACCCTTTCAGCGTCTGATTTCGCGCTTAATGCGGGGTTTCTGCTCTCGCCGCCCTGACTGTTAACAATGCTGAACCCGCGCGCCGCAAGGTCTGCGACGGCTTTCCGGTAAATGGAGTAGTTGACACAATACAGTTCCAGATTGCTCCAGTCGGCGGGGGTCAGGTCTCCCCGTTCCGCAAGCTGCCGCGATTTTTCCCGCCACTGCTTCACGGCGATGTCATCCAGGTAGGCGGGGGCTTTCGGTGGTCTTGCCATGCTTATTTTTCGTCAGATTATTTTTCAAAAAATTCCCGTGCATAAAAATTTGAGGAGGCGGTCGGTTCTGGGCGGGGTCGGGTTCGTCCTGAAAACTCCCCCCACCCCGTCCGGCTACCTCATCAGCGATTGCGGAAACATTCCATAACCTCGCGGTCACGGTCGGTTAATCGCGTCGCTGTGATGCGTTCTGCGCGTCCTGACGCTTTATCTTTATGCCCTGTTTCCTGTGTCTTCCATGCGTCACGCTGCCTTATAAGTCCACGGATAAGGCGGTTTTGTTCCAGCTCATTCATCAGCGTCATACATCCAGTTATTGCGGTTAGCGGCCCGTTCTTCCTCTTCATGAAATCCACCTGCGGCACGCTTGCTTTTTGTTGCCGGATCAAGCCATTTCGTTTTCTGGTTATGACACGCCTGGCACAATGGCTGATGATTCCACTCAGGCCAGAAGAGAACATCATTACCGCCATCGATGGGGATAATGTGATCCACCACCACGGCGGGCGTGTATATTCCTTTTTCCAGGCAATGCGCACATAACGGGTTTTTACTCAGATACATGGCGCGGTATTTCTCCCACTGCCTCGTATACCCTCGCTCCCTGCTGCTGCCTCTCCGGCTGTCCTGCTGCTGGCGTGCGCTGCGTCTGTGCTCCTCACACTTGCCGGACTTAACTCGCCTGTTGCAGCCTGGTTCTGTACATCGTCTTAATGGTTGCCACGGCATCAGTACACCCCCACATCACGGTAAGCCGTCCAGAGTGCGCCAATCGTCATGGGTACGCGTGTTTTTGCGTTATCCGCGACAATCTGGCGATTCTCATACAGGTGAGCGATAAACATCATGCAGCCAATCTTTATGGCTGGCGTGAACTCCAGCCCGTCATCAAAGCGCCTGCCTATGTGTATCTGGCACGCCTCAAGCGATGCGGCAATGTATCCGCTGATTAACTGGTCTTCCTCATCGCCATCGATGCGGCAATGGAGTTTCACTTCTTCCAGGGTGATAAGTTCTTCTGTCATTTTTCCGCGCCCTCACGACAAAGAATTTCAAGGCGTGTCCTGGCGGCATCCGGCAGCGGCTGCCCGATGATATTCAGTACAAGCCCCGCCAGCGGCCCCGTATTGACCTTTATCCGGCTGGTGGCGTTGATGTCCTTCCTGTAGCGTATCCATACCCTTACCGTTCCAGTCGCCAGTTCTACACCCGATGAAATGGCCTCCTTGCTGCTGATCATGTTCACGCTTGCCCAGAGTGTGTGACCGTCCACCCACGTTTCGAGTATTTCGCCCGTCATGGCTCTGGTCTGTTTCAGGGTCTGAATCGTTACCCTGTCACGCAGTCGCCCTATGTTCATTCCTGTTTTTCTCCCTCGCTGATTTTTACTTCCTGTTTCCATGCCTGGCTGAACTCATCACCACCATCACGCGGGGACAGCCCTTCACGTTCGCGGGCTTCGTTCGGGCACATAACGCCGGATTTGATGCCGCGTTCATAGGTGGCAAAGCGTTCGCCAGGTGTGGCCCGTAACAGGTCCGCGCTGTCAAACTCAACCTGATACCGGATACCAGGTACAGGCGAGGCCACCAGCAGGGCGTTTTTTATCTGCTGCTCAAAGTTCGCCAGCCACGGGCGCATCGTCATGGTGAGAAATGCGCGGCTTGCCTCGCTGAAATTGCTGTAGGTGCTGTTGCTGTATTCCTGCAAAAAAATCGGCGAGACGTTGAACATTCGGGCGATGTCTTCAATGGTGAAGCGACGGGAGGCCAGCCATTCAGCATCCTGATTACTCATGCCCAGCTGCTGATAGCTCATACCCCCTTCAAGGATGGGCGTTTTTCCGGCGTTTCTGGCCCCTTTGTAGCGTTCCAGCGCGGCTAATGCCTGTTTGCCCTTCACGCCGTCCAGCCATTCGCCTGACGTGATAACCCCTGCCGCCATCATGCCATCACGCATCACGCTCGCGCCGTGGCGTTGTTGGGCCAGCCCAAGCCCCAGCGATTCGCGGCAGATGGTTACAGGTGAGCGCCCCATAAAACCGTCATCCGTGGAGTAACGAAGGTGGAGAACCTCCCACGGTAAATAGTTGCGGGTGTTTCCGGTGTAGGCGTCAGTGATGCAGTAGCGCCAGTTATGCTCACCTGTCTGCTCAACGTTCACCGACTGCGGCGGGTAAGGATGCAAAGCGACCGGAAAACCATCACGCCCCCACTGAATCACCGCATAAGCATTACCGTTTAACAGGCAGTGGCGGATCATCATTCGCTTAAACTGGTAGGGAGTCTGCCACGAGTTCGGGCGCTCGTTGAGGATGTGATCGACCGGATGAGAATCAAGCCACTCTCGGGCCTCCTTCCCCTTCTCATTGCGTACCAGGTACAGGTAACACGGCATGGTAGCCACCGCCTCAGAGATGACCGTGACGGCGTTCATGACGGCGGGCAGTGATTCCGCTGTCCCCGATGATACGTACTCACCCGCCCCCGTGTTCGATGTGCCAGCCAGCGCCATAAACTCATCAAGCGTCATGCTGCGCTGCTCTTTTTTTCTTCTGAAAGGCCACATATCACACCCCCGCTAAATCCGCCCACCAGCGGCGATTATCCGCACGCGGCATTTTTTCGGGGTGCTGCTCATACAGGGAACGGCGGGCCAGCTCCACGCCGGAATCGGGGTAAGCCGGTACCGATGTAACGGTAATTTCGTACAGTTCCGCCACCAGCACGGTGCGCACGCATGGATCTGTTGTGGTATCCCATACATCCTTGCGGGAGCGAAAGCCAAAGCTCATCCCCGAGATGTCCCCACGCTTAACCAGTTCGATAACGTCACGCCCTGTACTGGTATCCGGTGGCGTCAGTTCAAAGCGTAACCCTGTTTCGTCCTCTTCCAGTTTCAGCGTGCCGGAACGGGTACGCCCCAGCAACATGCTGTGGTCATGCTCATACAGGCCGCGAACGTCATTACCCGCCGCAAGCCATTCAGTAAACGCTCCCCGCTGGAATTTTTCGTAAAACTCCCCCCATAGCAGCTCTGAAAGGTTATCCCAGCGAACAACGTAGCCTGTAAGCGTGTTGCTGGCGCTGGTGGTGATTTCCGATGACCGGATTTCCATACTCTTCATAATTTTTTCACCCATAAAACACTAAAGGGGCTTTTAAGCCCCTTCTGTATGCTGTTAATCGTCGTCCTGTGGCAGTTCCAGAATCTTGATCGCGTTCGAATCCACCACGCCACCGCCTAAATATTTCTGCGTGAAAATTTTGATGAAGCCCGGCTCTGTGAGGTTGTCCGGTCTGGTGCGAACACCTGTTTCGTGATCAACAATGTAGTAACCGCGTTTGAAGTCACCCAGGGCAATAACGTTATCAGGCATAAACTCCAGATATTCGACCGGAAGGCCCAGCAACGTATCAGGATCACCCGCCTGTAAACGGTCACGCCAGATGTAATCACCGTTCGCGTTCTTCACCTTCTGGAGTTTTGCCGCCGTCGTGGAGTTAACCACCCAGACCGCGTTTTTGCGGTATTTTTTACGTAATGCAAATTTCAGGTCGATCAGCGGGTCCGCAGATGTCCACGCCAGAGATTCGGAAGGTTTAATTACCTGCAACGTACCAAAATCACGCTCTTTGTCGTTCTTCTCTGCACGGGGTACGGATAAAAAGCCTTTTGCTTTTTTGTCACCGTCGCCCACAACCAGATCGCTTTCTTCGGTTTCCGTGAAGGTGTCGCCAATCTCGCCCGTCAGCCATGAAAGGATGTCCACATCGGAAAAATCCACGATTTCCTGCGTGGTGCGCGGGTACGCATAGACCGGATACAGCTTAATGCTCACCTCGTTAATCTGCGGGGTGCTGGTCTGTTCGCGTGCCTTACCCTCTTCACCGTGGTTAACGGTCGCACCGCCAGCGGAAACAAGCTGCTTAAACTCGTTGCTGCTGATTTTCTTCACGGTACAGATGCGGCGCATGGTGGATTCATCCGTCAGCATTCGCATGATTTCGGTGTTCAGTTCGGGGATAACGGTATAACCACCATCAGCGGGAACGCCTGTACTCAATGCGCTGGTTTCACCTGTCAGAATGTAGTGACGTAGTTCGGCGGGGTCAGTGGTCTGGCTGTTTTTGCCTGGTTTACTGCGCTCTTCGTCAGCAACGGCCTCAAGGCGGGAGATGTCTTTATCGAGTGATTCAGCTTTAGCGCGTAATTCGTCAAATTTTGCGCCCTCAGCATCGTTAAGGCTGCGGTTTTCTTTTTCCGCGTTCTCCAGCATGTCGCGCATCTGATTTTTAATGGCGGTTTTCTGCTGGCGTAATTCGATTATTCTCGGCATAAAAAAAGTCCTGGGGTTAAGTAAGGAACTCCAGGACGCGGCAAAAACTCAACCGTTTTTCATAAGGAAATCAGCAATCGCACCGATCGTTTTCCCGCCTGGTAATGAATATTGGCGAGCACATTAACAGGCGGGAAAGTGGCCCCAGCGTCCTGGCACCACGGGCGAGAATACTCATGATTCAGTTCGGGTAAAATATGCCGATCCTGTCAGTGAACAACGTGGAACAACCACGAACAAATAATTTACAAAAAATGACAAAAAGCCGGATTGCTCCGGCTGTTGATTAGCTGTCTGGGTAATTACGCCATATTTCATCGCTTACACCATCTATACCCATTTCAGCATAAGTGCGATCTACTGCCTTTCTCAGGTCTCCGAAGTTATCCGGCGGCTCCGGTGGCTTCTGTGCCTTCCTGGAACATTCCAGCCGTCGCATCGTAACCTGATGCCGTTCCTTGTCTGTCTCCACCAGCAGCATGACTTCACCCCATCGCGCCGACGCCCTCCGGTAAAAGCCTTTTGCCTCGAGTTCCTCCGCTATGCGGTCATGTACCATCGTCACCCCCTCAGAACTGAATATCATCACCGTAAGGGTCATCGCCTCCCGCTGGTGGCTGATTACCCTGTGTGCCTGTGGTTTTGCGTCTGTTCCCGCCAGGACGTGCCGCACGGGCACTGATTACGCTGTCTGCAATAACCTGATAACCCTGCCGCGTTTCCCCGTTCTGTCCGGTCCACTGGCTGACCTGCATCGTGCCGGATACGCTGGCAACGTCGCCTTTTTGATGTTTAGCCAGGAAGTCGGCCTGCTTACCAAATGCGATGACCGATAGCCATAACGTCGCCTGCCCATCCTGCGCCTGACTACATGGCAACGATACCGCCATACGCGCCAGCGTCATCGGTGTGCCCTTACTGGTCTGTTTTACCTGCGGGTCGTCCACCAGCCGCCCGTAAGCTGCTATCTGTGCTGTCATGCTGTCTGCTCTCCGGTTTTAACGTTGATGGTTGTTACCTGTTCCGCTTCGGCAATATCCCGTTCTGTCAGCGTGGAAAAGTTTGCCGCCGCCGTGGTCATGAATGCGCTTATCAGGTCGGGATGTTCCTTCGCGTATCCTTCCCGCGTGTGGCGGTCTATCGTTCTGATTGCCACCTTTAAGGTGTGCTCAGTCATGTCTAACGCTTTATATTTTGGCTCTGTTCTGTCTCTGCGTGTTCTGGTCATTTGCCACCTCAATTTATATATATATATAGAAACATGTGCGGGTTATGCGGGTTATTGGGTTATCTTAGCGTGCTAACCATTTTTTATCCTTTTATATCAGTATTTTGCAAAACACCCTGTTTATTATTTGCTCACCACGTAACCCGCAAAACGCTCAAAATAACCCGCAAACGGGGTTTTTTCTGCGGGTTACGCATGACTGTCCGGTGTTACTTCAGTTATTCGCCTGCGGGTTATAATCGTGCTTTTGCGGGTTATAAATGCCCTTTTGCGGGTTACGTGCGGGTTATTGGTTTCCTTTATATTCATGCACTTAATACACTTATACACAGGATAACCCGCATAACCCGCAATTTTTTTTCTCACACAGGGGATTAATCTTCATCATCAGGCTGGAACATCAGCACGTAAAAAACATGCTGCTTACCCCCAATCTTGCCCAGCGCCTTTTTTTTGTATCGGCGATCGCTTCCCTTCTCCAGCATTCCGGCAGCATCCAGGGCACGCGCAAAATGCGCCGGATTAAATCCCTTCGCTATCTCACTCTCAAACACGTGCGGGAACGTGTAATAGCGCATCTCGTCATCTTCGTTGCGAATGCTCCCTTTTCTGTATCCGGCAAGCTCTTTAATCGGTAAATCACGCTCATCTGTATTGGGGTACGGAAGGTAGCGGCTAAACCCAAACGACGACAAAAACGCCTCAGCCTGTTCAACCATCTGTTTAAATTCCCTGTTACCCGTGCCGAACTCCTTCACCCAGGCATTAAAGTTATACTGTATCGCGTCGCGGCATTCCTGCACGACCCAGCCAGTTACATGACAGGAAAGCACAAGCGCGGCCTCCAGTATGGCGAAACGTTCACCCACGCGGTGGACCTGCTCGCCGTAACTCTCCGGTATCAGGTTGCGCCACCGTTCGCGGCATTCCCTTACCGTGTCCTTTGCCTCCTGCTGGTGGCCTGCCAGCCATTTAACCCACTCACGACCCGCCGCCCCGTGATTTGCTGTCCAGGCATCCTTTAACGCGTCAGCATGTTCCTTACCGTTGCTGTATTCGTGAAATTTCGTGGCTTTTTCCATCGGAACGTTAAGCAGTCGGACAAGCTGCCCCGCCTTAACTTTTATCCCCTCACTTTTGAGGAATGTCTCAACGTCCATTTCTCCGGTGCTGATTGCCACCGTTCGCCAGTGTTTGATCTCCCTGTTGCCGCCATCCTTCGCCCCCTGCAATTTCCCTGAACCGTTAAACAGCGTATAAGCAGACGTTGACACTTCCCGCGCATTTCCGGCCTGGCCTATCTCATCCAGTGGTAAAAGCCCGTCATTATGGGCCTCGGCCTCATTGGCAATACCTAACGCCGTGCCGTACCAGGTCAGCCGCTGCGCGTCCGGCTCTCCCCATAAACTTGATGCGATGTTCTGCGTGGTGGTCTTACCTGCCGATGACTGTTCGAAAAGATGCACCCCGAAGCCGTCAGCACCCACAAGGCCAATTAAAGGCGCTGCCAGTGACGTTGCCACACCCAGCATCATTGAGGCATTACCGCCAGCCAGCCGCGCCACACTCTCGCGCCAGCCCTCCGCCGTACCCGCCACGGAATAACCGTTAATCGCGGCGCTTTTTCCGGTAAACAGGATCGGTTTTTCAGAATCACCAATGATCGAACCGTCCGGCATGATGTACGCGCCAAAATGCCAGCCCGTTGTTGTGCTTAACTGCCATTCCTCATGGCTTCCGCTTAACTGCATCCAGTCCGCCAGGATTGCCCTGTATTTGCCGTTGGTTGTCACGTTCAGCCCGTGATCTTTAAGTAACCGCCAGCCGTCACGGTCGCCGATACCACCACACGGGATCGCCATTGTGATGACTTCATGGTTTGCGGTTTTTTTCCAGCGCATCACGCGGTAATGCTCTTTACCGATCGTCCCCGTTCCCAGTAGTTCAAGCGGAGAACATAACCACGTCTCAGGCCGGATAATTTCGCCTGACTGCTTATCCACTTTGGGCGTTACCCAGAAAACACCATCGGCGCGACTTTCAACGCGTGGCTTTAATTCGTCATCGCTATGACTTCCGGTATCTTTTTTCTTTACCGGAAACTCAATAACCAGACCATCAGAAAGATTCTGCCGCTCACGGGCCAGATATTCGCGCCAGTTCTCCACCTCCTGACCGTGCATTCCATCAGGGTAAAAATTTGCATCCTGTACGCCTGCCGCCGCCAGCTTCTGACCAATCGCCTTGATCATTACTGGCTCAAGATGTCCGGCCCTGAATATGCGTACTGATTTTCGGCCTTCCGGCACAATTTGCAGCTTATCCAGTTCGGCAAGTTGTTGCTCTCCAAGCCAGACAGGAGGCACGTTATCGCCAGCCAGTCGCCCGTCCTGTTCCTGCCACTGCTTCGCATGTGCCCACGCATCACTACCCGCAAAAATGATGACTTCCGTCATTTTGTCACGTGGCTGGTGTTTTAAATTTGGCGCTTTTTTCATTTCTGCTCTCTCCACGCGGCAATCATGTTTTTCAGTTCCTGTAGTTTTTTATCAACATCCATACATGGCACATGGTTATTTCTGGAAGGCGGGATTTCCCGCCTGAATCTGCTAATAAAGATCTCCACGTTCAGCGAACTATGAAATGAATAGCCATCACGAATAAAATACACACGGTCAAACATCAGTTCTTTTACCGTTACTCTGTTACCGTTCTTATCCAGATAAATAGCGCCTGGGATAATTTTTGGGTGTGCATAACCGCTGGCAGTCAAGCCAGATAAATATGTTCTCATGATTATTTATCCCCGATTTGAATCAGTATTCGCTTTCTTTATGGCATTTAATGCATCTGTGGCATTTTCAATGGTGCACCGTAACGAAATATTAAACTGTCCAAGCATTGCCAGTAACAAACCGATATTACCCATATCAATGCGCATGGCCTTTTCGTCATATTCCTTATTTTCTGACGCATACCACATCAGGCTACCAATTGACGAAACAGCCATTGATATATTGTCAGTAGCCCCATCCGCAGCGGAATAAACCTTTTTAGCAATATCATGCTCACAGTTAAAATGCGGATTAATCAGGTACTGGTAATTGGTCATGTCAGGCATGGAACACCCCCTGACGAATACGGGCGACAAAAATAAGATGTGCGTGCGGCAGCTGTGCACGTGCTTCGCGCTCAGTGGCAGCGGTAACGGTGAATACATCGATGCTGCTGTGGTGGCACTGCATAAAGCGCCAGACAAAGTAAGGGCGTGCGAATACAGCCATGTGAAAGGCTCCTATGTTTGAGGTAAGGAGTCTCGCTACTACGCTGCTAAACATGGTGGCGAGACGTAACAGGGTTAGCAGACTGGCAAATTGGGAAACCAGCGAGCGCAAAGGCTCCCCCGTTACGCCCCGCCATAATGCGGGTATGGGTAGGTTTACGGACACAAAAAAACCGCATATCGGAATGTAAGCGGCTGTCCGCTGTAGTATTCAGGCTGTCAAACCCGGTCGCCATGTGGGCGACGGGGGAAGCATACAGCCCCGTGATAATTTTTTGCAAGCGGTTTTTACGCATGATGTGACCCCTGACGAATACGGGCGGCGAATACCATCACGCAGCCATCAGGAGATTGCTGACGCGCTTCCTGTTCGCTGGTGGCCACGATGTGAATTACGCGCGGTTGTGCGGTGCTCAGGGCGATAAAACGCCAGATGTATTTATTCAGGTTGTGCGAGTCCCGCCCTTGCGGGTGTGTGGTATGATTTAACATAGCTACCTCGATACTCTCGTTATCGTTGGTGGTTAGAAGCCCCGTTACTGCTCCTACAGTGCGGGGTTTCGTCGTTTCTACACCTTGCCTTAATAAGGTGTTGAACACCAATTTAAATCGAGGTGTTAAACACGTCAAGTGTTGAACACTTATTTTTTTTCCTGCATACTGCATTTGTTTTTTATGAAGGGTGCTCAACATGGCGACAAAAGCAGTAAACGCAAAATCACAAACAGTTGCGGCAAGGGTTCCACATGAAGTTATGAACAATGTTGAGGCGGTAAAAATGCCCGGCGAAAGTACAGGGCAGTTTGTTACAGCTGCATTAAAGCGGGAAGTTGAATACCGCCAGCGTCGCAAGGCCAAAGAATCAGAATAATCACTATCAGCGCCGTGGCGTGAGGTACTCCGGCGCATTGCTTTACAGGTCAGTACTATGAGCAAAAAACACCGATCAGCAGATGAGATTTTTGCAGAACAACGAAGATTGCTTTTGCAAAGTATCATTTCACGCCAGCAAGAGAAGGCGCGAGCCAAACAAATGCCACCAAATACAGAACCAGCGCCTACAAGATTTGCGCTTGATGACTTTCTCGATAAACACCCCAGGGTAATGAAAGCAAACAAAAACCGCCCACCAGGCTGATCACATTGCCCACCAGCCTGATAGCGGCTATCATCCCCGTGCTTATGTTTGAGATCACACACACAAACGGCGCAGCGGGTTATCTGTTCAGAAAGGCGGCTCCATTTCGGGGCCGCTTTTTTTATTCCTGAAAAACCCCAATTTTGTTGTTTTTCAGTTTCACCAGGGCGAACGAATCCCCGCCCACGTTCGAGCGCATATTCAATCTTCATGGTTATATCTCTGTATTAGTGGATGTGTGGCGGCTGTGTGCCGCCAGCGTGATTAATGAACTGCCTTGCAGCTATCCTTCCAGGCCAGAACCTCGGATAAAGACCAGCCAACGGAACGACCGCCAAGTTTACGACGTGATGGGAATTGTCCGTCCTTTTCCAGGCGGTAGCGGCATGAGCGGCTAAGGCCTGTTAGCTTTTCGCATTCTTTTTCACGTATAAAACGATCAGTGCTTAACACTATTGCCCCCTTTCGTTTCTTAAAGAGTTATTTCGTGTTCTATTGCGTTGGGATGTGTCTGATTGTGTCAGGATGATTCAGAGTTGGCAAATGTTGAGGTCGTATGGTTTACAGAAACAGGAATAATCAGGATAAAATCATTTAAATTCATGTTAATACAAAGGCATAAAATATTGTTTCATGCCTTTTTTCTCGCTATTTAAAGAGTGATTCGCTAGTGTATAAAAAACCAGTAACACATTAAAAATCAGCTACTTATAAATCCGTACACTTTTTCGTCTCTTGTTCGTAGTTGTTCCGCATTGTTGCTCATTGTTGCATGTTGTATCTGTTCGCATATCCAGTATGCGCATACTGAAAAAATACGAAAAAAATTATTTTCTTCTGGCTACGGGTAGCGTGGTTACGTTTTCATGTGTTCCCGCCAGTATCCCTAACCGCTCCGTCCACATATCCAGCGCATTGCGTTTAGCATCCAGATAACGGGAATGATTATAAACTCGCTGCATTCCTGGCATCTGATGACCTGTAAGCTGCTCCACGACATGCGGATCAACGCCTAAATCGTTCAGCATGGTTGTAAAGGTGCGCCGGATGTCATGCAGTGACCAGTGAGGATGATTAAGCCTCCTGTGCGCTAATCTTCCATACTGCGATACGCTGGCCTCCTGTTTCACTGCCCCCAGCAATAAGCCCGTGTGCCTGTTCTGCTCCACCAGCTGCGTGACGAACGGCAGGATCGCTTCCGGTATGGGCCGGAATATTGCGACCTTCGTTTTGCTGTGCTCCTTCGGAACGGTCCATAGCATTTCCGTAAAATCCCACTCCCCGATCTCCGATAACCTCAGTTCTACCGTTCTGGCTCCGAAGACAATCAGGAGGCGGATTAACGCGACGTAGTAAGGGGAAAATATTTTTTTATCCAGCGCCTGCAATAACTCGCCCAGTTCTTTGGTGCTTAAGACACGTTCGCTTATATCCGGTTTTTTCCCAACGTCCGCCACGTTCAGATCGTCCAGAACGTTGCTGATTGCATAGCGCCGCCTACGGCAGAACTTAAGCGCCTGTTTGCACGCCTGTAGCACGAATCCGGCAGTAACAGGCGTTCGCTTTGCCACCTGGTCAAAACAGGCCAGCCAGTGCCGTAGCTCGCATTTATCCAGCGGCATAGCACCAATCTGCTGTATTACGTGATTATTAAGTCGCCTTTTCATGGCGATATAATCCACGCGGTTTTCCTTTACGTAAGACTCAAGCCAGTAGGTGAGCGCATCGCCAACCGTTACGGGCTTTAACGCTTCCTGTACGGTGTAATTCATCTCATGACGTGGATTTTTCCCCTCAGCCAGCCATGCGCGGCACTGGGCGGCTTTTTCCCTGGCTGCTTTCAGACTCAGATCAGGATAATTTCCCAGCTTAATACGTTCCGGTCGTGTCTCTCTTCCCGTTCCTGCCCTGTAAGTGAAATACCAGGTTAATTTCCCTGATGTTAAATATTTCACGCTCAGATTTCCGCCATCGCTATAAAACGTGTTTTTCTCCGCTGGCTTACCATGAAGTTTCCTTAGCAATGTGTCGCTCAGTTTGTTCATTGCTCTGCTCACGTTTTACCCCCTCTTTACGAAAAAGTGACTACACCAGTGACTACACCGATCGTTGCACAAAGGGCTACAACCTGAAACATTATGAAACAGCAAAAAACACTAAATGATAAAATGCTGTTATTCTTAACCCGCTGGTGCAACACATGGTCCGCTGGCGAGTGCCGCGTGTACTGGCGGTGTCGATTTTGATGACCATCATCGTGATGGCGATGGTGTTGCTATTAGCTTATCTGGGTTCCGCGCTCAACGAGTTGACGCGGACGTTACCGCAATATCGCAACTCTATTATGACGCCGCTGCAAGCTCTTGAGCCGTTGTTGCAACGCGTAGGGATTGACGTCTCAGTTGACCAGCTGGCGCATTACATTGATCCGAACGCGGCGATGACGTTGCTCACCAACTTATTGACGCAGTTATCTAATGCCATGTCATCAATATTTTTATTGCTGCTGACGGTGCTGTTTATGCTGCTCGAAGTGCCACAATTGCCCGGAAAATTTCAGCAAATGATGGCGCGTCCGGTTGAAGGGATGGCGGCGATTCAACGTGCAATTGACAGTGTTTCTCATTATCTGGTGCTGAAAACAGCCATCAGCATCATCACCGGCCTGGTCGCCTGGGCGATGCTCGCCGCACTCGATGTTCGCTTCGCTTTTGTCTGGGGATTGCTGGCCTTTGCGCTTAATTACATCCCTAATATTGGTTCAGTTCTCGCGGCAATCCCCCCTATCGCTCAGGTACTGGTGTTTAATGGCTTCTACGAAGCGTTGCTGGTGCTGGCGGGATATCTGCTGATTAATCTGGTCTTCGGCAATATTCTGGAGCCGCGCATCATGGGACGTGGGCTGGGGCTTTCCACATTGGTGGTATTTTTGTCGTTGATTTTTTGGGGATGGTTGTTAGGACCGGTGGGTATGCTGCTTTCCGTGCCGTTAACAATTATTGTCAAAATTGCGCTTGAACAAACAGCGGGAGGTCAAAGCATCGCCGTTCTGTTAAGCGATCTCAATAAAGAGTGACGGCCTCCGCAGAGGCCGTCAGGGTTACAGAGCTTTCAGGATTGCATCCACGCTGGCTTTGGCGTCACCAAACAGCATGTGGGTGTTTTCCTTGAAGAACAGCGGGTTTTGCACACCAGCATAGCCAGTGTTCATCGAACGTTTAAAGACAATCACGTTCTGCGCTTTCCACACTTCCAGCACAGGCATACCAGCAATAGGACTCTTCGGATCATCCTGCGCCGCCGGGTTAACCGTATCGTTAGCACCAATCACCAGTACGGTATCGGTATCAGCAAAGTCATCGTTGATCTCGTCCATTTCCAGCACGATGTCATACGGTACTTTTGCTTCAGCCAGCAATACGTTCATATGTCCAGGCAAACGCCCCGCAACCGGGTGGATACCGAAACGCACGTTGATACCACGAGCGCGCAGTTTCTCGGTAATTTCAGCGACAGGATATTGCGCCTGCGCGACTGCCATGCCGTACCCCGGAGTAATGATCACTGAATGGGAGTTTTTCAGCAGTTCCGCTGTCTCTTCTGCGGTGATTTCGCGGTGCTCGCCCACTTCCTGATCATCGCCAGTAGAAGAGCCGTCGGTGCCGAAACCACCCGCAATAACGCTGATAAAGGAACGGTTCATCGCCTTACACATAATGTAAGAAAGGATAGCGCCCGAAGAACCGACCAGCGCACCGGTCACAATCAGCAGGTCGTTGCTGAGCATAAAGCCCGCAGCCGCAGCCGCCCAGCCGGAGTACGAGTTCAGCATCGACACCACCACTGGCATATCTGCACCACCGATGGAGGCGACTAAATGCCAGCCGAATACCAGCGCAATGGCGGTCATTATCAGCAATGCCAGCACTTGCAGGCCGACGCTATCCGTGCGAACAAATACAATCAGCAGCAGGAAGGAAACGACCAGAGCCGCCAGGTTCATTTTGTGACGGTTTGGCAGCATCAACGGTTTAGACGAAATCTTGCCACACAGTTTGCCGAACGCCACCACCGAACCCGTGAACGTTACCGCCCCGATGAAGATACCGAGGAACACTTCCGTCAGGTGAATATTGACCAGAATCGGTGCCATTCCCGCGTCATGATGCAGATAACTGTTAAAGCCAACCAGCACTGCCGCCAGACCCACGAAGCTATGCAGGATCGCCACCAGTTCTGGCATTTCGGTCATTTCAACTTTCTTCGCCAGACGGATACCAATTGCCCCACCAATGACCATCGCCAGCAAGATCCAGCCAACATTACCCGTATCCGGTCCAAAAATGGTTGCGATTAACGCAATCGCCATCCCGGCGATACCGAAGTTGTTACCCTGGCGAGACGTTTCATGTTTCGAAAGACCGCCCAGACTGAAGATAAACAGGATCGCGGCAACAATGTATGCAGCTGTAACTAATCCTCCAGACATATGTTACCCCTTAATTTTTGCGGAACATTTTCAGCATGCGCTGAGTCACGGTGAAGCCACCGAAAATATTAATGCTGGCTATAAGCACCGCGATAAAACTAAGGAAGCTAACCCAGCCGCCCTGGCCAATCTGCAACAGTGCTCCGACAACAATAATCCCTGAAATCGCGTTGGTGACCGACATCAACGGTGTATGCAGCGCGTGCGATACATTCCACACCACGTAATAACCGACAACGCAGGCCAGCGCGAAAACGGTGAAGTGCCCAAGAAACTCTTTCGGCGCAACGCTTGCCAGCCAACCGAAAAGGATGATTGCCAGCGCCATCAACGCGTATTTACGCCACGGTGAGCAGGCACATTTTTCCTCAGTTTTCACTTCCGGTGCCGCTTTTTGTGCCGCCTGCGGCTGAGCTGATACCTGAATCGGCGGTGCCGGCCAGGTAATTTCGCCCGCACGGATCACGGTCACGCCGCGAATCACCACATCATCAAAATCAACAGTGATATTGCCGTCTTTCTCTTTGCACAACAGTTTCAGCAGATTAACGAGGTTAGTACCGTAAAGCTGTGAGGATTGCGTCGGCAGACGGCCCGGAAGATCGGTATAACCAATCACTTTGACACCATTTTCCGTAGTGAAGATTTCACCCGGCACGGTGTATTCACAGTTGCCACCGTTTTGGGCTGCCAGGTCGACAATCACACTGCCCGCCTTCATGGAGTCAACCATTTCACGGGTAATTAGCTTCGGCGCTGGTTTGCCTGGAATAAGCGCGGTGGTGACAATGATATCGACCTCTTTTGCCTGGGCGGCAAAGAGTTCCATTTCCGCTTTGATGAACGCGTCCGACATCACTTTGGCATAGCCATCGCCGCTGCCCGCTTCCTCTTTAAAATCCAGCTCGAGGAATTCCGCGCCCATACTTTGAACTTGTTCTTTCACTTCCGGGCGGGTGTCGAATGCACGCACAATCGCGCCGAGACTGTTTGCTGCGCCAATGGCGGCCAGACCTGCAACACCCGCACCAATCACCATCACTTTTGCCGGTGGCACTTTCCCGGCCGCAGTAATTTGCCCGGTAAAGAAGCGCCCAAATTCATGTGCCGCTTCAACAATGGCGCGATAACCGGCGATGTTCGCCATCGAGCTTAGTGCGTCCAGCGATTGTGCGCGTGAGATACGCGGCACAGAATCCATCGCCATCACGGTCACGTTACGTTCCGCAAGTTTTTGCATTAATTCCGGATTCTGCGCAGGCCAGATAAAACTCACCAGCGTTGTCCCAGGATTCAGTAACGCAATTTCATCATCTAACGGCGCATTGACCTTCAGAATGATCTCTGACTGCCAGACGCTATTCCCTTCTACAATTTCAGCGCCCGCTTGCACAAACGCTTTATCGTCAAAACTTGCCAGTTGACCCGCGCCGCTCTCTACCGCGACGGTAAAACCCAGTTTCAGCAGCTGTTCCACTGTTTTTGGCGTTGCTGCAACACGGGTTTCATTGGTTAACCGTTCTCTTGGTATGCCAATTCGCATGATATTCCCTTCCATCGGTTTTATTGATGATGGTTTGCCTGTGTCAGGAGCCACACAAGCCGCTCATGTACGAGCTAAATGTTACTCCGTTAAAATAAATTAGTAACAAACGCCCTATAACGTACTGAAAATTATGCCTGTGATCTAGCGCCAAGAATCAGTATTTCTGCGTGAACTCGCAAAATATTAACGATTCAGCCGTGATAGTGGGATAAACACCTTAGAACGCCGGATAAAGACTGATAATTGTCTTCGACGGTCGGGTAAAACGAGACATCGCCCCGGCACGAATCACTACTTAACATTAAATTAACTTATATAATTCAGTTGCTTCAGTAGTAATGATGCTGATACGGCTGTTTTTTAAGCATAGACGGTCATTTGAGCAGGATTAAAATTGGCTTAAAGAATGTGATATGAAAAATGACGCAGACAGTTACACCGTTTAAATGCAATAATCAGCCACGTTTCTCGTTAATAACAATACCAGTACCTGGTTTGCGCAAGGCGAAGGATTATTTTTATGAAGCTTAAGAACACCCTCCTGGCGTCGGCACTGCTTTCTGCTACGGCATTCTCCGTTAACGCAGCAACAGAACTGACACCGGAGCAAGCGGCAGCGGTTAAACCTTTTGACCGTGTAGTGGTTACCGGTCGTTTTAATGCTATTGGCGAAGCGGTGAAAGCCGTTTCTCGTCGCGCAGATAAAGAAGGTGCCGCCTCTTTTTATGTTGTCGACACTTCTGATTTTGGTAACAGCGGTAACTGGCGTGTGGTCGCTGACCTCTATAAAGCCGATGCTGAAAAAGCAGAAGAAACAAGTAATCGCGTAATTAACGGTGTTGTCGAACTGCCGAAAGATCAGGCTGTTCTGATTGAACCGTTTGACACGGTCACCGTCCAGGGCTTCTATCGTAGCCAGCCAGAAGTCAATGATGCCATCACCAAAGCAGCAAAAGCGAAAGGTGCCTACTCTTTCTACATTGTTCGTCAAATCGATGCCAACCAGGGCGGCAACCAGCGTATTACTGCATTCATCTATAAAAAAGATGCTAAGAAACGTATCGTCCAGAGCCCGGATGTGATCCCGGCAGATTCCGAAGCAGGACGTGCAGCTCTGGCTGCCGGTGGCGAAGCCGCGAAGAAAGTTGAGATCCCAGGTGTTGCGACTACCGCATCACCAAGTTCTGAAGTCGGTCGTTTCTTTGAAACCCAGTCATCAAAAGGCGGACGTTACACTGTCACGCTTCCTGACGGCACTAAAGTCGAAGAACTGAACAAAGCGACCGCAGCGATGATGGTCCCGTTCGACAGCATCAAATTCTCTGGCAACTACGGCAACATGACCGAAGTCTCCTATCAGGTTGCGAAACGTGCCGCGAAGAAAGGTGCTAAGTATTACCACATCACCCGCCAGTGGCAGGAACGTGGTAATAACCTGACCGTCAGCGCAGATCTGTATAAATAACTATTCAGTTACTCCTATAAGGCGGCTTGATGCCGCCTTTCGCATTTTTAGTCACAAATTTCCCCGCGACCATTGCATGCAGGCACATCTCTTCGTAAAATCCCGCGCTTCAGTGGCAAACTCCATTTTTATGCGTTTTGCCCTAATATTTATTCTTCTTATCACGTTTTAATCACTGGATATCGATGGAAAAGAAACTGGGACTGAGCGCACTCACCGCGCTGGTATTAAGCTCAATGCTGGGCGCGGGTGTTTTCAGTCTGCCGCAAAATATGGCGGCAGTTGCCAGCCCGGTAGCACTGCTCATCGGCTGGGGTATTACTGGCGCTGGCATTTTATTGCTGGCCTTTGCCATGCTGATCCTCACGCGCATTCGTCCCGAACTTGACGGCGGTATCTTTACCTATGCCCGCGAAGGGTTTGGCGAGCTAATCGGCTTTTGTTCCGCATGGGGATACTGGCTGTGCGCAGTCATCGCCAACGTCTCCTATCTGGTGATCGTTTTTTCCGCGTTAAGCTTTTTTACGGACGCGCCGGAATTGCGCCTGTTCGGCGATGGTAATACCTGGCAATCGATAGTCGGTGCATCGGCTTTATTGTGGATTGTTCACTTTTTGATCCTGCGCGGGGTGCAAACCGCTGCCAGCATTAACCTGGTGGCGACACTGGCAAAATTGTTGCCGCTGGGTCTGTTTGTTGTGCTGGCGATGATGATGTTCAAACTGGATACCTTCAAGCTCGACTTCACCGGACTTGCACTTGGCGTACCCGTGTGGGAACAGGTGAAAAACACCATGCTGATCACCCTGTGGGTTTTCATTGGTGTGGAAGGTGCCGTGGTTGTTTCTGCGCGTGCGCGTAATAAACGTGATGTTGGCAAAGCGACACTGCTGGCGGTTCTCTCCGCTCTGGGCGTTTACTTGCTGGTAACGCTGCTTTCGCTGGGCGTGGTGGCACGTCCTGAACTGGCTGAAATTCGTAACCCGTCAATGGCCGGTCTGATGGTGGAAATGATGGGACCATGGGGCGAAATCATCATCGCTGCCGGTTTGATCGTTTCCGTTTGCGGCGCGTACTTAAGCTGGACCATCATGGCGGCAGAAGTTCCGTTCCTGGCTGCCACTCATAAAGCATTCCCACGCATTTTTGCGCGCCAGAACGCACAAGCTGCGCCATCCGCCTCGCTGTGGTTGACCAACATCTGCGTGCAAATTTGTCTGGTACTCATCTGGCTGACCGGTTCCGATTACAACACGTTGCTGACCATCGCCTCAGAAATGATTCTGGTGCCCTATTTCCTGGTCGGCGCGTTCTTGCTGAAAATCGCAACCCGTCCACTGCATAAAGCGGTAGGTGTCGGTGCCTGCATTTATGGCTTATGGTTATTGTATGCCTCTGGTCCAATGCACTTGCTGTTATCCGTTGTTCTGTATGCGCCGGGGCTGCTGGTTTTCCTGTATGCGCGCAAAACGCATACACATGATAATGTACTGAACCGTCAGGAAATGGTGCTGATTGGCATGCTGTTAATTGCCTCAGTTCCGGCGACCTGGATGCTGGTGGGATAACGTTCATCCCATCGTTGGATAGCAAAGGAGATAACGATGGGTAAAGCCCAGCCCTTGCCAATATTAATTACTGGCGGAGGTCGTCGCATCGGCCTCGCCCTCGCCTGGCATTTCATTAATCAAAAGCAACCGGTGATTGTCAGCTATCGGACGCACTATCCAGCCATTGATGGACTGATTAAGGCAGGTGCGCAGTGTATTCAGGCTGATTTTTCGACCAACGACGGTGTGATGGCGTTTGCCGATGAAGTACTAAAAAGCACCCATGGTCTGCGTGCTATTTTGCATAACGCCAGTGCGTGGATGGCGGAAAAACCAGGTACACCACTGGCCGACGTACTGGCTTGCATGATGCAGATCCACGTTAATACCCCATACCTGCTCAACCATGCGCTGGAAAGATTACTGCGTGGGCACGGACACGCCGCCAGCGATATCATTCACTTTACCGATTATGTGGTGGAGCGCGGTAGCGACAAACATGTTGCGTATGCTGCAAGCAAAGCGGCACTGGATAATATGACCCGCTCGTTTGCCCGCAAGCTGGCACCGGAAGTGAAAGTGAATTCTATTGCGCCATCGCTGATCCTGTTTAATGAACATGATGATGCCGAATATCGACAACAGGCGCTGAATAAATCACTGATGAAAACCGCGCCTGGCGAGAAAGAAGTGATCGACCTGGTCGATTACTTACTTACCAGCTGCTTTGTCACCGGACGCAGTTTCCCACTTGATGGCGGTCGTCATCTGCGTTAATGCAGCTTTATCCAGCATATAATCAACACCCATGCGCTTATCCCCCAACACGCAACAGAACCAACAAAAGCGGCGGGCAAGCGCATCATTCCGGTGAAATACCACAGCGACACCAGGTAAACAAAATAGGGAATAATCGACCACATACTAAAAATGATGGTTGCGCGTAAGGCTTCAATGCCGCGTTCGCTGGCAACAATATAATGCGCGATAAGCGCAAAGGTCGGGAAAAGTGGAATCAGCCCGGCGATATAATAATTTTTCGTTTTTGCTAAAACACCAATCAACAGCACTACCAGCGCACCGAGCGCGGCTTTGATTACCAGCCCCATCTTTTTACCTTAACACTTCCATAACAAGTCATCAGTAGAATACCTGATGAAAACTTGTTTAGAAACGATTGATAGTAAGTAAAAACAGCGCGGTGTATTGTGACGTTTTTATATCTACCGTGAATGTTATGAACACTATCGTATTTGTGGAAGATGATGCGGAAGTCGGTTCACTGATTGCCGCGTACCTGGCAAAACATGATATGCAGGTTACCGTAGAACCGCGCGGCGACCAGGCCGAAGAAACCATTTTGCGAGAAAGTCCGGATTTGGTGTTACTCGACATCATGCTACCAGGCAAGGACGGCATGACCATTTGTCGTGATTTACGCGCAAAGTGGTCTGGACCGATTGTTCTTCTAACCTCTCTCGATAGCGATATGAACCACATCCTGGCACTGGAAATGGGTGCCTGCGACTATATTCTCAAAACGACGCCCCCTGCTGTTTTGCTAGCGCGTTTACGTTTGCATTTGCGTCAGAATGAGCAAGCCACACTGACCAAAGGTCTTCAGGAAACGTCTCTGACTCCCTACAAAGCCCTGCATTTCGGCACGTTGACCATCGATCCCATCAACCGCGTAGTCACCCTGGCTAACACTGAAATCTCGCTCTCGACAGCTGATTTCGAATTATTGTGGGAATTAGCTACCCATGCCGGGCAAATCATGGACCGCGATGCATTGCTGAAAAATTTACGCGGCGTCAGTTATGACGGACTGGATCGTAGCGTGGACG
>OIDD01000376.1_pt1 | contig 25370 bp, 21 predicted proteins | sample 1606751 | NCBI WGS metagenome assembly OIDD01 (sample SAMEA3882544, study PRJEB24775) | human gut metagenome | biome: human-associated habitat; feature: intestine environment; material: feces | place: Netherlands | collected 2009/2010
CACCTGCCTTTTAAGCAGGGTGTCCGGGGTTCGAATCCCCGACGAGGCACCAAAAGAGAAAGATACCTTTTGGTATCTTTCTCTTTTGCTGTCTTGCCTCCGGGGAGTCGAAGTTTATACCCCCTTCCCGCAGAAAGCGCCGCGGGGCTATTTTCTCTCCGCCGCCAGCTTCAGCAGGGTCTCTTTATCGTTAGGCGTTCCGTCCAGCACGGCGTTCAGCAGATACTGCAGCGCATCACCGACCTCTCGCCCCCGCAGCCCCAGCGCCATCAGGTCGCCGCCCTTCACCGTCAGGTCCTTCAGTGAAAAGCACTGCCGCTTCGCCAGCAGCGTGTTCAGAAGATCCTCCGCCTGCTGTATATCCGCCAGACGGCAGCGATCCTCCGGGCTTTGGGCGGCGTTGTCGGCCCGCTTCACCTCCAGCAGCTGCCGAAACGTCTCCTCTCCCAGCTGCGACACGGCGCGGGCAATAGCCTTCTCCGTCCGGGCAATATCCCGGTCGTGCCAGCGCACCAGTGTCACGATGCGTTCTGCCGTGCGGTTGTCCATCCGCAGGCGGCGGCAGATATCCGCCGCCAGGTCCGCCGAGATGGCCGGGTGACCATAAAAATGCCCCACGCCCTGTTCATCCCGGGTAAAGCACGCCGGCTTGCCGATATCATGGAGCAGCATAGTCCAGCGCAGGACCACCTCCGCCGGGACGGCGGCCACTGCGTGGGCGCTGTGCCCCCACACGTCGTAGATATGATGGCGATTGTGCTGATCGAAGCCCACGCAGGGCGCGATCTCCGGCAGGAACATCGCCAGCACGTCCGGCCAGTTCAACAGCACCGGCAGCACGTGACTGCCGCACAGCAGTTTATCCATCTCTGTCAGGATACGCTCCGGCGCGATACAGCGCAGCAGCGGCGCCTTCACCCGCAGCGCCGCATCAGTCCGCGGCTCGACCGAAAATCCCAGTACGGCGGCAAAGCGCAGCGTCCGCAGGATACGCAGCGCATCCTCCTCAAAGCGTCGTTCCGGCTCTCCCACACACCGCAGGATACCCGCCTCCAGATCCTCCCGCCCGCCATACAGATCGGTGATATGCCCGCGCAGGTCCATCGCCATGGCATTCACCGTCAGGTCACGGCGGCAGAGATCCTCCTCCAGCCTGTCGGAGAAAAACACCTGATCCGGCCGGCGATGGTCCGTATAGGTCCCATCCGCCCGGAAGGTGGTCACTTCAATGTGCATCTCCCCCGCCCGGACCGTGACCGTCCCGTGCTTCAGCCCGGTTGGGATGGCATAGCCGTCAAACAGTGCAAGCACCTGCTCCGGCCGCGCGGCGGTGGTCACGTCCCAATCTTCCGGCGTGCGGCCCAGCAGCGTGTCCCGCACGCAGCCGCCCACGGCATAGGCGGCGAAGCCCGCATCCTCCAGCCGCTCCAACACATATCGCACCGCCTGCGGCAGCATGGCTTCGCCTCCCCTCACGTTTTTTCATCCTCCGCCGCCAAATACCGGCAAAAAAGCCGGTTGCATGGGCGGAGTCGTTGTATTATAATAGTACAGTAATTTTTCTGTTCCTGTCAAGGAGGCAGCAAATATGTTTCATCCTACTGAGGACTTTCACAAGTATATCCACCCCGGCAAGCGCGTACACCTTGCCGGCATCGGCGGCGTCAGTATGTGCGCGCTGGCGGAGGTATTGCAGGGCATGGGCGTGACGGTGCAGGGCTCCGACATGACGGACAGCGACACGGTGAAGCACCTGCGCTCTGTGGGGATCCCCGTGGCCATCGGCCACTCGGCGGAGAACCTGAAAAACTGCGACGCGGTGATCCGCACCGCCGCCATTCACGACAGCAATCCCGAGATCGCCGGCGCCGTGGCCCGGGGCATCCCGGTCTATGAGCGCGCCCAGGCCTGGGGCGCCATCATGCAGGGCTATCGCAACGCCCTGTGCGTCTCCGGCACCCACGGGAAGACCACCACCACCTCCATGGCCACCCACATCTTCATGGCGGCCCAGGCAGACCCCACGGTGATGATCGGCGGCACGCTGCCGCTGCTGCACTCCGGCTATCGGGTGGGCAGGGGCGACACCATCATTCTGGAGAGCTGTGAATACTGCAATTCCTTCCTGAACTTCTTTCCCACCGTGGCGGTGATCCTTAACGTCCACGCCGATCATCTGGACTTCTTCAAGGACCTGGCCGATATCGAGCACTCCTTCCACGACTTTGCCGCTCTGGTGCCGGAGCGCGGCTTTATCATCGCCAACGCCGATGACGAGGGCGCCCGCGAGGCCGTCAAGGGCCTGACACATCCGGTGTTCACCTTCAGTGTCAAAGACCGCAGCGCCGACTGCTATGCCGACAACGTCTCCTTCTTTGACGGCTACGGCGACTTCGACGTGGTCATCAACGGTCTGACCTACGCCCATGTGTCCCTGCACGTCCCCGGCGCCCACAATATTTCCAACGCCCTGGCAGCGGCCAGCGCCGCCTATGTTCTCGGCCTTCCCGGCGAGGCGGTAACGGCGGGCCTGGCATCCTTCACCGGCGCAGGACGGCGCTTTGAGCACAAGGGCACCTTCCGCGGCGCGGAGGTCTATGACGATTACGCCCACCATCCCGACGAGGTGCGGGCGCTGCTGAGCGCCGCGCAGGCGCTGCCCCACAAACGGCTCATCCTGGCCTTCCAACCCCACACCTACACCCGCACCGCCGCGCTGTTCGACGACTTTGTGGAGGTACTGCGCCTGCCGGACCGCGTAGTGCTGGCGGAGATCTACGCCGCCCGGGAAAAGAACGACATCGGCATCTCCTCCCGGGACCTGGCCGCCCGCATCCCCGGCGCCGTCTACTGCGCCACGCTGGAGCAGACGGCGGACGAGCTGGAAAAGCTGGCCCAGCCCGGCGATATGATCATTACCGTTGGCGCAGGCGACATCTACCGCGCCGGAGAGCTGCTGCTGAAACGAGGTGACGCACAGTGACCATCTCCCCCGTATCCCATAACACCCGTCCGGAGAGCCAGCTGCTGCCACAGGAGGCCGCAGCCTTCGACCTGCTGGACAAGCTGGGTATCGAATACAACCGCGTCAGCCATGATGCCGCCTTCAACATGGAGCTGTGCGCCGAGGTCAGCCGCGTACTGGACGTGTCCGTATGCAAGAACCTGTTTCTGTGCAATCGGCAGAAAACCGCGTTCTATCTGCTGTGCATGCCGCCGGACAAGCCCTTCCACACTAAGGACCTCAGCGCGCAGATCGGCTCCTCCCGCCTGAGCTTCGCCCCGGAGGAGAGCCTGTGGGAGCTGCTGCGCTGCCACCCGGGCTCCGCCACCATTTTGGGCCTGGCCAACGATACGGAGCACCGTGTCCGGCTGCTCATCGACCGCGAGGTCTATGACGCGCCCTTTTTCTCCTGCCACCCGTGCATCTGCACCAGTACACTGAAGCTGAAGACCGCCGACGTGCTGGAAAAGCTGCTGCCCCACACCGGCCACACGCCTGTTATCGTTGATTTGTGAGAAATACTGCCTGTCCTTCCCGGCAGGCAGTATTTTTTCATATATATCACAAAAAGCCCTTGCGCTTGGAAACGTTTTCGGTTATACTTACCGTATTCCCACCGTCAGGCGGCACTCCACTTCATGCCGCCGGACGGCAAAAGATAAGGAGGAATACCCGCTGTGGCTGGCGGTGCGGCAGTGTGGAGACCTGTCGTAAGGCACCGAGGGCAATGCCCGTGCGAGGCCGTCTTTTGCGGAGGCAGGACGGTTACAGCCAAGACGTATGGCAAAGGTCATTCTGAAGGACCTGAAGAAGGTCTACCCCAACACCGAGAAGAAAAAGAAGGTCAAGAAGGGCGAGGAGCCCCAGGAAAAGAAGAGCAATCTTCAGATCACCGACGAGGGCGTTGTGGCTGTCCAGCAGTTCAGTCTGGAGATCGCCGACAAGGAGTTCATCGTGCTGGTGGGCCCCTCCGGCTGCGGCAAGTCCACCACCCTGCGTATGATCGCCGGTTTGGAGGATATCACCTCCGGCGAGCTGTGGATCGGCGGCAAGCTGATGAACGACGTGGAGCCCAAGGACCGGGACATCGCCATGGTGTTCCAGAACTACGCCCTGTACCCCCACATGACCGTGTATGAGAACATGGCCTTCTCCCTGAAGCTGAAGAAGGTTCCCAAGGACGAGATCGACAAGAAGGTCCGTCAGGCCGCGGAGATCCTGGACATCACCCAGTACCTCGACCGCAAGCCCAAGGCTCTGTCCGGCGGCCAGCGCCAGCGTGTGGCCATCGGCCGCGCCATTGTCCGCGACCCCGCCGTGTTCCTGATGGACGAGCCCCTGTCCAACCTGGACGCCAAGCTCCGCAACCAGATGCGCGCCGAGATCATCAAGCTGCGCCAGCGGATCAACACCACGTTTATCTACGTCACCCATGACCAGACCGAGGCCATGACCCTGGGCGACCGCATCGTCATCATGAAGGATGGCTTCATCCAGCAGATCGGCACGCCCCAGGAGGTCTTTGACCACCCGGCCAATCTGTTCGTGGCCGGCTTTATCGGCACGCCCCAGATGAACTTCTTTGACGCGAAGCTGGTGAAGAACAGCGACGGCAAATACGCCGTGGCTATCGACGGCATCAACGTGGAACTGGCCGAGGATAAGCAGGCCCGGCTCAGCGCTAAAAATGTACCGGAACAGGACGTGACGCTGGGCGTTCGCCCCGATCACATCATGCTCTGCGCCGACGGCGTCAAGGGTACCGTGGATGTCAGTGAGCTGATGGGCTCCTCTGTGCATCTGCATATCTCCACCCACGACCATGACGTGGTGGTCATCGTCCCCACCAACGGCAACGCCGCCCACTTCCCCATGGGCAGTGAGGTCAACATGATCTTCGGCGGCAATGTGGCCCACGTGTTCAGCAAGGAGACGGAAAAGAATCTGGAGTGGTAACACCCTCATATAGAAGGACAGCGCCCCGCATGGGGCGCTGTCCTTTCGGGGCCGGCGTCCTGCCGTGGAGCGCAGCGGAACAAATGCCCTTGGGGTACGATGTCCCTCCCCTGTCATTGCGAGCCAGCGCTCACGCTGGCGTGGGGCTTCGTCCCCCGACAAAAAAGAAATCCCTTTCGGGATTTCTTTTTTGCGTTCTCAAGATTTCTTCTTACTCACATATACCATCCCGGTCAGAGACAGCGCCGCACTCACGGCGTACATTCCCACGCCCGCATCTATGGTCTTGGGGGAGCCGGTCTTGCCCTCGTCCTTCACGGTAGTCGTAGAGTTGTAGTAGTAACGCGGCGTTTCCTCTACTGTCGGATACTTGTGCTCCGGCAGAAGCGGCGTACCGTTCGGGTTGAAGCGGTAGTCGCCGCCGTTCTGGGTGAGCTTGTCGTAAAATTCCTGGGTTTTCATGGAATCAATGGCTTCTGCGGTGCCAGCGGCAAAAGTGGAAGTGCCACAGGAAGCAACATTTTCCGTTGCGGTATAGTAGTTGTTCTCAAAAACAGGTGTGCCGGATTCAACCTTGCCAACAAGTCCGCCGAGACGCTTATATGGTGGTGTGGTGACACCATATTTGGTCAAATCAATTTCACCAGCGAAATAACAGCTCTTGATAGGGGGGTCACCGTAGATGTAGCCCACAATGCCGCCCGTATTACCGCCAGAAGGTTTGCCGAGAACCGTCAATTTGCCGATGGAATAGCAATTTGTTATGGACGGATTACCACTGCCCAGAGAGCCGGCAATACCGCCGATGCTGTTGGCGCAAACCTCTATGTCAGCTGTGTTGACACAGTAGCGGATTTCAGAAGTGCCACCAGCATAACCAACAATACCACCAACGTTTAGACTGGCAACGCCATTATCAGTTCGAGTGACACTAATGCTGCCTTTGCTTTGGCAGTGCTCAAAGGTGGAGTCCATAGCAAACCCACATAGGCCAATAGAACCGTCGAGATAATTGTCACTGTTAGTGAATGATATATCAGATACACAATCACGAATCGTACTCTTGTTAGATGCACCGACAATGGAGCCAAAATCAGAGTATTTCCTTGAACCAGTAGCATTTACAGAGCCCTGTACAGTAAGACCGGAAATCTCGGCGTTCTCAATATATCCGAAAAAGCCATATGATTCATATTCAATCATGCCATAGGCATCGGAAAAGTCCAAATTAGAAATCGTATGTCCGTTGCCGTAAAATTTTCCGCTGAAAAAATGCGGAACGTTAGCGTCGTTGTCGGCGCTGCCAATCGGCGTCCATGTTTTTACATCCTTCAAATCCAAATCCGCTTCAAGAGATACAACCGCATCTGTTTTGTCATCATATTCGCCATTGTCCACCGCTTTTGCAAATTGTAAAAGCTGATCAACAGTTCTAATGGTTGTCTTTTGCTCTGCAAAAGCAGAAATGGGCACCATCGCCAAACACAGCACCAACGCAAAAAATATACCCACTACGCGCTTCTTCATTGTACACGCCTCCTTTTATTCTCCCATAGCATACAGGCGGCATCATTCCGTGGGTACCCACGGAATGACGGGAGCTCCCGTCGCCGCATATATCAACGCTGTTGGTCATAGTATACCTGCTTTTCCGCCAAATGTAAATCCAAAATTTGTGCGCCTTTGGCGGAAAATAAAATGGGAGAGGCGGCTCACAGCAGCTTTTCCAATTCGCTCTCGCCGTACATCGGGATGCCGTGGGCTTTCAGCAGCGCCGCCGTGACGCCGTCGCCGTCCGTCAGCGTTCCGGTGAACGTTCCGTCATAGATGCGCCCGCAGCCGCAGGAGGGGCTTCGCTCCTTCAGCACGGCGGCGGTACAGCCGTACAGCCGCGCCAGGCGCAGCGTCTCCTCCGCGCCCCGGTGGTATTCCGCCGTCACGTCTCGGCCATCGTTCATCACCACCCGGTCCCCCCGCCGCTCGGAGGGCTTTCGGGGCGTGGGCAATCCTCCCAGCTGCTCCGGACACACCGGCACCGCCAAGCCGCGCTTCGCCAGCTCCTGCGCCAGCGGGTTGGGCTTGCTCTGCCCGTCGTAGCGACAGGCACAGCCCAGCAGGCACGCGCTCACCAGGATCATACCGCCAGCTCCTTTCCGTTCAGCGCCGCATACACCAGCGTATCGCCCGCGTATTGCAGCTTCATGGAGAAAAACGGCGTGTCCGGCTCGTGGATCAGCGCCAGAAACAGCTTGTCCCCCTCCCATTGGGGCAGCGCCGCCAGCGCATCCTTGTGCAGCCATTCCAGCACGCCCTCGCTGCACTCCCGCAGCGTTCCCGTCCAGCCGGTGGCGGTAAACAGGTGCATATATTCCCCCTCCCAGATATCCGACACAAAGGTGATGACCCCCCGGTACCGATAGTCGGTCAGCATCAACCCCGTCTCCTCCAGCGTCTCGCGGCAAACGCACTCCTCCGGGCTCTCGCCCTCCTCGCACTTGCCGCCCACGCCGATCCACTTGTCGTGGTTCAGGTCGTTCTGCTTCTTCACCCGATGCAGCATCAGGTATTCGCCCCGTTCGTTTTCGATATAGCACAGCGTGGTGTTTTTCATCTTTGCACCTCCGATTTACAAATCACTGCCAATAGTATATACTATTCGTATCGTCAACACAACTGTTACCTGTCAGGAGAGTATATAGTATGACAACTATAAAACCAGGCCGCTACCGCCACTTTAAGGGTAATGAATATGAGGTCATTGGCACCGCCCGCCACTCTGAAACACTGGAGGAACTGGTGGTCTACCGTGCCCTGTATGATAATGGCGGTCTGTGGGTGCGCCCCGCCGCCATGTGGTCCGAGATCGTGGACCGCGACGGTTACCGCGGCCCGCGTTTCATCCCGGAGGACGGTCAATGATCGACTATACTGTGATACGCTCCCGCCGGCGCACCCTGGCGCTGGAGGTCACGCGACAGGGAGCAGCCCTGGTCCGTGCACCTCTGCGGGCCTCCGATGCGGATATCACCCGCTTTGTGGACAGTCACCGCGGCTGGCTGGAAAAACATCTGGCAGCACGGCAGGCCTATCTATCCGCCCACCCGGCACCGGACGAAACGGTGCCGTGGAACGCAAAAAAGCCCGCCGACGCATGGCGGCAGCAGGCAAAAGAGACACTGCCGCCCCTGGTGGCCCACTGGGCCCAGCGCATGGGCGTGCAGCCCGCCGGTATCACCATCACCGCCGCCCGCACCCGCTTCGGCAGCTGCTCCGGCAAAAACCGTCTCAGCTTCTCCCTCTACCTGATGGCCTATCCCGAAGCCGCCATTGAATACGTGGTGGTCCATGAGCTGGCACACATTCGCCATCACGACCACTCCCCCGCCTTCTACCGCGAGGTGGAAGCCTATCTGCCCGACTGGAGGGCGCGCCGCGCCCTCCTTCGCCGGTAATTCCGCCATTTTGCGCTGTACATTCGATACTTCGTCGCCGCCCGTTCAATCGGGCGGTGGTTTTCTTGTGATTTTCACAAGAAAACCACCGTCTTTTCTGTGCGTTTCGGCAAAAATACGGCGAAGCAATTGACAATTGCGGCAAACACTGATAGGATAACTATGCTGAACGGAAACGCTACCGGTAATGTTTTCGCTTTCCTCTGACGATTTTCGTTCCTTTCGATCTGGTATAGTAGGAGGCACACCCCGGTATGACGATCAAGGATATAGCCAAACAGTGCAGCGTCAGCGTCAGTACCGTCTCCCGTGTGCTGAATGACCGGCCGGATGTCAGTGAGGATGTCCGGCGTAAGGTGCTTTCCGCTATCAAGAATAGCAACTACATTCCCAACAACAGTGCCCGCGATCTGGTTCGCACCAAGTCCGACGCTGTGGGTCTGGTAGTCCGCGGTGTGTCCAATCCGTTCTACACCGACATTATCCGCGCCATTGAACGCACCATCACCGATGCCGGTTTTACAATGGTCATGCAGCAGATCGGTACTTGCGACGACGAGGTCAAATGCGGTGCGGTCATGGAGCGCGAAAAGCGCCTGCAGGGCATCGTGTTCCTGGGCGGTCGGTTTGATTACACCCCCGCTGATTTGGCGATGCTGAACGTTCCCTTTGTGTGCTGTTCCTACTCTAACCGCTATGGCACGCTGATCGAGGGCGAGTATTCCTCTGTGTCCATCGCCGACGGTGACACCGCACAGCAGGCGGTGGAGGAGTTGTACCGCCACGGGCACCGGCGCATCGCCGCGCTGATCTCCCGTCCCAACGATCAGTCCATCAGCCAGCTGCGCTATGAGGGCTATGTGCAGGCGCTGGAGAGTCACGGCATCCCCGTGGACCCGGAGCTGGTGATCTCCACCGGCGGCTTCGACGTCCGCGATGCCTATTCCGCCGTAAAGGCTGCCCTGGAACGGGGCGCGGATTTTACTGCTCTATTTGCCATCGCGGACTCTATGGCCATTGGTGCCATGCGGGCTTTGATGGACGCCGGCAGGCGTATCCCCGAGGACTGTTCCGTTATAGCGATAGATGGGTTAGAATTGTCTGCCTATATTGAGCCGCCGCTTACTACCCTGTGCCAGCCTATGGAGGAAATGGGCCGCCGCAGCGCCGAGATTTTGCTGGACATGGTGCGGCACAAGGGCTCCCACGCCTGTGAGCTGCTGCCCACCACCCTGCGCCAGGGCCGCAGCGTGGCCGCGCCCAGGTGATACTTTTGTATATCTTTGTGATCTATTTTGTGTATCCTAAGGATCCGTTTCCTGCATCCCAATAATTTGTTTTTTGTACCCTAATAATCTGTTTTTTACATCCTTGTGATGTGAAAATAAAAACAAAAAAGGAGTAATTACCATGAAGAAGTTTCTTGCAATGCTTCTTGCTCTCGTGATGGCCCTGTCTCTGGTTGCCTGCGGTGAGAAGAAGGACGACACCAAGACCGAGGGCGGCGACACTGCCACCGGCAAGGTCTATTATCTGAACTTCAAGCCTGAGCAGGATCAGGACTGGCAGGATCTGGCCAAGGCCTACACCGAGGAAACCGGTGTGCCCGTCACCGTCCTGACCGCCGCCTCCGGCACCTACGAGGAGAAGCTGACCTCCGAGATCGCCAAGACCGACGCCCCCACCCTGTTCCAGGTGAACGGCCCCGTGGGTCTGGCCAACTGGAAGGATTACTGCTACGATCTGAAGGATTCTCAGATCTACGGTGAGCTGACCAGCGACAGCTTTGCCCTGAAGGACGGCGACGCCGTTGCCGGCATCGGCTACGTGATCGAGTCCTATGGTCTGATCACCAACAAGACTCTGCTGGAGAAGGCCGGCTACACCGTTGAGGACATCCAGAGCTTTGATGATCTGAAGAAGGTCGCCGAGGACATCACCGCCCGCAAGGACGAGCTGGGCTTCGCCGCTTTCACCTCCGCCGGTATGGACGGCAGCTCCGACTGGCGCTTCAAGACCCATCTGGCCAACCTGCCCATCTACTTTGAGTATCAGGCTGACGGCATCAACAGCACCGATGCCATCAAGGGCACCTATCTGGACAACTATAAGGCCATCTTTGACCTGTACATCAACAACAGCACCTGCGCTCCCGCTGATCTGTCCGGCAAGACCGGCACCGACTCCGAGAACGAGTTCCTGAACGGCAAGGCCGTGTTCTTCCAGAACGGTTCCTGGGAGTATTCCGCTCTGTCCGCCAAGTACTCCGATGACGAGATGACCATGATCCCCATCTACATCGGCGTGGGCGATGAGGCCAATCAGGGTCTGTGCACCGGCACCGAGAACTACTGGTGTGTGAACAAGGACGCCGCTCCTGAGGACATCCAGGCCACGCTGGACTTCATGTACTGGTGCGTCACCTCCGACAAGGGCACTCAGGCCATGGCCAACGACATGGGCTTTGTGATCCCCTTCAAGAAGGCCGCCGAGTCCCCCAACCTGTTCGTCAAGGTGGACAAGGAGCTGACCGCCGCCGGCAAGACCCCCGTGTCCTGGAACTTCACCACCATGCCCTCTGAGCAGTGGAAGAACGACGTCGGCTCCGCTCTGACCGCATACGCCGCCGGTACCGGCGACTGGGAGGCCGTCAAGACCGCCTTCGTGGACGGCTGGGCCAAGGAAGCCGCTCTGAACGGCTGATCCCTTCTTACACCGTGATTTTCCGGTCGGGTGGGCTGAAACAGGCTCACCCGACCGCCGCACAGCCCCTGCGCTCCTGCGCAGCGGCTGCCTGTGCGCCCCGGCTTACAGGACGCGCAGGCAGCCGGATAATTCAACAAAACCGATATGGAGGTAAACGCTTATGCAAAAGAACATCCGCAGATACTGGCCCATTTTCCTGCTGCCTACGCTGGCTGCCTTTCTCATCGGCTTTGTGATCCCGTTTATTCAGGGTCTGTATCTGTCCCTGTGCAAGTTCACCACCATCAACAAAACCACGTTCGTGGGGCTGAGCAACTATGTCAAGGCGTTTCAGGATGAGCAATTCGCACACGCCTTCGGCTTTACCGCTTCCTTCACCGTGGTGTCCACCGTGCTCATCAACGTTATCGCGCTGGGCATTGCCCTTCTGCTGACACGCGGCATCAAGGGCACCACCCCATTCCGCACGGTGTTCTTCATGCCCAACCTCATCGGCGGCATCGTGCTGGGCTATATCTGGCAGATCCTTCTGAACTGCATACTGAGTCTGATGGGCAAGCCGCTGCTGACTCTGGACTCCACCTCCGGCTATTGGGGTCTGATCATCCTGATGTGCTGGCAGCAGATCGGCTACATGATGATCATATACATTGCCGGCCTGCAATCCATTCCCAATGACTATATCGAGGCGGCCTATATCGACGGTGCCACTCCGTGGCAGGCCTTCTGGCGGGTAAAGCTGCCCAATCTGATGCCCAGCATTACGATCTGCCTTTTCCTGACCCTGACCAACTCCTTTAAGCTGTTCGACCAGAACCTTGCTCTTACCGCCGGTGAGCCCGCCCATTCTACGGAAATGCTGGCAATGAACATCTACCAGACGTTCTACGCCCGCTCCGGCCCCATGTGGAAGGGAATCGGGCAGGCGAAGGCCGTGCTGTTCTGCATTCTGGTCATCGCCATCTCCAGCCTGCAGCTGAAGTTCACCCGCTCTAAGGAGGTACAGCAGTGATGAAAAAACGCTCTCACGCCATCAACACCCTCTGGACGGTGATCCTGACGATCCTCAGTCTTGCGTGGGTCTACCCCGTGGTGGTGGTGCTCATCAACTCCTTCAAAAAGGACTCCGCCATTTCCACCAGCACCGCTTTCCAGCTGCCTCCCGCCGACGGCTTTGCCGGGCTGGGTAATTATGCCAACGCAATCCATTCCAAGGGCTTTCTTGCCGCCTTCTTCAACAGCTTTATTATCTCCGTCACCTCTGTGGTGCTGATCCTGGTTTGCTGCTCCATGTGCGCGTGGTTTATCACCCGCGTGAAGACGTGGGCCACGAAGCTCTGCTACTTCCTGTTCGTGTTCTCCATGGTGGTACCCTTCCAGATGCTGATGTTCACTCTGGCTAATCTGGCGGATAAGGCCAAGCTGAACACTCCGTTCAACATCTGCATCATCTATCTGGGCTTCGGCGCTGGTCTGGCGGTGTTCATGTTCACCGGCTTCGTCAAGTCCATTCCTCTGGAGATCGAGGAGGCCGCCATGATCGACGGCTGCGGTCCTCTCCGCACCTTCTTTCTGGTGGTAATGCCCATGCTGAAGCCTACACTTGTCAGCGTCGGTATTCTGGAGACTATGTGGGTCTGGAACGACTACCTCCTGCCCTATCTGGTGCTGGACGGCACGAAATACATGACCATCCCCATTCTGATCCAATACTTCCGCGGCGGCTTCGGCCGCGTGGAGATGGGTCCCATGATGGCGTGCATCGTCCTGACCATCCTGCCCATCATCATCATCTACGTTCTCGGCCAGAAGCACATCATCAAGGGCGTGGCGGCAGGCGCCGTCAAGGGATAAACTTACAACACGCCGGGGGCGGGCTGATCGCCCGCCCCCGTATATTTTGGCCGGAACCGTCCGGCTGAAAGTCAAATCCTATCCAAGAGAGAAGTTGAGTTATGAAACGAAGCAGCGGTATTTTAATGGCGGTATCCTCCCTGCCCTCCCCCTATGGCATCGGCACCCTGGGCAAGGCGGCCTATGATTTCGCCGATTTCCTGAAAGACGCCGGCCAGTCCTACTGGCAAATGCTCCCCCTGGGCCCCACCAGCTATGGCGACTCCCCCTACCAGAGCTTTTCCGCCTACGCCGGCAACCCCTACTACATCGACCCGGATATGCTGGCGGCTGACGGACTGCTGACGGACGCCGAGTGCGCCGCCCCCGACTGGGGCAGCGACCCGCGCCATGTGGACTACGGAAAGATCTACGAGAGCCGCTTTACCCTGCTGCACAAGGCCTACAAACGGGGCTGGGAGCGGGACGCGGAGGCCGTAGCGGCCTTTGCGCAGGACAATGCGCGGTGGCTGCCGGACTACGCCCTGTACATGGCCTGCAAACGCCATTTCGGCATGAAGTCCTGGACGGAGTGGCCCGACGACGACCTTCGCCTGCGTAAGAACGAGGCCGTGCTGGACAAGTACCGCACACTTCTGCGGGAGGATGTGCAGTTCTTCACCTATCTGCAATTTCTGTTTTTCAGGCAGTGGACCGCTCTGCGCGACTACGTCCACCAGCAGGGCATCCGCATCATCGGCGATCTGCCCATCTACGTGGCCATGGACTCCGCCGACGTCTGGGCTGAGCCGCAGTTCTTCCAGCTGGACGACGATCTGGTGCCCAAGGCTGTGGCCGGCGTCCCGCCGGATTACTTTACCGCCGACGGCCAGCTGTGGGGCAACCCCCTCTACGACTGGGACGCCATGCGTGATGACGGCTTCGGCTGGTGGATCCGCCGGATCGACGGCGCCGGCAAGCTGTATGATGTGATCCGCATCGACCACTTCCGCGGCTTTGCCAACTACTGGGCCGTGCCCTACGGTCAGCCCACCGCCAAAAACGGCCGCTGGATCGCCGGTCCCGGCATGGACCTGATCGAACGGCTCAACGGCTGGTTCCCGCAGCTGGAGTTCATCGCCGAGGATCTGGGCTACCCCACCCCTGAGGTGGCGCAGCTGCTCCGCGAGTCCGGCTGGCCCGGTATGAAGGTGCTGGAATTCGCCTTTGACTCCCGGGATTCCAGCGGGTATCTGCCCCACGCCTATACGCCGCACTGCATCTGCTATACCGGCACCCACGACAACAGCCCCCTGGCACTGTGGCGGCAGGAGGCCGCGCCGGAGGATGTGGCCCACGCGGTGGAATACCTGGCGCTGACAGAGCAGGAGGGCTTCCACTGGGGTATTATCCGCGGCGGTATGTCCAGCGTGGCGGAGCTGTTCGTGGCGCAGATGCAGGACTATCTGGGCCTGGGCGAGGGAAACCGCATGAACATCCCCGGCACCCAGGGCGGCAACTGGACCTGGCGGCTGCTGCCCGGTGAACTGAGCGATGCGCTCTCTGTCAGGATCGACCGCATGACTGCGCTCTACGGCCGCAAGGCATAAGCGAACACCCCCGGCAGTGCCGGGGGTGTTTTTTTGCCGTGAGCACCGCTTCCGCAACGCCGAACCCCCCATCTGCCATGTGACAGATGGGGGTTTCGATGCCGCCGAGGTAGGGGTTAGACCTCCGCGACCCGTACTGCAATATGGGCCCTGCCGGGCAGAGCAAATAAAAAACCGGCTGCAATGTATGCACCTTTGAAGCGCATCCCACTTGCAGCCGGTCGATCATGCGGTCAAATGCCGTTTAGACACCGTAGCTTTGCGTCTCGGCCTTTCAGCCGATTTGCCAACAGAACATTATTGTATTCATAGTATATCACTTTCGTTCCGTTTCGTCAAGTCTTTTTCGCAAAAATCCGTGTTTTCTACGCGTCCGTCTCTAAATCTCCGATCGCTGCGCACGCCTCACGGTATGCCGCGGCCGTCTCCGGATACAGCGCCGACGCGCGCTGCATATCGCTGCCGCGCAGGGCCTCCGTCAGGGCGGAGGCTGCCTGCCCCAGCTGCACCAGCCCCAGGTTGGCCGCCAGGCCCTTCAGCGTGTGCGCCGCCCGGAAGGCCCGTTGGACGTCTCCGGCGCTCATGGCCGCCTGCAGCATGGCGAAGGTGTCGTCTCCGGCGAACATCCGCAGAAAGCGCTCCACCGCAGCTATACTGCCCAACCGGCGCACGGCGTCCGCCATGTCGCCGCCCATCTCTTGATAAAGCTTCTCTAAATTCATTGTTTCTTCCTCTCCAGCCACTCGGCGATCGTTCTTATCATCTGCCCAGCCTCCAACGGCTTGGGGATATGCGCGTCCATGCCCGCTGCCAAGCAGGCCGCCACGTCCTCGTCAAACAGGTTGGCGGTCATGGCGATGATCGGCAGCTGCGCGTCCGGCCTGTCCATCCCGCGGATGGCGCGGGTGGCGGAAAGGCCGTCCAGCTCCGGCATCATCACGTCCATCAGCACCGCGTCGTAGGTACCGGGCGCCGACGCGGCAAACATCTCCACCGCCTCCTTGCCGTCGGCGGCCTGGTCCACCATGGCGCCGGCCTCCTGCAGCAGGTACACCGCGATCTCCCGGTTCAGCTCGTTGTCCTCCGCCACCAGTAAGCGCCGTCCGGCGATGGAAGCCGCCGTGTCGGGGAGCGCGGCTTCCGGTTCGGCCTCACTGGGCATCATGGGCAGCACCACGCGGAAGCGCGTTCCCTGTCCGAGTGCACTGTCCACCTGAATGGTACCGCCTCTTTCGTCCACCAGCTTCTTCACCACGGCCAGACCCAGGCCCACGCCGCCGGAAAGGCTGCCCCTATCGCTGTTTTCCTGGGCAAACGCCTCGAACATATGGCGCTGGAACGTCTCGCTCATACCTGCGCCGTTGTCCTCGCATATAAATTCCAGCCGGCACACGCCGTCCGCATAACGGGACTCGCGGAAGCTGCAGCGCACCCATCCGCCGGGGTGATTGTATTTGATGGCGTTGCCGATGATGTTCTGGCAGATCTGCCGCAGATACAGCGGGTCGCCTGTGAATCGTTCATGCTCCAGCGTCAGGTCCATCACCATCAGCGCAACGCCTGCGCTCTCCGCCTGGGCGTGCGAAATACCCAGCATCTCGTGCAGCTCGCTTGTCAAACAATAGGGGGTCTTTCCCAGCGCCTCCTGCTTCGGGCGATTCAGTGTCAGTACGTCGTTTACCAATGCCAGCAGATAGCGTGCCGCGGTCTGCGCCTTCTCCCGGCAGGACTGCACCAGCGTCACATTCTCCGGGTTCCGCCCGATGATCTCCAGCATACCCATGATGATGTTGATGGGTGTGCGTATATCATGGCTCATGCTGCGAAGGAAGTGCGTCTTGGCCTGGTCCGCCGCGCTGGCGCGGCGCACCTCCTCCTCCAGACGGTGCTGGTAGTCCATCTCGCGACGCTTGCGCTCCTGCGTGGTGCGGAGCACCAGCAGCGTCGCCAAGACCGCCGCCAGCGCGTACACGCCGAAGGCGGAGATCACCATGTTCTTGCCCAGGATGAACACGTATTCATTGGGGAGGAACACATACAGGCTGTACTGCTGGTATCGCTCCCGTGCACCGAAGAACGTGCCGTCCGTGCGGAGCTGGGTCAGCTTGCTGCCCGGGGAGGGGGAGGACTCCAGCGCACGGATGAGGGGCACCTCGTCCACCGGCAGGTTCCACTGCTCCGCCGCGCTGCTGCCCACCACGCGCTCGCCGTCGGTGATGTAGGTGTAGACCCTGTCATTGAGCAGCGTCTCGTAGCCCGCCAGCAGGCTCTCGATGGACGCACGGTAGGAGGCGATGATCGTGTTCGACTGGAGGCGGACGCAGAAGACGACGCCGGGATTTTCGACGCGCGCCACGGCTGCTATGTCGTATACCGCGCCGTCACGGGTCAGGCGGCGGGCGAAGATCTTCTCCGGGTAGTCCATGATGGAGCGGATCGCCTCATTGGTGTAGTAATCGCTCCAGTCCATGTCCGCACCGGAGCTGAACTCGATCTCCAGATCCTTGTCCAGCACCAGCACGCAGGTTACGCGCTGACGCTGGGCGTACCGCGCCAGCTCCTCGTTGGAGCGGTTCTGCCCCACCATACCCTCGCGCTCCGCCACCTCCTGCGCCTGCTCCGTCAGCCGCACGAGGCTCTTTAGCCGGTCGGCGGCGACGATGTCGCGGTAGCTGATGCACTGGTTTTGCAGATATTGCAGCGTCCGCTGGGCGGTCTGCTGGGCGTTGCGGATGCTGCTGTTGCCGCCGATGAGAGCCGTGACCGCCATCACAAAGACGCCCAGCACCAGCATGAGCACCCAGATATATTTGTTGGAAAACTTATTGCCCATGGATCAACCCCGCTAAAGCCGCCTGTGCGTCCACGCCGTAGCTCTCCAGAATGGCGGCCACGGTGCCGTCCGCCACCAGCTCGTGCAGCATTTCGTTCAGAGCCTCCGCTCTGCCGCTGCCGTCGTCCTTATAGAACGCCGCGCCCAGCCCTGCCCGCAGCAGCCCCGGCTCCAGCACCCGGTATTCCCCGGCGCGCCCGGCGATGAAGGTGAGGTACGCCGTCTCGTGTCCGGCGCAGGCGTCCACATAGCTTTTGTCCAGCGCAGCGAACACGTCCACCGTGTCGGCGAAGCAGTACACGCTGTCCACCTGCTCCACGCCGGGCACCTGATGCTTCAGAAACAGCTCCTCCGGCTTGGAGGAGGTCTGCACGGCGATGCGCTTGCCGTTCAGGTCGCCAAGACCGTAAATATCGCTGGACGCCTGCACTATGACCACCTGACGGCTGTACATATACGGCCCTGCCCAGCGGTAGCAGTCCTCTCTGCCGTTCATGGAGAAGCTGCCCCAGAGGCAGTCCACGTCGCCTCGCTCCAGTAGGGCGTCCTTCTCCTGCCAGTTGATTTTTTGGAAGCTCGCCGTCCAGCCCAATCTCTCGCAGGCGGCGGTGGCGATCTCCACGTCGATACCCGCATAGGCGCCATTCTCATCCAGATAGAAATACGGCTCATAGTTGTCGCTGCCAATGACCAGCACCGGCAGTTCTTCCGTTTCCGTCTCCCGCTGTCCGCAGCCGCACAGCAACGCGCCGCACAGCGCCAGCAGCACCGCCAGCAATCTCTTTGTCCTGCTCATTCCTTACCTCTCATGCCGTATACCTCACGGCACAACGCACTCTGTATGTCCTCCAGGCAGTCCACCAGCAGCGGATCGAACGCGCCGCACTCGCCGCCCCGTATCATAGCCAACGCCTCCGCATGGGTATACGCCGGCTTGTACACCCGCTGGCTCACCAGCGCGTCATAGGCGTCCGCCAGGCCCACCGCCTGCACGGTCATCGGTATCTCGTTGCCCTTCAGCCCGTCGGGATAGCCGCTGCCGTCCACCCGCTCGTGATGCCAGCGGCAGATCTCCGCCGCAGCCTCCACCAACGGCTCGCTTTCCATCTCCTTCATGCCCCGCATCAGTTCCTCGCCGATCAGGGTATGCTTCTTGATCTCGTCAAACTCCTCCGGCGTCAGGGGGCCAGGCTTTCGCAGCAGGGCATCCGGCACGCCCATCTTTCCGATGTCGTGGAACATAGCCGCGGCGGCGGCCCGCCGGCAGTCCTGCAGGGTCAGGCCGTATTTATCCGTGCGTTCCAGCATTCTCTGCAGCAGCCGCTGCGTGATCTGCTCCACGTGCCGCCCGTGGTCCGCGCCCTCGCCGTTGCGGTAGCCCATCACCCGCGACAGGATATCCGCCACGATACCCATCATATGCTCCTGCCGCCGCAGCTGCTGCATCATCACCGCTGCCAGCCGCCGCTGCCGCGCATACAGCTTCACGGTGTTCATCACCCGCTGCCGCACGATACGGATATCAAAGGGCCGTTCTATGTAGTCCGACACGCCCATGTCATAGGCCTGCCGCACCTTTTCTTCTGACCCGTCCGCCGTGATGATAATGACCGGGATATCCTCGATAAACCCCCGCTTATTCATCTCCTCCAACACCTGCAGGCCGTCCATCTCCGGCATGATCATGTCCAACAGCACCAGTGAGATATCCGCGCCGTAGGTCTCCAGCTGCGCCATACACTCCCGGCCGTCCTCCGCCTCCAGCACGTTGAAATCCTCCGCCAGCATCTCCCGCAGTATCGCGCGGTTCATAGCCGCATCGTCCACCACAAGAATATGCGGCTTGATCTCCTCTCCCTCCACGGGAGTATCCTCGGTGACCACGGCGTCCTTTCTTCGCTTGGCCCGGTACATCAGCCGGTCCGCCCGCTGCACCGCCTGGGCGATCGTCTCCTGCTGCGCCATGACGCAGCCCACGCTGATGGTGATATGCTGGCCGCCCTCGCAGCCCGGTATGCTCACTGTCCGCAGCCGCCGCTGAATGTCTCCCAGCACGGTGGCAAAGGCCGTCTGCTCCACGCCCGGCAGCAGCAGCAAAAACTCGTCGCCGCCGTAGCGCACCAGCGAGCCGCTGCGGCCAACCACCTCATAGATGGTATCCGCCAGCGCCCGCAGCGCGTTGTCGCCCACCTGATGGCCATTCATGTCGTTATACAGCTTCAGATCGTCCATATCGATGAGCGCTACACCGCCGCGGTATATCTCATTGCTCATCTCCCGCTGGTAATGGTTGCGGCTCAGCGCGCCGGTCAGCGCGTCTATCTCCTGCGCCTGTGTATCCCGCCCGGAGATGACCAGCACATAGTCGTTGATCCGGTCGATGCGGATGTCATACTGCCGGCAGCCTACGCCGCCCTGCCGGAACCGCAGGCGAAAACTCTCGTTTCGCTCCTTTTCGTAGAAAAAGCTCCGCAGGTTTTCGCTGCTGAGATAGCGCATCCACACGCTTTTTTCCGCCGACACACCGCCGTTGTCCCGGAAGATGTCCCGCAGCTCCTCTACGGTGTACCATTTGTCCTCCAGCCCACTGGCCAGACTGGTTTTCCGAACCCGCAGCTTTCCCCGGGCCCTGTCATATTCACATACGGTGTCGCAGATCGGCAGCAGTGCCGCGATAAAGGCTTCCTTCTCGATCATGGCTGAGACCTCCGTTCCTATCATACCAGCTTTATTATAGCATCTTAATGCCGTATTGCAACGGCTTCCCCCTGAAACGCCGAATTTTTCGCCTGTTTTGCAGGCGGCGCGCCGGGGTGCGCTGTCGGTGAACGGCCCTGACCCGCGCAGAGCAAAATAAAACCGCCCGGACGGGCGGTTTTGTTTTGCCTTTTTGCGATCTAACTGCGGCGGCGGAGGGCTAAAACGGTCAGTGCCGAAATGGAGGCACCAACAATAAGCCATGCCCACGGACCGGCGGAGGGCGCGGCGGCCGGCAGAGGCTGCCAGGCGGCATACAGCGTCATATCCGCCGTGACCGGCGCATTGAAATCCCAGGGGCGGGTCAGGTCGTAGTCACTGTACCAGCCGGTGAAGCGATAGCCCGAGCGGGTGGGCGCCTGCGGCGGCGCCAGAGGCGTTCCACGGAGCACCTCCGCCGGCGCTACGCCGCCGCCGTTACTTTGGAAGGTCACACGGCACTGCTCTGACACCACCACCGTGACGTCCCGGGCAGCGGCGGCGTAGCGGCCCATGCCGTCCTCGGTGGACACCAGGTAATGGCTGTCGGTTATGGCGGACGCACCGCCGTCGGCCAGGACCTTCAGCTGAAAGGAGCCGACGACCGTCTCATCCGCCCAGTCCGCGCCGCCGCCAAAGTCTACGCAATTCATGTAGACCGCCTGACGGCCATCACGCAGCGTGACCAGCGTCGTCTTGACGCCCTCGCGGAGCAGGGTGCCATCAGGCTGATAGGCGAAGAAGGCAGGATCGAAGCATATCTCGTCCTGCATGGCGAACATCGGCCCCGTGCCGGTGGTCCGGCACAGGGTAAGCGATACCGTTACGGTATCGCCGGCGGCGGCATGGTACGTCGCCTCTCCGTTGGCGGCAAGGCGGAATTCATAGTGCCGGCTGTCGTCGCCCCAGGCCAGGGACGGCACCAGCAGCACCGCCAGCAGCGCCAGAACTACCCGCTTCATGGTCCGCCTCAGTTCAGGAAGTCCTTGAGCTTCTTGCTGCGGGAGGGGTGCCGCAGCTTACGCAGGGCCTTGGCCTCGATCTGGCGGATACGCTCACGGGTGACGTTGAACTCCTTGCCTACCTCTTCCAGCGTGCGGGTACGGCCGTCCTCGATACCGAAGCGCAGCTTCAGCACCTTCTCCTCCCGGGGCGTCAGGGTACCCAGCACGTCCACCAGCTGCTCCTTCAGCAGGGTAAAGCTGGCGGCCTCACTGGGCTCGGACGCGGCCTCGTCGGGGATGAAGTCGCCCAGATGGCTGTCCTCCTCCTCGCCGATGGGCGTCTCCAGCGACACGGGCTCCTGGGCGATCTTCAATATCTCGCGGACCTTGTCCACGGGCATATTCATCTCGGCGCTGATCTCCTCGGGGCTGGGGTCGTGGCCCAGCTCCTGCAGCAGCTGGCGGGACACACGGATGACCTTGTTGATGGTCTCCACCATGTGGACGGGGATGCGGATGGTACGCGCCTGATCGGCGATGGCGCGGGTGATGGCCTGACGGATCCACCAGGTGGCGTAGGTGGAGAACTTATAGCCCTTGGTGTAGTCGAACTTCTCCACGGCCTTGATCAGGCCCAGATTGCCCTCCTGGATCAGGTCCAGGAACAGCATACCGCGGCCCACATAGCGCTTGGCGATGGACACCACCAGACGCAGATTGGCCTCGGCCAGCTGCTGCTTGGCCTTCTCGCCGGCCTTGATCTGCTTTTTCAGCTCGGCCATCTCCGCCTCAGGGATGGTCTCGCCGTCCGCCTCGGCCTGCGCCACACGCGCCTCGGCCTCGCGGCCGGCGGACATAACGGTGGCCAGCTCCACCTCCTGATCGGCAGTCAGCAGGGGCACCTTGCCGATCTCCTTCAGGTACATACGCACGGGATCGTCAATGTTGAAGCTGTCCACCAGCGTGTTGGGGTCGACCAGCTCCTCCTCCTCGATCTCGGCGATCTCATCCATAGCGGGCTCGCCATCCTCATCGGGCAGGTCGGCCAGGAAATCCTCGCTGCCTACCTCGATGCCCAACTGCTCCAGAGAGTCGTAGATGGAGTCCATCTGCTCGCTCTCCAGGTCCAGCTCGTCCAGCACGTCGGACAACTCACCGGCATCCAGCTTGCCCTTCTTCTTACCCTTGGTAAACAGGTCCCGCAGCTTCTCGTTGCCGTTCAGCAGCGCGGCCGCCGGCAGGGACGCGATGGTCTTTTCGTCCAGGCCGCCCTTGGCTGGCTTCTCCTGCGCCGGCGCGGCCTCCTGCAAAAGCTGGTTCGCCATCTGCTCCAACTGCTCCGCGGTGTACTTTTCTTCGGTCATGTTCGCTTTCCTCCGTAACCTTTTTTATCTTTATACGTCTCCATCGCCGCCGCCAGCGGATCCGTGCCGCCGGTGCGCTTGGTGTGTTCTTCCCGAATGATGCGTATGTAATCCGCCAGCGCCTGCGGCGCGTTGGCTGCGGATTCCGGTTTTTGCAGCAGCGCCGTCAGGTGGTTCATCTCCTCCGGCGTCAGCACCGCGGCCAGCGCCGCCATGCTCGCGTGCCCCCGCCGCTGCCACAGTTCACCGTAGATGCGCCCCAGCAGCGGTGAGGAAAATTCCTCCGGCTGCACCGGCATTTCCGGCGGGAACAGGCTCTCGTCCTGCATCAGCAGACGGATAACGCCCTCCTCCGCCAGCGCGCTGCGTACATTCTGATAGCGGATGCTGCGGTCCGCGGGCTGCAGGGCCGATATCGGGTTCATCTCCTGACGCTCCTGCGCCTTCCGTGCCTTGGCCTGCACCCGCTTGGCGGCCCGCTGGACCTCCATCCGCATGGCCTCTACCGGCAGGGACGCCGCCTCGGCGGCCCGGGTGGTATAGACCTCCCGTTCCACAGGATCATTTAGTTTACATAATGTTTCAGCAATCTCCCCCGCGTAGGCGATACGGCCCTTGTCGTCCTTCAGATCATACTTGGACGCGATCTCAGACATCGTGAATTCAATGCCGTTTGCACTTCCGGAAAGCAGCTGCTCAAAGGCGTCCCTACCCTGGTATTTGATAAAGTCGTCGGCATCCTGCTTTACATAATGTCCATCCACCAATCGCTGCGGCAGACGCAGGACCTTCACGGTGAACTCGCTGTTCTGCAGCAGCTCCAGCGCCCGGTCCGTGGCCATCTGGCCCGCGCCATCGTTGTCGTAGCACAGCACCAGCTCCTTGGTGAAGCGGCTCAGCAGACGTATCTGCTCCTGGGTCAGCGCCGTGCCCATGCAGGCCACCGCGTTGTCGAACCCCGCCTGATGCAGCGTCACCACGTCCAGGTTGCCCTCGCACAGGATCATGTTGGGCCGCTTGGTCTTTTTGGCCAGGTTCAGGCCGTAGAGCACCCGGCGTTTGCTGTACGCCACCGTTTCGGTGGTGTTCATGTATTTCGGCTCCGACTTGTCGATCACGCGGCTGCCGAAGCCCACCACGTCGCCCCGCACGTCGATGACCGGCAGCATCAGCCGGTTGCGGAATTTGTCGTACAGTCCGCCGTTTTTCCCGTTGACCACCAGCCCGGAGGCCAGCAGCTCCTGCTTGGTGAAGCCCTTGTCCGTCATGGCGCGGAGCAGCGCGTCCCACTGGTCCAGCGACGCGCCCATGCCGAAGCGCACCGCGATGCCGCGCCGTATCTGCCGCTTGTCCAGATACGCCTGCACCGCCGCACCCTGCGGAAGCTGCAGCTGGTCATAGTACCACCGCGCCGCCGCGCGGTTCAGCTCCAGCACCCGCCGCCGCAGCCGGTCGGCGTTGCTGCGGGCCTCGTCCTCCGCCGGCAGCGGGATGTTGGCCCGCTTGGCCAGGAACTCCACCGCCTCCGGGAACGACAGGCCTTCGATCTCCATGATGAAATTGATGACGCCGCCGCCCTTTTTGCAGCCGAAGCAGTGGTAGATCTGCTTGTCCGGCGCCACGGAGAACGAGGGCGTTTTCTCGTTGTGGAAGGGGCACAGGCCGAACAGGTTGCCGCCCTTGCGCGTCAGCGTCACGTAGCTGGATACCACGTCCGCGATGTCGTTCCGCGCCACCACTTCGTCCAGAAACTGGTCGCTGAAATGCACGAAAAGCCCTCCTTTCCCCCGCCGAACCGCGGTGCAAAATAAATCTGACAATATACTATACCAAAAAACTTCCTCAAATCCTCTTTTTTCGCAAAAGTTTTTAGCCGTGACGGATGAGGTGCCACAAAAAAAGAAAAGCCCCACGGTCAAACGATCTTTATTCACCCCACCCCCGCCAGGGGGTGGGATAATTAAAGTCAAAAAAGAAAGGCCCAATGGGCCTTTCTCTTTTTTGAGTTTAATTAGAACTCCTTTTTCTTGCCGATGACGACGGCGGAGCCGGCGACGGAGGTCAGAGCCATACCGACGTACATAGCGATACCAGCGTCAAAGGTCTTGGGGGAGGGCTTGGTGCCAGTGGTGGTGCCAGTGGAAGTGCTGGAAGCAGCCAGCTTAATCACATAACTAGTATCAGCAATAGCGTCGGTCTTATTTGCAGCAGAACCAGTCGTAACATAGGTACCAGCATAGCTACCCAGTTCGTTGGCCTTAACAACGTCAAAAGCCTTCTTGCAGGTCTTGCAAACAACAGAAACAGGGGTGGTGGAGTTGGCCTTGTAAGTCACAGTAGCACCGTCAGAGAAGTCGTGCTTAACAGCCTCGACCTTGTTAGCGGTGGTATAACCAACCAACTTGCCATCAACGATAGCCGCGGCGGTAGGAGTAACAGGAGTGGTGACAGTTGCATCGGTGGTAGGATAGGTGTCAGAACCGATCGTCACACCATCAGCAGAGGCATCGCCACAGTTGCTGCCCTTAGCAACGAGGGTGCCGCCCTTCAGCCAATCGGAAGCAAGGCTGCTCTGAGCAACATAGGCTACGAAAGCGCCATCCTTGAACAGACGCTTTGCGCCGGCAAACTTAGCATCGCAGACGTAATAGACAACGGCATCACTAGAATCAGCAGCGGTCTTGATGGAATAGTACGCAGCCTTGTAAGTCTTGGTCTCCTTGCCATCGGTAACGACAGTCTTGGTGGAGAGATCAGTATAGGCAATAGAGCCCTTGACCTCGGTCGCATTTTCGTTGCTGCTCAGCTCGCGCAGATCATAATCATCATTAACGCTCAGAGTGGTGGTAGTGCCATTAACCACGGTTTCGCTCGTGGTCGCCGCGAAAGCGGTGGTGCACAGTGCCAGAGCCATGACCATGGCCAGCACAGT
>OIDD01000410.1_pt1 | contig 24282 bp, 21 predicted proteins | sample 1606751 | NCBI WGS metagenome assembly OIDD01 (sample SAMEA3882544, study PRJEB24775) | human gut metagenome | biome: human-associated habitat; feature: intestine environment; material: feces | place: Netherlands | collected 2009/2010
AAGCCATTGGAATGTGTTTGGTAAGCGGTCCGAGGAAAAGCAAAATCAATAATAATACGATGGCGTGAATAATACCGGCAACCGGAGTTCGTCCACCATTATTTATATTGGTCATTGTACGGGCGATGGCGCCGGTCACGGGAATACCGCCAAAAATAGGAACGATGATATTCGCCGCACCTTGGGCGATTAGTTCCGTATTTGAATTATGCTTGTCGCCTGTCACACCATCCGCTACCGTAGCGGATAATAAAGACTCGATAGCCCCAAGGATAGCGATCGTAAAGGCGGAGGGAAGCAATAAGTTGATTGTCTCCATATTAAACGTGATCGGAGCCGGGGCTGGCAAGGAAGCGTTAATAGTAAACCGGTCTCCAATCGTCTCGATACCTGTAATACCCAAATGATTACGCATAATGTAAACAACGATCGTCATGATGACGATAGCGATCAAGGAACCCGGAATTTTCTTCGTTAGCCTCGGGCTTAACGTAATGATCAGGATACTAATGATACCGATAACGAATGCCCAAGGGTTAACCGTATCGAACGCCCCGAAATATGCGATCCATTTAGAGATGAAATCGGCGGGGACTTTATCCATAGTCAATCCAAATAAGTCTTTCATTTGTGTCGTGAAGATAGTGATAGCGATACCACTCGTGAAACCTACGACAATCGGGTAGGGGATAAACTTAATCACGGTACCGAGCTTCAGCACGCCCATCAATACCAGAATAATACCCGCTATGACGGTAGCGATGGCAAGCCCTTCGATACCGAAGTTCTGTATAATGCCATAAACGATCACGATAAACGCTCCGGTAGGTCCGCCGATCTGTACGTTGCAGCCTCCTAAAAGGGAGACAATGAATCCACCGATAATAGCCGTGATCAATCCTTTCTCCGGACTTACCCCGGAGGCGATACCAAAAGCGATGGCGAGTGGTAGGGCAACTATGCCGACAATTATACCCGCCATGAGATCCGTCATGAATCTCTCTTTGGAATAATTTCTCAGCGCCGTAAAGAGTTTGGGCTGAAAATCAAATTTGTTCTTCATTTTTCTTCTTGCCTGTTTGATTTGAGGATGCAAAGTTAATAAAATAAAGAAGATGCAAAAAATCTAAAGACGCATTCCGGTTTTGTGTAAACAATTTAGGAGGATTTGTTGTTTCATTGTATAAAGGAGGAGAAGTTTTTCCTTGATAAATAAGTGATATCTATTGAGAGATAGATATTATTTAATGTTTGCGTAATCGATATCTGGAAACAAATTCTTACTTTTGATCGGTCATGAGAAAAACGATATACAAAACAGACTCATTAATTTACTACATAAAATTAGCATTATGGAAAAAAGTATTAAAGGTACACGTACCGAGCAGAATTTATTGAAATCATTCGCCGGAGAATCTCAGGCAAGAAGTCGTTACACATTTTTCGCTAGCGTAGCCAAGAAAGAAGGTTACGAGCAAATCGCAGGTGTTTTCATGGAAACAGCCGAGCAAGAGAAGGAACACGCTAAACGTTTCTTTAAATTCTTGGAAGGTGGAATGGTTGAGATTACCGCTTCTTATCCTGCAGGCGTAATCGGAACAACCGCTGAGAACTTGGCAGCCGCAGCAGCTGGTGAGAATGAGGAGTGGGCTGAATTGTATCCTGAGTTCGCTAAGATTGCGGAGGAAGAAGGTTTTCCCGCTATTGCCGTAGCTTTCAAGATGATCGCAAAGGTAGAGGCTGAACACGAGAAACGTTATCGTAAATTGTTGGCTAACGTAGAGGAAGGTAAAGTATTCGAGAAAGATGAGGCTATCTTCTGGCAATGCCGTAACTGTGGTTTCGTATTCGAGGGTAAGAAGGCTCCGGTTAATTGTCCGGCATGCGCTCATCCGCAAGCTTACTTTGAACCGATGAAACAGAACTATTGATAATTAAAAGTTGAGAATTGAGAATTAACATAGCTAGTAATTCTCAATTCTCAATTTTCAATTATTTAATCGGTGGGTAATCAATCGTATAATGTAATCCCCGGCTCTCTTTCCGTTCCATCGCTTGACGAGTGATCAAATAACCTACATTGATCATATTACGCAACTCACATAATTCACGGGATGCCTTACAACGTTTGAAAAGGCTCTCTGTCTCCTCATATAAAATATCCAAACGGTTCCACGCACGGATCAAACGTGTGTTACTACGAACGATACCTACATACGCTTCCATGATCTGGTTTACCTCTTTCATGCTTTGGGTGATCAATACACGCTCTTCATTGGTGATCGTTCCCTCATCGTTCCATTCCGGTACATCCTGGTTGAACTCATAGCGATCCATGACGCTTAATGAGTGTTTCGCCGCGGCATCGGCATATACAACTGCCTCGATCAATGAGTTTGAGGCCAATCGGTTACCACCGTGCAAGCCGGTACAAGAACATTCTCCGATTGCGTATAGCCGGCGGATGCTGGATTGCCCGTTTAAGTCTACCTTGATACCTCCGCATAAATAATGGGCGGCAGGGGCTACCGGGATGTAATCTTTCGTGATATCGATCCCTAAGCTGAGGCATTTTTTATAGATATTGGGGAAATGTTTCTTCGTCTCTTCCGGATCTTTGTGCGTCACGTCCAAATAGACATGGTCTTCACCCCGTTGTTTCATCTCGCTATCGATCGCACGGGCTACGATATCACGGGGAGCCAAGGAAAGACGGGGATCATATTTATGCATGAACTCCTCTCCGCCAAGGTTTCTCAATACAGCTCCATATCCGCGCATCGCCTCGGTGATGAGGAAAGAGGGACGGTCGCCCGGATGATACAAGGCGGTCGGGTGGAACTGGATGAACTCCATATCTTTTACGGAGCCTTTCGCACGGTAAACCATGGCGATACCGTCTCCGGTAGCTACCAGCGGGTTTGTCGTATTCCGGTAAACGGCCTCGCAACCGCCTGTCGCCATAACGGTTATCTTTGACAAGAAAGTATGTACCTCGCCCGTATCCTCGTTTAATACATAGGCACCGAAACATTTGATACCGGGGGTATGGCGGGTGACGATAATCCCCATATGATGCTGGGTGATAATCTCTACGGCGTAATGGTTCGTGAATACGGCGATGTTGGGATGGTTGTTTACCGTTTCTATCAAGCTCGTCTGTATCTCGGCTCCCGTATTGTCGGCATGGTGCAGGATACGAAACTCGGAGTGTCCTCCTTCTTTATGCAGATCGAATTCTCCGCTTTCTTTCTTATCGAAATTAACTCCCCATCGGATAAGCGCCTCGATCTGGGCAGGGGCCTCGCGCACGACTTTCTCCACGGCTGCCCGGTCACTGATCCAGTCGCCGGCGATCATCGTGTCTTCTATGTGCTTCTCGAAATTATCTACTTTCAAGTTGGTTACGGAAGCGATACCTCCTTGCGCGAAATATGTGTTGGCTTCTTCTTGTCCGGCTTTACAGATAAGTGCTACGCTCTTGCCTTCATTGGCTACTTTCAGAGCGAAACTCATACCGGCGATTCCTGAGCCTATCACTAAGTAATCGAATCTTTGTACCATGTTTTCTATTGTTTAGGCTCACAAAGTTAGGGATTAACTGATTAGGTTGTTCCTTTTGCGCTTGCTTTTCGTACAAAATAAATATTGACTACAGGTTTTCCGGATAGAGCCTTGCGGGTTGTGTTACTGCAACCCGGCTTGCAGTGGAGGTCTTTAGAATTGGACGGATAATCCCAGCGTGAAGGTACGGGCTACAGGATAGATGGAAGTGGTCTCGATACCGGGTTCTACGCCATTCACGTTGATATTAGCGGGATCGCCTCCGGTATATCCGGTAAGTGTAAATACATTATTTACCGAGAAATAGCAGCGTAACGATTGAATCCATTTATTGTCTGGGAGAGGGGACAAAAATATCATTATACGGGATTTAGCGCCGGTGCCCGTGGCTTTGAGACGGATTACTTCGGTTATAACAACCTGAAAGCGGGTGGTACGGTGAAATACGGAGACGTGACTTCTTTCCAAAACGAGAATCGTCTGGCCTCATTCATGGGTCGTTTCAATTATATGTATGACAACCGTTTTATCGCCACCGTGAACTTACGTGCGGACGGTTCCTCTAAATTGGGTATGAATAATAAATGGGGCTTCTTCCCTTCCGCTTCCGCCGCTTGGGTGTTGAATGAGGAGGCTTTCTTGAAAGACGTGGATTGGCTGAGCCAGTTGAAACTACGTGCGGGTTATGGTCTGACCGGTAACCAAGATGCTATCGAGGCTTATAACTCGTTGGCTTTGATGAGCCCGAACGGTGTGACTTCCGTCAATGGAAATTCTACCGCTACCTATGGCTTTACACGTAACTCGAACCCGGACTTGCGTTGGGAGGTGAAAAAGACATTCGATGTGGGTGTGGACGCTGGTATCCTCGATGGCCGCTTTACGTTGACCGCCGATTGGTATACTTCCAAGACTACGGATCTGTTGTATAAATACGCGGTTCCGGTTCCTCCGTTCGTATATCCGGAATTATTGGCGAACTTGGGAGAGATGACCAACTCCGGCGTGGAATTGGCTGTAAGCGGTGGTATCGTGAAGACAAAGGACTTCGATTTCAACATGGGCGTGAATTTCTCTTACCAGAAGAATAAATTGAACTCCTTGAGCGGTTCTTATATGGGACAAGAGTTGCAGGCGAAACAATATATGGATCTGTCCAGTATGAGTGGTGCCGGTTTCGTAGGAAACAACCGTGTGGTTTATCAGATGGTAGGCCAGCCTGTCGGAGTGTTCTACATTCCTCGTTGCTTGGGCTTGACTCCGGCTTTGGATGAGAATGGAAACGCTATCGAAGGCCGCTATATCTACAACTTGGATCAGACGATCGATGGAAAAGAGGGTTTGGATACCAATGATGGTGGCGACCGTTATATCGCCGGACAAGCCATGCCGAAATATTATCTGGGAATGAACTTCAGCTTCCGCTACAAACGCTTTGACTTGATGACGCAGATGAACGGCGCTTTCGGTCATAAGATCTTCAACGGTACATCGCTAGCTTATATGAACTTGAGCCAGTTCCCTACATACAACGCGTTGGCTAAGGCTCCGGAAAGCAAGATCTACGACCAGTCGATCTCTGATTATTGGTTGGAAAAGGGTAATTATTTGAATATCGATTATATTACGTTGGGTTACAACATCGATTGCAAGAAGATCGAGAAATACGTGAAGAATATCCGTGTGACATTCTCGGTGAACAACGTAGCTACGATCACGGGTTACTCCGGTTTGTCTCCGATGATTAACAGTACGACGGTCGATAAAGATAATAATGACCTAGGTATGGATAACAAACGTTTCTATCCGTTATCCCGTACGTATTCATTAGGTTTGAGTGTTAACTTCTAAATCCATTTAAAGAGTCATGAAAAAGAAATTTATATATAGCTTTATGATAGCCGCTGCCGCCGCGGCATTTTCTTCCTGTTCTAATTTTTTGGAAGAGCGTCCTACAGACGCGTTTGATGAGGAGACCGCGTTCCAAAGCCCTACGTTGGTCTATGTAAACACGGTTGCGAGCTTGTACAATAATATGTTTAAGATCATGGGTAACGACCGTCATGTATATGACTTGAATACCTTCTCCAGCGATGAGGCTATGCTTCCTTGCCGTATTGGCGACTGGGAAGATGGCGGTTTATGGCAGAATATTTTCTTACACCGTTGGGGCACGATGAATGATTTGACCAAGAACTCTTGGGATTTCTTGTATGAGCAGATCGGAAAATGCAACCAGAGTGTTGATAAGTTGCAAGCCTTTGCCGAGGAACAACCGGACGTGGAATATTTCAAGGTTTATCTGGAAGAGGTCCGTGCGGTCCGTGCGTTTTTCTATTATGAGTTGTTGGATTTGTTCGCTCGTGTTCCGTTGGTAACTTCCTCTACGACACCGATGTCTGAGGTAAAGCAATCTGAGCGTAGCGTTGTATTTAACTTTGTCCGTTCGGAGTTGGAGGAGGCGTTGCCTTATCTTTCAGATAACCGCAGTAACCAAAAAGGTGAGTATTACGGGCGTATTACCAAGCCGGTGGCTTATATGATCTTGGCTAAGTTGGCGTTGAACGCGGAGGTTTATGCGGACGACAATTGGACGGACGGTAATCGTCCGGATGGAAAGAACATCAAGTTTACCGTTGACGGTAAAGAGATGAACGCTTGGGAAGCTACGATCGCCTATGTGGATAAGTTGGAGGCTTTGGGCTATAAGTTGCAGGGAAACTTCTCTGAGAATTTCGCCGTAGCGAACGAGACCTCGGTTGAGAATATTTTCACGGTTCCTATGGACCCGGTCGCTTATCCGGACGCTAAGGACTACAATTTGGTACGTACCCGCCATTATGATCATGCAACCGCTTACGGCCAATCCGGATGGAATGGCTCTTGCGCTACGGTGAAGGCGATGAACGTGTTTAAGTTCGGTACGGCGGATGAGGATCCTCGTTGTAAGCTTACTTATTTTACGGGCGAGGTGACCGGCCCGGATGGAAAGACGATCTATACGGAATGGGACGGACAGAAAGTGCCTTTGAAATATGAGCCGAACGCCCCGAAGGTATATATGGATGCCTCCGATGGTTTGTTGGTGAAGACCGCCGGAGCTCGTATGGCTAAATATGAGTTCGACCAGAATGCTCAGGATGGTGGAAACTTGCATGGAAATGACTGCGTGATCTTCCGTTTCGCCGACGCGTTGCTGATGAAGGCGGAAGCCAAGATTCGTCTGGGACAGAATGGAGACGATGAGGTGAACCAAGTTCGTAACCGTGTAGGTGCCAAACCGCTACAAAACGTAACGCTGGATACGCTATTAGACGAGCGTATGCTTGAATTAGCTTGGGAAGGCGTACGCCGGCAGGATTTGATCCGTTTCGGCAAGTTTACCGAGGCTACGGTAGACCGCTATGTAGGCGTGAAACATTCCGCCAGCTCGCTGGATTATCAAGAGGATAAGACGGGATATACAACGGTATTCTCCATCTATGCCGATATCCTTAGCCTGAATCCTAACTTGACACAGAATCCGGGATATTAATACGATTCATTTTAATCTTTAAGGCTTTATCAGGGGGCTGTCCGTTATTGGGCAGCCCTTTCTTCTTTTTTCTTGATTTTCCCTAGTATCTTCGGGAATTTCCATATAAATAACAACGTACAGCAAATAGCGGCCGTGGCATCCGATACGGCTTCTGCCGCATATACGCCGGTTACCCCCATAAAATGAGGTAATAGTAATGCCAAAGGAATCAAGAGGATTACTTTACGAAGCAAGGCGATAAAGATAGATATCTTAGCTTGTCCCAACGCTACGAACATATTCTGGCAAGCTCGTTGTAAGCCAAAAATCGTCATACCCGCCAAGAAGATGGGCATGGCCCAACGGACGGTATCGATCAACTCCTTGTCGCTTGTAAAAGCGGAGGCTACGGTTGAGGGGAATAAGATCATGAATAGCATGAGTATCAAGTTGAAAGAGAACATAACGATTAGCACGATACGAAAACAATCTTTCACCCGCTGTTTGTCTCCATGTCCGTAATTATAGCTTATGATCGGTACGAATCCTTGGGCGAAACCGGTCAGCGGTACGCTAGCGAATTGCATGGCACTCTGTAAGATAGCCAATGCGCTCACATAGATATCGCCAAAATTTTTCAAACTACTATTCAAGACGAAACCGACCAGACTCTCCGTGCTGGCCATGATGAACGGAGAAATTCCCAAAGCGAACATCGAGAGTACGATTCTTCGGTCCAGTCTCATATACCGCCTTTCCAAAGGCAAGGAGGCACGTCTTGAGAAAAGGAAGCTCAATACCCATATGGCACTGCAAGCTTGCGATAGGATCGTGGCGAGCGCAGCGCCTTTTACCCCCATATCCAACCAGAAAATGAAGATAGGGTCTAATACGATATTCAATAAAGCCCCGATCAAAACTGAGCACATAGCGATAGACGGACGCCCTTGTGCGTTGATAAAGGCATTCAAGCCCGTGGATATCTCGACAAACAGAGTGCCCAGTAAATAAATAGAGAGATAATCCACCGCATATCCTAACGTATATTTTGATGCTCCTGTAAAAAGCAGGATCGGTTCCATGAAGGTATAGGTGATGAGGGAAGTGAATATAGTAAATAGGATAAGCAATATAAATCCATTTCCCACTATTTTTCCGGCCCGTTCCCGGTCGCCCTGCCCGAGAGCGATAGCCGCTAACGGCGAACCTCCCGCTCCCACGATAGCGGAGAAAGAGGAGATCAAGATCACGATGGAGGTGGTCACCCCTATACCGGCCAAAGCGTTTGTCCCGATCTCGGGAATATGCCCGATATAGATACGATCTACGATATTGTAAAGTAGGTTGACAAATTGGGCCGCTACCGCCGGAAGCGCCATTTTGAAAACCAGCGGTAGCATACGTTCCGTACCTAGCCTAGCCTCGTATTTGTTCTTCATATTCAATCGGGATTTCAATTAAAATGGCTGCAAAGTTACAAGAACTTGTTGGATTATATAATCGAGTTCCATAAATTACCAGTTAATAAAAAACACTTAATATCTACCACATCTACAATTCCTTCTTATATGCCTTATAAATAAACATCTTATATAGTGGTTGTAGATAGAAAATATCTACAATTATCATTCTTTATCTACCATGTTTTGATAGAAAACGCAAGAAACCAAATTATCGTTTAGGTTCGTGTGTCGTAGTGCCTATATATGTAAAAGTAGTTTCTATTAGGGAAAACAAAAGTTTCGTGCTGAAGAAACTTTAGTTTCTATATAGGGAAACAAAAGTTTTCTGCTTGATAAACTTTTGTTTTTTACCATAAAAACTGCAAATGCTTATATGCTAATATTTTAAATACATAATACAACTAGTAGATACGTAGTGTGCCGCATCTCCCTACTGGCTGATTGTATCTCAAAATCACTATTGAAAAACAAATATTTTAGTGGTATTTATAAAATAAATTTTATAACTTGCGTTTAAGTTGTAAACTGTAATCTAAATGAAGAGAACACTAGGACTGACTTTGCTACTTTTCGCTACCCTTTTTTCTTGTATGCGCCAAGAAAAACCATTACCAGCGGAATTATCTCGTGCGGAATCTGTTATGTGGGAGCATCCGGATAGCGCTCTATCTATATTACGTTCTATGCCTCAATCATCACTTTCAAGCGGAAAGAACTATGCTACTTGGGCACTATTGTTGGCACAAGCCCGGGATAAGGTATATGGTAAACGCCTTCCGGATTCGTTGAATATCCCTTTTTCGGATAAGTTGGTTCAAGATGCGATGGATTATTTCGAGAAGGAGGATGACTTGAAAAGGATGGCGCAAGCGTATTATTATAAGGGACAATTATTGGAGGATCAGAAAAAGTTAACGGAAGCGATACCTCTCTTTTTAAAGTCTAAAGATATAATGACAAGGTTGGATGAGCCGCTTTTTACTTATCTGATCTGCCAATCATTAGGAAATACGTATCGTTATCAAGATCTTTATGAAGAATCGTTGGTACAATTAAAGGATGCTTATCAATACGCATTACGATCAGGAAATGGAGAACGGATATCTTATGCTCTATCGGAGCTGGGAAGAACTTATGTACATATAAATGAGATGGATAGTGCCTTATTCTATTTTGGTAAATCATTGGAAAATGCTAAAAGATTAGGAAATTTAGAACTTGAAGCTATGGCTATGGGAGAATTGGGGTTTGTCTATGGGAAACTGAGACTGTATGAAAATGCTTTACAATATATAAGAAAAGAGGTCGATATAAAACAAGAAATATCATGTAGAGAATTACCTCATTATGGGCTAGGTTATGTTTTTTTCGATGCTGGTCAGTTAGATTCATCGAAAGTGTATTTTCTTAAATCATTAGAAACAGATAACTTGTATACGATAAAAGGAGCCTATGACTTTTTATCTAAAATAGAGGAAGAGCAAAATAAATATACAGATGCCATATATTACAATAAACAATACCGTATTTATTCTGATTCGATATATGTATTGACTCATACATATGATCTGGCTGAACTTCAAGCAAGATATGATCATGAGAGATTGTTGAACATAAATAACCAGCTAAAACTAGAAAAAACGAATCAAGAGATAATCGGCTTGTTTGTCACCGCGGTTCTGTTGATTCTTATAATAGTGTATCAATATCGTGTATTGCGGAAGGAAAAATCTTTAGCGCATGCTAGAGAGCAAATACGAATTTACAAGGAATCGATAAGAGAGAATGAGAATCGTATAAAAGAAAATGAGCAATTGATCGCCACGTTAAATAATAAACAGCAGGAAATCGATGAGATTGTTTCAGAGAATAAAAGTTTATTGGATCAAAATGCGGAGTCCCATAAAGAGATAGAGAAATATGAAGAGCTACTGAAATCCTCATATAAGAAACTAGATGAGCAATTGCCTTATTTCGATAAATTGAAAGACCTAAAAGAGCATCCTAGATATCTGAAGGATGCAGATTGGTCATTAATCATAAACTGGACAAACTTGCAATACCATCAGTTCTATACACGGTTAGAGAAAGATTTCCCCGATTTCTCCGAATTAGATAAGCGATATTGCTGCTTGATCAAGATGGGGTTCAGTTCTTCCCAAATAGCTGTTTTTGCGAACTCTCTCCCCGAGTCTGTATCCAAACAGAAACAGCGTATCAAACAGCGTATCAAAAAAAGTAAACAAATACCTTCCGACGTAAGCTTCTTGCTAGATCAATATCTCAAAGAGTACTAAAAACAGGGGATGTCCATATGTTTGTTTTTAATTTGTTGATTATCAGTGGTGTCTGGTCTTGATTTGTCCATGTGTGTTCCTTGACTATGTATGAAAATGAGTCTACATTTGTGCTAGACTTTTATACAAAAGATATGCGTTTATACTCCATTATAATTCCTGTTTATAACAGGCCGGATGAGCTTGATGACCTGTTATCAAGCCTTTGCAAGCAAACCTATGTCCATTTTGAGGTTATCGTGGTGGAGGATGGTTCGGAGATACCGGCGAAAGAGATCGTAAGGCGATACCAAGAGCGGTTGGACCTCCATTATTGTGTGATCACGAACTCCGGCCCGGGTATGGCGCGTAATCATGGCGCTAGGCAAGCGCGTGGCGAGTATCTGCTCATACTGGATTCTGACGTGGTACTACCCTCCACGTGGCTTGAGCATATACACGACTCGTTGAATCATTATCCGGTGGATGCGTTCGGTGGTCCGGATAAGGCGCATGCCTCGTTTTCCCCGATCCAGAAGGCGATCAATTACGCCATGACCTCATTCCTGACGACCGGTGGTATCCGCGGCGGGAAGAAAAAGTTGGATAAATTTTATCCCCGTAGTTTTAATATGGGAATAAGGCGGGATGTATATGAGCGTCTGGGCGGTTTTTCCGGCATGCGATATGGTGAGGACATTGATTTTAGCATACGGATCATGGAGGCTGGTTATCGGACCCGGCTATTTCCTTCGGCATGGGTTTATCATAAAAGGCGGACGGATCTCATGCAGTTCTTCCGTCAGGTGCGTCATTCGGGGGAGGCCCGGATCGCGTTGAACCGGAAACATCCCGGCTCATTGAAATTGGTACATTGCTTACCGGCATTATTCACGTTTTCAGTCTGTCTATTGGTTATCAGTTCATTCTTTTGCCGCTTGTTTCTGGTGCCTCTTATTATTTATGCCCTTTTATTGTTTGTAGACGCAATGTTCCGCAATAAATGTGATTTACGTGTAGGATCGCTATCCGTAATAGCCTCTTTTACGCAATTATTGGGATATGGTACAGGGTTCCTTAGAAGTATTATGAACTTTCCATGAAGAGGAATCTAATTATAATAATGTGACTTGTATTTCGTTAGAAAAATATCAAAAGTGAAATTGTATCAAATAATTATTGTGGAGATATGAGGGTCATCAAAATTTTCTTGCTGTTTGTTTGTTGTATTTCATTAGATGTACAATCTCAAACATTTTTGTCGGACACATTGGGTATCAATGAGGATGGCTCTGTTATCATTGCTAAAAGTTTGGCTTTACCCGGCTGGATTCTTGGAGTAGATGTGGATTCGACGGATAATTTGCTTTTTATCCGGTATCGGAATTTGTCGAAAAATGAGACTTCCTTGAAAAATAGGGGGGGAATTTCCGTTTACTCCTTGGCTGATCAGAGGATGCTATGGCAACGTCCTGTCAATTATTTTAATCAAGATCCAAAGTTGACTTCAGAGGGAGTTTTGTTCGTGACAATGGGGAAGGCTACATCGTTGCTGGATTTGAAAACAGGTAATGAGGTTTGGAAGAAAAAGAAAATGATTCCTTATTGGGTGGACGCTAAGAACCGGATGTTTTTGGCTTATAAAGGCAGTTATATGAACGGGGTGTCTAACGAGTTGGAAGGCCATAGCCTTGCGACGGGAGAAAAGATGTGGAGCCGGAAAATGAGCCATGTATATGGATGGAATGAGAGTGGTTTACTGGATGACTCTACTCGATTGATTGTCTCGGATGGGATTCATCTGGTTCACATGGGAAATGGGGAAGGGCCGAGTTATGCCATGCCGACTGGGGCAAGTGATTATAAAGAGGCCGTCGCTCTTGGTGCGCTCGGTGTGGTGACGGGTGTCTTAACCGGTTTTGCGGCAGTGCCTACTGGGCCGAAGAAGGTGATGGAACTGGTATCGAATGTTTTATCGGACGACACGGTTTTTTACGTGGCAAGCCGGGAGAATTTGTTTTGCCTGGATCGGCAGTTGCAACCTAAATGGGGGTATCCGATACCTGATGGAATGGGATCTCGCTCTCATTTGTTTGCGAGAGGAGATAGCCTTTATATGATTAATATGGGAACTGGGTATCGAAATACTATTTTTGATACTTCTGAGGCTTATGCTCACGAATACTTAAGACTGAAGGTTGGCTGGCCGTTTATCGCCTGTTTCGATAAACGAAAGGGTGAGAAGGTTTGGTTCCGCCAGCTCTCGGATAAGAAAGAGATGGTGGAGGAGTTTGATATAAATTGGGAAGAGGATGCTCTGATGGTCTTGTTTTCCGATCATATCCGGAAGTACTCGTTATCTGGGGATTCCTTGTTGAGTGAGGTATCATGGAATACCGAAGTAAACGGGAAATTATTATATCTTACCAATTCTTCTTATTTCTTGCAGGATTTTGAGGATAGTACATCTTATCAGCGATATAAACGCCCGGATTCGATTTATTGTTTGATTACTGATAAGAATGAAATGGTTGAGCTAGACCAGCAACTGAATGTTTTACAAACTTATCCTTTGTCTAAGTTGCGTACGTTTAAGGCTTTACCAAATGGGGATAATTTGATATTCTTGGGAGACAAAACATTGTGGGTTAATTCAAAGGGTGAGAAGAAAGCTTATTTATATACTTCATCCAAGATGTTTAGGGTAGGTGAAAAGTTTTTCATCTATAGTTTGGATGGTAAAAAGATATATGAATTTCCTTTATAATTAGGGGATATCCAAAGGCGGGTTGGATTGGTAAGTCGTATACAAATGCTTACATGGATAGAATCCCTGTTTTTGACAATGTATCCAAATAGTTTATTATATAACTATCAATGTTTTTAGGTTCTAGGGTATCCCTTGTCCAAGAAACTTGCTTTCCTGTTTCATCAATTTCTTTTTTAGCCCTATACAATAAATCGAAGTCACGCAGTAAAGATATTTTGGAATGTATATATAGTTGACTTAAGCATTGGATTACTTCTAAGACAGTTCTTCTTTTGTGATAATTTTCAAATAAGAGAAATCGAAGATAGTTCAAAAGTATGTATTCTTTGTTAATATCTAAATTGAACTCACATATAAGAATATCCATTCTTTTCCTTAGATCCTTTTGATTATCTATACAAGGTATCTGAGAAGCGAAGTCTTGCATGTTCTTGTTGACAAAGTCTGCTTTTATCATATTTTTAGACCAGGTTATCCCGAGGGTGTTTGGTACTTTATTTAATATTGCGGTGGGATTATAGAATGTGGATGTACGCAAATCAAAACGTCTCATAGCGTACAAAAGTTCTTCAATACTTTTATTTAGGTCTAACTTCGGAAAGACTTTGACTGGTATGGTGAAAAAAGCCATGTCTTGCTTTATCTCAAAAATACATTTCTCGCTCAGATAGCGATTCACATTTTCGATATGCTGTTCTTTGTCTTTTATTGATTTAGGTATATAATAAGGAATAATCATGCAAGTGAACCAATCTTCTTTTCCTTCATTCTTTAAAAGGCAAACCTCAATTCTGAAAAGTTTTCCCTCTTTTATGCATTCGAATGCTGTTTGGCTGACCTTTTTGGGTGGACTATCCCAAAGATAGAGTCCCAATCCTTGAAGTATGTATTTTCTTAATGTCTTTGGTCTCTTATAATTGTTGATAAAAGTCAATGTCAATGTCAGAGGTAAAATAAATATGAAGGGAATCAATGAGATTGCGATCAGTAGGTCCAATGGAATATTTCCGGATATGAGACCTGTAATAATTAGAATAGCCATACAAGGTATACAAAGGATAGTCACTAAAGAAAGTGAATATAGTAACCATCCTTTCAAGGTCAGAAACTCTAGATGAGTAAATTTACCCAAATCATGTATTATTAATTGTAGGTATTGTTTGATTGTAGAGATTGATATCTTATTTTCTTCCAGTTCCATTATGCTTGTTTAATGTCTATATTAATTACAAAATTACAACATATCCTTTATAAACTGGTATATTTCATGTAAATATGTAATAGATTACTTCATAGTTATGGTTAAATGTATTGTCAAGAAAGATATTTTGGCTATTTTTAATTTTTACCTTCTGAACATTTAGGGGTTCACTCTGTTCTAACAAAGCATTGGATATCCGGCATGTATTTAGTAGTGAATTAATTAAACGTCAAAATTATGAAGGTGAAAATATTATACACGGCTTTAATCTCATTGATTGCGGGAGGAGCGATGGCGCAAGACTGTACGTTCTTCTTTCCGCAGACAGAGGGAACGGTATGGGTCCGTAAAGGATATGACGCGAAGGGAAACTTACAATCTGTTATGAGTTATCAAGTGGATGAGGTGGAAACACTACCTTCCGGTCAAGAGGTGGAAGCGGATTACGTATATACCAATCCCTCCGGTACGATCGTGAACAAAGGAGATATCAAGGCATACTGCCAGAATGGAGAATTTTTCCTCGACTCGAAAGAGACGCTCTCTTATCCGGGAGTGGTATCGGAAATGAATACGAATGTGGATATCACGGAGAACTTTATAAATTACCCAAATCCGTATGCGGCTAATTTCGATAAGAATAACGTGTATTTCGACGAGGCTTCCGTAAAGATCTACGATAAGAAGAACCGGAAGAATCGTAAGGATATGGCCATTAAGGACCGTGAGTTTATTAAAACGGAAAGCATAACAACTCCTGCCGGTACGTTCGATTGCGCTAAGGTAAAATATAATATCGCTACACGTTCCCCTAAATCAAAGGAGACAATCACTGGGTATGGCTATGAGTGGTACAGCCCGAATGTAGGCTTAGTGCGTACAGAACAATATGATAAGAATAACGTATTACAATCCTATACGGTATTGGAAGAATTAAAATAAAAAAGGCGACTACAATCTTATGATTTGTATTAACCGGTTTAAGTGGATACGCTGTTGCTGAGAAGTGACAGCGTATTTTCTTTTATGGGAAAGATTGGGCAATTTTCTTTTTGTTTGACGTTTTTCGTTAACTTGCGGCAAATTTCGGAAAATGGAAAGAGAATATAAATCAAAAGTGGGATGGTGGTATCATCTGGTGATTATCATGGTGGTAATTGGTTGTGTGGCTGCGTTTTTGCGTACCAATATATCGGCTATAGTGGGTATGATGGTCGCTGCGTTGGGGGTGCTTCATGTTTTCTTTAATACGTATTACCGGATAACGGAAGATGATATGTTGATAGCGCATTGTAGTATTTTCCCGGAGAAGAAGATCGCTATCGCTGATATAGAGGCGTTGGAATCTACCGTGATGCCGGTGTCCAGCTACGCCCTTTCGTTGGATCGGCTGATCATATGGAGCAATGGGAAACCTTGGATGCTCATATCTCCGACCAACCGGGCTGATTTTATCAAACAGTTGAGAAAGATAAATCCTAATATACAACTTAAATAGATCTAATAGTATGAAATACGATGTCGCTATAATCGGTGGAGGTCCTGCCGGTTATACTGCCGCGGAGAGAGCGGCGCAGGGTGGGCTTTCCACGATTCTTTTTGAGAAAAACGCATTGGGCGGGGTTTGTTTGAATGAGGGATGCGTGCCGACAAAGACGCTTCTTTATTCCGCTAAGACGTATGATAATATCAAGCATGCTTCCAAGTATGCGGTGAAAGCGGAGAATCCTTCTTTTGATCTCCCGAAAATCATCGCCCGTAAGAATAAGGTCGTGAAAAAGCTGACAGCCGGTATCCGTATGAAAATGACGGAGCATGGCGTGGTGATGGTTACGGCGGAAGCCTGTATCCAAGGGCGTGCGGCCGACGGGACGATTACGATCGCCGCCGGAGAAGAGCTATACGAGGCTGCGAACCTTTTGATCTGTACGGGATCAGAAACGGTAATTCCTCCTATACCCGGATTGGCGGAGACGGAATATTGGACGAGCCGGGAGGCGTTGCAATCGAAGGAGCTTCCGGCCTCTTTGGTGATAATCGGTGGAGGCGTGATCGGTATGGAGTTCGCTTCTTTCTTCAATAGCCTTGGGGTAGAGGTACATGTCGTGGAGATGTTGGATAAGATATTAGGCCCGATGGATCGTGAGCTGTCCGAAATGTTGCAAGCGGAATACGCTAAACGGGGGATTAAGTTCTATCTAAGTCATAAAGTGACCGGGGTGCATGGAACCGAGGTTTCTGTAGAGAAAGATGGGGAGACATTCACGTTACATGGCGATAAGGTCCTTTTGAGTGTAGGGCGTCGTCCGGTTACGAAAGGTTTTGGCTTGGAGACACTGGCTCCGGAGACTTTTCGTAATGGGGTGAAGGTGAATGAGTACATGCAGACTTCCCTGCCAAATGTATATGCTTGCGGTGATATTACCGCTTTTTCCTTACTGGCGCATACGGCAGTTAGCGAGGCGGAGGTGGCCGTGGATCATCTCTTGGGCAAATCGCGCCCGATGAGTTATAAGGCTATTCCGGGTGTCGTTTATACGAATCCGGAGATCGCCGGTGTCGGGAAGACAGAGGAGGAGTTGCAGGCAGAAGGTATTTCGTATACCGTGAAAAAAATACCGATGGCATTCTCTGGGCGTTTTGTCGCGGAGAATGAGATGGGGAATGGTGTTTGTAAGTTGATCTTGTCGGAGGATGAGACGTTGATCGGTGCCCATATGTTGGGTAATCCGGCCTCGGAGTTGATCGTGATCGCCGGAATCGTTATTGAGAAGGGGATGAAATCGGATGAGTTAAAGTCGTTTGTGTTCCCGCATCCTACGGTAGGAGAGATTATTAAGGAAGCGCTTTATTGAAATAATTATGTACCTTTGTGCCGATAATAGCGGCACATGGGTACATTTGAAGGATATGTAGGGATTCGTTTGTGGGACGGACAATTGGTGGACGATGTGGTCTTTAGCCTTTTGTTCGTCTTATTTATGTGTTTTGCGTTGGTGTTCCGTACCAATTATCGTTTATTCCTGAAGATGATGCGTGATGTGGTATATGTGAAAGAACGTCAAAATTTATTTGAGGTAACGAGGGGGAGCGAATGGCTCTTCCGGAATTTCATGACGTTTCAAGCCTTGTTTCTTTGTAGCGTTTGCCTTTTTGCTATCGCTAGGGCATATGGGTATTTCAACCATTTGCTAGAAAATACGGTATTGATATCTATTGGGTTGATAATGATGGTATTGATGCTGTTTTATTGGTGTAAGCGCTGTTTCTATTATTTATTGGGGGTTGTTTTTACGGACGCTCCGAAATACAAGTTTTGGAAGACTAATTATAACGCTATTATAGGAGCGTGGGGGATTTGTTTATACATTCCGGCACTTTGGTTGGTATTCGTGGGGAGCAGTATACAGATTCCTGTTTTGTTGTTTGTATTTTTCTATATTCTGTGTCGTTTTGTGATAATTTATAAGACCATACGGATATTTCACAGGAAAAATAGCAGTTTTTTATATATTAGTTTGTACCTTTGCGGCCAAGAAATATTGCCTTTAGTTTTTCTGTATGAAGGCATTATTTATTTGTATAACTTTATCGAGTCAAGTACTCTATGGCATTGAATATTAAAAAATTATTGGTATCACAACCGAAGCCTGCATCGGAGAAATCACCATATTTCGATATTGCAGAAAAATACGGTGTGGAAATAGATTTCCGCCCGTTCATCAAGGTTGAACCTTTATCTTCCAAGGAGTTCAGGCAGCAACGAATCTCGGTTTTGGATCATACCGCCGTTATTTTTACGGCTCGTACGCTATCGATCATTTCTTTCATTTATGCGAGGAATTGCGTGTGGCTATCCCGGAAACGATGAAGTATTTCTGTATGACAGAGGCGATCGCTGTTTATCTCCAGAAGTATATCGTTTATAGAAAACGTAAGATTTTTTATGGTCAGACCGGTAAGGCAGATGATTTGGTGACTGTTATCGCCAAACATGCGAAGGAGAAATACCTAGTACCTGTTTCCGATGTACATAAAGATGATCTATTCGCTTTGTTAGATGCGAAGAAAATCAACTATACGAAAGCGGTGATGTTCCGTACGGTGAGCAATGATTTCGCGAAGGACGAGAAATTCGATTATGATATGTTGGTTTTCTTTAGTCCGTCGGGTATCTCTTCCTTATTGAAGAACTTCCCGGATTTCAAGCAAGACGATATAAAGATCGGCTGCTTTGGCCCTACTACGGCAAAGGCTGTTAAAGATGCGGGTCTGCGTTTGGACGTTGAGGCTCCCACGGTGGAAGCCCCTTCTATGACTGCTGCTTTGGATTTATATCTGAAAAAACAGCAAGACGGTAAAAAATAATGACGACAAAAAGGTATACCCTTTCAAAAGAAGAACGCCTGTCGTGGAAACGTTACATTGACCTATTATTCGAAAAAGGACAATCGTTCGTGGCGTTTCCACTGCGGGTCGTTTATTTACCGATGGAGGAAGAGATGCCTGCCCGTGCTTCCTTCTTAGTGAGTGTACCGAAGAAAAAATTTAAGAGAGCCGTAAAGCGTAACTTGATCAAACGACAGGTACGTGAGGCTTACCGGGTTCGTAAATATGATTTACTGGAACCGTTGGAAGCGAAGAATAAGGGCATGTTAATCGCTTTCCTGTACCTCGATAAAGAGATCCATCCGTACGCTGCGATGGAAAAGGCAATGAAGAAAGCGATCCATATCCTTCGGGATAAAGAATAATGAGACGCTTTTTTACCACATTACTCTTATTGCCGGTTTATTTCTATAAATATTGTATCTCTCCTATGACACCGGCTTCGTGCAGGTATACGCCCACTTGTTCCGAATATGCGGTGCAAGCCTTGAAGAAATATGGCCCTGTGAAAGGATTGTATCTTGCGGTTAAACGAATACTTCGTTGCCATCCTTGGGGTGGGAGCGGTTATGATCCGGTTCCGTAACGCCATGGGTTATTATGATATACATACGCATCAGATGCCTTTCCATAAGGAGGATATTGCGATTATAAATAGGATCGTGAGTCCAATGGGTGATATGCAGCCGGGTCCACTTCTTGATACGGTTATTCGCTCATATGGTATCCATCCGTGGTATATATATAATGTAAAGGAGCAGATGGACCTACTTAGGGTATTGGTGTCTGGTTCGGGAGTCGTGGCGATCGGAGAGGCTGGACTTGATACACTGGCCGAATCTCCAATAGATTTGCAAAAAGAGGTGTTTCTGGCACAAGCCAATTTAGCGGAGGAAACACATAAGCCATTAATCATCCATTGCGTAAAAGCGTGGGCGGATCTCATTGCCTGTAAAAAGGCCGTGAAACCGGAGATGCCTTGGATTATCCATGGCTTTCGAGGTAATGGTGAACTTGCCTCCCAATTGGTTCGCTTGGGGTTTTATCTCTCCTTTGGAGATCGTTTTAATCCATCGGCTTTGCGTGCCGCATGGCCTGATTTCCTTTTCTTGGAGACCGATGATAAATCGATTGATATCCGCGGGGTCTACCAAAATGTAGCGGAAGCGTTGGATATTCCGGAAGAAAAGCTGCGGATTCAAATCGCTAAAAACGTTTCTATCTTCCACCTAAACGGATAATTATCAATTATCAATTTTCGATTCTCAATTAAAAAGTCGTACCTTTGCCTCGTATGAGATAAAGTGACAAATATATTAATGTAATACGATATAAATTAATACGATGAATTTTGTAGAAGAATTAAGATGGAGGGGCATGATCGCTGATATGATGCCCGGGACGGAAGAGCAATTGCAGAAAGAGTTGACATCGGCCTATGTGGGGATTGACCCAACGGCAGACTCTTTGCATATCGGACACTTAGTAAGTGTGATGATGCTGAAGCATTTCCAACGTGCCGGTCATCGTCCTATCGCTTTAGTGGGTGGCGCTACCGGTATGATCGGTGACCCGTCTATGAAGTCTGCCGAGCGTAATTTGCTGGACGAGGCTACTCTTCGTCACAATCAGGATTGCATCAAGAAACAATTGGCTAAGTTCCTTGATTTTGACTCCGACGCTCCTAATGCCGCTAAGTTGGTGAACAACTATGACTGGATGAAGGGTTATTCTTTCTTGAATTTTATCCGTGATATTGGTAAGCATATTACCGTGAACTACATGATGGCTAAGGATTCAGTGAAGAAACGTTTGAGCCGCGAATCTAGTGTAGGTATGTCTTTCACCGAGTTTTCTTATCAATTGCTACAAGGCTACGATTATTTGTATTTGTATGAGCATGAGGGTTGCCGCCTACAGATGGGTGGTACTGATCAATGGGGTAATATCACGACTGGAACGGAATTGATCCGTCGTACGTTGGGAGGGGAGGCTTATGCCTTGACTTGCCCGTTAATCACGAAGGCTGACGGTGGTAAGTTCGGAAAGACGGAATCCGGTAATATCTGGTTGGATCGTCGCTATACTTCTCCGTATAAATTCTATCAATTCTGGTTAAACGTAAGCGACGCTGACGCCGCCAAATATATCAAGATCTTCACGGACTTGAGCCAAGAAGAGATCGCCGCTTTGGAGGCGGAGCAAGAGGCCGCTCCTCATTTGCGTCCGTTGCAGAAACGTTTGGCGAAAGAGGTGACTGTTATGGTTCACTCTTTGGAAGATTATGAGGCCGCTGTCGAGGCTTCCAATATCTTGTTTGGTAACTCCACGCACGAGGCTTTGTTGAAATTGGATGAGGACACATTACTAGCCGTATTCGAGGGTGTTCCTCATTTCGATATCTCCCGTGATGAATTGGCCGCAGGAATCAAGGCTGTTGATTTGTGTACTGAAAAAGCCGCTATCTTCCCTTCAAAAGGTGAGATGCGTAAATTGGTACAAAGTGGTGGCGTAAGTTTTAACAAAGAGAAATTAGCGGAGGTTGATACTGTAATCGACTGTTCTTCACTGCTTGACGATAAGTATTTATTGGTTCAAAGAGGTAAGAAAAATTATTATTTGTTGATCGCAAAGTAAAAAAATAATCAAAAAATTTGCAAGGTAAGATTTTATTCTTACCTTTGCATCGCTTTAGTAAAGCAATCGGATTGTCTCATGGTGTAATGGTAGCACTACAGTTTTTGGTTCTGTCTGTCGAGGTTCGAATCCTCGTGAGACAACTCAACAATCCAGAGAGAGGGATGTCAATTGTGGCATCCCTTTTTTATTTTGTGACATTTTCTCGTATAGATAGCTTATCCGATAAATCCCTAGGGAAAATGGGGTAGTACTTACTTTGGCCATGAAGTATATCTTCTCTGCCACTTGAAGTATATCTCCTGTGGTATTTGCAGTATAATTGCGGGGATAACCTTGCGATGTGTTTTTCATCTACACTTTTATTTATTTTTCATATATTTGTGGAAATTCTGATTTAAATCTATATTGTTATGTCACGTTCATTTCTTTTGTTTGGTTTTATCCTATATAGTGTTTTCTTGAGCAGTCTGGCGAATGCTAGTGATATCGATTTGTCTGCACCCAATGGATAAAGGCGGGTGGAAATTGATATGGAGTGAGGAGTTTGACTATACGGGATTTCCTGATTCTACGAAATGGTCTTATGATACGGAAGGTAATGTATATCAATGGGGAAATAACGAGGCTCAATATTATACATCCGGCAGAAAGGAGAACGCTTGGGTCTCGGATGGGGTGTTGAGGATTACGGCCTTGAAAGAACCGATGGAAGGTCGTTCATATACATCGGCTCGCCTGATTACGAAAGGAAAAGGGGATTGGTTGTACGGACGTTTTGAGATTCGGGCGAAACTCCCGACTGGACGAGGGACATGGCCGGCCATCTGGATGCTTCCAACGGATTGGGAATACGGGGATTGGCCAAAAAGCGGGGAAATAGATATTATGGAAAATGTGGGCTATGATCCCGACACGATCGTAGGTTCTTCGCATACGGAAAAATATAATCATGCGATCGGAACTCAAAAAAATGCTAAAATTGCGTGTCCGGATTGTTATAAAGCGTTTCACGTGTACGCCTTGGAATGGGAGGAAGATGAGTACCGGCTTTATGTAGATGATCAATTATACTTTACATTTAAGAACGAGGGGACAGGCTATGAGGTTTGGCCTTACGATAAACGCTTTCATATCTTGCTGAATCTGGCGATCGGTGGGAATTGGGGAGGCCAAAAGGGTATTGATGATTCTCTTTTTCCACATGTGTTCGAGATTGATTATGTGAGAGTTTATAAGAAGTAGGGTGTAACGTGATGTTTTTTTATTTACTTTTGTGGTACATAACATTCTGTACTATATAGTGAAGGAGATACTTAAGAGGACGTTGGTTCGTATGTTGATTTGTTGCGTTATTGCCTTGTTATTTTGTATAACGGGGAATGCGAAGGTACCCTATATTCCTAAAATCATCAATTATTCCGTAAGCGATTACAAAGCGGGAAACCAGAATTGGGCCGTCTCCCAAGGTCCGGGAGGAAAGATGTATATTGGGAATAACCGGGGGCTTTTGGTTTTTGACGGTATTCACTGGGATCTTGTGAAATTACCGAATAATCTAGGTGTCCGTGCTTTGTATATATCGAAGGACGGACGTATTTATGTCGGCTCTTTCGAGGAGTTCGGGTATTTTGAGATGGATGATGAGAATGATCTGATTTATCATTCACTCAGTTCGTCTGAGATGAACGTCTATCTGAATAATGATGAGTTCTGGACGATTAATGAATATAAGGGTGAGATTTATTTTCAATCATTCCGGAGCTTTTTTATTTATGACGGGGAAAAAGTAAGAAAAGGTGTATCCGACCTGTCTCCATTGTATATTTTCACATTAGACGATCATCTATACGTTCAGTTCATGGAGGGAGGAAGCTTTTGTCGAATGGATGACGGCCAGTTTACAGAGTTACTATCGAAAAAGGTTTTGGAGGATGATGTGGTTTCGGTCTTGCCATTTGATCATCAGCTATTATTGGTCTCGGCTCGTAGTGGATGTTTTATCTATGATGAGGTGCGTAAAAAATTGTCTGTGTGGAATACACCAGCCAATGAGATATTAAAGGAAGGGATCGCAAACCGGGGAGTCATGATGAAAGATTCTACTTTTATTGTGGGTACGATTTCTAATGGGGTTGTAGCGATTAATAAGCAGGGGGAAACTTTGTGGCATATCAACAGGGAGAATGGCTTGATTAATAATACGGTATTGAGAGTATTTGCTGATAATTCGGATAATTTATGGGTTACATTGGATAATGGTATCGCGCAGATACATGTGAATTCTCCGATCTATTTTTATGAACCGCTTGAGGCCCAGATTGGTATGGTGCATGATATGGTGATAGAGAAGGGTATTGTTTATTTAGCTACGAACCAAGGTCTTTATGCGTTATCTGAGAATGATAGTTATCCAACCTTGATTCCCGGTACTCAAGAACAGACATGGTATATCTCCGATGTCG
>OIDD01000416.1_pt1 | contig 24121 bp, 20 predicted proteins | sample 1606751 | NCBI WGS metagenome assembly OIDD01 (sample SAMEA3882544, study PRJEB24775) | human gut metagenome | biome: human-associated habitat; feature: intestine environment; material: feces | place: Netherlands | collected 2009/2010
AAGCCCAGTCGCAGGAGCTTTTTAGCCCTTGGTTTTCCAAGGGCTTTTTTATTTCCGTAAGAACTTTTCGCTGCTATTCCAACGAATCGAGCACGTCGTCAATGAGTGTGCGGTCGCGTGCCGCATCAGCCTTGAGTCGAGGGAAGCGACGTATGACGTTGTCGGGACTTGCGTTGGCCGCACGTGCCACATTCGATTTTGACTCGCCATGCGCCACGGCGATTTCCGCGAGCCGATCCACTAGCGAATCCGAAACCTGCCGTATTTGCTCGCCAACCCATAACTGGGACAATTCGGGTGAAAGCGTGTAATCGTCCTGCAGCTCGCTTGAAGCCTCCTGAATGGCGGCCCATAGCACCATGAATGGCTTGCGGTAGTAGGCGATGCGTTCCTCGGACGGCTCGCTCTCCAACTGCTGCAATGCCTTGCGTTGCGTAGTGTTGTCACTCATGCGTCCCATCGTATGCCACGTTCGGTGGCGTTTTGGCATGTCATGGCGCGACACGCCCGGCATCTGTGGATAAGTGTTGTTCTCCGACCACAAGGTCGTTCCAAGTCGACGGGCGGTCTTCGAACGTGCCATGATATCGATTCCCCGATAGAGACGCGGACCACAGGAGGCCTCATGAACAAATGGGAATACCGTCGGCGTGTTCGACACAATAAGATGTCCGATGACATTGACAAGCGCAACCGGCACCGGTGCGCCGCGGCGATGGCCGTATGCGTATTGGCGAACATCGCGTTCACGATATGCTGCGCGCAACCTACGGCGTCGGCATACGCGCAATCGGCTGATGACGTGGCGCATGAAGTCGCACAAGCGGCATGCCGCACATCAATGCAGTGGCCTTTGGATCACGCGCAAGTAATCGGCGAATATGATGCGCCGGCTAAACAATGGTTGCCTGGGCATCGCGGTTTGGATTTGCGTGCACGGCCGCAAGACGCCATCATCGCGCCCGCGGATGGTGTGGTCGCCTTCAGTGGCAAAGTGGCGGGCAAATCCGTGGTAACGCTTCGCCACGGTGCGGAAACGGGAAGCCTGACGTCGACGTTTGAACCCGCGGTCACTACGCGACCGGTCGGGGCCGTCATCGCCAAGGGGGAGCGTTTCGCTCGTGTTGAAGGTGGCTCGGAACATTGCGCCGATGGATGCCTGCATTGGGGCCTCAAGAGCGGAGGACGTGATTATGCGGATCCGTCGGGCAGAGTGAGGTCGATGCGGGTTGAACTGAAACCGTTGTAACGGCCATATCCACGGGTGTTGTCGTTGTCCTGGGGTCGTGGCCTTAAAGAAAAAGTGCGGTATTCCGGCTATGATGCTGTCTGTACATTAGATTTCGAGGAGCGAGAAGCTTATGATCAAGGAATACACGCGCCCTTTGGAACAGGGAATTGACTCGGACAAAAACATCTTCTCAGTACTTGAGGAGCGTGTGGAACGCACTCCTGACGACAATCTTGTCGAATACAAGAACGCTCAGGGCGAATGGGCGGCGTTCACCGCTGCGGAGTTCAAAAACAAGGTCGTCGCCCTCGCCAAAGGACTTATCGCTCGTGGCGTAATGCCTGGAGATTCGGTATCCATTATCGCGCATACCTGCTGGCAGTGGACCGCGCTTGATGTGGCCATCATGTCCATCGGCGCCCTTACCGTTCCGGTCTATGAAACGAATTCGCCGGCGCAGGTGAAGATGATTTTCAATGATGCCAATGTCAAGATGGCGTTCGCTGAGGATGATTTCCAGCGCGACAAAATCGAATCCGTCCGTGATCAGTGCCCGGATCTTGGCGACGTGTACGTCATCGGACTTGGTGCAATTGACACGATCATCGAATACGGCCGCGCGGTCTCCGACGCCGAATTCCTTGAACGTGAACAAGCGGTCAAAGGCTCCGATCTAGCCACCATCGTATATACGTCGGGATCCACTGGCACCCCGAAGGGCGTTGAACTGACGCATGCCAATTTCGTGTTCATCACCTATTCCGGCGTCAACTCCATGCCGGACATCGCCATGAAACCGAATCGTCGACTGCTGCTGTTCCTGCCGCTCGCCCATGTATTCGCCCGATACATGCAGTTCTTCTGCTTTGCCGGAAACGTTTCACTCGGTCTGTCCAGCAATCTGAAGACCATTCTCGCCGATTTCAAGGCGTTCAAACCGACGTTCATCCTCGCCGTGCCGCGGATTTTCGAAAAGATCTACAATGCGGCCTCGCAGAAGGCCGGAGCCGGTTTCAAGGGACGTGTTTTCGCTGACGCCACCCAGACGGCATACGATTGGTCGCATGCTCAGCAGTCCGGTGGGAGCATTCCACTCGCGCTGAACGCAAAACATGCCCTGTACAACAAGCTGGTGTATTCGTCAATCATGGAAGTGTTCGGCGGCCACGTCGAGTATGCGGTCTCCGGCGGAGCGCCGCTTGATTCCTCTATCGCGCATTTCTTCAACGGTGTCGGTCTGTCGCTATTGGAAGGCTACGGCATGACCGAAACGTGCGCCCCCTCGAGCGTCAATCCGACCGAAGGCTACAAGATCGGCACCATCGGCTTGCCTCTGCAAGGCGTGACCATGGGGGTCGACGAAGAAGGGGAGCTGTGCATAAAGAGCCCTGCCGTATGCGCCGGATACCACAACAATCCTGACGTTACCAAGCAGCAAATTGTCGATGGATGGCTGCATACCGGTGATCTCGGCTCCATTGATGATGACGGCTTCGTTTCCATCGTCGGGCGTAAGAAGGATCTCATCATCACCGCAGGCGGCAAGAACGTCTCCCCATGCGAGATGGAAGCATCCATCATGACTTCGCCGGTGGTGAGCCAATGCGTCATGATCGGCGATCGCAAGCCATTCATCGCCGCAATCATCTCCCTTGATTTGGCGGAGACGAACCTATGGCTGGAATCCAAGGGAGCGGAACAGGTCGCTGATTTGGATGAAGCCTCGAAGAACCCCATTGTGCGTGCGGAAGTGGAGCGTGCCGTCAACAAAGCCAATGAGCTCGCCTCACGTGCCGAATCAATCCGCAAGTTCGAAATCGTTCCCGACGAGTTCACTGAGGAGAACGGTTTGGTCACGCCGAGCATGAAGGCCCGCAGGCAGGCAGTGGTTGAACATTACCGGACGTTGATCGACAAGGTCATCTACGTGCCGAGGAAGCCGGCGGCTCACGCCGAATGATGTTCGAAATATGGTGGGGGCCGGTGACATCCGAGTGATGCCATCGGCCCCCACCATATCCGGAAGAATCCCGGAAGAATCATAGGCCCGCATCCGCCAGCGAAATGTAGCCGGGTTCAATCAGCGTTTTCTTGAGATTGTCGGCGCTGATCGCCAATGTCTCCTCATGGATGGTCGTAATTTTCTTCCCCTCGACCGTTGCGGAACGGATGAAACCGAGTTTGGAAAGTTTGCCCGAAGTGTTCAGTCGCACGCATGTCTGCGCGATGTCATCGGCCAACGCCTTGCGGTTCTCCATGGCGGTCATCCATTGCTTGCCGTTGACGATGTTCGGCATGGAACTGATATAGGCCCCATAGCCGGTGATGATCGGCCATTTTGCGTTTTCCTTGTTATCGGAATCGCTGTCGTCATTCGATGACGACGTCTTCGCAGGGTCAGGCACTGCCTGCCGTTTCAGGTCTTTTTTGCCCGTGATGCTGTCCACGATGCCGGAGATTGAGATGGAAGGGTTGATATCGGCTGAGGAACCTGTGTAGCCGAGTTTGTCCAACTCGTCGGCGATGTTCTTCGCCACATAGTCGTTGCAGGAGATGACGCCATCAAGGTGGACAGGGTGCGAATCGTCCTTGTCCGCGTCGAGACGTTCGGCAAGCACCGATTTGATTTGTTCGGCTTTTGACGAATCGAATGCCACGGACCGCCAGTCATCCTTGGTGGTCGAAGCGGTGAGCGTCTCGGAAGGAGATGCCGCTTTGCCGTCCTTGAAATACGGTTCGAGCACTTTCCAGATGCCTTTGAACATGTTCTGGGCGAAGGACGTGTCCGTTTTGGCATCATGTCCGTCGGCCGCGTCGTAGGGGAGTAGTACCTCGATTTGCTTGGGGGCATCGGACGATGCCTTGTCGAGCTCGAGCTTGTTGACGAGCTCTTTGGCTTGCAGTTCTCCAATCTGCTCGGCCGTGGTCATCGGCACGTACACGTCCGGCGCATACCCTTGAAGCGTATTGGAGATCAGAACGACCTTCATTCCTTCATTCTGCGCAAGCTGCAACGCCGAAACCAGCCGTTGCGCTGATTGCGCATAATCCTGTTCGTCCTCATCCGACGCGTCGGAGTTCCACGTGATATCATGCCGTGCATAGTCGCCGTATTGCCTGTCGGATTCCGGCATCTCGGCGACAGGCGCCACCACCAAGGTGGTTTTGGCTTTCGTGGACGAATGCTCGGTTCCGTTGATGTGATTCACCACATAGTCTTGGACGCTTTGACTTTGTTTGTCGAGGTTCGAAGCGGTTTTCACGGTGATGTCGCCGCTTTTGACACCGGTCCGTTTCAACGAGGACACGATTTCGGGAACGAGTTTTTCCCATTTGCTCAATGGCGTCTGTTGAGAGATGGTGATGCTGTCTGTCGGAGCGAAAATCGCCACATTGCCGGCATCGGCTGTTGCGCTGGATTGTGATGACGGCTGTTGCTGCGATTGCGAATCACCGTTGGGCGAGCAGGCCCCCATGGCTGTTGCCATGCAGACCGATGCCAGCAGAGCGAGCAGACGTTTCGCCGGGATTGTGCGATGCAGAATCATGCCATGTCCTTTGCGGAAGAATAGACGTTCCTTATACTGACCATCGATTGTAATATCCGGACGTCAAAAAGCCCGTACGCGTGTGTGATTGCGCATACGGGCTTTCGACAGCTCAGATAGATTACTCTGCCAGAGCCTTTGCCAGATTCTCGTCGAGGGCGTTCATGAAACCCTCGGTATCGAGCCAAGGCTGGTCCGGTCCGATGAGCATGGCCAGATCCTTGGTCATCTGTCCGCCTTCGACGGTGGAGATGATGACTTTCTCCAAAGTTTCGGCGAAATGCTTGACTTCCGGAGTGTTGTCAAGGTCGGCGCGATGCTTCAGACCGCCGGTCCATGCGAAGATGGAGGCGATCGGATTGGTCGAGGTCTTTTCACCCTTCTGCCAACGGCGATAATGGCGGGTCACGGTGCCGTGCGCGGCTTCGGCTTCGACGGTCTGCCCGTCGGGAGTCATCAGCACGGAGGTCATTAGGCCAAGGGAGCCGAATCCCTGTGCGACGGAATCCGACTGCACGTCGCCATCGTAGTTCTTGCAAGCCCAGATATAGCCGCCATGCCACTTGAGGGAGCTTGCCACCATGTCATCAATGAGTCGGTGCTCGTAGGTCAGGCCAGCCGCCTCGTACTTGTCCTTGTATTCGTTTTCGAACACCTCGGCGAACGTATCCTTGAACTGGCCGTCGTACGCCTTGAGAATCGTGTTCTTGGTGGACAGGTACACCGGATAGCCGCGCATCAGACCATAGTTGAAGCAGGCGCGTGCGAAACCTCGGATGGAATCGTTCACGTTGTATTGCACCTGGGCAACTCCGCCGTCAGGGCCATAATTGTAAACGACGTGCTCAATCGGCTCGGAGCCGTCTTCCGGAGTGAAGGTTACGGTGAGGGTGCCGGCTCCCGGAACCTTGAAATCGGTGGCCTTGTACTGGTCGCCGAATGCGTGACGGGCTACGACGATCGGCTTGGTCCATCCCGGGACCAGGCGAGGCACATTGCTCATGACGATTGGCTCGCGGAAGATGGTGCCGCCGAGAATGTTGCGGATGGTACCATTGGGGGACTTCCACATCTTCTTGAGGCCGAACTCCTTGACGCGCGCCTCGTCCGGGGTGATGGTGGCGCATTTGACGCCGACATGTTCGCGCTGGATGGCCTTCGCCGCGTCGACGGTCACCTGATCGTCGGTGGCGTCGCGGTTTTCGATGCCCAGATCGTAATAATCCAAATCCACGTCGAGGTACGGCAGGATCAGACGATCCTTGATGTCCTTCCAGATGACACGGGTCATCTCGTCGCCGTCGAGTTCGACGACTTTGCCTTCGACCTTGATTTTGGCCATGGTTTGTCCTCCCTGTCGGAATTGAAGGTGATGGGTTCCGTCTTATTACATGTGTGTTAATTCCGTATGGAAATGTCCAAAACCGTGGGGACACGCGCGAAGGCACTGTCATAGCTGAGCATTAGCCTTGAAACCATGTCTCAGGAAATTGAAATCGGTTTGGGCAAGAAGGGCCGTCTGGCCTATTCGCTGGACGATGTCTCCATCGTTCCCTCCCGTCGTACCCGTGATCCTCAGGATGTGTCCACCTCTTGGCAGGTCGACGCCTATGAATTCGACGTGCCGGTCATCGGCGCCCCGATGGATTCCGTGACCAGCCCGGCCACGGCCATCGCCATGGGCAAGATGGGCGCGCTTGGCGTGCTTGACCTAGAAGGATTGTGGACCCGCTATGACGATCCCCAGCCGCTGCTGGACGAAATCGCGCAGCTGTCTGCGGACAAGGCCACCGAACGCATCCAGCAGATTTACGCTGAGCCGATCAAGCCGGAACTCATCGTCGAACGTCTGCATGAGATTCGTGATGCCGGCGTCACCGTAGCCGGCGCGCTGTCTCCGCAGCGTACGCAGGATTATTATTCCACCGTGCTTGAGGCCGGTGTCGATCTGTTTGTCATTCGTGGCACCGTGGTGTCGGCGGAGCATGTCTCCAAGGACCATGAGCCCCTGAACCTTAAGAAATTCATCTATGACCTGGATGTCCCCGTCATTGTTGGCGGCGCGGCCAACTACACGGCTGCGTTGCATTTGATGCGCACGGGAGCCGCTGGCGTGCTTGTCGGCTTCGGTGGCGGTGCGGTATCCGCCAACCGCAACACGATTGGAGTGCACGCGCCGATGGCCACAGCCATCGCCGATGTCGCCGAGGCCCGCCGCGATTACATGGACGAATCGGGCGGACGCTATGTGCAGGTGATTGCCGACGGCGGTATGGGTGATTCCGGCAGCTTCGTCAAGGCATTCGCGCTGGGCGCCGATGCGGTGATGCTGGGCTCGCCTCTGGCACGCGCCTCCGAGGCTCCTGGCAAAGGCATGCATTGGGGCGCCGAGGCCCGCCACCAGACGTTGCCGCGCGGATTCCGCACTAACGTGGGCACCGTAGGTTCCTTGCAGGAGGTCATGTTCGGCCCGAGCCATAACGCCGACGGAACCACCAATTTTGTTGGGGCGCTTCGCAGAGCCATGGCCACGACCGGTTATGTCGATTTGAAGAGCTTCCAACGTTGTCCGGTTACGGTCGCTTCGAGCCACTGATCAGATAGCTTCGTCCTGTGGATAAAAAAAGTTATCCACAATCCCTCCGTCGACTTGACGGGGGGATTGTCTTTATGTATTAATGTTTTTGGTCCTTCTCAGTGAAGAGAGTTGGATGACATTAAATAGGTAAAGAAATGAGGGATCCATGGCAATGGACGACTTATCCGACGATGGCGTTTCACCTCCGGAATGGCAGTCCGGCTCTGAGCGGGAGCCGGAAGACGACAAGGAGATAGAAGGCAATGAGCCTGACGAAATCCCACCGTCAGACCCTGATTCGTATGTCGGTCTTAAAGAAGCGGAAAACAATGGCCAATGGCTGCAGTGCATAGGAAAATCCGTCGAGAAGCTTCCTTCATATGATGGGTTTTTGGAAACACAATTATCCGGCATGCGGGTGCCCTTCCATGTTATCCGGTCCGATTCCACACCGTGGGACGCGAAGCAAGCCTATTCCTTGGCGTTATTGGGCGCGCGCATGTCGTGCGATGCCATCGACATCTTCCGTGGTCGGCAAAAGCCGGCGCATGTAGAGCGTATTCTAACGGAGGACTGTATGCGTAGGCTTAAAATCGCAGCTTCCATAATAGGCCATTATATGAAGGAAGACGCAAATCTATATGCCAAGATTGGTCTGCTTCCCATCAACGTGTCCGCCATTAACGGCTGGTTGACTTCGACCACGAAATTCGAATGTGCGGCTTTGCTCAACATCGGCGAAACGCGGTTGAGATGCAACACCGCATTCAGGCTCAAAGGCTCCACGTGGAAGTGCGTCTTGGCTGATTTCGGGTGATCGCATTGATGCGATGATACGGTAGGAATCTGCAAAAAGCCCTTGGCGTCGATGTTCGCAGTCGATGCCAAGGGCTTTCAGCGTGCCTTAAGCATACGGGAACTACTATAGAGAACCATGTTGAGAGAATTTGTACCAGAGCCGGCCTACAGCACCACGGATGATGACACGGTATATGCGTTGCTGTCGCGTCGTGCGCAGAAGAATCCGGATGATCTTATCGCACAATGGCAGGATGATGAGACTCGGCAATGGCATGATGTGACGGCAGGCCAGATGCTCGCTCGTGTGCGCGCCGTGGCGAAGGGCCTTATCGGTCTTGGAGTCAAAGCCGGAAGCATGGTGGTCATTTACTCTCCCACCTGTTACGAGTGGGGTGTGGTCGATTTCGCATGCGCGGCCATCGGCGCGGTAAGCGTTCCGATTTATGAAACCGATTCGGCCAAGCAGGCCGCTTCCATCGTGGAAGAGGTGGAGCCGGTTATTGCCTTCGCTGGAGATTCCGTCCACACGCAGACGCTCGAACAGATTCGTGACATGCATGAAGGGCTGCGTTACGTGTTCAATTTCAAAGCGGACGGTCTTGACGCGGTCGCCGATTTCGGAGAGGGCGTCGATGACGATACCCTTGATCAGGTCATTGCCCGGATCAAGGCGGACGACATGCTCACCATCGTTTACACATCGGGCTCCACGGGACGTCCGAAGGGTGCGATGCTGTCCCATCGCAACTTCACGCATATCGTGCTCAATGGCTACATCATTCTTGACGAGATGCTGTACCAGCCCAACAGGTTGATGCTGTTCCTGCCGTTGGCGCACTGCTTCGCCCGCTATATCCAATACGTGGCGATTGGCGGACAAGGCGTGGTCGGCTATCTGCCTGGAGCCAAGCATCTGCTCGCCGATCTGCGCAGTTTCAAACCGACGTATTTGCTTGGCGTGCCACGTGTGTTCGAAAAAGTGTACAACGCTGCCTCGCAGAAGGCCGGTGCGGGTATTCGCGGCAGGGTCTTCGCCAAGGCGTTCGATCATTTCGTGCAATGGTACAAGGACGAGCAGGACGGGGGACATCATTCGATGGTGGCCCGAGCCGAGCATTCCTTCTTCATGTCCGTCGTCGGCAAGTCCATTCGTTCTGCGCTTGGTCCGAACCTGAAATATCTGGCATGCGGCGGCGCCCCGCTGAACGTCGACCTTGCCCACTTCTTCAATGGCATGGATGGCATCACGTTCATTCAGGGGTACGGTATGACGGAAACCGCGGCTCCGATGATCGTCAACTGGCAAAATGCGAATCGCGTCGGTTCCGTTGGTAAGCCCGGGCCGGGTATGGGTGTGCGCACCGATGATGATGGCGAGCTGCAGGTCATGGGCCCCAATGTTTTTCTTGGCTACTACAAGAATCCTGAGAAGACCGCTGAAGTCAAAATGCCTGATGGTTGGCTGAGGACCGGCGATCTGGGAGCCATCGACGATGATGGATTCGTGTATATCACCGGCCGCAAGAAGGACATCATCATCACAGCCGGAGGCAAGAACGTCAGCCCCGCCCCGATGGAGGACATCATCGACACCTGTCCTATCGTGTCCCATGCTGTGGTCATTGGCGATGGCAAGCCGTTCATCAGCGCTTTGATTGAACTGGATCCTGATATGACTCGTTCTTGGCTTTCCCAGCAGGGTCTTGATGCCGATATGTCCATGAAGCAGGTAGCGGAAAACGATGCTGTGCGCGCTTTCGTGCAGCAGTATGTCGAAAAGGCCAACGCGAACGTTTCCCGTGCGGAATCCGTACGAAAATTCGAGATTCTCGATGAGGAATTCAACCAACAGGACGGCACCTTGACGGCAAGCCTGAAAGTTGTTCGTCCCAAGGTGCTGCAGCGCTACGCAGACGTCATCGAAAACGTGATTTACGCGCCAAAACCCTCCAACAGGCCGTTGCCGAAGACCGTCCAGATTCTCGACCGCACCACCGAAACCGTCAAGCAGGCGTCGGAAAGCATGCGGCAGGCTTCTGAATCCGTCAGCCCGAAGGTTCGGCAGGCATTTGATACCATGCAGGAGAGAATCAAGAAGCAGTCCGATGAACCGGATGACGAGACGGCACCGTCCGTCGAGCCTTCCGCAACCAAGAACAACGAGGAGCGTTAATTTTGGCAATCCGTGAGATTCGAGTCGTACCTGATCCAGTGCTGCGCACCCCATGCGATCCCATCAAGGAGATCACGCCCGCGGTGCGCCATCTGGTGCAGGATTTGTTGGATACCGTTGATGACCCGGGACGCGCCGGGTTGTCCGCCAACCAAATCGGTGTGAGTCTGCGTGCGTTTTCCTACAATATCGACGGCAAAATCGGCTATGTGCTTAACCCGGTGCTGGAGGAGACCAGCGGAGAGCAATATGGCGATGAAGGCTGCCTTTCCGTTCCAGGATTGTGGTACAAGACTCGTCGCGCCGATTATGCTCGCGTGCGGGGCATTGATCTGGACGGCAAGCCGGTAGTGTTGGAAGGCCATGGCATCATGGGCCGCATGCTGCAGCACGAGACTGATCATTTGGACGGTCACGTCTATCTTGATCGTCTGGAAAAGGAAGAACGCCGCGAGGCGATGCGTTACATGCGCACCCATCGCAAGTGATCGAAACAGCGAACGACGATTCAACCATGGGGCCACGTCAGAAAGACGTGGCCCCATGGTATTTTTAGTATTTGTGCGCCAATTTGGTGAGAAGCGCTGCCGCGAGTGCTTCAAACCGCCCAATTATTGTCAACCGGTGCGCAACCAATTCGCGTCATGCTCGCGACGACCTGTGTCGGTCGGCTGATGCCTGCAAGGCATTGGCTGCACGCAGGAACGCATGACCAGGCAAGAACCGACAAAGAAAGAGGTAGCAATACCATGGCTCAGATCACTATGAGCGACATGCTGAAGGCAGGCCTGCACTTCGGCCACCAGACCCGTCGTTGGAACCCGAAGATGAAGCAGTTCATCCTCACCCAGCGCAACGGCATCCACATCATCAACCTGTTCAAGTCGCTCGACATGATCGACAAGGCCTACGACTTCATCAAGGCCACTGTTGCCCACAACGGCACCGTGCTGTTCGTCGGCACCAAGAAACAGGCTCAGGAAGCTGTTTCCGCTCAGGGCACCCGCGTGAACATGCCGTATGTCTCCGAGCGTTGGCTCGGCGGCATGCTGACCAACTTCCAGACCGTGTCCAAGCGCGTCTCCCGCCTCAAGGAACTTGAGGAAATGGACTTCACCGACGTGCACGGCTCCGGCCTGACCAAGAAGGAGCTGCTGCTCCTCGAGCGTGAGAAGGACAAGCTGGCTAAGCAGCTGGGCGGTATCCGCAACATGAACCGCACCCCGTCCGCCATGTTCGTGGTCGATGTGAACAAGGAAGCTCTGGCCGTCGAGGAAGCCCACAAGCTGGGCATTCCGGTTGTCGCCATCGTCGACACCAACGCCGATCCGGAATCCGTTGAGTATCCGATCGCCGCCAACGATGACGCCATCCGCGGCATCGAACTGCTGACCAGCCTCATGGCTGACGCAGTGGCCGAAGGTCTGCTGGAGCGTTCCGGCAAGGCCGCCAAGGCCGAAGGCGAAGCCGAGCAGCCGATGGCTGCTTGGGAAAAGGAGCTCCTCACCGAGGGCGCTCCGGCAGCTGAAGCCCCGGCTGAGGCTGAAGGCGAAACCAAGGCCGAGTGAGACCATGCTCTATGATGGGAGGTGCTATGCCTCCCATCATCGGGGCATCACCAAATTTTCAGAGGAGACAAATCAATGGCAGCAATCACTGCAGCTCTGATCAAGCAGGTGCGCGAGGAAACCGGCGCCGGCATGATGGACGTCAAGAAGGCCCTGACCGAAGCCGAAGGCGATGTGGCTCGCGCCAAGGAAATCATCCGCGCCAAGGGCATCCAGGCCGCTGGCAAGCGTGAAGGCCGCAAGGCTCAGGAAGGCACCATCGCCTCCACCGTTGTCGAATCCGCCAACGGCCAGACCGGCTATGCGGTCGAGCTGAACTCCGAGACCGACTTCGTGGCCAAGACCCCGAAGTTCGTGGAATTCGCCGGCAGCGTGCTCGATGACGCCGTCAAGGCCGAAGCATCCTCCGTGGATGAGGTTCTGGCAGCAGCCTCCGGTGACACCACCGTGAAGGAAGCCGTCGAGGAAGCCGCTGCTCTGTTCGGTGAGCACGTCAAGGTAGGCCAGTTCGCCAAGGTCGAGGGCCCGCATGTCGAGGTCTACGCCCACAAGAAGTCCGCTGAGATGCCGCCGAGCATCGTGGCCATGATTGCCACCGATGAAGCCGGCGCTGCTGTGGCTCATGAGGCCGCTCTGCAGATTTCCGCGATGGGCGCCCAGTGGCTGACCCGCGAGGATGTTCCGGCTGATGTGCTGGAATCCGAGCGTCGCGTGGCCACCGAGAAGACCACGGAGGAGCTCAAGAGCAAGGGCAAGCCGGAGGCCGTGATCGAGAAGATCGCTCCGAAGATCGTGGAAGGCCGTCTCGGCGCATTCTACAAGGAGACCGTGCTGCTTGAGCAGGCGTACGTCAAGGATCCGTCCAAGACCGTCGGCGACCTGTTCAAGGAAGTCGGGGGAACCGCGCTTTCCTTCGCTCGTGTGGAGGTCGGCAAGGGCGACGCCGAGTGAATCTGATGTGAATTGAGCTCACGCTTTCGAACGTGGGCTTGGCATATCTCCAATGTCCGCAATCCAACAGGATTGCGGACATTTTTTTGCACTAAACCCCATCGTGTTTTGGTGTCTGTGTTTGCCGATAGTCTTGAAAACGGTAAATTTCATGGGTTTTCGGGTAAGAAAGGCATTTCATGACTGGCGAAAACACTGGCGACAATCCCCGCAGGGTACTGCTCAAGCTGTCCGGAGAGGCATTCGGCGGAGGCAAAGTCGGCATCGACACCACCGTCGTTCGTCGTATTGCGGAGGAAATCGTTCCCGCGGTCAAGCAAGGTGTGCAGGTTGCCATCGTTGTTGGTGGCGGCAACTTCTTCCGTGGCGCCGAACTGCAGCAGGCCGGCATCGATCGTTCCCGCGGCGACTATATGGGCATGCTGGGAACGGTGATGAACTGCCTCGCTCTGCAGGATTTCCTCGAGCAGGAGGGACAGGCCACGCGCGTGCAAACCGCCATCACCATGGGACAGGTCGCCGAGCCGTACATTCCGCTTAAGGCCATTCGTCATCTGGAAAAGGGACGCGTGGTGATTTTCGGCGCCGGAGCAGGCATGCCGTATTTCTCCACTGACACCGTGTCCATCCAGCGTTCTCTGGAAATCCACTGCGATGAGGTGCTGATGGGCAAGAACGGCGTGGACGGCGTATACACTGCCGATCCGCGCAAAGACGAGAACGCCAAGCGCTTCGCCACGTTGAGCTATAACCGTGCATTGGTCGACAATCTTGCGGTCATGGATGCTGCAGCGCTTTCCATGGCGCGGGACAACAAGCAGCGCATCCGCGTCTTCGGACTCGAGGGCGCCGGCAATGTGACCCAGGCTTTGCTGGGCGAGGAGATCGGCACCATGGTTTCCACCGCGGAATCCACCCTCGCCGAGTGACGACATTCAAAGCCGAATATCGATTAAACCAACAATATTAAAGGAGCAAACAATGGCAACTATCTTCGATCAGGCCAAGGCGCAGATGGCCAAGTCCGTGGAATCCACCAAGGAGAACTTCTCCGGTATTCGCACCGGTCGTGCGAATCCGGCGCTGCTTAACGGCATCACCGTTGACTATTACGGCGCACCGACCCCGCTGAAGGCCGTTGCCACCATCGGTGTTCCGGAGCCGCGCACCTTGGCGGTCACTCCTTTCGATGCGTCCCAGGCCAACGCCGTGGAGAAGGCGCTTCGTGATTCCGATCTCGGAGCCAGCCCCCGTCGCGACGGCAACGTCATTCGCCTGACCATGCCGGAGCTGACCGAAGAGCGTCGCAAGGAATACGTCAAGATTGCCAAGGGCAAGGCTGAAGACGGCAAGGTCGCGGTGCGCAACATTCGTCGCAAGGCCAAGGAATCCCTTGACAAGGCCATCAAAGACGGCGACATGGGCGAGGACGAAGGCGATCGTCTGCTCAAGGAACTCGACAAGGTCACCAAGCAGACCACCGACGAGCTTGACGCTCTGCTGGAAACCAAGCAGAAGGAGATCATGGAGGTCTGATTCCTTCGAATCTCCATAATCATCAATCGACGCACGGTACCACAGGAGAGACCACGATGGAAAAACAGGAGCAACGCGAAAAAGAAGCCGAAGAGGCCATTAACGCCATCAACAAGAAAACCGGACGCAACATGCCGCAGGCCATCGCCACGGCGGTCGTCCTGATCGCCATCATCTTGGCATGCCTGTTGATCAGCGTTGATTTGTTCGTCTATCTTGTCGTGCTGTTCATGGTGCTCGCATTGTGGGAGCTGCGCGTCGATTTCGCCACCGCGGGATTGCATATTCCCGTGGTGGCGCTGTGGGCATGTTCCGCGGTGACTTTGCTGGCCACCTACTACAGCAAGCATCATATTGTGGCTATGACGGTCTGTGTACTGGCCTCCTTGCTGCTTGTAGCGATCGCCGCAAGTGCCAAGGTGACGTTCGGCAGTCGGCTTTCCCTGGCCGTGGCGGACAAACTGTCGCACACCGATGCAGGTGCTCGTCTCGAATCGTCGTTCAATCATGAACAGGGTGAAGTGCGCCACAGCCGACTGAGCCATGTGGCAGTCTCCATGTTCACCGTTCTGTACATTCCGCTGCTTGCCTCCTGCCTGATCATGCCGTTGACGTTCAACGGTCATCCGGTGGCACATGCCATCATGCTTGTCTTCATGCCCGCGCTGAGTGACACCGGTGGTCTGTTTGCAGGTGCATGGCTTGGCAAACATAAACTCAGTCCCCGTATCTCACCGAAGAAATCATGGGAGGGCCTGGCAGGATCCATCTTGTTCGCCATGGCCGGTTCTTTTGTGGTGATGTTTTGCACTTACGAGCCATCCGTTTGGACGGTTCGATGGTGGGTGCCTATTGTCGCTGGTTTCATGATCGGTATAGCCGGAACCTTCGGCGACCTATGCGCTTCCATGCTGAAGCGTGACATTGGTATTAAGGATATGGGTCATCTGCTTAAAGGTCATGGCGGAGTGATGGATCGTGTCGACTCCATCCTCCTGTGCGCTCCTTTCGTGTGCGTGCTCCTGTGGGCCACCGGAATGTGAGAAAGGGCCAATAACCGTGAATTCCATGAATGATCAGCCGGAAACAGGCATCACTCCTGGAGGCACTTCGGGCGCCTTCCGGGATGTGCTGTCGAAAGACCATGCCCGCCGTGGCAAGCCGCCACTGCATTTCGCCGATATGTCCGAAGAGGAACGTATCGGTAAGGCCAAGGAACTTGGATTGCCGAAATTCAGGGTCAAACAGCTGGCTAATCATTACTATGGCCATTTTGATGTCAATGCGGAAGAATTTTCCGATTTTCCGGCGGCAAGACGCTCCGACGCGGCTGAAGCTTTCTTCCCGGAACTCATCCATGAGGTGACACGCCAAGTCGCCGATGGAGGCACCACCATCAAAACGTTGTGGCGCCTGTTTGATGGGTCGCTGATCGAATCCGTATTGATGCGTTATCCCACCAGAACCACGCTTTGCATTTCCAGCCAGGTCGGCTGCGGCATGGGTTGCCCATTCTGCGCCACTGGACAACTGGGACTGACCAGGAACATGTCCGCAGGCGAAATCGTTGAGCAGGTTCGTGTGGCCGCGAAGGCCATGCGTGACGGTGAAGTGGCCGGAGGCTCCGGACGACTGAGCAACATCGTGTTCATGGGCATGGGCGAACCAATGGGCAACTATAAATCCGTCTTGAGCGCAGTCCGCCAAATTAGTTCCATGCCTCCCGAAGGCTTCGGCATCTCCGCACGTAACATCACGGTTTCCACCGTTGGCGTGGTGCCTGGCATCAGGAAACTGGCCGAAGAAGGCATCCCAGTACGTCTCGCAGTATCCCTGCACGCGCCGAGCGATGAATTGCGCGATGAACTTGTGCCCATGAACAAGCGTTTCAACACCAAACAGGTGCTCGACGCTGCGCATGATTATTATCTGGCTTCCAAACGGCGAGTCAGCATCGAATACGCCTTGATGCGCGGCATCAACGACCAGGCGGAACATGCCAAATTGCTGGCGAAGCGTCTGAACCACTATGGAGATGATTGGGCGCATGTCAATCCGATTCCGCTCAATCCGATCGAGGGATCGAAGTGGACCGCGTCCAAACCAGAAGACGAGCGTAGATTCCTTGAGATTCTCCATAACGCTGGCATCACAGCCACGCTGCGTGATACCAGAGGACAGGACATTGATGGCGCATGCGGACAGCTTGCAGCCAAAGAACGTGACTGATTCCTCCGAAAGGCCCGGTTCTGTCCGCTACTCGGAATCCGCATGAACCGACGTAACGTATTGCGGTTACTCTTGCAATCATTGCAACCGTTATGCGTGAAGGAGTAGAGCAGCATGTCACTGGCGGTCCGAGTCATTCCATGTCTTGATGTCGATGCGGGACGAGTGGTCAAAGGCGTGCATTTCGAGAATCTTCGCGATGCAGGAGACCCGGTCGAACTCGCCGCGGAATACTACCGCCAGGGCGCGGACGAACTGACGTTCCTTGATGTGACGGCGTCAAGCTCCCATAGGCAGACCATGGTCGATGTGGTGAGCCGCACCGCCGAACAGATTTTTATTCCACTGACTGTCGGCGGCGGCGTACGTACCCCTGAAGACGTCGATTCCCTGCTTCGTTGCGGTGCGGATAAGGTCGGCGTCAACACCGCGGCCATCAATGACCCTACCCTCATCAGTCGTGTCGCCGAACGATTCGGCAATCAGGTGCTTGTGCTGTCCGTCGATGCACGTCGCGAACAGGGAGAACGACATACGCAGTCAGGTTTCGAAGTCACCACCATGGGCGGGCGCAAATCCACTGGCATTGACGCCATTTGGTGGGTCAAGCGCGCCCAAGAACTTGGTGCGGGGGAGATTCTCCTTAATTCAATGGATGCCGATGGCACCCAACAAGGCTTCGATCTGGAGATGATCAAAGCTGTCCGCAAGGAAGTCAAAATCCCGATTATCGCTTCTGGCGGCGCCGGCAAAGCCTCGGATTTTCCGCCGGCAATCGAGGCGGGCGCCGATGCCGTGCTCGCTGCCTCGATTTTCCATTACGGCAAAGTCACCATCGGTGAAGTCAAAGACGCCATCAAGGCAGCCGGATACACCGTACGCTGAATAGAACCACGGAAACTACGCAAACCAACCCTGTAGTACTGAACAACGAATCGCAATACCATCATGACCAACGAAGCATACGACAACACCACCACTCTCGACCCGCGCATCGCACAGCGTCTCAAGCACGATGACAAAGGCTTGGTCGCGGCCGTCATCCAGCAGTTCGATACCAAAGAGGTACTGATGGTCGGCTATATGAACGACGAAGCCATCAGACGTACCCTCACCACCGGACGCGTCACATTCTGGTCGAGGTCCAGGCAGGAGTATTGGCGTAAGGGCGATACGTCGGGACATGCCCAGTATGTGAAGTCCTTCGCGCTGGATTGCGATGGAGATGCCATTCTGGTAGAAGTTGACCAAGTGGGAGCGGCTTGCCATACCGGCAAACGTTCCTGCTTTGAAGAAGGCGGACAGCTGCCTGTGGTCGTGGGCCATCGAACCAAAGAACAGGAGGGTCAGCGGTGAGCGAATGCAGCGTACAGACCCTCAAGTGGGGTGCTACATGGCCAAGCCGTGAGCAGTTCCATGAATTGGCCGACCAAGGCTACCGTGTCATCCCCATCGTACGTCGTTTGCTGGCTGATTCATTGACCCCAGTCGGCTTCTACGAGCGTCTCGCAGGAGGCCGTTCCGGTACGTTCATCCTCGAATCGGCTGAATTTGGCGGAGCGTGGAGTCGATACAGCTTCATCGGCGTGAATTCCATGGCGCAGCTGCGTTCGAACAACGGCAAAGCCGATTGGCTGGGACAGGTGCCTGTCGGAGTGCCCACCGACGGTGATGTTGTCGAAGTGGCACATGCCGCGCTGAAGACATTGAAGGCTCCGCACGTCGAGGGATTGCCGAATCTGACCAGTGGCCTCGTTGGTACTGTCGGATGGGATTCCATCCGACATTGGGAACCGACGCTCCGTGCCGAAGCCCCGAATGAGACCGGACAGCCGGAAACCGTTCTGGCTCTCGCCACGGACATCGCAGTAGTCGACCACGTGTCTGGCTCGGTATGGCTGATTGCCAATGCCGTGAATGTCGATGACCGTCCGACTCGTGCCGATGCCGCCTACGATGAAGCGCTGGCACGTCTGGATGATATGCAGCGCAAGGCTGCCGCACCCGTCGAAAACGAAGCCCGGGTCAATGTGCTCGACGAGTCGGTCGGCCAGCCCCAACTGCGATTCCGCACGGAGAAAAGCGATTACGAACGTTCCGTTGAAGAGGCCAAACGCCATATCATCGATGGCGATGTGTTCCAAGTGGTCATTTCGCAGCGACTGGATATTGATTCTCCCGCCGATCCGTTTGATGTGTATCGTGTGCTGCGTACCCTCAATCCGAGCCCGTACATGTATTTCATGGCACTCACCGATGCTCAAGGACGTGATTTCAACGTCATCGGTTCCAGCCCGGAAACACTGATCAAGGTGGACAACGGCCATGCCATGTCTTTCCCAATCGCCGGTTCCAGACCACGAGGCGCCACTCCTGAGGAAGATGAACGTCTCGCCAAGGAACTATTGGCAGACCCGAAGGAACGCAGCGAGCATATCATGCTGGTCGATTTGGCCCGCAACGATCTGAGCCGCGTGTGCCGTCCGGAAAGCGTCGAAGTCGTTTCCTTGATGGACATCAAACGGTTCAGCCATATCATGCACATCTGCTCAACCGTTACCGGGCAGGTCGATCCGCATATGACGGCGTTCGACGTGTTCACTTCCGCCTTCCCCGCGGGAACGCTGTCCGGAGCGCCGAAGCCGCGCGCCATCGAGATTATCGATGAACTTGAGCCGGCCGACCGTGGTATTTACGGCGGCACCGTCGGTTATTTTGATTTTTCAGGCAACCTCGATATGGCCATCGCCATTCGAACTGCATTCATTCGCGACCATGAAGCGAGCGTGCAGGCCGGAGCTGGAATCGTCCTCGATTCCGTGCCGGCCAGTGAGTGGCAGGAGACTCGCAACAAGGCCGAAGCCAGCGTTGAAGCGGTACAGATCGCCGCGCAGCTTCGCCAGTTGTGAGTCACATTCTGACCGTTCAATTGTGTTGTGAAAGGAAGCAGTAATGTCTGTGCTCGATGAATTGGTGGCGGGAGCCGTCGAGGATCAGCGATCAAGAGAAAACAACGTGCCGCTCGCTGAGGTCAAGCGGATGGCGTTCGAGGCTTCAGCGCCAATCGATGTGCGCCAGTGGCTGAAAAAGGCGGATGGCATTCCGGTCATCGCCGAGATCAAGCGTGCCTCCCCATCCAAAGGCCATTTGAGCGATATTCCGGATCCGGCCGCTTTGGCCCGCGAATACGAGCAGGGAGGTGCAAGCGCGATTTCCGTGCTGACTGAAGGCCGTCGGTTCCTTGGCTCTCTTGAAGATTTCGACAAGGTGCGCGCCGCAGTGAGGATTCCCGTGCTGCGCAAGGATTTCATCGTTACCGAATATCAGATTTGGGAAGCACGTGCGCATGGTGCCGATCTGGTGCTGCTCATCGTCGCCGCATTGGACGACGTCAAGCTCAAGTCGCTGCTCGATCTCGCGCATAGCCTCAATATGACGGTGCTGGTGGAAACACACACCCGTGAGGAGATTCAACGGGCCATCAATGCCGGGGCCAAGGTCATTGGCATCAACGCCCGCAATCTTAAAGACCTCAAGGTGGATGTGAACAAGTACAACGAACTGGCCGCGGATTTGCCGGACGATGTGATTCGCGTGGCGGAATCCGGTGTGTTCGGTTCGGTTGAGCTTGAGGATTACGCCCGTGCCGGCGCGGATGCGGTGCTGGTGGGAGAAGGCGTGGCCACCGCGGCCAACCATGAGCAGGCAGTGGAACGATTAGTAAAGGCAGGAGCAAGAGTGAAGGCATCCGAACAGACCCCGTTGGCAAGCCATGAAGGACCATATTTCGGACAGTTTGGCGGACGCTATGTTCCGGAAGCGCTGATCACGGCGCTCGACGAGCTTGAACGCGTGTATACGGAAGCCAGGGCCGATCCGGAATTCCATAAGGAATTGGCGCGGTTGAACCAGCAGTATGTTGGACGTCCGTCCCCATTGACTGAAGCGCCTCGTTTCGCGCAGAGGCTCAAGGAGAAAACCGGTCTTGATGCCCGTGTGTTCCTCAAGCGTGAAGACCTGAACCACACCGGCGCCCACAAGATCAACAACGCGCTTGGACAGGCCCTACTGGTCAAGCGCATGGGCAAAACCCGTGTGATCGCCGAAACCGGTGCAGGCCAGCATGGTGTGGCCACTGCCACGGTCTGTGCCATGCTGGGACTCAAGTGCCGCATCTACATGGGACAGATCGATGCCCGCCGTCAGGCGCTGAACGTTGCCCGCATGCGCATGCTTGGCGCGGAGGTCGTCGAAGTCACCTTGGGTGATCGCATCCTCAAGGACGCCATCAACGAGGCGCTGCGCGACTGGGTCACCAACGTCAAAGACACCCATTATCTGCTCGGCACGGTCGCAGGACCTCATCCGTTCCCATCCATGGTGCGCGACTTCCAAAAGATCATCGGAGAGGAAGCGAAACAGCAGCTGCAGGATTGGTATGGCATCGACCATCCCGATGCTATCTGCGCATGCGTCGGCGGCGGCTCCAACGCCATCGGCATCATGAACGCCTTCCTCGATGACGAACGAGTGAACCTGTACGGTTACGAGGCCGGCGGTAACGGGCCCGAATCCGGTCGCCATGCCATTCGATTCGCGCCAGGTACCGGTGAACTGGGCATGTTCCAAGGAGCCAAGAGCTATCTGTTGGAAAACCCCGAAGGCCAGACCCTTGACACGTACTCCATCTCCGCAGGCTTGGATTACGCCTCCGTCGGCCCCGAACATGCATGGCTCAAGGATATCGGCCGCGTCAACTATTCCTGGGCCACTGATCAGGAAGCCATGAGCGCGTTCAAGGATCTGTGCGAAACCGAAGGCATCATCCCTGCCATCGAAAGCTCCCACGCAGTGGCCGGCGCGTACAAGGCAGCTGCAGACCTCAAGGCCAAAGGGTATGAGCATCCGGTCATGATCATCAACATCTCTGGCCGTGGAGACAAGGACATGAACACCGCCGGCAAATGGTTCGGATACCTGACCGACGAGCAGGCCAAAGCCTTGGAATCCAACGGCGCGCAAGGCAACAACGCGGACGGCGAGTGAGAAAAGGAGCAACCATCATGACTAACGCAACATCATCCACGCCGTCCGGCCAGCCACTCGGCATCAGCCACAAGCCAAGCCCGACGGAAACCATGTTCGATGAATTCAAAGCCGCCGACAAGCCGGCATTCATCGGATATCTGCCATACGGATTCCCTGATCCGGATTATTCGCTCAAAGCTTTCCGCACCATGGTCGAACACGGCGTGAACGCGGTCGAAATCGGGCTGCCGTATTCCGACCCCGTCATGGACGGTCCCGTCATCCAGGCGGCATCGCAAATCGCCATCGACAATGGTGAAAAAATCGCCAACGTATTCAAAGCGGTGGAAACAGTGGCGAACGCCGGGGGAGTGCCATTGGTCATGAGCTATTGGAACCTCATCTTCCATTACGGCGTCGAACGATTCGCACGTGATTTCGAAAACGCCGGTGGAGCCGGTCTCATCACCCCGGATCTCATTCCGGACGAGGCCGGCGAGTGGATCGAAGCCTCCGACCGTCACGGACTCGACCGCATCTTCCTGGTATCTCCGGATTCCACCGAAGACCGTCTGAAAGTCGTTGCGGACAATGCGCGGGGTTTCGTCTATGCTGCCGCCCGCATGGGCGTCACCGGAGAACGCTCCACCATCGATGCGTCCCCGAAGGAACTGGTCGCCCGTACCCGCAAGGCCGGTGCGAAAAACGTGTGCGTAGGCATCGGCGTGTCCACCGCGGAACAGGGGGCTCGTGTCGGATCGTATGCGGACGGTGTCATCGTAGGCTCGGCTCTGGTGCATACCATGCTTGACGAATCCGGCAAGCATGCAGTCGACGAAGCCACCGGTCTCAAGGCCTTGGCGGCGAAGACTGAGGAGCTTGCCGAAGGCATCCACAACGCCCGCAACTGAACCAGTCCAAAGACAACATACTGGTAGTCCACGTACCATATCGTATACGTGGACTACCATCAGGAAACTATGACACTTGCTTACATTCCGTCACCCACCATTTCGCAGTTTTCCATCGGGCCGGTGACCATCCATTTCTACGCGCTGTGCATTCTGCTCGGCATCGTGCTGGCGGTATGGATGACAACCGTTCATTGGAAACGATATGGCGGTAATTTCGATCAGATTCTCGACATCACGCTTGTCGCGGTGCCGAGCGGCATCATCGGTGCGCGTATATACCACATCATCACCACTCCGGAACGTTTCTTCGGACCGACCGGCGATTGGGTGGAGATGTTCCGCATCTGGAATGGCGGACTGGGCATCTGGGGCGGCGTCCTGCTTGGAGCGCTTGCCGCTTGGGCATGGTGTCGTCACAAGCATTATCCAATGGCTCTGCTCGGTGACGCCGTCGCGCCAGGATTGCTCGTGGCGCAGGCCGTGGGACGTCTGGGCAACTGGTTCAACCAAGAGCTCTACGGCGCGCCGACGACCTTGCCTTGGGGTTTGAAGTTGAATATGGAGGGAAGCGCCATCGGTCACAGCGAACAATGCTATGACGGAGCGACCTGCCCGACAGGCACGCTGTTCCACCCCACCTTCCTGTATGAGATGATTTGGAATCTCATCGGTGCTGCGCTCATCGTTTTCCTTGGTTCCAAAATCATGAAAAAACTCAAGGCCGGGTCCTTGTTCGCCATATACATCATGTGGTACACGGCGGGACGCACTTGGATCGAGGCTCTGCGCATTGATTTCGCGCACGAGTTCCTTGGCGTGCGCATCAACGTATGGGTGTCCATGGCGGTGTTCGTGCTTGGCGTGGTGGCTTTCATCGTTATTCAGCAGATGGGAAAGTCCACCGAGCTGCTTGCCGAGAAGTTGCGCACCGTCACCGAGATTGAGCTAAGCCTCGTCGAGGATGGAGAAACCGGTCTCCCGACCGCGAAGGCCAACCTTACGAAAACCAAGGATGAAATCACGGCAAACGATGGCTCATCCGTCTCATATGCCGATGACCAGTCCGACAACAAGTAACATCAAGTCGATTACCTTCCATAGAATGAGAACCATGACTATTCAAATCGCACCTAGCATCCTGTCCGCTGACTTCTGCAATCTGGAACGTGACCTTAAGGCCATTTCCAACGCCGATCTCGTTCACGTGGACGTGATGGACCATCATTTCGTTCCGAATCTGACGTTGGGTGAGCCGATTGTGGCTCGCATCTGCCAAGTCACTGACCTTCCGGTCGACGTGCATCTGATGATCGAGGATCCGGACCGTTGGGCTCCGGAATACGCCAAGCTTGGTGCGGCTTCCGTCAGCTACCATATGGGAGCGACGCATGCTCCGGTTCGTCTTGCGCGTCAGCTGCGCGACATGGGCTGCAAGGCTTGCTTCGCGGTCCGTCCGGCCGAACCGGTCGAGCCGATCTTCGACATCCTTGACGAATTCGACATGGTGCTTATCATGACGGTCGAACCGGGCTTCGGCGTTCAGAAGTTCCTTGACAACCAGATG
>OIDD01000417.1_pt1 | contig 23993 bp, 18 predicted proteins | sample 1606751 | NCBI WGS metagenome assembly OIDD01 (sample SAMEA3882544, study PRJEB24775) | human gut metagenome | biome: human-associated habitat; feature: intestine environment; material: feces | place: Netherlands | collected 2009/2010
CGATAACCCGTTCCGGCGCTTTGACTTTGAGCCGCTGCCTGCCGGCGCTGCCTATGGCCGCACGCGCGCGATGCTCAAGATCCAGGACGGCTGCAACAACTTCTGCACCTATTGCGTCATCCCGTATACGCGCGGCCGCATCCGCAGTCTTCCGCCGGATGAAATGGCGCGGCAGGCTGCGCATCTGGCCGAGGAGGGCTACCGTGAGCTTGTGCTGACCGGCATCGAGATCGCGTCCTACGGCCGGGATCTTCCGGGCACACTCACGCTGGCCGATGCCGTTGAGACGGTGGCCGCCGCCGCGCCGCAGAACGAGCTGACGCCGGGGCAGACATCAAAGTCGATGCCGCGCTCTGTGAGCGCGTCGAACTGCTCGCGCACCGCGCCGTAAATGCTCGGGTCGCCCGTGTGCAATCGCACGGTGGTCTTTCCCTCGCGCTCCGCCCGCTCGATGAGGGCGATGACCTCTTCAAGCGTCAGCTTCGCGCTGTCGTGAACCTCGCAGCCCGGTTTCGTGAGTGTAAGCAGCTCGGGATTCACCAGCGAACCCGCGTAGATCACCACATCTGCTTCGCCAAGGAGCCTTGCGCCCCGCAGCGTGATGAGATCCGGCGCGCCGCTTCCGGCGCCAACAAAATGTACCACGTTCAGCCCTCCCTGATCTGTTCGAGCAGTTCCTCCGCGCCTTCCGTTTCGCAGAGGAAACCGTATTCTTTCGAAAATAAGATTGCGCCGCTCTGGAGTTCGCCGCTCTTATAGCCGAGCATCGTGCCGATGCGCTGTCCCAGACGCACGAGGAAGGCATCCTTCAGCCCCTCTTCGTCCAGGATGCGCAGCGCGTCGTCGCAGGTGGCGCAGTGCAGAATTTCCTCCGTGCGTTCTGCGCGCAGGCCCAGCGCCGCGCTGTGCGAGGCGATGATCTCCATGCGGCAGTCGCCGAATTTCGAGTGCGTGTTCCACATGCCGCCCGCGAGCTTGACGAACTTACCAATGTGCCCGATGAGCAGCGCGCCGTGAAAACCGAATTCCTTGCAGAATTCCAGACTGTCGCCGATGAAGTTCGACGTCAGCACCGCCGTCTTCGGGTCAAGCCCGATAAAATCGCGGATGTAGTCTGCGCCGTAGTTGCCGGGCGCAAGGAGGATGTAGTCCGCGCCGTTCTCGCGCCGCTGCCGCAGTTCCACATGGATGGTGTCAAGCAATGCCTGCTCGCTCATCGGCTCGACAATGCCGGTCGTGCCCAGAATGGAGATGCCGCCCTCGATGCCGAGGCGCGGGTTGAAGGTCTTTTTCGCGAGCGCCTCGCCCTCCGGCGCGGAGATCGTCACGTCAATGCCGCCGTCGTATCCGACGAGCATGCAGACCTCGCGCACGTTCTCTTCGATCATTTTTCGCGGCACGGAGTTGATAGCCGCCGCGCCCACGGGCTGGTCAAGTCCCGGCTTCGTCACGCGGCCGACGCCCTCGCCGCCGTCGATGGTCACGCCGAACTTATCTGATCTTTTCACCGCGGCAAAAATGAGCGTGCCGCGCGTCACGTCGGGGTCGTCGCCGCTGTCCTTTTGAATGGCGCAGCGCGCCTCGTCCGCGAGCATCTGAATGTCCAGCACTTTGAGGTTCAGCTCGATGCCCTTGGGCGTTTGCAGGCGGATGGACTCCTTCCTCCTGCCCGTCAGCAGCATCCACGCCGCAGCCTTGGCCGCCGCGGCGGCGCACGAGCCGGTTGTGTAGCCGAGGCGCAGGCGCTTACCGTCCTTTACGAGATATGCTTCCATCTTTTTACCGCCTGATCTGATAGAGCAGGGCGTTGCAGATGGCCGCGGCCACGTTGCTGCCGCCCTTGCGTCCACGCGCGACGATGTACGGCGCGCGCGCCTTTTCGATGATGCGCTCCTTGCTTATCTCCACATTCACAAAGCCCACCGGCACACCGATAATGAGCGCGGGGGCGGCTTTTCCCTCTTCCATCAGCTGCTCTAACGACAGCAGCGCCGTCGGTGCGTTGCCGATGGCGAAGATGCAGGGCTTTTCAAGCGCCGCCGCCTTTTCCATCGAGACGAACGCCCGCGTCACGCCGCGTGATCTCGCCTCCTGCGCGACGTCGGGGTCGGACATGAAGCAGTGCACCTCGCCGCCGAGGCTCGCGAGGATCGTCTTGTTGATGCCAGCTTTCGCCATCTGCGTGTCGGTGACGATGTCGCAGCCGCTTTTCAGCGCGGCGATACCCTTTTGCACCGCGTGCTCGGAAAATGTCAGATTGTCGGCATAGTCAAAATCTGCCGTCGTGTGGATGACACGCTTGATGACAAGCTCGTTTTCGGGGTCGAGCACGCGGTCCCCCAGCAGCTCCGTGATGATCTCGAAGCTGCGCTGTTCAATTTCCATCGGCTTCATCGGCTCACTCATAGCGGTGTTTCTCCTTTCGGCAGGCTTCAACAAAGCGCACCGCGGCGCTCAGGTTTGCGTAAAAGTGGAAATGCGGATAGCCCGCGTAGAGCGTTTCGCCCGCATACGCGCAGCGCCAGCTTCTTCCGCTCGGCTTTTCCGCGAGGAAGTCCTCGCCCGGATTTTCCGCATCCCAGCGGTGGAACTCGTGCGCGGGGATCTGCTCGCCCGCGGCAAACAGCATCGAATCCCGCTGCGCCGTCAATGTCGCGTAGCCAAAGCGCGTCAGCTTCCCTGCGTCGAAGCAGCTGCCCGATAAAACGCCCGCCATCGCATGTCCCGCAATGGACTGCGTCAGGTACATAAAGCCGCCGCACTCGGCGACGCAGGGCAGTCCCCTTTCCACCGCCGCGCGGATAGAAGCGCGTATGGCGGCGTTTGCCTCCAACCGCTCCGCGTAGAGCTCGGGATAGCCGCCGCCGAGGTACAGGCCGTGCAGGTCTTCCGGTAAGCGTTCATCCGACAGCGGGCTGAACGGCACAAGCTCCGCCCCTAAGCGGCGCAGGAGTTCCAGGCTGTCTTCATAGTAAAAGCAAAATGCCCTGTCGCGCGCGACGCCGATGCGCACATGCTCGCCCGCCGCCGGAATGTCCGGCGGCGTGAATGCGAGCGGCAGCGCGCTCTTCGCGATTTGCAGCAGCGCGTTCAAATCGATCGTCTCCCGCGCCTTGGCGGCGAGACGCTGCATCTTCTCTTTCAGATCGTCCACCTCTGCCGCGGTGACGAGGCCGAGGTGGCGGCTCTCGAGCGAGCAGTCGGGCATTTGCGGCAGAAAGCCGCAGGCGCGCACGCCGAAGCGTTCTTCGATCGCCCGCGCAAGCGTCGGATAGCTCATCGCCGTGCAGCCGTTCAGAATGACGCCGCGGATGCGGTTTTCCGTCGCAAAGTGCAGAAATCCGTCGAGCACGGCCAGCACTGACAATCCCGCGCCCTTCGCGTTCAGCACGAGCACGACGGGACTTTCCGTCCGCTGCGCGACCTCAAAGGTGCTCGCGCGCGAGGAATCAAGGCCGATGCCGTCGTAATAGCCCATCACGCCCTCGATGACCGTCACGTCCTTCCCTGCGCCGTTTTGCGCGAGGAGGAAGCGCAGCGTGTCGTCGTCAAAAAAGAAGGGGTCCAAATTGCTGCTCTTCGCGCCGATGATCTCGCGGTGGAACATGGGGTCAATGTAATCGGGACCGCACTTCGCCGCGGCGACAGAAACGCCGCCGTCGACAAGCGCCTGCAAGATCGCGCAGGTCACCGTCGTCTTGCCGCAGCCGCTGTTCGTTCCGGCAATGAGCAATCTCGGCGCTGCCTTCTGCATGGTCTCCCCTCCTTCTGCAATCTCTATAAAGCGTTTTTACTTGCATGCGCTACGGTACAAATTCCAATGTGCTGAAGCACTCGTCGTACTTCCCGCGCTCCAAGTGATAGAGCTGCGCGATGTAGTCGCTCGTGAAGATCTCCTCCGGCGTGCCGATGCGGTCGATGCGGTCGCCCGCGACGCAGATGACTGTGTCCGAAATGCGCCGCGCCAGATCGAGCTCGTGGAGCGAGAGCAGCACGGCGAGGTCGTTTTCGCGCACCATGCGCTTGAGGACGGAGAGCAGTTCCAGTTTGTAGCGGATGTCCAAAAAGCTCGTCGGCTCGTCGAGCACGATAAGCTGCGGCTGCTGGCACAGGGCCCTTGCGAGCAGAATGCGCTGCCGCTGGCCGTCGCTGACGGCGGAAAACGGCGCGTCGGCGAACGCGAGCGCGTCCACCTGAGAAAGCGACTGCTCGACGATCTTCTTATCTTCGTCCCGCAGGACGCCGAGCCTTCCCGTGTAGGGATAGCGGCCCGAGCTCACCACATCGCGGCAGGTCATGAGCTCCGGTTCGACGCGCGCGGTCATCAAGATTGCCATGCGCCGCGCGACATCGTTGCGGCTGCGCGAGCGCATCGTCTCGCCATCCAGATACACTGTGCCGGAAAGCTCCGGCAGCTGACCGATGACGGTTTTCAGGATCGTCGACTTGCCCGAGCCGTTCGGCCCGATCAGCGTAACGATCTTTCCCCTCTGCACGCAGAGGGACACATCCTCGATGAGGGGCTTGCCGTGGTAGCCGACGGATAAATTCTTTGTCTCCAAATAGCCGCTCATTCCCGCCCCGCCTTTCTGCGCACCATCATGTAGATGACGACCGGCGCGCCGAACACCGCCGTGACCGAGCTGATGCTGACTTCCGTGGGCGCAAAGGCCGTGCGCGCGATGAGATCACACGCAAGGCAGAAGATGCCCCCGCCGAGGAAGCTCGCCGGGATCAGCAAAAGCGGCTCCGCCGTTTTGAAGAGTGCCTTCATCAGGTGCGGCAGCGCGATGCCGACAAACGAGATGGGGCCGGCGAAGGCCGTCACGCAGGCGGATAACACGCTGGAGAGCAGGATGAGCGCCGCGCGGAACGCTTTGATCGGCACGCCCATGTTGCGCGCGTAGACCTCGCCGAGCTGATAGGCGCGGATCGGCTTGGAGAGGAAAAATGTCAAAATCAGCGCGATCCTGCACACCCAGGCCATCGTCGTCACGTTTTCCCACTTCATGCCGGAAAACGAGCCGTTCGACCAGTTGTGCAGGTTCACGATGTTCGAATCGTCCGCGAACGTGACGAGAAAATCCGTCAGCGCTGAGCAGATGTAGCCGATCATCACGCCGCAGACGACGAGAAGGCTCATCTGATTGACCCGCTGCGAAATGAGCAGGATGAGGCCCATCGAGAGCATCGCGCCGATGAACGCTGCGCTGATCAGCAGCGCTGACGATGATCTGACGCCGCGGCTGAGGAAAACGATCATCGCGATCGACACCGCGAGCTTCGCGCCCGACGAAATGCCCAGCACGAACGGCCCCGCGATGGGATTGTGGAAAAACGTTTGCAGAAGATACCCCGACACGGACAGCGCACCGCCTAAAATGAGCGCCGACGCCATGCGCGGCAATCTAATTTGCATAATGATCTGCTTTTGCGTCAGGTCATCCCCGCCGCCGAGCAGAATTTGTCCTATCTGAGACGCGGAGAGCTGCACGCTGCCCGCGAATAAATTCCAGATCAAAAAAACAGCCAAAAGGACGAGCAGCAGCAAAAAGCCGCACCACGTCCGTGTTTTCCGCTTCTGCTCCATGCTCGTCCCTCCTGTCTGTTTCAACTTTCCAGTCAAAAATTATTGCAGCTTTGTCAAAAACCGGAGCGGCGTATCCGCCCCGCTCAAAACGGTGTGGAGATCCACGACGAGGTCGCTCAATTCGAGCGATTCCTGATAAAAGTCCTTCGTCAGGCACCAGACGTTCCCGTTCTGCACGGCCTTAAAGTCACCGAGCAGCGGTTCGAGTGCTAAAAGCTCGTCGATCGTCGTAAGCCCGCCGTCGATGATGCTGTTGTAGATGAGCACATCCGCGTCGTGCGCGCCGCTGTAAAATGCCTCCATCTGGATGGTAACGGTGGACTGGGCGTTCTCCTCTTCCGTGTTGTCAAAGGAGACGTATTCCCCGCCCGCCATGGCGATGGATTTAGCGACATAGTCCGTCGACTTTCGCACATTGACCGCGCCGTTGCTCGTCACATAGAAGAATGTGACGGTCTTTCCCGTGGGCGCAGCGCCCAGAATGCCCGAAACGCTGTCCATTTTCTCCTCAAACAGCGCCGCGGCCTCGTTCTCCTTGCCGATGAGCGCACCGTAGAGCTTGACCCACTCCATGCGGCCAAACGGCTCGCTTTCGTAGCTGGACATTTCCACGAGCACGGGGATACCCAGCGTTTCAAACTGCTCGATGACCTCGGGCGAGTGGTAGATCATCGTGTTTTCAAGCACCAGATCGCAGCCCTGCGACAAGATAAGCTCGTAATCAGGCTCGGAGTATTTGCCCGCGTAAAGCATGTCACCCGCGCTCATGGCCTCCTTCGCCTGCTCGATATACCAGTCCGACTCCTTGCGTCCACTGAAGCGGATGCTGTCGACCGCGTCCAACTCGGCAAAGCTGTCCATCGCCGCGCTGGCGACCAGATAAATTTCATCAAGCGGCTGCTGCAAAACTGTCACGCCCTCCGGCACGCCGCTGGGCACGGCCGCGCCCTCCGTCACGAGCAGGAATTCCTGATCCTGCCCGATGGTGATGCGCTTGTACTCGTCACCCGCGTAGGAAACGGAAAACTGCGTGGCATAGTCAAGCGGCATGGCCTCGTCAAACGACAGCTCATCCCACGCGACCGCCGCGTCTTCGCCGTTCGAACCGTCCTGCGCTTTGTCCCCGCAGGCGCAGAGCGTCAGCACGGCCAACAGCGTGAGAAGCGCGCGCGGCAGGCGTCTCATCTGTTCACCTCGGCGCTCGAGGCGTCGAACGTCAGCGTGTAGTCGATCTCGTGCGGCGTGCTCATGGCGGTGGTATCGCCGACCACGGCAAGCGGCGTATCCAGCGCGGCGACGGGGATCTCAAACGTCGAGCCGTTTTCGGTCGAGAGCACGTCGCAGCGCTCGCCGTCCACGAGCATATAGTCATAGTGGCTGCTGCTCCAGACGATGGTGGCGGTCATTTTGCCGTCCGCGACCGTCAGCGTACAGGGCGACTGGATGTTCGCCTTGCCGCTGCCGCCCTCGAGCGTCACGGCGATCGTGTAGGTGCCGTCGGCCAGCGTCTCGGCGGGCGCGGCGGCGGCGTCTTCCTTCAAAACGGCGTTCGTCACGGAGACCTTGTGGTCGTACCACTTGCCCTTCGTGCCGATGATGGCGACGTCGAACTCCTCGTCCAGCGCGGGCACGGGGATATCAAAGCCATTGACCTCCTCGCTCAGGCCGTCGGAATAGGTGACGGTGTCGGTCGTGGGCTGCAAGAGCGCCGCGCCGTCCTTCCGCGCGTCCTCCGCCGTGCCGCAGAAGAGGTTCAGAATGCTCTTGGACGGCAGGCTGATGTGGATCGTCATCTGGCCGTTTTCGACCGTCAGCGTCCCCTTGCCCTCGCATGCCTCGTTCACGTGGAACATGCTGCTGTCGGTATTAAAGTCCGCGGTGTAAACGCCGTCGGCGAGCGCAGGCTCGGTGTTGGTGTCCTGCGGATCACCGTCCTCGCTCTTCTGCCCGCAGCCGAAAAGCAGCGTGCAGAGCATCAGCACGGTCAGTATCAGTGTCAGTGTTCTTTTCATTGGGAAGTACCTCCATCTGGAAAAGGCTCCGAAGCGGTGCACAATCGCTTCGAAGCCCCTTTTTGATCCTTTTTATGCGTTCAGGGCGTCAATGGCGGCCTGGGTGTGGGCGATGTACAGCGCCTGGATGTCGGCAATCTCGCCGAGGCCCGCGATCTGGCAGTCGACGGTGAAGTCGGCAGCCTCGAACATAGTCTTCCAGGAATCGTCGTCGCTGCCGGCCATGTCGTTGTTGGCGTGGTCACCCGCAACGACCATCAGCGGGCGCAGGATGACGTTGGTGTAGCCCGCGGCCTTGACGGCCTCGATGACGGACTCGCAGGAGGTCTCCTCCGGCTCGCCCTCGACCGTACCGATGAAGACGTTCTCATAGCCAAGGTTCTGCATCTGAGCGCTCATCTGGCTGTAGCTGACCTTGGCGACGTGTGCGGTGCCGTGGCCCATGAAGACGAACGCGGCGCCAGCTTCCTTGGCAGCCTCGAGAGAGTCAAAGCCGCTTGCCTCGACCGCGGCGGCGGTGATGGCCTTGGCGACAACTTCCTTGTCGGCGTTGATGACGGTCGCGTCGCTGCCGACCTCGCCGAGCAGGGGCTCTGCGATGGAGACAGATCCGAACCGGTCGCGGTACTCGTCGATGGTAGCACACATTTCGTCATACTCCGCGCCGTGCATCAGGTGCGTCGGCTTGACGCCGTTGGCCACAGCGCGGTCGAGCGCCTGGGTCATGTTGTCGATCTTCTCGCCGTCGCGGGCCTGAATGTGGTTGATAATGATCTGAGCCGTGAAAGCGCGGCGGACGGACCAGTCAGGATAGGCCTCCTGCAGGGCGTCCTCGATGCTCTTGATATCGTTGATGCGGCTGTCGTTGTAGGACGTGCCGAAGGAAACGACCAGAAGCTCGTTCTCGCCGATGTCATCCTGGTTGCGGGGATCGTCCTTGGACGCATCGCCCGTGTCAAGGCCGAAATACTCGGGGCTCGCTTCCTCACCCTCGACCATGGCCTTCTGCTCGTCGGTCAGCGCGTCCCAGGCAGCCTTGGCGGCCTCGCACTGCGCGTCGGTCTCATCGGTGCGCTCCTGAACATAGATCGCGTCAATGAGCGCGGCGACATTGTCGGCCGCGGCCTTGTCGGTGTCCTCCGTGTTCTGCGTGTCGTCGGCAGCGTCGTCCTTCTTGCTGCCGCAGGCGGTCAGCACGCCCAGCAGCATTACGGCTGTGAGCAGGATTGCAAGTGCTTTTTTCATGTTTCTCTTTACCTTCTTCTTCAAAAATCGTTCTGAAAGAAATATAAAAGCGGCCATGGTGACCCACAGCCGCTCTCACGATTCCAACCAGCAACACCGCGCCGCGAAAAAATCGCGCCGCGGGTAAACTCGCAGAAATATCAGCCTGTGTGCAGCGGGCTTGAGATTCCTCACAGAGGCAGGTCTCCTGACTTCGTTCATCGCGGCGCTGCCCTTCCCAGTTTCCCAGTGGCTACGCAGGCCGTTCCCGTACACAGTGACTGCATCGTTCCGGATTCGCACCGGATTCTCTATTCTCCGCCTCGCGGCGGCACCTCTGCGATACAATTTTACATTTTTTCAGACATAGCAGATTATAGCATTCCCCGTCGAATTGTCAATGAGGAAAGCGCGGCGTCCCTTTTACCTTTTGTGTTGATGGTAAAAACTCCGTCGATTTCACCAAAAGCGTGCCACAGATACCTAATTTTTAGGGTATCCTCTTTCCTTTGCCTGCTGTCTTAAAACCAGGCTTACTGATATTCAGAAGAAAATGAGATTTTGGGGATGGTGTTCCTATGGAAGATTTATTTGACAGGTTCCAAGCCATAACAGGCATTTCAAAATATTCCAACTCGGAAGTTATCACGCCACAAAACATAGTAAAAGACATGGTTGATTTACTCCCTGCTAATGTATTTAACAAAGAGGCAAAGTTTTTGACCCAGCAGTCAAGAGTGGTAGATTTCTTGCAGAGATTTACAAACGGCTAATGGAAAGCCAACTAATGGTACAGGCATTTCCAGAAGAACAGAAGAGAAGGCAACACATAATAGACAATCAGATATATGGCTTCGCCACTTCTGGAATCGCAGCTACACTAGTAAGAAGGCAGTTGTATGATGACCCTACACTTGTAAAAAACATCTATTTCACAACTGCAAAGGACATAGTAAAAGAGATACAAGGAGCATTCAGCAATATGAAATTTGAAATCTTATCGGCGGTATGGATACAATCACACGATAGTTCTCCGCTGCAAGCAGGCGGATGAGCAGCGGCGAAAACGCGATGATACCGCCCGCGCAGAGGTAGATTGCACACGGAGGTTCATGCTTCGTTCGCCTCTGAAAAGGTGAAGAAAATGCCTGCTGTCAAGAATGGTTTCAAAATTGAGATTTTTAATGTCCCGACATCGTGATCGTGGAGATGCAGCCCTATTACTTTGCTTTTCAGCTTTCTGTTTGGAATTGCTTTTCAGCCTTCTGCCTGATATAATAATGGTAGCATAACGCGAGAAGCTTATCGATAGGATCGGGTGTATTTATGTGAACGCCAAGACCTGATCGGACAAAGAAAGGGTGGGGAGAATGTTATGTCAGAGATAATGTGGCACATCTGCATTTCGAGCATCTACACCCGTGACCGAGTTAGAATGCTTTCTACGATGGGAACGCTTTAATTGCGATTGTGGTCGGAATTCATTGATACTGTTATCTTTTTGAGCTTTGCTTATGGCTGGATACAAATGTTAAGGGAGATATTGATATGGCATTTTTAAATGAAAACGAATGGATACGCCTCAATGAGATCGCATACAATATTTCATTTATCTATACAGTAGAGGAAATGCAGCATGAAATTCTCAACCGATGGCTTCCTTTTTTGATTTCGTATGATAGCGCAATTTTTGCCCGAATCTCTACTGCGGAGAATGGATCCTATCAGTTTCAGGCCCCAGCGGCTTTTCATCTGCCTCAGCAGGCTGTCGATGTCTGGATGCAGGAAAGCCTGAATTCAGATGCTTTTCGCTGGGCGCTGTATACCTGTGAAGGCGGTGCTTTTCGGGAATCTATGGCATCTTCGGATGAACAGGTGAATAGCAGCGGAATCTACCAGAACTTCTATCTGCCCAATCACTTGGCATATTCCGTCGGCCTTTCCATCTCCTTTCGAGAAGAACCGGTCGGCTTATTGAAATTGTACCGGCAAGCTGATAAGCCTCCGTTTAGCGAACGGGATATGTTTGTATTGGAGCAGTTACACAAGCACTTTGCATACCGTTTAGTATATGAAGCAAAAAAGGGAGACACCCGCTATTTTTACGCAAAAGGATATCATGAAAAGTTGTGCAGCCAGTACGGCTTGACCAGTCGAGAAGGGGAAATGTTAGATTTGGCCGTACACGGGCTGTCCAATGAAGATATCGCTCAAAAAATGAATATCAGTATCCATACGGTAAAAAAACATTTCCACAGCATATATACCAAAATGAATGTGCGTAACCGGATACAGATGATCCAGAGTCTTCCTGTATCAACCAACAAGATCGATTTTGATGCGCTATAAATAAAACTTGGGAAAAATGTACCGCCTGCATTGGCTAAACTGCATTATCCTTTGGTAGTATATAAAGATTCGTTGGTCTTACATCGGGACACAGAAGGCTTGTCCAAATAATATACAGACTACATAAAATGGAACTGGCGCTGAATTTTAACGCCGGTTCCATTTTGCTATATTTGGGGTACAAAAGTTGGGGGATGCATATGAAACGAAGCGATATTTGGTGGGCAGCTGCTTATGGGTTGTTGGCTGTGTTTACGGTACTCTTTTGCGTCACAGGAGGCTTTGCCAAGGTCAATACAGCGTATCCTTATCTGGCAGGTTTTGCGCAATTCGCTGTCTATGCTACGGCGGGTGAGTTGCTCTCCGGACGTCTGTTGGAGGGAACTTGGCAGATCAACCGGGCGACTTGGTTCAAAAGCCTGAGTTGGGGAATAGGAGGCGTCCTTGTCACGCTGGCCTTTACCGTGTTCAGTCAAGGTACCCGGCAAGCCATGGCAGCAGGTCTTCTTCCGGGATATGGAAATGCTCTGGCACAGGCCTTTTTTACCAGCGTTACCAATAATCTGTTTTTTGCTCCTATTCATTCCGCTCTGATGCGAGTATGTGGAAATTATGCTGAAATCCGCTTTTTGGCGGGGCAGCATATCACTCCACGCCAAGCGGTGGACTCTGTAGATTGGGGAGAATTGATCGATTTTACTCTGTTTAAAACGATTCCTCTCTTTTGGATCCCCGTCAATACCGTGGGATTTCTTCTTCCGCAAGAATATCGTATCGTATTTGCAGCGGTGCTTTCCTTGGCATTTGGAATATTGATGACTGTTCTCAAATTAAGGGAACGGAAGAATCAGAGTAGAAAGGAGTTACCTATATGATTCAAATTTCAGATAACACTCAGCAGATCCAACCCTCCAAGATTCGAAAAATGTTCAATAAGGCGCTGGAGTACGATCATGTCATTAGTTTTACACTGGGAGAGCCGGATTTTACTGCCTCGCCGAACGTAGTGGAGGCTGGGTGCAGGGCCATTCGGGAAGGAAAGACCAAGTATTCAGAAAATGCAGGGCTGCTGGCTCTGCGCCAGGCGATTGCAGAGTATCTCCATCGCACAGAGGGACTCTCTTACGATCCTGCAAGCCAAATTGTGGTGACGCCTGGAGCCATGGGAGCCTTGTTTTTGGCGCTGAAAGTGCTGCTGAATCCTGGGGATGAGGTTATCGTCAACGAACCCTGCTGGACTAATTATGTCCAACAGATTCGGATGTGCGGCGGCGTGCCGGTGTCGGTGAAAACCAACGCACAACGGGGATTTGATTTGGATGTATCCGCTATTGCCGAAGCTGTTACCGATAAGACAAAGGCCATTATTCTAAACAGCCCATGCAACCCCACAGGAGCTGTAGCCAGCACTGAAACGCTGCTCCAACTGGCCGAATTGGCCCAGAAGCAGGACTTGGTGATCTTGGCTGATGAGGTGTATAAGCACATCCTCTTTGATGGAAGGACTTATACAAGCTTTGCTTCTCTGCCTGGAATGAAAGAACGGACCCTGGTTATTGATAGCCTTTCCAAAACCTATGCGATGACCGGTTGGCGTATCGGTTATGCTGCCGGACCGGAAAATGTGATCCGGAATATGGTCAAGCTGCAGGAAAATGTCAGTGCTTGTGCGGCCACTCCCTGCCAGGTCGCGGCTATTGAAGCTTTGGAAGGTCCACAAGACCACTTGAAGTATATGGTGGAGCAGTATCGCCTGCGCCGTGACTATGTGATGAGGCGGATATCTGAGATCCCTGGTTTGTCCTGCCATGCTCCGGCCGGGACTTTCTATGCATTTATTGACATCAGTCAACTGGGTATGCCTTGTGAAGAATTTGCCATGAAGCTGCTGGAAGAACGACAGGTGGTAGTGGTACCCGGTACGGCCTTTGGCGAATTTGGCGAGGGATATATCCGTCTGTCCTATGCGACATCCATGCAGTGCCTGGAGCAGGGGCTGCAGGAGCTGGAGGAGTTTGTCAGATCCCATAAGACTGAGGGGGACCCCGCATGAGTATGATCAACGGTACCCGCTTATATGATCATTTGACCCGACTTGGGCGAATCGGTTTTGTGCCGAAAGAAGGAACCACACGATTGCCGTATACCCCTGCCTATGACGAAGGACGAATCTATGTTCAACAGTGCATGGAACAGGCAGGACTTCAGACATCCGTCGATCCTGTAGGGAATCTGATCGGTACGCTTCCCGGTCAGGGAGAGATCATTTGCATTGGATCCCACATCGATACGGTGCCGGGGGGCGGGATTTACGACGGAACCTATGGTGTGTTGTCCGGAATCGAGTGTGTGCAGCGCCTTAAGGAGTTGGGATATCAAAATCGGCATCCCATCCAGGTGATTGCATTTACCGAGGAGGAGGGCAATGTCATTGGCGGAACTTTTGGAAGTAAGGCATTTACCGGCGGAGAGATTGATGAAGCTATGCGGCCAAATCTGGCCCTCCACGGACTTACAATGGAGCAGGTCGGCGCCTGCCGAAGAGATCTGACCCAATACCAGTGTTACTTGGAGTTACATATTGAGCAGGGCGGGGTATTAGAAGCTGAAAGGATGCAAATAGGCGTGGTTGATGGTATTGTGGGCATCGTGCGCTATCGCATGACGGTTTCCGGCTGTGCCAATCATGCAGGCAGCACACCCATGCATCTGCGGGATGACGCGCTGGTGAAAGCCTGCCGGATCATTACCCAGCTTATGGAACGGACTGAGGCCGCTTCGCCGGATATGGTCTGCACTGTAGGAACCCTTCAGGTGTTCCCAGGAGCGGTCAATGTGATTCCGGGCAAGGTGGAGTTTATTGTGGAACTGCGCAACCCAACGATGGAGCCCATGGATCAGGTCATTGACTCCGTGCTGAAAGAGCACCCGGAGCTGGTAGGCGAAGAATATATTCGCCAGTCGCCTACCCAGTGCAGTTCTAAGCTGATAAAGCTGAGCGAGACACTGTGCCGCAACCGCGGTATCCGTTTTCGCAGAATGTTCAGCGGTGCAGGACACGATCTGATGAATTGGGGAAAAGCAGTCCCCTCCATGCTTCTGTTCATTCCCAGCAAAGACGGGATTAGCCACTCTATCCGAGAATACAGCGCTCCTGAGGACTTGTACCAGGGAGCTGAGCTGCTGATGGAGATGGTTCAGGCTTTGGACCAAGAGGAGGGAAAATTGTGAAAATCAAAATCATCAATCCCAATACGACGCAATCCATGACTGAAAGTATAGAAAATTTAGCACGTCGAGTGGCACGCAGCGACACTCAGGTATGGGCGGTTACTCCGGCATCCGGGCCGGACAGCATCGAATGTTATGTGGATGAGTATTTGGCTGTTCCGGGGGTCCTGAAAGAAGTGATCCGGGGAGACCGAGAGGAAGGTGCCGATGCATTTATCATCGCCTGCTTTGGTGACCCTGGGCTTCAGGCAGCCAGAGAGGTCACCTCCAAGCCTGTGCTGGGTATCTGTGAGTCGGCCATTGCTGCTGCCAAATTTATAGCGCCGTACTTTTCTATCGTATCGGTGCTGGATCGGTCTCGCAAGGTCACAGAGGATGTGGTGTCCAACTATGGAGCGGAAAAGTTTTGCCGTTCTATCCGATCCACAGGTTTGAGCGTGCTGGAATTTGGCAGGGACCCCAAGAAGGGATTGGAAGCGTTAGCCTATCAGGGAAAGTTAGCCGTGCAGCAGGACGGCGCCGAATGTATTTTGCTGGGGTGCGCTGGTTTCGTGGACTTTGTTGAGGACCTGTCCGCCCAGCTGGGCGTTCCCGTGTTGGATGGGGTAATGCCAGCAGTTAAATTTGCGGAAGCCATGGTAGATATGGGGCTGCGTACCAGCAAGGTGTCTACTTGGGGCTTCCCAGAGCAGAAGAATATCGTAGGTTTTCCCATGTTTACCAAACAAGAATTGATATTTTAGGAGATGACAGTATGCGTACCTTGATTAAAGGAGGCACAATCGTAACCGCAGAACAAGAGTATGTGGGGGATATCCTGGTGGAGGGCGATGTGATCCGCGCAATGGGGACACATTTGGACGAAGCTGCAGATCGTGTGATAGACGCCAAAGGTAAATATGTGTTTCCGGGAGGCGTAGACCAGCACACTCACTTTTCCGCCCTGTGTAATGTCGGCAACCGTGACACCGCCGGATATGAGACGACCGACTCTGCTATTGTAGGCGGCACGACCACCATTGTGGACTTTGCTCCGCAGGATCCGGATCGCGGACTGCTGGATTCCATTGATTATCGAATCAATGTGCGGGCGAAGGATAAGTCTTGTGTTGATTTTGCACTGCATTCCATGGTAACATATATTATGGACAGTATCTTTGATGAGATCGAAGAATTTCCTCGGAGAGGCATTTCCAGCATCAAGATTTTTATGGCCTACAACGGCTCTCCGCTTCATGTAGATGACGGTACTTTCTTCCGTATTCTGGAGAAGAGCCGCCAGGTTGGCGCTACGGTATTTGTGCACGCAGAGAATGGAGAGATCCTGAATTTCCTCCGCAGCGAGTGTGTAAAGAAGGGCCAACTGACGCCGCATTACCATTATGTTTCCCGTCCGCCTTTTACTGAGGCGGAGGCGGTGCGCCGGGCTATTTATCTGGCTGGTCAGACCGATACGCCTCTTTATATTGCTCATATGACCTGTCGGGAGGCCATTGCCGAATTACAAAAGGCCAAGGGAACTGGCCAGCGGGTTTCCGGCGAGACTTGCACTCACTATCTGACCACCACTAAGGAAGTTCTGGATAATCCGGATTTCAATGAAGCGGCTAAGTTCGTTTGCTCCCCCGCTTTGCGGGATCGTGAGGACTGCGAGGCTCTTTGGCAGGCATTATCCGACGGACTGCTGACGGCGGTCTCATCCGACCACTGCGGTATAGATGTGGCAGAGCTCAAGCAGGCCGGCAGGAATGATTTTACTCAGATTCCAAACGGTTCCCCCGGCGCCGGCGATCGACTGCATATGGTGTGGACCGAAGGTGTATGCACGGGAAAGCTGACCCGCCAGAAATTTGTAGATGTTATTGCCACTCAGCCGGCAAAAATCAACGGTATCTATCCGAGAAAGGGAACGCTGGCGGTAGGTTCTGACGCAGATGTTGTCATTTTCGATCCCAATTATGAGGGGACAGTTCATCTGGCAGATAACCCTAACGGCGTGGACTACAACCTCTATGAGGGCCGTCGTCAGTCTGGTCGGGTGGAGACGGTTCTGCTGCGAGGCCAGGTTGTAGTGGAGAACGCCAAGTTTGTGGGCCGCTACGGCCAGGGAAAATTCATCCCTGCAAATATGTACGCATCCGGTTACGAAAACCGAAAATAACCAAGTGTGATCCGTAGTTACTCGCGCTGCCAAAACCGAAGATGTTGGGAGCGGTGGGAGGCTGGAAACCGGAGTGCGCAAAACGTTTGGTCTGTTCATGAAAATATACGGTATATAGTATGATCAGTCTCGTTCAAAGCTGATATGCCGTGTCTTGATTTTGCAAGACTTACGTTTTGCGCATCCCTGGACCGAGAAAGTGAGGAGGTGTGATTTGCAGATTCGGATAGGGCCTGTAGTTGCGGAAGCAGAGATTCCATGAAAAAAAACCATAGATAATTTATAACAGGAGGCTTGTTATATGGATACTACATATGGAGTGTTGTGTCTCATTCCCCCCATCGTGGCAATCGGATTGGCCCTGTGGACCAAACAGACGATTTTCTCTTTATTCATCGCGGTTTGGTTGGGGTCCACAATGATGAACGGCTTTAACCCTTTGGTTGGTTTTGTCAAAATTATCTCGGACTATATGATCCCCTCTCTCAGCGGAAATGCATCTTTGATTATTTTGGTTACACTCTCCGGCGGTATGATCGCCATGCTCCGTAACACTGGTGCTGCAGAGGCCTTTGCTACCAAGGTGACAAAGGTTATCAATACTGCCAAGAAGGGGCAGATCGTTACTTGCCTGAGCGCCTTCATTTTCAGCTATACGGAGCCCTGCCTCATGCTTGGTACTATCATGCGGCCCGTTACTGACATGGTGCGCATCTCTCGAGCAAAATTGGCTTATATCCTGGATTCCATGGGATGCAATTTAGCTGCGCTTTCTCCCATTAGCAGCTATGGTCCCTTTATCACGGGACTGATTGCCGCAGAGCTGTTGGCAAGCGGCGTTGAGGGCAACGAATGGGGCATCTGGTTGAATATGCTTCCGTTCAATCTGTACGGCGTATTTGCCATGATTTCTGTTTTGATCGTTGCTGCTTTCGGCTTGAACTTTGGCCCTATGTACAAGGAAGAAAAGCGGGCCAGAGAGACCGGAAAGCTGCTGGACGACGGGGTTCAGCCCTTGGTTCCAGAGGTGAAAAATGAGCTGCCCGCAGATTATAAGCTTACTATGTGGAACTTTATTATCCCTATTGTTTGCCTGTTTGGTTCTCTCTTTGCCACCATTTTCTGGTCCGGCGATCTGGTTAACAACGGGTTGGTGGGATGCTTCCGCAGTGCCAACATTACACTTGCTATTTGCATCGCCTTTATGGGTGGCGCGCTGGGTGCGGGCATCATGGGTGTAAGCACCAAGCTCTTCAGCGTGACCAAGGCGTTCGATACCTTTGTCAACGGTATGGCCGAACTGATCTCGGTTCCCTTTATTCTGGTGTGCGCATGGTCCTTGGGCTCTATCGTCAAGGGTATGGGGACCAGCGAGTTTCTGATCCATATTGTGGAGAATTACCTGACTCCCGGCATGGTTCCGGCTTTGGTATTCCTGTTTGGCGCACTCATTTCGTTCTCGACCGGTTCCTCTTGGGGCGTGTGGTCTATTATGATGCCCATTGCTTTCCCGATGGCCATCGCCTTTGATATTTCCATTCCGTTTGTTGTTGGCGCCGTGATTGGCGGTGGCCTGTTCGGCGACCAGTGCTCCCCTATCTCCGATACGACTGTGCTCTCTTCTACCGGTGCTTCCTGCAACCATATCGTCCATGTTATGACGCAGCTGCCCTACGGAATTACGGTTGGTATTTCGGCTTTCGTGGGATTCCTTTTTGGCGGACTGACCGGACAGTATGTCTTGAGTATTGCGGTTACTGCTGCTATTCTGACAGTGAGCCTGATTACTCTGACTCAGCTTACCAAACGGCGTTACCCTGAGAAGGTACACTAACTGCTTTGCCGTTGGAATAGGAGACATTTATGAAAAAGATTGATACCATTGTGGTGGCCCCGCATTTCTATACGATGGAGGGAGCCGGCGTGGGCTATCATAGTGATGCCGCTATGGCTGTAGACGGAGGCAAAATCTTGAAGGTGGGCAACCGGCCTGAGATTTTAGCGGAATATACAGCTGAGGAAATGATCACCTTGGATCATCATATGGTGCTGCCTGGTTTTATCGACGGCCATATGCATACTGCATGCAATATTATGCGCGGATTGGCCCAAGACACCAACAGTTGGATGATGTTCGGCCTCCAGCCCTTTGACAACGCGGTCAATGACGAGGAACGGGATGCGGGCAGCCGAGTGGCCATTCTGGAGGCCGTCCGGGCAGGCACTACCACACTGGGCGACTATGATTCCAAAATGGAAAATGTGTGTGCTTTCATCGATAAGGTGGGCGCCCGAGGGAATATTGCACAGACGATTCGAGCGGCTAAACGACGGGTTTATCAACCGGGCGAACTCTATGAGTTTGATGATGCCATGGGAGAGGAAAGCCTGAATCGAAACATTGATCTGTATAATAAATGGAACAACAAGGCAGGGGGACGGATTAAGATCCTGTTTGGCCCGCAAGGCGCTGACTTTGTCAGCCCGGAGATGCTGCTGCGTATCCAAAAGGCGGTCAAGGAGCGGGGTACCAAAATCCATATGCATGTGCAGCAAGGAGATCGAGAGACCTATCAGATCGTCCAGCGCTACGGCAAGCGTCCTACAGCTTTTCTGGATGAGTTGGGCTATCTGGATGAATCTCTTATTGCAGTCCATCTTACTGACTGCACAGATGAGGAAGCTGCCCTTATTGCCAAACGAGGTGCCTCAATGATCGTTAATCCGGGTTCGATCGGCATCATTGATGGCATTGTCTGCCCAAGTGTTGTTTTCCAGCAGGCGGGCGGTGTGGTGGCCTTGGGTTCCGATCAGGCTCCGGGCAACAACTGCCATAACATCATCAATGAGATGAAAAATGTTTGCCTCTTCAACAAGATCAAGTATCAGAATCCGGAAGTTATGCCCGCCTGGAAGGCCCTGCGTATGGCCACCATTGAGGGTGCCCAAGCGATTGGCTTGGGCGATACCGTAGGCTCTCTTGAGCCTGGAAAATGCGCGGACTATATTGCTATAGACCTCAATTGTCCCTCCATGTTGCCGGTGTACACTTACCCAATGCGCAACATGGTACCTAATCTGGTTTACAGTGCCAGGGGATCCGAGGTTTCGCTGGTCGCAGTGGACGGCAAGGTCATAATGCGAGACGGCGCGTTTACCTATGTAGATGAAAAAGAGTACTTAAATGAGATATCTAAGTACCCAGATGACATCGGTCGGCGTGCAGCAGATGAGTTCTTCTCCATTGATGGGACCAATGCTCATTTTATGCGTGAGGATAAGCTGTAAGCGCCTGTTTTGGGGCCTGAGGAAGATTTCCTCAGGCCCCCTTTTTATCAAGGTGGAAAGCTGTATGGCGGTCGGATATTGCGCGGTTGAATGGTTCGTCTCCAGCCATACAATTACGAGCGCTTTGTTCAGGCGGACCACTTGGAGTTTTCTTTCGGTGGCGGGGAAGCTAACGTAGCTGTTTCGCTGGCTAACTACGGCCTTGACGCCGTCTACGTCACCAAACTGCCCGCGCATGCCATCGGACAGGCTGCGGTCAACTCTCTGCGCCGCTACAGCGTGGATACCTCTATGATCGTGCGTGGAGGCGACCGTATCGGTATCTCCTATAATGAGAAAGGCGCGTCTCAGCGCGGTTCCGTTTGCATTTATGACCGGGCGCATTCTGCCATTCAGGAGTCCACTCCCTCCGACTTCGACTGGGATGTGATTTTTAAAGGCGCGGACTGGTTCCACTTTACCGGCATCACGCCTGCGCTCGGCCCCAACATGGTGGATGCCTGCCGTGACGCCTGCAAGGCGGCGAAGGCACATGGGGTCAGGATTAGCTGCGATCTCAACTACCGCGGCAAGCTGTGGAGCCGTCAGCAGGCACGGGAGGCCATGACTGATCTGTGTCAGTACGTGGACGTATGCATTTCCAACGAGAAGGATGCCAAGGATGTGTTCGGCATTGAGGCGGAGGCGACCGATATCTATGCCGGCGAGATCAACCGCGAGGGCTACAAGTCCGTTGCAAGACAGCTTGCTGATCGGTTTGGCTTTGAAAAGGTCGCTATCACGCTGCGCGAGTCCCGCTCGGCGTCCGACAACGGTTGGAGCGCCATGCTGTTTGACGCTGTCGGCGATGAATACCATTTCTCCAAAAAATATGACTTGCATATCGTTGACCGCGTGGGTGGCGGCGACAGCTTCGGCGGCGGTCTGATTTACGCCCTGCTCGCCGGTAAGGGCAATCAGCGGGCTGTGGAATTTGCCGTGGCGGCCTCCGCGCTCAAGCATACCGTCGAGGGCGATTATAACATGGTTACAGCGGCCGAGGTGGAAAAGTTGGCCGACGGCGATGGTTCCGGCCGCATCCAGCGCTGAATTGATTTTTAAAATATTCCCTGAATTTATAAAGTGTCATTGTAAGCTGCTGATCACTTCAAGATAGGGACTCTTGCGATTCTTCACCTTTCTTTCCTGAATACGGCATTGTTCGTTGGTGAAAGGGACTGATACCCTGCCAAAGCGACGAACAATGCCAAGGGAGCGCAATGTTGGCAGACGAATAATAAGACCACGCAGCCCAGCGGGGCCGCGGTGCCAGAGGAAGCGGACGCACGCCAGAGGCGTGCATTCGCTTCCTCTGGCTTTTCTTTGCCCAAATGTGAGAGAGAAGTGAGATGCGCCAGGTAGCAGCAAGAGTGAAGCACCCATGCTTCGGCGTTCGAGTCGCATCAGTTCATAAAATCAACCGGCTGCATCTCGAAAATGTCGCCTGGCGCGGGGAAAAACTGCTTTTTGAAAAAACTGTTTTTAAAACTTTTTGCGGTGAAAAAGATGATAAATATATGAAAACACCGCACTTTCGTGCGGTGTTTTCTGTGCTGCATCTTTCATCAACACATTTTGGTATGCCCGACTGGATTCGAACCAGCGGCCTTCAGAGTCGGAGTCTGACGCTCTATCCAACTGAGCTACGGGCACATATTTGGTTGTGGGTTTCTGCGATAGTCGTCAAATAGTAGTCAACGACCACCCATTTTTTCTCTGCCGTTCCCGCAAACGCAGGCGCGGCAAGGCTTTGCGCCATATCTCAACTGGAAACGCCTGAAACGTCGGAGTCTGACGCTCTATCCAACTGAGCTACGGGCACATATTGAATTGGGACGCAGGGGTTAACAAAGTAAGTATAGCAACTTTTCCCACTTCTGTAAAGCTAAAATTTTCGTCAAAGATCGTTAAAAAAATTGACAACTTCTTCTCTCGCTCGTATAATTACAGTATCCTAAAATAAAGGATCGTTCCTTATGAAAAAACGCAAAATTTCCGACGCTGTCGTCCGGCGTCTTCCCCGTTACTACCGCTATCTCGACGATCTGCACTCCAAGGGCATCGTGCGCATTTCGTCGAGCTTGCTCGGCGAGCGCATGGGCATCACCGCTTCACAAATCCGTCAGGACTTGAGTTGCTTCGGCGAGTTCGGCCAGCAGGGCTACGGCTACAACATTTTGGAGCTGCGCACCGAGATCGGTCACATTCTCGGCGTGGACGAGCAGCACCGCCTCGTCGTCGTCGGCGCCGGCCACCTGGGCCACGCGCTGCTGCGCAACTTTGACTTCATGCAGACCGGTTTTCTGCTTGACACCGCGTTCGACGTCTCCCCCACGCTCATTGGCACGCGCGTCAACAATGTGCTTATCCGCTCGTTCGACGAGATCGGCGACTATTTTGCCGCCTGCCATCCCGATGTTGCGGTACTGACCGTGCCCAAGCACATCGCGCAGGATGTCGCCGAGCAGCTCGTTGCGCTCGGCGTGCGCGGGATCTGGAATTTCACCAATACGGAGCTGCACGTCGGCAGCGAGGTCTTCACCGAGGACGTCCACTTTGCCGACAGTCTGCTCACGCTGAGCTACCGCATCTCCAAGACCTCCGCCGAGGCGGAGGAGGAAGGAGCCAAACCGTGAAAAGGCCCATTGCCCTGCTCGCATCGCTCCTCGCAGTGACGGTGCTCGCCACCGCGGCCATGGCCGCAGGGGGAGACAGCAGCGACCCGCTGATCTCGCTCAACTATCTGCAAACAACGTTTACCACCAAGGTGACTTCGTCCATCGACGCCGCCCTCGACAAGGCCGATCAGGCGGCGTATGCAAAGGCTGAGGCCGCACTCCGCTCGACCATCGCCGCGGCAGAGGCCAACGTGGGCGCGCAGCGCGCCGACGTCTTCACCGAGTCGCGCCTCAAGCAGGGAGATGTGCTCTCCGGCACGACAGGGCTTCAGGTCATCGTGCTGGCGGGCAGCGTCAATGTGCAGTTTTCCTCCGGCGCGGTCGTCGACGTGACGACCGGCAGCGAGGTCAAAAGCGGCGCGGCGCTCGCGGAAAATCACCGCTATCTCGTCGCCGAGGACACGACGGCGCTTTTCACCGTCACCGGCAAGACCGCGGTCGTGAATTACTGCGGCTTCTATTCCATCGCAAGCTCTTCCTCGGTCGACTATCCGGCCATGGCCGCCTCGCTCAAAACGCTCACGCTCTTCCGCGGGTCGGACACGGGCTACGGCGAGGGCTTTGACCTCGAAAAGGCCCCCACGCGCATGGAGGCGCTCATTATGCTCATTCGTCTTCTCGGCGAGGAGAGCGAGGCGCTGAGCTGCACGGCCTACCAGCCCTTTACCGATGTGCCCGACTGGGCGCTGCCCTACGCGGCCTACGCCTACTCCAAAGGCTACACCAACGGCGTCGGCCCAACGACGTTCGGCACGGCGATGAGTGCATCGGCGGAGATGTACACAGAATTTCTGCTGCGCGCACTGCGCTACAGTTCCACCGCGCAGTCTGACATCTCCAACGCGCCCGAGCGCGCGTACTTTGCGGGCGTCCTGACCGCGGGCGAGGTCAGCGCGCTGCGTGCATCCGCGTTCCTGCGCGCTGATGTTGTGTATCTTTCCTACTACGCACTCGAAACGAACGTCAGCGGCGGCAGCAAGCTGAGCGACACGCTCATCGCGCGCGGTGTCTTCTCCGACGCGGCCTACCGCGCTTCCCGCGCGATGGTAAATTCTGCGCGCATCGGCTGACACCTTTTTGCGTTCCCACCATACTATGGATTGAGACCGCCGCGCGGGCGGTTTCAATCTTCATAGGGGGTTCGTTTTATGTGCAATAATAACTGTGGTTTTGGCGGCGGCTGCTGCCTGTGGATCCTGATCCTCATCATCCTGATCTTCGCCTGCGGCGGCTGCGGCGGTGGCTGCGGCTACAACAATGGCTGTGGCTGCAACAATGGCTGTGGCTGCAATAACGGCTGCGGCTGCTAAACCTGCATAAGAAGGGGGCTGTGCGAAAGCGCGGCCCCCTTTTTTTGCTTTCTGCGCATAGCGCAGTGGGGATGGCAGCGCCGGTGGTACTGCCTCGAATCAAGGGGGGGA
>OIDD01000419.1_pt1 | contig 23959 bp, 20 predicted proteins | sample 1606751 | NCBI WGS metagenome assembly OIDD01 (sample SAMEA3882544, study PRJEB24775) | human gut metagenome | biome: human-associated habitat; feature: intestine environment; material: feces | place: Netherlands | collected 2009/2010
CCGGTACTTTTTGCGGATGAACCGACCACGGCGCTGGACGTGACGGTGCAGGCTCAGATACTGGATCTGCTGCGGGATATCCAGCAGCGTCTGCATACCTCCACCATTCTGGTGTCCCACGATCTGGGCGTGGTGCAGCACATCGCGGACCGCATTCTGGTCCTGCACGACGGGCGCGCGGTCGAAGTCGGCCCGACGGACCAGGTGCTGGGCCATCCGCAGGACGAGTACACCAAGCGATTGGTGCAGGCCGCCTCGCTGTAGGTGTCGCTCCGCATGCCTCATCCGTGCGCGCCATACAGTCTCGCATATTCGTGGTGCGTCTCTTTTCTATAACGATTTGACCGATTGCGTGTCGGTCGATATTGTTGGTTACATGGTTAGTTAGTTATGTAACTAACCATGTAACCAACAGGATGGATGGTCCGGCATGACCGGATGTTCATGATCGGGGGACTGCGATGACGCATGGAACATATCAAAGCCACGGGATGCAACGGCCACGGCGAATCGTGACAATACTGACGGTTCTTGCTTTGAGCATATCGTTGGGCGCGTGCGGCACGGCAGGAGATCGGAAGCAAGAGCAGTCGTCACGGGGCCAGGCGTCCGCCATCAGCGGCGATGCGGACGCCAACGCCGCGGACGCGTCGTATCGGGACGAAATCGCAAAAATCAAGAACTCCGGTAGCACTGAAGCCGCCCAGATTCTCGAGGACGGCAAAATCACGGAAGAGGAGTTGGTCCAGCTCGGTTCCAGCTACGCGCAATGCCTGACCTCGAAAGGCATCACAGTGGACACCGGCGAGGCGCGATACCCCGGTGGGTCGATCAGCCCGTCCTACGGAGACAACGCGCTTGACAAGCGCAACTTGAGCGAAGATGAGATTGCCGCCACCAATGCCGCTGACGAAGCCTGCCAGAATGAGACCCAATACAAGAACATCGTCGACCTGTATCTGAGCCTCAAGGAGAATCCCGAGAACGTCGATAACGACCAACTCGCGCGCCAGCAGAACGACAAGACACTGGCCTGCCTGAAAAAACACGGCATCGTGGACGACTCCGTGACCGCCGACGCCTACGACGAGCTGGCGACGATGGGCGAATCCGGCGGAACGAGCTTCGATGACCTGATCGGCAAATACGCCCTCAAGGACAATCCCGCCTACGACAAACGCAAAGCGGCCATCATCGAACAATGTGGGGCATTGTGATGGCGGGCGGCAAAACACCCGTCAGAGCATGGTCGCATGTTCGGAACCGACGGACGGATGCGGATGGAAAGCGGCGGCCGGCGACGCGACGACGTCAGCCATTGGCCATGTCGGTCGTCGCGCTGTTGGTAGTCATCGCATTGGCGGCAGGCGTCGGATGCGGATTCCTGCTGGTCCGACCGGCCATACCCCAATCGTTGCGATCCTCAACGGCCTCCGGTTCGATCACTGCGGCGAAAAGCCGGTTCGATGATGCTCGAGACGTCACCGTCACGGTCCATACCGGAACGGGGCGCACCGTGGCCTCGCCCAAATCGGGCACCATCACCGCCTATGGTTGCGCGCCCGGACAAACCATCGATTCCGGAACAAGCTTCATCGCAGTGGATGAAGTGCCGCTGCTGTCGTTGCATACCGCCGTTCCGCCGTTCCGCGACCTGCAGTCCGGTATGCGAGGCCGCGACGTGGCGGCGCTGAACGCCGAGCTGCGACGGCTTGGATATGCGGCCCCCGACGGCGATGCGATGACCTGGGACACGATTCTCGCATACAATGCGCTCGCCGATACCGTCGGCGCGGCACGGCTGGTCAAGGACAACGGGTGGACGCTAGCCAAAGACGCTTACGTGTGGTTGGATGGGCAATCCGTGACGATCCGTTCCTGCGTTGCCGGCATCGGCGCATCAATCGACGTGAAATCCGAACTGTTGACCACCGATTCGCAATCGCAATCGGTATCCGTGACCATGCCGCAGGACGAGGTGGTCGCAGGAGATCGGGTGCTTGACGTGGACGGTCGAATGGTCGACATGCCGCAACAAACGACGGTGATCACCGACTCATCGACGCTGGCGGCATTGCTGGGCAGCGACGCCTATCGGCAGGCGGCCGGCACAGCTGAGTCCTCCGAGAGCGCGTCGGATGGCGCGTCGGATGTGACCTTCACCCTGCAATGGCTCCTGAAAACTCCAATCGATGTATGGTCGCTGCCACCCACCGCTTTCTACGCGCAACATGATGAACAGGCCTGCGTGGTGTCCGATGGCAAGCCCGTCGCGGTCACCGTGATCGGCTCCCGTTTGGGGCGCTCAATGGCCACGGTCGATTCCGGCGCGGCATTGGGCAAAGTGCGCACGAATCCGCAAGGAGGCAAACCATGCCGATGAGTGATCCCGTTGATTCCACGGGTCCTCTGATGAAGGGGGATGATGAGCGGACGCCGGGAAAACTGGTGACGTTGCGCGATGTCGGTCACACATTCACTGGAGACACTTGGCTGTTCCGTTCGTTAAATGCTGACCTGCGGCCCGATCGCGTGTATGCGCTGGTGGGGCCTTCCGGTTCGGGCAAAAGCACATTGTTGTCCATACTGGCGGGATGGGTGAAGCCGTCGGAAGGATCCATTCAGCGGCTGAACATCGGGAAAACCAGCTGGGTGTTCCAAAATCCCATCGGAGTGGCGTGCCGAAGCGTGATCGACCATGTGACTCTGCCTTATCTTGCGCGGGGGTTGGATGTGCCGCAGGCGGAGGCATGCGCGCGCGAGCTGCTTGCCCAGTTCGGTCTGGCGGAGCGCGCGTCCAGCGAATACCGGGAGCTGTCCGGAGGAGAGGCTCAACGGCTCATGCTGGCGCGTGGCGTGGCGTCGGGCGCCGATCTGCTGCTGGTCGATGAGCCGACCGCGCAACTCGATGTACATACGGCGGATACGGTGAATGCGCGACTGGGCGCGTTGTCAAGACAGGGCATGATCGTGGTGGTCGCCACGCATGATCATCGCACGCGCGACGCCGCCACCGATGTCATCGATTTGGAGGATTACCAATGAAACCGATGCGGTTGAAAGCGGTGCTGCGTGAGACTTGGCGCAACGTCGCCACTGGTACGAGCCGATGCGCGCTTATCTGGCTGCTGCTGTCGATATGCGCGGTCGCATGCATGTGCGCAGACCTGACGCAGATGACGGGGTTGATCGGCGATGCCCGGAAATGGAAGGAATCAGGTGCCTCCACCTATGCGATCACTTTGCAGGGAGGAATCGACGGCGCGGCCTGCGAAGGGCTGCGTTCCGCGAACGGAGTGTTGGGCGCCGCCGCCCTCCGACAGTCGTCCGACCGCGTGCGCATCGCGTCATTGCCCGCGACCGAGATTCCGACATACGAGGCAAGCGCACATGTCGCGCAGGTATTCGCGGCGACAGGGATACGGAAGGACAATTCCGGTGTGATCATGTCGACGGCTGTGGCGCGCACGTATGGCGCGCATGCCGGCACGGTGCTGCCGCTCGTCGGTGGCGCACGCATGCGTGTTTCCGCGACGTTCGATTGGCCAAGCGACGGAAGGCAACCAACATACGGCTATGCGATTATCTCGCCCGGCAACGATACCAAGGCCTATGACACCTGTCTGGTCCGTGCGTGGCCGGTTCCCGACGGTATCGAAAGCCTGCTGCGTGTCTCCATTCGCGCCGATGCCGAATCCGGTGTCGGCGCCGCTGCGAGCTCCACCTCTGCCGGGACGAGTGGAAGCAACGAAACGCCGCATGCGAAAATCAGCCGGATCAATACCATGCTGGGGTCGCATATGCCTGGCCCGGCGGATTTCGATGCCCGCATCACCCGGTATGCGCCACTGTTGATGTTCGTCATCGCAATGGCGTTGGGGTTCGCATCGGTTTGCATGCGCAGAATCGAGATAGCGAGCGCGTTGCATGCGGGGTATCCGAAAACCGCGATGCTGCTGCAGCTGTTTTTGGAGACGCTGGCCACGGTGGCGGCGTCTTGCGTGGCATGTCTGCCGGTTGTCGCGATTGTGCCGCTCATATTGACCGGATCCGGTGACGCGATGCCGGTTGTCGCGATGCTATGCCGTGTTCCGGGCGCCATGTCGGTCGGGATGCTTGCCGGGACTGCGGTTGGGGGTATGACGATCCGCGAACGGCAGTTGTTCGCCTATTTCAAGGCACGCGCATGACGTGTGCCGTGTCCTTGAGAGATGCTTCGCCGGCTGTTCGTTGCCGCATCGCGGCAGACCAACGGTTAGAGTGGATGACGTTGATATTGAACCGACTAGGCGGCTGGAGGCGTCGGATGCGATTCGATTTTTCGGGAACGACGCCATTGTTCCGGCAGGTGGCCGAACAAATCAGCGAAGCCATCGTCTCCGGTGCCTTCGCGGAAGGCGAACAGGTGCCCAGCACCACCGAGATCTCGTCCACGTATGCGATCAATCCCGCCACGGTGCTCAAAGGCATGAATCTCCTGGTCGATCAGGGTCTGCTGGAGAAAAGACGCGGCCTTGGCATGTTCGTCACCACGGGAGCACGGGAGAAGGCTCGTGACGCCAAACGCGAGGAACTGCTCACCACGCGGGTCGTCGAACTCGTCGCGCAGGCAAAGGCGCTTGGCATCAGCTGCGAACAACTACAGCGCATCATCGGAAGGACCTATCGATGAGTCTGGTCATCAGCGATCTGAGCAAGAGCCGTCATGGAACGTCCCTGCTCAACGGAGTGAATCTGGAATTACGGAGCGGTGCGATACATGGTCTGTTCGGGCGCAATGGTGCCGGCAAAAGCACATTGCTGAACATCATCGCGAACCGACTCGTGGCCGATGCCGGCAGTGTGTCGTTCGACGGCAACCGTATGACGGATGGCGGCGGCATGTGGGAACGTCTCATGCTGATGGACGAGACTTGGCCATATCCTGTCGAATGGCGTCTGCGATCGGTGTTCCGTCTGATCTCGCGGCGATACGGCGGATTCGATGATGTGTTGGCGGGGCGTATGATGCAGGCTTTCGGGCTGCGGCCTGATGCTCGTTTCATGAGACTGTCCACCGGTCAGCGTGGCGCGGCGAAGCTGGTTGCCGCGCTTTGCGCGCCGACCGATATCGTGTTGCTTGATGAAGCGACTGATGGTCTTGACGCTGCGGCCCGTGACCTGTGTTACCGCTTCGTGATTGAGTCGTATGGCGACAGACCTCGCACCATGATCATATCCACCCATCTCATAACGGAGGTGGAGGGACTGGTCGAACATGCCGTGGTCCTCGACCATGGGCGGGTGCTGGAATCCTTCGACATGAACGAGTTGGCACAACGTGGGCGGATGCTGTCGGGTCCGGCCGGATCGGTACGGCGGTACTTGGCCGACAATGGTTTGCATACGCTGTCGGAAACCGTTCTCGGTGGCCTGCTGACTGTCGGCGTGCGTGGCGTGCCATCTGCACCGATGCCGGAGGACGTTGTCATGAGGTCTTTCGATCTCAATGAGTATGTCATCCAGATTACCGGCATGGACAAGGGGTATGCGTCATGATGGATGAAGTGAAAGGCTTGTCGGCCGGGATGCGGTTCGCGCTGACAAGGCAGCTTGCCGCGCGTTGCGTCGTGTTGATGGCGTACGTGTTGGCCGGTTATTGCGTGCCGTGGCTGTGGGGTCTGATTTTGGCCTTGGTATCCGGAGGTCATTATGTGGTGGAATACCATGTGCTTGGCCCGACGTTGGTGATGTGCGCGGTTCTGACGGCGGTTCTGGCTGTCAGTGGCTTTCGTTCCCTGATATCCATGGGCGTGGGCCGGGCCGTGTATTTCTGGACCGAGATGTTCGCCAATCTTTGCTTCTCCCTTGCCTGCTCGGTGGTCATGACGTTGGGGTTCGTGCTGACGCCGAACCATGATGCCGATATCCTCATCACGTTCCGTGTCGGCAGTGACCTGCAGTGGCTGGCTTGTGTGCCACTATCCGATTCATTCGGACGATTGCGATTCCTGAACCGTGATCTGGGCGGTTCATACGCGGCCATGAGAACAGGCGTGCGAGGCGATACGGCCAATCCGATGCTGCTGTTCCTGGCGCTGTTCCTGTTGACCGCCTCGGTGGCGATTCTGGGTCAATGCGTCGGGGAACTGCTGGCGCAGGTCAATCGGTACGGGGCAATCGCCCTGGCGGTGTCGGCATGCATAGCATGGGTCGCGCGTCCATGGCTGTTGAACAGAACCGCCACCGATGTCAATCCGATGATATGGAAACTGCTCGAGGCACTGCGGGGACGCTGGTGTCTGATGTGGCGTGAGGGGCAAGCGGCGTCCGCGGCGATGTACGGAACGTCCAACGAGCGTCTCGTATACGATCAGGCCTACACGTTCTGGCCGATGATGGTGCTTTTCGTAGGTGTGATGATCTTCGGCAACTTGTTGTGCTGGCTGTTGATCAGGCGTCGTGAGGTGCGTGTTCCGCAGTTGCTGCCGGTATGGTGGTGACGATGCTCGGCATGGGCAACACGCCGATGTCCACGTCCGTGCTATCGTATGAGCCATGTTCAATTTCTCATGTTGTTGCTGTCGCTGACCAACCGCCCGAGGGGCGCGTGGTTCATCGACGCATAACTTGAGATAGGACATTCCAACAAGCGGTCGCGCATATCGCAGGCCGTATGCGAATCGCCAAACGATCATTCGAAATAGCGCATCAGCCGAGGTTGGCGCACGCGACGCACGCGAATGAGCAAGGCAGCATCGCAACAGGTCCCGTTTCAACAACTGCACGCGACGGACGCGAGCTTCTCGAACATACGAAACCAAAACCATTCGAAAAGCCCACGAACCGCACCGTGCAAAGGAAACGTCATGACCATCCACAACTCGCTGTCCGAACTCATCGGCAACACCCCGCTCGTCAAACTCAACCACGTGACCGACGGCATCAAAGCCACCATCGCGGTGAAGGTCGAATACCTGAACCCGGGTGGCTCGTCCAAGGACCGCATCGCCGAACGCATCATCGACGCGGCCGAACGCAGCGGCGAACTGAAGCCCGGCGGCGTGATCGTGGAACCGACCTCCGGCAACACCGGTGTCGGACTCGCGCTCGTGGCTTTGCAGCGCGGATACCGTGCGATCTTCACCCTGCCGGACAAGGTTTCCGAAGCCAAGCGTGCGGTGCTGCGCGCATACGGCGCCGAAGTGGTCGTAACCCCCACCGACGCCGGTCCGGACGATCCGCGCTCCTACTACCAGGTGGCGGACCGCCTCGCCAAGGCGATTCCCGGCGGCTACCGTCCCAACCAGTACGACAATCCGAACGGTCCCGAAAGCCACTATCACACCACTGGTCCGGAAATCTGGGAGACCACCGACCACAAGGTCACGCATTTCGTGGCGGGCATCGGCACCGGCGGCACCATCTCCGGCACCGGACACTATCTGAAGGACGTGTCCAACGGCGCGGTGCAGGTCATCGGCGCCGATCCGGAAGGCTCCATCTACTCCGACCCGAACGACGTGCACCAATACCAGATCGAAGGCGTCGGCGAGGACTTCTACCCGAAGGCCTTCGACCGGAGCCTTCCCGACGAGATAGTGCAGGTCACCGACGCGGAAGCCTTCGAAATGACCCGACGCCTCGCCAACGAGGAAGGACTGCTCGTCGGCGGCTCATCCGGCATGGCCGTGTTCTCCGCGCTGAAATACGCCCGCGAGCACGACCTCGACGAAAACCAGCTCGTCGTGGTGCTGATGCCCGATTCCGGCCGCAGCTACATGGAGAAGATCTTCAACGACGACTGGATGCGCGCCAACGGATTCGCCGACGTCGTGGAACGCACCACCAAGCCCAGCCTCGCCGAACAGTACCTGTAAAAGACCGTCAAACGACTGTCCGGCAGCCCGATCGCACCTTTGAAACCAATGCCCATCATCCGAACGACCCAAACCATCCGATACTTCCAAGGAGTTCCCATCATGACCATCTCGACCAACACCGAAGCCCTCAACGCCACCGCTCTCGCCACCCGCGCCATCCACGCAGGCCAGGAACCCGACCCGACCACCGGAGCCGTGGTCACCCCCATCTACATGACCTCCACCTTCAAGCAGGACGGCGTCGGCGGCCTGCGCAACGGCTACGACTACAGCCGTTCCATCAACCCGACCCGCAACAGCTTCGACGAGCAGCTCGCCGCCGTGGAAGGCGCGAAATACGCGTTAAGCTTCTCCTCCGGACTTGCCGCCATCGACGTGCTGCTGCGCTCCACCCTGAAGCCCGGCGACAACATCCTGCTCGGCAACGACGTGTACGGCGGCACCTACCGTCTGCTGTCCAAGGTGTTCGTGCCGTGGGGCATCGGCCTCGACGTGGTGGACATCACTGACACGGCCGCCGTCTCAGCCGCGCTCGCCAAGAAGCAGCACGCGTACATCTGGGTGGAAACCCCGTCCAACCCGCTGCTCAACATCACCGACATCGCCGCCACCGCGGCCGTGGCGCACGCGCACGGCACCAAAGTGGTCGTGGACAACACCTTCGCATCCCCGGTATTGCAGCATCCGCTCGCAGACGGCGCCGACGTGGTCGTCTACTCCACCACCAAGTACATCGGCGGCCACTCTGACGTGGTCGGCGGCGCGGTGGTCCTGAACGACAAGGAAACACGCGACGCGGTGGCCTTCCTGCAGAACGCGGCCGGCGCGGTTCCGTCCCCGTTCGACTCCTGGCTTGACATCCGAGGCCTCAAAACCCTCGACCTGCGCGTCAAGCAGCACAGCCGCAACGCCATGAAAGTGGCCCAGTGGCTCGAAACCCGCCCCGAAGTGGAACGCGTATGGTATCCAGGCCTCGAATCCCACCCGGGCCACGACATCGCGGCACGCCAGATGCACGGCGGTTTCGGCGGTATGATCTCCATCCAGATCGCCGCCGGTTTCGAAGCGGCCAAGAAGTTCGCCGGAGCCACCGAAGTGTTCACCCTGGCCGAATCCCTGGGCGGCGTGGAATCCCTGATCGAGCATCCGGGCGCCATGACCCACGCCTCCGTGGCCGGCACCACGCTCGAAGTGCCCGCCAACCTGATCCGCCTGTCCGTCGGCCTTGAGGACGCGGACGATCTGATCGCCGACCTGGAGCAGGCGTTCCGCCAGATCTGAATTCCCTATTTCCGATAGAAGCATGAAACGGCCGGCATGGGCAAGACCCGCGCCGGCCGTTTCGCTCTCCGCGGTCAACGCACGGCATTGCTACACTTGGAAACCATGACGCAAGCTGTTGATTCCGCCGATTCCGTAGACCCCCGCGCATTGGAGGCGCTGAACCGCTATTTCGGCTACGATTCGTTCCGTCCTGGACAATCCGGCATCGTCTCGGCCATCCTCACCGGACACGACGTGCTTGGCGTCATGCCCACCGGCGCCGGCAAATCCATCTGCTATCAGATTCCCGCAGCGATCCTGCCGGGCGTCGCCATCGTCATCTCGCCGCTGATCTCACTCATGCGCGACCAGGTCGACGCCCTGAACGACGTGGGCCTTCCGGCCGCGTTCATCAACACCACTCAGACGCCGGACGAACAGGATCTCGTCTTCGCGCAGGCGCTCTCCGGCCAGATCAAACTGCTGTACGTGGCGCCGGAACGTTTGGAAACCGAACGATTCCGCAACTTCGCCGTCCGTGTGCCGATCTCGCTCGTCGCCGTCGACGAAGCGCACTGCGTCTCCCAATGGGGGCAGGACTTCCGTTCCTCATATCTTGGCATCGGCGAATTCATCGCCGGACTGCCCACACGTCCAACGGTCGCCGCGTTCACCGCCACCGCCACCGAACGCGTGCGCCGCGACATCGTTTCGATTCTGGGTCTGCACACACCGTCCATCACCGTCACCGGTTTCGACCGGCCGAACCTGTATTTCGACGTCATCAGCATGCCACGCAAAGACAAAGCATCCTGGGTGGCGTCCTACATCGCCAGCCATCCGGACGAATCCGGCATCGTCTACTGCGCCACGCGCAAGGAAACGGAAGCGCTCGCCGAATCGCTTAACAGCGCCGTCGCCGAATTGCGTGCCGCAGGGGGTGCGGATGTGTCGGATATCGGCACCATCGCCGTCGCCTACCATGGCGGTATGAGCGCCGACGCACGAGAGAAGGCGCAACGCGATTTCGTCACCGACCGTGTGCCCGTGGTCGTGGCCACCAACGCGTTCGGCATGGGCATCGACAAATCCAACGTGCGGTTCGTCATCCACCACAACATGCCCGAATCCATCGAAGCGTACTACCAGGAGGCGGGTCGCGCCGGACGAGACGGCGAACCAAGCCGCTGCACGCTGTTGTGGAACGAATCGGACATCGTCACCCGCCGCCGGCTGCTCGATTCGGATTACGAAAACGAACGATTGACTCCCGAAGAGCAGGAGGCCGTACGCGCGTCGAAACGCCGGCTGCTCGACGCGATGGTCGGCTACTGCCGTACCACGGACTGCCTGCACGCGTACATGACCCGGTATTTCGGCGAAACCGCGGGCGCGGCGGCGAAAACGGACGGCAAATGCGTGGGCGGTTGCGCCAACTGCGAGCACACATTCGAAACCATCGACGTCACCGACATCGCCCGAGCCATCAGCCGTTGCGTGCACGATGTGAACCAGCATGTCGGCAGCGGCAAAATCGTCAAGGTGCTGCGCGGCTCGAAGGCACAGGATCTAAGCTATCTCAACCCCGAAAGCCTGCCGTCGTTCGGCATGCTCGACGAAGTGCCGGAAGCGCGCATCCGCGACGTGCTGAGCCAGATGGCCACCGACGGCTTCCTGACGATCGCGGAAGGACGCCTGCCGATCGTCGGCTTCGGACCCCGTGCGGCGGAAACGGTCGCACCCGAATTCCATTACGACATCAAGAAGATCAAACGTGCTGACGCCCGTGCGCGTCGAACGCCCGACGTGTCCACTCCCGCTGTCGGATCGTACGTGCCGGATGACGGCGACGAGGCGCTATTCCAGAAGCTGCGTGCGCTGCGACTGGACATCGCGCGCGAACTCGGCAAACCGCCGTACATCGTGTTCTCCGACAAGACGTTGCGTGACATGGTACGGGTCAAGCCGATCACTGACGACCAGTTCCTTGCCGTCAACGGTGTGGGGGAAAGCAAGCTCAAACAGTACGGCGAACGGTTCATGGCCGCGATTCGGGAGGATTCCGGCGACGAGGCTTGAACCGGCCATAACCGACACGCATGGCACGACGGTTGACGTTGAGCCCGCGAACCGTGAATAGTGGAATGTGAACACAACAACGAAAGGACAGAACATGGCGGAAGACAAGCCGGTGGTGGAAAGCTTCCAATTGGACCACACCAAAGTAAAGGCGCCGTATGTGCGCTACATCGATACGGAAACCGGCCCCCACGGCGACGTGATCTCGAACTACGACCTGCGATTGGTGCAGCCGAACGAGAACGCCATTCCGACCGGCGGACTGCACACCATCGAACACACCATCGCGGTGCTGCTGCGCGAACGCATCCCCGGTTACATCGACTGCTCGCCGTTCGGATGCCGCACAGGCTTCCACCTGCTGACGTGGGGCGAGCATTCCACCGAGGATGTGGCTCGCGCATTGAAGGAATCGTTGGAATTCATCGCCTACGAGGCCACATGGGACGACGTGCCGGCAACCACCATCGAAAGCTGCGGCAACTACCGCGACCACAGCCTGTTCACCGCCAAGGAATGGTGCAAGGACATCCTCGCCAAGGGCATCAGCTCCGACCCGTTCGAACGCCGCCTTGTGTGAGCGTTACCATGCCTGTGCGGTGGGCGTGGTAGTTTGGACGGCTGGAATGCTTGAGAGAGGTACACAGTCGAATTGAGGTGAAAGGGTTGAGCGAAACCACTTCCGAACGTCGGTTCCGTCGTGCCACCATGGATGATCTGCCTGTCATGCTGAAAATCTACCAGCATGCGCGTGAGCTTATGGCGGCCAACGGGAATCCCACGCAATGGGGAAACACGTTCCCACGTGAGGAAGTGATCCTTGACGACATTCGCCAGCAGCGCACCATGCTGCTGGTGGACGAGGCTGACGGCAAGGAGCGTGTGCTCGCCCAGTTCGCCCTGTGCACGGGCGAGGATCCCACCTACGCGCATATCGACGGCGCCTGGCTGGACGACGACTCGTATGTGACCATCCACCGCATCGCCTCGTCGGGAATCGTCAAAGGCGCGGCCAAGGACTGCATCAACTGGTGCATCGAACATTACGGCAACGTGCGCGCCGACACGCATCCGAACAACAAGGCCATGCAGCACGTGCTCGAATCGAACGGATTCGCCCGCTGCGGCCTGATCCAACTGCTTGACCGCCCCACCGATACCACGCGTATCGCCTACCAGCGTCACGAATGGTGATTGCGCATACATAGAAACATAGAAAAAAGGACGTCTCCCGTAAAACTGCGGGAGACGTCCTTTTCCATATGAAGGGATGATTAGAACAGTCCCGGCTCGTTAAGCTGAGAATGCTTGCGGCTGTACGTGAAATACACGACCAGTCCAAGCGCGAACCACACGGCGAAACGCACCCACGTCTCCCAATTCAAACCGAAGATCAGAATCAGGCAGAAGATGATGGCGCAGATTGGCGTGAACGGCACGCCCGGCGCACGGAAGCCACGATGCGCGTCCGGCTGGGTCTTGCGCATCCACAGGATGCCGGCCGACACGATGATGAACGCGGACAGCGTACCGATGTTCACCAGCTCGAACAGCACGTTGATGTTGATGAAACCGCCGGCGATGGCCGTCAGAATGCCGAAGAACCACGTGCCCTTGAACGGTGTGCGGTACTTCGGATGTACTTCGCCGAAGAACTTCGGGAACAGTCCGTCGCGGCTCATCGCATAGCAGATGCGGGACTGGCCGTACAGCTGCACCAGCATGACGGTGGTCATGCCGATCAACGCGCCGAGGTTCACGATGAACGCCAGCCAGTTGAGGCCGGTCTCGAGAATCACGCCCGCCACCGGAGCGTCGATGAACTTCGCGAACTCCTTGTACGGCACCACGCCGGTCATGATGAGCGTCATGATGATGTACAGCACGGTGGACACGGCCAGCGAGATCAGGATGCCGCGCGGCAGCGTCTTGTTCGGATTGATGGTCTCCTCGGCGGAGGAGGAGACGGCGTCGAAGCCGATGAAGCTGAAGAACACGATCGACGCGGCCGGCACGATGCCGTACGGCTGCGTCGAACCCGGCTGGAACGTGTAGATGCCATACGGGGAGAACGGTTTCCAGTTGGCGGGATTGATGTACCAGACGGTGCACACGATGAACAGCACGATGATGGCCAGCTTGATCATCACCATGATGTCGTTGGTCTTCTTCGTCTGGTTGATGCCGATGGACAGCACCCACGTGATGATGAGCACGATCACGAAGCCCGGCAGATTGAAATACGTGGTGACTCCCGGCGTGGTGCCGTACGCGGCGGTCAGTTCGACCGGCAGATGCAGGCCGAAGCCTTCCAACAGCTTGTTGAAATAGCCCGACCAGCCGGCGGACACGGTGGCCGCCTGCAACGCGTACTCCAGAATCAGATCCCAGCCGATCACGAAGGCGATCAACTCGCCGAACGCCAGATACGCGTACGAATAGGCGGAGCCGGAAACCGGTGCCATCGCGGCGAACTCCGCATAGCACAGGCCCGCAAAACCGCAGCAGACGGCGGCGAGCAGGAAGGACACGCACAATGCCGGTCCCGCGGTGAGCGCGCCTTTGCCGGTGAGCACGAAGATGCCGGTGCCGATGATGGCGCCGATGCCCAGCATGGTCAGGTCGAAGGTTTTCAGTGTTCGCTTCAGCGGAGTCGATTCGGAGACAAGTTGGTCCACCGACTTCTTGCGAAATAGATCCATGGTCGTCAGATTCCCTGTGATTGTTTCAAAAATGGGCTGGACCGGACGGATTTCCGGGACTCTGGCACGCCTTAACGCCAGAAATCAGAAAGGCCGCGGCGATATGCGCAACAGCCTTGTGTATGGAAAGTGTAAAAAACACTGCCGGACAAAATCGTGAAAACATCGTGAATCGTCTCACCATATGTCCCTGATGTTCCATACCTGTCACATAGCGGCGCGACAATGGGAGCCATGACTTTGAGCGCAACACGTGAATGGGATTTCTCCTCCGAACAAGGCAAAGCGAACTACAAGGCCGCCCAGCGGCGGTATCCGGCGCAGGCCATCGTCGACCTCGCCGCACTGCGCGACAACATGCGCCACCTGGTGAGTGTCGTCGGCGGACCGCATTCCGGCACCGCCGTCATGGGCATCGTCAAAGCCGACGCGTACGGCCACGGCCTGATCCCCGCCGCGCTCGCCGCGCTCGCGGGAGGCGCCACATGGCTCGGCACCGCGCAATCGCATGAAGCGCTGCTGCTGCGCAAAGCCGGCATCGGCCCCGATCGCTGCCATATTTTGACGTGGGTCTACAGCGGCGCCGAAGTGCCGTTCGACGAGCTGGTCGACAACGACATCGACATTTCCGTCGGCTCGCTCGCCGGCATCGACGGCGTCGCCGCGGCCGCACGCAGGCTCGGCAAGACGGCGCGCGTGCATGTGAAGGTCGATTCCGGCTTCGGCCGTAACGGCTTCACGCCCGCCGGTTTCGACGCGGCGCTCGCCAAACTGGTGCCGCTCGCCAAGGAAGGCGTGCTGCACATCGTCGGCCAGTGGAGCCATCTGGCGGTCGCCGACGCGCCGGACGTTCCGGAATTCGTTGCCTCCACCGACATGCAGGTCGAAACGTTCAAGGACTTCACCCGTCGTATGGAGGCGGCCGGCATTCCGCCGGAAATCCGCCACCTCGCCAACACCGCGGCGACGCTGTCCCGTCCGGAAATCCACTTCGAACTGACCCGTCCGGGCATCGGCCTGTACGGTTACGAAGCCGATCCGGCCATGGGCACGCCGTCCACGTATAGCCTGAAGCCCGCCATGACCCTGCAGGCGCAGCTCGGCACCGTCAAGGATGTGGAGGCCGGACATGGCATTTCCTACGGCCGTACGTATCTGACCCCGTCCGACACCTCCACCGCGATCGTGCCGCTCGGCTATGCGGACGGCATCCACCGCTCCGCCTCCGGATTCGACATGGAAGGCGCCAAGCATGTGACCAAGCCCGGCGGCCCGGTGCGCGTGATGACCTCGGAAGGCCCGCGCCTGTACCGTGTGTCCGGCCGCGTGTGCATGGACCAGTTCATCCTCGACCTGCACGGTTCCGCTGCCGAACTCGGCATCCACGAAGGTGACAATGTGGAACTGTTCGGTCCAGGCCGTGGTGAGGATTACGCCGAACCGACCGCGGACGATTGGGGTCGTGCCGCCGACACCATCAGCTACGAGATCTTCACCTGCCTGCGCAACCGCATTCCGCGCCTGTACGAGCATGCCACGGACGTATTGTCCGCCGAGGACCTCGCCAAGCTCGACCCGGCAAGCATCCTGTAATCCCGTAAAAAGCGGCGGCAGCCGCCGTACCCATAGGAAGGTGGTGCATCATGACGAGCGAAGGATACAGCGCGTTCGACGAGGAGCGTTGGGCTCCGGAACCACCCAAATCCAGCTCCCGCACCGCCTTCCAACGCGACCGCGCCCGACTCATCCACTCGTCCGCATTGCGCAGGCTCGGCGCGAAAACGCAGATTCTGGTAGCCGGCACGGACGATTTCGCACGTACACGGCTTACACACACGTTGGAGGTCGCGCAAATCGGTCGACAGATCGGCACTTCGCTCGGTTGCGATCCCGACGTGGTCGACTGCGCCTGCCTTGCGCACGACCTCGGCCACCCGCCGTTCGGCCATAATGGGGAACGCGCGCTTGCCGAAATCGCCGGCAATATCGGTGGTTTCGAAGGCAATGCGCAAACCTTGCGATTATTGACGCGCCTCGAACCGAAAATACTGTTTCCCGACGGACGTTCCGCAGGCGTGAATCTGACGCGTGCCGCGCTCGATGCGGCCGTCAAATACCCGTGGACGCTTGCCGAAGCCGCCGCGCATCCGAAAGGGGAGCGCAGCGCGAAATTCTGCGTCTATCCGGATGATACGGACGTGTTCGCCTGGCTCAAACAACACGCGCCCGACACCACCCGCCGTCCCGTCGAATGCCAGGTGATGGACCTGTCCGATGACATCGCCTACAGCGTGCATGATGTGGAGGACGCCATCGCCACCGGCGCGTTCAATCCGGGCGTGCTGCATGAAAGCGGCGTGATCGACGCGGTCGTCGAGGACGCGCGCGCCTGGTACGGACCGCAATGGGACACAGACAAGCTGGTGGCCGCGTTCGCACGCATGCACCGGCGCGACACGTTCCCCGGCTATTTCGACGGTTCGCGGCGCGCGCTCGCCGCATTGAAGAACATGACCAGCAATCTGATCGGTCGGTTCGCCGGTTCCGTGGAACACGCAACGAGGGAGATGCACGGCAACGAGCCGCTGACCCGATATGGCGGCGATCTGGTGATTCCCGAGGAAACCAGTTATGAAATCGTGGTGCTGAAAGGCATCGCCGTGCATTTCGTCATGGCGCCCGGCGAACGCGAGCCGATGCACGGCGAGGAACAGCGGATCGTCGGCGATCTGGTGGACGTGTTCATGGCGGACAATCCCAAACCGTCCAGCGCGTTGGAGAACGTGTTCCTCGACGATTGGCGCGAGGCCGGCAGCGACGACGAACGCCTGCGCGTGGCCATAGACCAGGTGGCGAGCCTGACCGACACGTCCGCCCTGACCCTCCACTCCCTTCTCTGCTGAACGGGCTGGTAGGCTGGACCGTATGCCGGGAATGATCAAGAAGGAAGACATAGAAAAGGTCCGCGCCACCGCCGACCTGTATGACATCGTATCCGCGACCGTCACGCTCAAACCCTCGGGAACCGGCACATACGTAGGCCTGTGCCCCTTCCATGACGAGAAAACGCCAAGTTTTTCCGTACGTCCCGCGCTCGGCGTATGGCATTGCTTCGGCTGCGGTCTCGGCGGCGACGTGTTCGGCTACGTCGAACATCAGGAGAACATCGACTTTCGTGACGCGGTGGAGCTGCTCGCCGACAAATACCATATCGAACTGCATTACGACAAGGCCGACAACGTGCCCGCGCACACCGGTTCGAAACGCGCACGCCTGCTCGAAGCCAACGAGGCGGCGCAGGAATACTTCGTCTCCCAGCTGATGACCAAGGAGGCGCTCGCCGCGCGCAAGCTGTTGGACGGTCGCAACTTCAGCCAGGCCGACTGCCAGCGGTTCGGCTGCGGATATGCCCCCCAAGGATGGGATAACCTGGTGCGGCACCTTGCCGGCAAAGGCTTCACCCAGCAGGAGATGCTCGACGCGGGACTCGCCCGTCAGGGCCAGCGTGGCGTATACGACTATTTCCGTGGCCGCGTGACATGGCCGATTCGTGATTCGACCGGTCGTACGCTTGGCTTCGGCGCGCGCAAGCTGTACGAGGATGACACGATCAACGCGAAATACATCAACACGCCCGACACGCAGCTGTACCGCAAAACACAGGTGCTGTACGGCATCGACCTTGCCAAATCGGCGATTGTGAAGAAACGCCAGGCGGTGATCGTCGAAGGCTATACCGATGTGATGGCCATGCATCTGGCCGGCATCGACACGGCGGTCGCCACGTGCGGCACCGCATTCGGCGCCGAGCATGCGAAGATCATCCGCCGATTGATCGCGGACGATTCGTTGGGCGCCGTGCAGCTGGTTGGCCCCCTGAAGGTGGAGGGGCAGGCGTTGAGCTCGCGTGTCGTGTTCACATTCGACGGCGATGCGGCTGGGCAGAAGGCCGCGATCCACGCGTTCGGTTTGGACGCCGCGTTCTCGACGCAGGCGTTCGTCGCGGTCGCCGAAGACAACCTCGACCCGTGCGATCTGCGCATCAAACGCGGCAACGAGGCGGTGCGCGCGCTGATCGCCAATGCGCGGCCGCTGTACGATTTCGTGATCGATTCGGCAATCGACCGTTTCGACACCACGTACGCGACAGGTCAGATGGGCGCGGTCAAGGCGGTCGCCCCGCTGATCGCGCAAATCCGAGACCGTTCGCTGCTCGACCTGTACTCACGCAAGGCGGTACGTCGCATCGGCGTCGATCTGGACATCATGCAACGCGAAGTGGCGTACCAGCGTCGCAAACTGAACATGCGTGACGAGGACGCGTACGCGCCGAAACGTCGATTCCAAAACAATGCGGGGCCGTCGGCTGAACCAGCATATGCGGAACGTGGCGCGAATCCGTATGCGAATCCCGCCGCACGCAAGGCGTTGGAGCATCGCGACGCGGCCGAGCAAAGCTACTATCGCATCGACGACGCCGTGTTCATCTGCGAACAGCAGTTCATGGCCACGCTGATCCAGGTGCCGTTGGCCGTCGATCCGACGATGTTCGCCAGCCTGACCTTGTCGAGTTTCATGACGCCGGTGTTCCGCACGCTGTTCCAAGCGGTCGCCGCGGCGGGCGGGCTTCCAGGGGAAGACGTGCCGCAGGGACTGTGGATGCACAATCTGACGAAGGCGGGCGGTCCGATGCTTGAATCGGTCATCAACGAGCTGGCCGTCATGCCGCTGCCATTGCCGCCGAGCGAAGCGGACGCGAACCGCAATACAGGCGAGTCGCAGGAACAATCGGCGCAATTGCGCAAGCCGACGCAGGAGGAGCGGCGGTACGCGTCCGAACTGATCGTCAGACTGCTCGACACCGGCATCATGCGCAAGATCGGCGCGGCCCAGCGCCGCATGGTGCAACTGCCGGACGGTGCAGAGAAAATCGAACTGCTCGGACAGATCACCAAACTGGAAACGCTGCGCAAGGACCTGCAGTCGCGTGTTTTCGGCAACAACGTTGCGTGACACGCCCATATGGTGAATCGAAGGCGAATGGAAGATGATTTTTAGACAAAATCTTGGCGTACGCGGGGTTAATTTGTGAAGATTTGCGGGCCTTGTTTTCGGTTTCGCCGGTTTGCAAAAGCATGCGGCAGTAAGCAATAGTGGATGAAAATCGTTGGAATGGTCGGAAAAGCAGCACGCCGAGGGTTCGTGCTAGTCGCATTTTTGGGTAAAGTGGTCTAGGCGTTTGCATGAAAATCGCTTGGGTTTTGCAAGGTGTGCAAGGCGGTTGCAAACGGGATTGACGGAGGAATGCATGCGGCGATTGGTCGTCAAGGTCCTGAAGAACGAGACCATTCTCGTAGTCGCTTCCATACTCGCACTCATATCGTGCTTCATCGTGCCGCCAGACAAGGAATACGCCGGCTACATCCACGCCAGCACCATCTCGCAGCTGATCTGTCTGATGCTGGTGGTGTGCGGCTTCCAGCGCATCGGCGTGTTCCGCATCATCGGCTCGCGCCTGCTGCATCACGTCAAAACCGCGCGTGGCCTGGTGCTTACGTTGATCGCATTGCCGTTCTTCTCCGGCATGCTCATCACCAATGATGTGGCGTTGGTCACCTTCGTGCCGTTCGCAATCGCGGTGTTGACGATGGCGCACATGGAAGAGCATGCGGTGCTTGTCGGCACGCTGATGACCATCGGCGCGAACGTGGGCAGCATGCTCACCCCGATCGGCAACGCGCACAACCTGTATCTGAAAGCGTTGACGGGCATGCCGACGTCCGAGATGATCGGCATCATGGCCCCGTATTCCGCTACCGCAGCCGTTCTGCTGATAATCATCACCTGCGTGATTTTCGGCAGCAAACCGGTTTCCGAATTTTCCGCGATCGATAGTTCCGGCATCGAACAGAACGTACTCGCCCCGCATTCCGACCGGCCGCAGCCTGACGAGATTCGCGTGACCGGCTACGGTGCCGGTTATGGCGGCTGGCGTACGATCGTATACACGGCGTTGTTCGTCGTCTGCTTGCTGGCGGTGAGCGATTTCATTCCGCTGTGGTTGATGTGCGTCATCGTGTTCGTGGCGTTCCTGCTATGCGACCGCCGCGTGTTCCGCAACGTCGATTGGGGACTGCCGCTCACGTTCTGCATGTTCTTCATCTTCATCGGCAACATGAAACGCGTGCCGGAATTCTACGAGCTGGCCGCCTCGCTGGTGGGCGCGCATCCGCTGGAAGTGGCCGTGGTGTCCAGCCAGTTCATCTCCAACGTGCCGACCACGCTGCTGCTGTCCGGCTTCTGCGACCAGTGGCGTGAACTGATCATCGGCACCAACCTGGGCGGCTTGGGCACGCTGATCGCGTCCATGGCGTCGCTGATCGGCTACAAGAACGTGACGCGCGCCTACCCGGACAAAAAAGGCCGTTATCTGGCCGTCTACACCGCGGTGAACGTGCTGTTCGTCATCGTGCTCGTCGGCCTGAGCTGGATTATCGAGTAGCGTTTGGCCGTCGACCGGTTTCCCTGACCGCTAATCTCAAGGTCGCCGGTTCGCACCTTTTGCTGGGATTGCATGAAAACCCTTGGAATCATTGGATTTCAAGGGTTTATTGTTACGTCGGCTGATGGTCTGGTGCTGTGATAATCTGTGCCGGGAAGCGTGTGCCGAGAAACGTAGGAAGGCTGAACATGCTGCAAGGATTGCTGGGAATTTTCTCCGGACTGATCACGCCGGTGCAGACCGCGGTGAACACGCGGCTCGGCCGTTCCATCGGCTCGCCGTTGCGCGCCTCGCTGGTGTCGTTCAGCGTCGGCCTCATTGCGATGCTGACTTTGACGCTGCTGCTTGGCCCGTATCCGCTGATTCCCGCCACCGCGGCGAACGGCCCATGGTGGATGTGGTTCGCGGGCGTGTTCGGTGTCACTTTCCTGACCGGCAATGTGCTGCTGCTGCCGAAACTGGGCAGTCTCAAAACCGTGATCATGCCAGTCACCGGGCAGATCGTCATGGGCCTGCTGATCGACGCTTTCGGCTGGTTCGGCACTACCGCGCAGCCGATTTCCCCGCTGCGCATCGCAGGCGCGGCGATCACGCTGGTCGGCTTCCTGCTTGCCGTCGCCGGACCGAATCTGCGATTGAGGCCTGCCATCGATCGCCCGGCTGGCGGTTCGGAAAATTCCGGCGATTCCGAAAAATCCGAAACTGACGGAAAAGCCGTACATGTGCCAGGTTCCGCGACCGTGCTGTGGAGTTGCGCAGGCATCGCGTTCGGCATGTGTTCGGCCGTGCAGACGGCGTTGTTGGGCAAGCTGGGCGTCGCGTTGGGATCGCCGGTGAAGGCATCGCTCGCTTCGTTCGTGGTCGGTCTGATCTCGCTTGCGATCGTCGTCGCATTCGTCGACCGCACCTACAGCCTCGGCGACGCGCTGAAGAAAGGCAATCCGTGGTGGATGTGGGCAGGCGGATTGCTGGGTGCGACGCTGGTGATGTGCAACGCGTACCTGTCCGCGCATATCGGCACCGGCATGACGGTGATGCTGGTATTGCTCGGTCAGGTCGGCGGAGGATTGCTGGTCGACCGTTTCGGCCTGCTTGGCGTGCCACGCAAGCCCGTGGCCGGCATCCAATACGTCGGCGTGCTCGTAGCCATCGTCGGCATTGTGCTCAAGGCGATGTGATTGCCGTGTCGAGTTGGCAACCGTGTGCGAACTGACTATACTGTGTTTAGTTTGGCCCTGTAGCTCAGCTGGATAGAGCATGTGACTTCTAATCTCAAGGTCGCCGGTTCGAGCCCGGCCGGGGTCACCATCAAGCCCTCGCGTCGTTTCATGCGGTGCGGGGGCTTTCCTGTCCATTGAACGGCAAGCCATTGGCTTGCGAAGATAGGGGAGACCATGAAGCGAATCGTCGCGGGCATTCTGGCGCATGTGGACGCGGGCAAGACCACGTTGTCGGAGGCGCTGCTGTACGCTACCGGCCAAGTACGCAAACTCGGCCGCGTCGACCACGGCGACGCCTTCCTCGACACGGACGCCATGGAACGGCAGCGCGGCATCACCATCTTCACCGAGCCGGCCGTCATCGCCACGCCCGACCTCACCATCACCCTGCTCGACACTCCTGGACACGTCGACTTCTCCGCCGAAACGGAACGTACGCTCGCCGTGCTCGACTACGCCATCCTCGTCATCTCCGGCGCGGACGGCATCCAAGGCCATACCGAAACGCTGTGGCGACTGCTCAATCGCTATCAGGTGCCCACATTCGTCTTCGTCAACAAAATGGACTCGCCCGGCGCCGACAAAACGCAACTGCTCGCCCAACTCAAGAAACGCTTCTCGGACGGCTGCGTCGACTTCACCGAGCCGATTGACGGCGAACGCATGGAGGAGATCGCCATGCAAAACGAAACGGCCATGGACGCGTATCTCGACACCGAAACCGTGCCGGACGAAACCATTCGCGCCATGATCGCCCGCCGTGAGCTGTTCCCCTGCTATTTCGGATCAGCGCTGAAAATGGACGGTATAGAACAGTTCGTCGCAGGTTTCGAACGGTTCGCGCAAGAGCCGCAATACAATGGCGAATTCGGCGCACGCATATATAAGGTGTCTCATGACGCGCAAGGCAACCGTCTGACCTGGCTCAAGGTGACCGGCGGCGAACTGAAGGCCAAGATGATGCTAAGCGGCACCGCGCACGCCGGCGACGCGGATGCGGTTGCCGAAGACGGCCAATGGCATGAGAAAGCCGACCAGGTGCGCGTCTATTCCGGCGCGAAATCCACCACCGTCGACACGGTCCCCGCAGGCACCATCTGCGCCGTCACGGGTCTGACGCAGACATTCCCCGGCGAAGGCCTCGGCATGGAGCGGGACGCCGGCAGTCCGGTCCTCCAGCCGGTGCTCACGTACACGCTGGAACCGGGGGAGTGCGACATTCACAAATGTCTCGTCGCCCTACGCGAACTGGAGGACGAGGATCCGCTGCTGCACGTCGTCTGGCAGTCTCGCCTAGAGGAAGTGCACCTGCAGTTGATGGGCGCGGTGCAGCTGGAGATCATCCAGCAGATCATGCACGACCGTTTCGGCCTGGACGTCACGTTCGGACCGGGCAGCATCCTGTACAAGGAGACGATCGCCGCTCCGATCGAAGGCATCGGCCATTTCGAGCCGTTGCGACACTACGCCGAAACGCATGTGCTGCTCGAACCGCTGCCGCAGGGCTCGGGCATGGCATACGCCACCGTGTGCAGCGAGGACGTGCTCGACCGCAACTGGCAGCGCCTCATCATGCAGCATTTCCAGGAACGCGAGCATCTGGGCGTGCTCACCGGCTCGCCGATCACCGATATGAGAATCACGCTGCTGACGGGCCGTGCGCATCTGAAGCACACGGAAGGCGGCGATTTCCGCCAAGCCACCTACCGTGCGATACGCCAGGGCCTGATGGAAGCGAAGAAGAAGGGCGATTGCCGTCTGCTTGAACCTTGGTACGGCTTCCGTCTGGAAGTGCCGCAGGACATGGTCGGACATGCGATGGCCGACATCCAGCGCATGTCGGGCACGTTCGACACGCCTACCGGCGACGGCGAATATATGGTGTTGAACGGCACGGCGCCGGTATCCGAAATGCGCGACTATGCGATGGACGTGAACGCGTACACGCACGGCCGTGGCCATTTAAGCTGCGTGTTCGCCGGCTACCAGCCGTGCCACAATGCCGACGAGGTGATCGAGAACATGGCTTACGATCCGGAATCCGACCTGGAGAACACGCCGGATTCGGTGTTCTGCGCGCATGGCGCCGGCTATCCGGTCAAATGGTACAAGGTGCCCGAATTCATGCATCTCGACTACGCGTGGGATGGCATGCGCGAATAGAACCGAAAGACAGACGGGTGGGAAGCGCCGATTGCTTCCCACCCGAGGCCTGTTGTCGGATACCGACAAACGGATAAACGAAAAGCCCCACCGAATCGGTGAGGCTTCATGCTGGAGCGGACAACGGGACTCGGACCCGCGGTCTCAACCTTGGCAAGGTTGCGCTTT
>OIDD01000425.1_pt1 | contig 23748 bp, 21 predicted proteins | sample 1606751 | NCBI WGS metagenome assembly OIDD01 (sample SAMEA3882544, study PRJEB24775) | human gut metagenome | biome: human-associated habitat; feature: intestine environment; material: feces | place: Netherlands | collected 2009/2010
ACCTTGGGGCTTCTGACGATGGAGCGGCCGATGGCCACGCGCTGGCGCTGGCCGCCGGAGAGCGCCTTGGGCTTGCGGTCGAGAAATTGGGTGATATCAAGGATCTCCGCCGCCTCGCGCACGCGGCGGTCGATCTCGTCGTTGGGCATTTTCTTGAGATGCGTCTTGCCGTCCGCGTCCGTCTCCGCGATCTTTTTGAGCTTGAGCGGGAAGGCGATGTTTTCATAGACGGTCATGTGCGGATAAAGCGCATAGTTCTGGAAGACCATCGCGATGTCGCGGTCTTTGGGCGCGACGTCGTTCATCTGCTTGCCGTCGATGAAGAGCTCGCCGCCGCTGATCTCCTCGAGACCGGCGATCATGCGCAGCGTGGTCGACTTGCCGCAGCCGCTCGGGCCGACGAGCACGATGAACTCCTTGTCGGCCACGTCGATATTGAAGTCCTGCACGGCGACAACGCCTTCGTCAGTGATCTCCAGATTGTTCTTCTTTTCGACGGCCTCGTCTTTCTTCTTTTTCTTCTTGCTTTCGGTGTTGGGGTAGACCTTTCGGACATTTTTCAGAATGACCTCTGCCATAATCGTGAACCGCAGCCCTGCCGCCTCCGCGATGCAGGACCTCGCAGCCGCCTGAGCGCGCCGCTTTACGGCAGGTCTCCACACTGCCGCACCGCCGGTTCGGCGGAAAACGTTCCTCCTTTTGTATTTCCCGCGGGCGGTACGTAGAGGTGGAGTAGCGCAGGCGGGAGGGAATGGAAGTGAGCAAAACTGCTCGAAACCAGTATACGGCAAAGCGCGGCTTTCCACAATGGAAAACCGCGCTTTCATGCTGTATTTTGGTAAGATGAATAACAAAAAGTGCCGAAATTTATGCCTTTTTACCACGGCGGTGGCGATAGACGACCGCCAGCCGGTCGATGAGCAGATCGTAGACAAAAAAGAGCAGAAGCCCCATCGCTGCCGTTGCCCACAGCAGCCAAGTCGCGCTCTCGGAAAACTCCTGCACGACGGCGGGGAGCTTGAAGACAAAGATGATGAGCGCGTACATGACGCCCATACTCACGGTGCAGAGGCCGAGCTTCGCAAAGAGCCGCAGCGCTTTGGACGAGATCGCGTCAAGATTCGGCTTCACGAGGGGATAATAGCCGAGAAAGCAGAACACAAGCGCTGCTTCCTTGTCCGCGCAGAGAAGAAGTCCTAAGACCGCCGCCGCGGCAAAGCAGCTCCATGCGTAGCTTTTGCGGCATTCCTCGTGCGCGGGCAAAAGCGTAGCCGATGCGAGGATCGGCCAGGCGTAGGTCGAGAGCGGGATGACGCCGCTGAGCCAGAGGAAGGCGACCGCGAGCGCGCACAGTACGCCGCACAGCGCCAGTTCATGTGTTTTCTTTGCCAAAATTTACTTCACATCGCTTTTACAGATATTCCGGCTCCATCGCGTCGTGGAGCACGGTGGTGATCGCGTCGGAAAAGACGCTGTCGGAGTGCGCGTGCAGGGCGTTGAGCGTCTCCGCCACGGCGGCGACCTTCACTTTGCCGGTGGAGTACACATCCTGATCGAAGATGAAGCGCACTTCCTTTTCCTGCACCTGCTGAACCTGATTGCCGCTGCGGATGTTGCGCTGGACAAAGCCGGGGCCTGCGTGCAGCTTGAGCGCCGCGAGCGCATCGAGCTTGCGCTCGACGTCGACCGAGCACTTGGCGACGCTCGCTTCGTCCACGCCGTCCTCGTCAAGAATGCCGAGATACGGCGGCTGGAGCAGATCGTTCCAGCGGCGGCCCGTGAGGCCAAGCTGCTCGCGCGAAATGGCGTTCACAAAGCGAAGCCCCACGCGGTCAAAGCAGTTGGGACGGTAAATCTTGATAAACTGGCCGAGCGGCTCGTCGAGACGGGCGGCAAAGTCCTCCCAGTGCGTGTAGCGCATGGTAGAAAGGGCGATGAAGTCCTTCGTGAGGCTCAGCTTGTAGCCGCCGTCTTCGGAAATGAACGTGTGGTTGTTGACCGTCCGCGCGGGCGCGCCGTTCACGCCGGGCAGCTTTTCCACCTGGCACTGATAGCGCGGAAATGCCGCGCGCACGGTCTCCTGAAAGTCGGCGGGCTCGCGCGTGTCGATCGAAAGAATGGTGGGGAAGCGCAGCTGGCAGATGACTTCGATGAGCTGAGATTTGCCGTAGGCGTAGCGGCGGTTATCGGAAGAGATCATAACGTAAATACCTCCGTCATGTTGCATTTGATTATAAATTATAGAGGAAAGAAAAACGATTGTCAAATCAGCGTTCGTGCGCGAAGAAGCGCTGATAAAACTTACCAGCAGAAAAACTGCATATCCGATTTTTTATGAGTCAAACTACCCTTGCGATACCCAAACAGCAAAACTCTTTCAAACAGGTGAAACCAAAAACAATTGTAGGAAAAGGAGAAAATCATTATGTCCAGCAAGAACAGCAACAAGCTCAACATCCCCGAGGCCAAGGCCGCTATGAACAAGTTCAAGATGGAAGCCGCCAGCGAGGTCGGCGTCAACCTCAAGCAGGGCTACAACGGCGATCTGACCTCCCGCGAGGCCGGCTCTGTCGGCGGCCAGATGGTTAAGAAGATGATCGAGAGCTACGAGAAGAACCTGTAAAAAAGGCTCTTTCGCAAATCGCAGACAAAGGGCGCGGCCAACAGGCCGTGCCCTTTTTGCTGTGATGGACGAAATGACAGAAGATATTCTGCAAAGCCTTCCGGCACGCTCGCTCCGCGCGGGAATATTTTCCATTCCCGCGCGGAGGAGACAAAAGGGCAGGGGACTTGCCGCCCTTGGTGCTCATTTTGCGCAATTTATTTGCAAAAATACCTTATTGCATTTTCTGCTGATTTGATATAAAATTTCGATAACTGTGCATGTATTACTTCAAACGGAAACATACGCGCGCGGGAAAGCGGCGAACCGCGGCGGGCGGCCTGCCGGAATACGCAGGGAGGTGTCCGTATGCGCGCCATCGAGCACTTTAAAACCATTACGCATCATCGCCATCTGGTGCGGCAATACTGTTTTCGCCTCGGCCTGTACTATCAGGGGTTAACGCATGACCTGAGCAAATACAGCCCCTCGGAATTCTGGCGCGGCGTCAAGTATTATCAGGGCTACCGCAGCCCGAACGACGCTGAGCGGCGCGAAAACGGCGTGAGCCTTGCGTGGCTCCACCACAAGGGGCGCAACCGCCACCACTTTGAATACTGGATCGACTACTGTATTGCCGACGACGGTAAGGTCTACATGGGCGGGTGCAAAATGCCGCTCAAATATGTAGCCGAAATGTTCTGCGACCGCATTGCCGCCTGCAAGGTCTATCAGGGCGACAAATATACCGACGCCTCGGCCTACGACTACTACGAAAAGTCGCGCGGCCATATCCTCATCCATCCCGAGACCGGCGAGCTCATCGGCAAGATGCTGCTCGTACTCAAGGAGCAGGGCGAGGACGCGGCGTTCGACTATGTGCGCGCTCTTCTGCGCGAGGAAAAGCAATGTCCGACAAAATGAGAAAACTGTCAGAAGATCGCTTGCAATCCTGCATATTTCAGAGTAAACTATTTTCATTATAGAATTTTAACAGAGGACGGACAAGAACCAATGACTCATCCCTACAAGACGCGCGAGGGCGGCGCGACGGTAACAATCTTTGTACCCTACGATTGCCGGAACCACTGCCCGTTTTGCGTGAACAAGCAGGAATACGCCCATGCTGAGGGCTTCAGCGTGGAGGCGATCCTCAAGAGCATCGCCGTGATGGACGAGATCACGCCGCGCTGCGATTTTGTTTTCACCGGCGGCGAGCCGTTTGCCAACTTAAAAGCGCTCCAGCGCATGCTCGACGCCATCCCCACGACCCACAAGGTCTATATCAACACGACCTTCCCCGTGCAGCCCGGGTGCAGCGCGGAGGAGATGATCGCTTTCACCGAGCGCAATCGCGACAAGATCACCTGCATCAACATCTCGCGCCACCTGACGAAGTATGTCGAGGAGTCACCCGACGAGGTCGTCGCCCGTATCGCAACGCCCAAGCGCGTGAACTGTGTGCTGTACATGGACTATCCCGCCGACGAGCTTGTGGACTACGCAGAGCGCTGGCGCAAGTACAACATCCCCGTGCAGTTCCGCTACGACTACACCGAGACGACGCCCGAGAACCTCTATCAGGAGGAGGGCGACAAGATTTTGGCAGACCTTAAAAAGCGCTTCACCTACAAGGGCCTCGACGGCTGCCGCATGCGCAACGGCTACCACTTCGACTACAAGGGCCTGCACATGACCTACCATAAGACGCTGCCCTATTCCACCATCGTGGAGACGGGTGACGACGGCGTGACCTACGATATCCTCTATGATATCCTCATCAAGCAGACCGGCGAGATCCATTCCGACTGGACGGGTGTGAAGCTCGACGTGGACGCGTACCGCAAGGTGGTCTACGAGCCCTATGATCTGCGCGTGCGCGAGGGCACGATCGACTTTTGAGAAAGGCGGCAATGCTATGAGCTATCATGCGGCAGTCATCACCGTGAGCGACCGCGCGTCCGCGGGCGTGTACGAGGACAAGAGCGGCCCCGCTGTGGCCGCGATGCTGAAGGAGGCTGGCTACGAGGTCGTGTACACGTCCATCGTGCCGGACGAACAGGAGAAGATCAGCGAAGAGCTCATCTCCTGCGTGGATGAAAAGCACTGCGACCTTGTCATCACGAGCGGCGGCACGGGCTTATCTCCCCGTGACGTGACGCCCGAGGCGACGCGCGCCGTGCTTGAGCGCGAAATTCCCGCGATCCCGCAGGCGATGATCTATTACAGCTTGCAGATCACGCCGCGCGCGATGCTTTCCCGCGCCGTGGCCGGCACGAGAAGAAACAGCCTCATCCTGAACCTCCCCGGCTCGGAAAAGGCTGCGCGCGAAAACCTGAGCGCCGTGCTCGGCGCGCTTGACCACGCCCTCAAGATGATCGCCGGCGGCGGGCATTGAGTAAAAGGTATAAAAAAAGTTCCCACGTATGAACGCGGGAACTTTTTTTATACCTTTTGCAGGGGGATCATGATTTCAGTGACGAACTTTTCCGTGTCGGTCGTGAAGCCGTAGTCGATGACTGTAATCTCGCGCGAAAATCCGGCGGCGGTGTAGCCTTCCTCGCGGATGAACTGCATCAAGCGACGGTACTGCGCGGGCGACTCGGCGTGGTGTCCGCGGAAGCGCACGCGTGCGCAGAGCGAAGCGGGCAGATCAATGACGTCGCCCGCAAAGCGGTCGGCCTCGTCAAGCACGAGGAATTCGCCGTCGTACTGCCCGAAGCTGCCCTCGTTCAAGTGCTCCTGCGATACGCTGAAGCCGACCTTGCCGAGGAAGACCAGCGCTTCGGCCTGCGCGGCGGCAAGACGGCTCGTGGAGAGCTCGAGCGCGGAGTAGTCCGGCGCGGTCAGCGCCGTGTCGATCCAGAAAAGGCGAAGCGCGGGCGAATGGATGAGCGTGATCTCGCCGAGCGGCGCATGCCGCACATCTTGGAGCTGGCTAAGGCGCGCGTCGAGCTTGCGTTCGATGCGCTTGAGCTCCTTTTGCTTCTGTACGACGGCGGCCTTCTGCGCGCGCAGCTTTTCTTCGATCGTCTCCACGTCGCGGTTTTGCAGAAAATCAGCGATCTCGGTGAGCGGCATGTCCATCGCGCGCAGATACCGGATGGTGTTGAGCGGCTCGAACTGGCGGACGCTGTAGTAGCGGTAGTTCGTCGACGGGTCGACGTATTCCGGCGTGACAAGGCCGAGCGCCTCGTAGTGGCGCAGGCTGCTCACGCTGAGATGGAAAATTTTTGCCATTTCGCCGATGGAGAAAAGCTGGGGAAGAGCCATTTATGATGCCTCCTGCGCACGTTTTTCCCGCCGCGTGAGGATGGCATAGGCGATCACGCAGACGAGGATGGAGAAAAGCGACCCCGCGGCGTTGGCAAGGCCCATGGGCAGCAACGTCTGCGGGAAGTATTTGGACGCAAGGTACGCCCCCGGCACGCGCACGAGCAGGATCGAGAGCGAATTGTGCAGAAACGAGATGCCCGACTTGCCGCAGGCGCAGAAATAGCCGCTGAAGCTGAACTGCACGCCGGCAAAGAAGCTGTCCCAGATGTAGCCGCGCAGATATTGCCCGCCCGCGGCGGCGACGGCGTCATCAGGCGTGAAGAGGCCGACGAGCGGCTCGGCGATAAACAGGGTGAGGATGACGACCGCGATGCCGAACGAGCAGGCGATCATCGCGGCGTAGCGCAGTGTGAGACGCGCGCGCTCGGGCTTGCCCGCGCCGATATTCTGCGCGCCGAGCGCCGAGACGGTCGAGAGCATCGACGACGGGATGAGGAAGAGGAAGCCGATGATCTTTTCGACGATGCCGACGGCGGCCGCGTCCGTCAGACCGCGGCGGTTGGCGATGATCGTGATGATGACGAACGAGACCTGAATAAAGCCGTCCTGCAAAGCGACGGGCACGCCGATCTGAAGGAGCTTACCCATGACGGCGCGCTGCGGGCGAAAGTCCGCGCGGCGGACGGAGATAAGCCTGCGCTTCAAGATGACCGCGAGCGAGACGAGGACGCTCACCGCCTGCGAGAGCGTGGTGCCGAGCGCCGCGCCCGCGGGGCCGAGGTGCAGCGTGCCCATGAAGTAGTAGTCGAGCGCGATGTTGACGACGCAGGCCACGGCGATGAAGTACATGGGGTTCTTGCTGTCACCAAGGCCGCGGAAGATCGAGGCGATGATGTTGTACGCCGTGATGAACGGAATACCGATAAAGCAGACCGTGAGATAGGCAAGCGTGCCCTGCACGGCCTCCTCCGGTGTGGACATGATGGAGACGATACCCCCGCGCAGCGCGAGCAGCAGTGCCGTCAGCGCAAGAGACAGCAGCATGAAGAGCGTGACCGTGTTGCCGATGGCGGAGGCGGTGCGCTTTTTGTCGCCGCCGCCGGCGGCCTGCGCGATGCTGACCGTCGCGCCCATCGCAAGGCTGACGAGCATGACTGTGAGCATGTGCATCACCTGCGAGCCGATGGAGACGGCGGTCGTGCTGGCGACGCCCTCAAACTGGCCGATGATGAAGAGGTCGGCCATGCCATAGAGCGTCTGCAAAAAGTAAGAGAGCAGATACGGCAGCGAAAAGGACACAACGTTGCGAAAGACGCTGCCGGTGGTGAGATCGTTTTGCATCGGAAAGGACTCCTTATCAGTATAGCATGGAGTCATCATAAACTCTATAACAATTATAGAGTCAAGCGTAGATTTTTCCGCGCGGAAAAAAGTCTCACTTTCCCGGATAGCCCAGTGCGGCGGAAAGCATCTGCCCTGCGGCGACGACCGCGCGCTCGGCGTGCGCGAACTCGTCCGAGTGCACGGAGCGGAACATCCCCAGTACGCTGACGACGTACTTGAGCGCGCCGCCGCCGGTGAACACCGGCGCGGAGATGGAGCGAAGACCGATCTTATACTCACCGTTTTCCACGGCGAAGCCCGCTTCGCGGCAGGCGGGGAGCGATGCGAGCAGCGCGTTTGCGTCCGTCTCCGTGTGGGGCGTGTAGGGCGTGAGCGGCGCGCGGGCAAGGAGAGTCGCCGCCTCGCTCTCACTCATGCAGGCAAGGACGATCTTGCCCTGCGAGGTGCAGTGCAGCGGCAGCCGCGCCCCCGGCGCGGAGACGATGCGAAGGCTGTCGCGCCCCTCGGCTTGATCGAGGGCCACGATGTGCCCGTTTTCATAGGTGGAGAGCATGGCGGAGGCGCCGGTCGCTTCTTCCAGATGCTCGAGGTAAGGCCGCGCGAGGGACGAGATGTTCCAGAACGCGCTGGCGCGGCAGCCGTATTCAAAAAGGCGCAGGCCGAGGGCGTATTTGCCGTCTGCGTGCTGTGTGATGACGTCATAGTCGCGCATGGTGGTCAAAAGGCCGAACACTGTGCTCTTGGGCAGCCCTGCGCGCTCGCTGATGGCCGTGAGCGTCATCGCCTCGCCCGCGTCGCTGAGGAGCTGCAAAAGCTCCATCGCCTTCGCCACGGAGCGGATGGTGTTGCCGTCAGTCATAAATCGGCCCTCCCGGTCAAAAATCGTTGCTTGTATTCTAAAAAATACTGCGGAAAAAGTCAAGATTACGATAATATAAAAATACAGTTCGACATTATCGGACGACTGTGTTGCGTAAGAGCGTGATATTTGCTAAAATATCATGCTGTACCATGGAAGAAAGAGGCGTTTCAGATGCTGGACGGCTTTGCAAGATCAATTACATACCTGCGCATCAGCATCACGGACCGCTGCAATTACCGCTGCCGCTACTGCATGCCGGACGGCGGCATTGAAAAGTGCGCGCACGAGGACATCTGTTCTTTGGAAGGGCTGCGCGACATGGCCGCCGCGGCGGTCAGGTGCGGCGTCAAAAAGATCCGCGTCACCGGTGGCGAGCCGCTCGTGCGCCGCGGTGCGGTGGACTTCTGCCGCATGCTATCAAGCATTGCGGGTGTTGAAGAGCTCTGCGTCACGACAAACGGCAGCCTGCTCAAAGAGTTTGCCCAGCCGCTGCGCGACGCGGGCGTCACGCACCTCAACATCAGCCTCGACACGCTGAACGAGGAGCGCTTTCGCGCCATCACGCACCTTGGCACGCTGCAGGATACCTTGGACGGTATCGAGGCGGCGGAGCGCGCGGGCTTTGCAAAGATCAAGCTCAACTGTGTGCTGCTCGGCGGCGTCAACGACGACGAGATCGCCGATTTTGTCGCTTTGACGCGCGAGCATCCGTGGCAGGTGCGCTTCATTGAGCGCATGCCGATGGGCTGCGGAAAGGATTTCGGTACATACCTCCCCTCGCAGGCGGTTTTGGACCGCTGTCCGGAGTTGGAGGCCGTTTCGCACGACGGCGTGGCCGCGTGCTACCGTCTGCCGGATGCAAAGGGGACCGTCGGCCTCATCGCGCCGATGAGCCACGCGTTCTGCGCAGAGTGCAGCCGCATCCGCATCACGGCGGACGGGAAATTAAAGCCGTGCCTGCATTCGGACGCAGAGATCGCGCTGCGGGGCTTGTCCGGTGAGGAATTGGAGCAGGCCATCCGCCGCGGCATTCTGATGAAGCCGGAGCGCCACCACATGGACGAGACTGGCGTCACGGAGACGCACCGCGGCATGTTTGCGATCGGAGGCTGAGAATGGAACTGACGCATTTTAACGAACAGGGCCGCGCCCGCATGGTGGATGTGAGCGAAAAGGCGCAGACCTATCGCGTGGCGCGCGCCGCCGCGACGGTCTGCATGGCAAAAGCGACGATGGACAAGATCAAAGAGGGCTCCATCGGCAAGGGCGATGTGCTGGCGGTCGCGCAGGTCGCGGGCATCATGGCCGCGAAGAAAAACAGTGAACTGATCCCGATGTGCCACCCGCTGCTGCTCACGAAGGTGGACATCTCATTTGAAATCGAAGAAACCGCCCTGCACATCCGCAGCGAGGTCCGCTGCCACGGCGAAACGGGCGTTGAAATGGAAGCGCTGACAGCTGTCAGCGTCGCCGCGCTCACGGTGTACGATATGTGCAAGGCCGTGCAGCGCGATATGCGCATCGACGGCATCCACCTTCTCTATAAAGAGGGCGGCAAGAGCGGCGTTTATGAAGCGGAGGAATGAAGAAATGGCACAGGTGACCGCTGTGAACATCAGCGAAAAAAAGGGCGTGCGCAAGCACGAGGTGCCCTATATCGATGTAAAATACCGCCACGGCATTGTGGGCGACGCCCACGCGGGTGACTGGCACCGCCAGATCAGCCTGCTGGCCGACGAGAGCGTGGACACGATGCGCGCTATCTGCCCGCTTGAGCTGGATGCGGGTATCTTTGCCGAAAACATCAACACCCGAGGTATCGAGCTCAAGACGCTCCCCGTCGGCACGCGCCTGCGCGTGGGCGAGACGGAGCTTGAGGTCACGCAGATCGGCAAGCAGTGCCACAACGACTGCGAGATCAAGCGCACGACGGGCAAATGCGTGATGCCGACCGAAGGCATCTTTGCCATTGTGATCAAAGAAGGCCGCATTCAGGCCGGAGACGAGATCGAGGTGCTGAAAAATGAAACTCATTAAAACCGAGGACGCGGTGGGCCATGTGCTCTGCCACGACATGACGCAGATCATCAAGGACCAGTATAAGGACGCGCGCTTCCGCAAGGGCCACGTCGTGACGGAAGAGGACATCCCCGTGCTGCTCAGCATGGGTAAGGAGCACCTCTATGTCTGGGAAATGACGTCCGGCATGGTGCACGAAAACGACGCGGCGGAGCGGCTTCTGGCCCTCTGCGGGCAGGAAAACATGATCCGCAGCGGCGTGAAAGAGGGCAAGATCGAGCTCAAGGCCGCCTGTGACGGCGTGTTTCTGGTCGATTCCGCGCGCCTTGTCGCCGTGAATAGCCAGGACGAGGTGATGATCGCCACGCGCAAGGGCGGCATGGCTGTACGCGAGGGCGACAAGCTCGCGGGCATGCGCGTCATCCCACTCATCATCGAGGAAGAAAAGCTCCGAAAGGCCGAGCAGGCCGCGGGCGATAAGCCGCTGCTGTCTCTCAAGCCCTATGTGCGCAAGACCGCCTGCATCGTCGCCACCGGCGGTGAGGTCAAAAAGGGCCTCATCAAGGATACGTTCACGCCGGTCGTCATCGACAAGCTCAAGACCTACGGCATCGAAACGCTCGAGGTCGTCTACTCCGGCGACGGGGTGGAGAATGTGCGCGACGCGGTGCTCGCGATGCGCGAAAAGAAGCCCGACATGATCCTCTGTACCGGCGGCATGAGCGTCGACCCCGACGACAACACGCCGGGCGGCATCAAGGCCGCGGGCGCGAATATCATCGCCTACGGCGCGCCGGTCCTGCCGGGGGCTATGTTCCTGCTCGGCTATTTTGACGACGGTATGCCCGTCATGGGCCTGCCCGGCTGCGTGATGTATGCGGGCGCGACGGTCTTTGATCTGGTGCTGCCGAAGATCGCGGCGGATGTGCCCGTCACACGCGCGGATCTCGCGGCGCTCGGCGAAGGCGGGCTATGCCTTGGGTGCAAGCCGTGCCACTATCCGATCTGCCCGTTTGGAAAATAAAACTTCAAAACGATGGCGGAGCCATCGTTTTGAGGGGGGACAGCCTGCTGCGCGCACTCGCTTGCGCTCGCACACTTGCAGGCTGAGAGGTGTTTTTTGCCACGCGCATGAAAATTGGCGAAGCGCCGCCAGCGGCGGATGGAGCGAGCCAGTTTCGAGGAAGCGGCACGATTGACACGCCCAACGGGCGCGGGAATCGTAATGCCGCGACGGTGACCGCGGCAAAAAACGGATCAAGATTATTTGCCGCCGTGCGCGGCGGCTTGGGCAGCCGTTAGCGGCTTTGCCGCTTTACGGATGCCGCATCCCCCTTGCGGGGAAAAGTCTGCGACGCTGTTTCGCGCCCCAGGGGCGCGGGGTTAGGGGGGTAGGACTGATGGATTTTTGAACCGAATGAGACGGTGCTGTTTGACAACTTTAACGCTTCGCGCCTGCGGGCGCGAAATCTTGGGGGAGCGCTATCTATTTTGAGGATAGCGAAATGATTTTGTCCAAGTTCCTCGCTGGGGATTGGAAATAAATTGCGTGCGGCGTGTTCTTGCCCGTTCCTGTATCGCTGCACTTTTCAATGAACGTGCGAAAAAGAAAATTTTTGAAAGGAAGTGCCCAAACATGAAAAAACTGTTGTCTCTGCTTCTTGCCCTCTCACTCGCGCTTGCCCTGACTGCCTGCGGCAGCAAGGATGACGGCGCGAACGACGCTGACACGCAGGATGATGCGGCCGAGCCGGTCGAGCTGATCGTCTTCGCTGCCGCCTCCATGACCGAAACGCTCAATGAGATCGCCGGGATGTACAAGGAGGTCGCGCCGAACGTCACGCTCACCTTCAACTTTGATTCCTCCGGCAAGCTCCTCACCCAGATCAGCGAGGGTGCTGACTGTGACCTGTTCATCTCCGCCGCCCCCGAGCAGATGAACGCCATGGACGGCAGCCTCATTGACGACAAGGACAAGAACCCCGACGGTCTTGACCTCATCGTGACCGACAGCCGCATCGACCTGCTTGAGAACAAGGTCACGCTCGCCGTTCCCGAGGGCAACCCCAAGGGCATCGAGAGCTTCGACCAGCTTGCTGAACTCCTCAAGAGTGGCGACGTGCTGCTCGCCATCGGCAACAGCGACGTGCCCGTCGGCCAGTATACGCAGAAGATCTTTGCCTACTATGGCCTTGATGAGGCGGCGCTCACCGACTGCCTGACCTACGGCAACAACGTCAAGGAAGTTACCACTCAGGTGAGCGAGGCCAGCACCGACTGCGGCATCATCTACGCCACCGACGCTTACTCCGCCGGCCTCACAGTCGTCGACAGCGCCACCGCCGAGATGTGCGGCCAGGTCATCTATCCCGCCGCCGTCCTGAAGGGCGAGAAGGAAGAAGCCGCCCAGGCCTTCCTCGACTACCTCCAGACCGCTGACGCCATGTCCGTGTTCGAGAGCGTCGGCTTCTCCCCCGCTAACTAAAATAAAAGCCTAAAAGGCTTTCATTTTAAAGAGCTGCACTACGCTCTGCGCCTTGGCCGCTCACTTCGGTGAGCGGCCTTCGACGCTCGCTGCGTGAGAGGTATTTTTTGCCACGCACATGTCGCGGCAAAAAATTTCAAGATTATTTGCGCCGTGCGCGACGCAAAGTCTGCGACGCTTTTTGATATCTCTTTCGGAAGAGATATCCCCTTTTGTCCCGTTTCGTGCCGCAGGATGCGGCACGAACTTTCCGCCGCCACTGGCGGAAAACCCGCTTGTCTTGTGGCAAACTTTTTTCGCCGCATTTGCGGCAGCTGGAGATCGCCTGAATCTCCCAAACTCCAGAAAATCGGAGGTCACTTATGGATTGGTATCCCTTATGGAACTCGCTGCGCATTGCGGCGCTCGTCCCATTGGGCTGCCGCCCAACGGGAGCCCTGATTTGAAAAGCACGGTCGGAAGTGAATTCCGTCCGCGCCAAGGTTTTGCCTGTCGGCAAAACGCTTGAACGCCGCATTTGCGGCGGCGTGGAGATCGCCTGAATCTTCCAAACTCCAGAAAATCGGAGGTCACTTATGGATTGGTACCCCTTATGGAACTCGCTGCGCATTGCGGCGATCTCCACGGTCGTTATTTTCTTTGCCGGCATTGTTGCCGCCTATTATATCGCAAAGCTTCCGCGCCTGGTCAAAGGTGTGCTCGATGTGTTTCTGACGCTGCCGCTCGTGCTGCCGCCGACGGTCGTGGGCTATCTGCTGCTGCGCGTGTTCGGCCCCAAGCGCGTCATCGGCGCGTGGGTGCTCGAAACGTTCGGCGTCAAGATGGTCATGACCTGGTGGTCGGCCATCTTTGCCACGGTGGTCGTCATCTTCCCGCTGATGTACCGCACGGTGCGCGGCGCGTTCGAGTCTTTTGACGAGACGCTGGCCTATTCTGGACAGACGCTGGGCCTGTCGAATACCTACATTTTCTGGCGTATCCGCATGCCGTACTGCCGTCAGGGCGTGCTGGCCGGCACAGTGCTGGCCTTTGCCAGAGCACTTGGCGAATACGGCGCGACGAGCATGATCGCGGGCTACACACCCGGCAAGACCGCGACGATCTCCACCACGGTCTATCAGCTCTGGCAGACGAACAACGATGTGCTGGCGACGAAGTGGGTATTGGTCAATATTGCGATCTCCGCCGTCGTGCTGCTGGCGGTCAACATGCTCGAGCGGCGTGACTTTCTCACGGATGCGAGCAAGGCGAGGAGGGCGAGAAGATGAGTTTGTCTGTCGATATTGAAAAAAAGCTTGGCGCGTTTTATCTGCGCTCACAGTTTGAAGCGCCGGACGAGACGATGGCGCTGCTCGGTGCCTCGGGCTGCGGCAAGAGCATGACATTAAAGTGCATCGCAGGCATCGTGACGCCCGACCGCGGGCGCATCGTGCTCGGCGGCCGCGTGCTGTTTGACAGCGAAAAGAAGATCAATCTGCCGCCTCAGCAGCGCAGGGTCGGGTATCTTTTCCAGCAGTACGCGCTGTTCCCGAACATGAGCGTGGAGCAGAATATCCTCTGCGGCATCCGCAGCGGAGATAAGGCGGAAAAGCGCCATGTTCTGGCGGAAAAAATTCGCATGTTCCGCCTTGAGGGCCTTGAGAAAAAGCACCCCGCGCAGCTCTCCGGCGGTCAGCAGCAGCGCGTGGCGCTCGCGCGCATTTTGTGTTCCGAGCCGGAGGCGATTTTGCTCGACGAGCCGTTCTCCGCGCTGGACAGCTACTTAAAGTGGAATCTTGAGATCGAGCTTGCCGACCTGCTCGCGACGTTCAACGGCCCCATCCTCTGGGTCAGCCACGACCGCGATGAGTGTTACCGCAACTGCCGCAGCGTCTGCGTGATGGAAGACGGCCGGACCGGCGAGGTCACGCCGATGGACGAGATGATCCGCCATCCGGGCAGCGTCAGCGCGGCGCGCCTCGCGGGCTGCAAGAACTTCTTCGCCGCCGAGGCGAGAGACGGCAAAGTCTACCTGCCCGAGTGGAACGTGGCGCTGCCGCTTGCTGGCATGGAAAATACCTTTACGACGATTGGCATTCCAGACAATGCCGTCACCATGAGCGAGAACGGCGCCATGAGCTGCACCGTCTGCCGCATGATCCTCGGCGTGGAGGAGAACATTCTCCTGCTGCGTCCGGAGGGCAGCGCCGAAGGCGCGCCGATGCTGCGTATCACTGTTGGACATGAAAGTGATCTGCAAGCGGGGGCAGCCGTCCGCGTTGCACTGGACTACAGCAAACTGTTACTCCTGTGAATTGAAAAAGTGAGAGCAGGGCAATACCCAGCTCTCTTTTTCCGTCAAAATATAAATACAATTCGTAATATTCTGCCAAAATATAACGAAACACGGCGGTTTTGGGCGTATGCCCAAAACCGCCGTGCCATATTTTCCTTACAGGCGCCCGTAGATGCGGGTCGTCTCGTGGATGGACTTTGCGAGCTTTTTGCTCGCCTCGCCGCTCAGCATGCGCCACTGCCAGTTGCCGCTGCTCGTGCCGGGGGTGTTCATGCGGCAGCCCTTGCCAAGGCCCAGATAGTCCTGCATCTGTGCGACAAACAACCTGCTCTGGCAGCTCATGCCGCCGCGGATGATGCCGGCGTTGAAGCCCTCCTCGTCATTGAGACCGAGGTACTTCTTCGCGAACGCGATGTCCGCCTTATCCGCCTCCGTGCGCCAGAGGGCGAGGGGCGCGTTGTCGTGCGTGCCGGTGTAGCAAATGCTGTTGAAGTTGCAGCTATGCGGCAGGTAGTCGCTCGGGTCGCGCGAGTCGAACGCAAACTCGAGGACCTTCATGCCGGGAAGACCGGAATCGGAGAGCAGCTGCACGACCTCGGGCGAGGGATAGCCGAGATCCTCGGCGATGAAATCGAGGTCGCGGAACCAGCCGGTCAGCACGCCGACGAGCGACATGCCGGGGCCCTTGACCCAGCGGCCGTTTTTGGCGGTCGTCTCGCCGTAGGGAATGGCCCAGTAGCTCTCGAAGCCGCGGAAATGGTCGATGCGGATGACGTCGTAGAGCTTCTGCGCGCCGCCGATGCGGCGGATCCACCAGCCGAAGCCGTCCTTCGCCATGGCCTCGTAGTTGTAGAGCGGGTTGCCCCAGAGCTGCCCGTCCTCGCTGAAGCAGTCAGGCGGGACGCCGGAGACCTCGGTGGGCACGTTGCGCTCGTCGAGCTGGAACATTTCGGGTTCTGCCCACACGTCGGCGGAGTCCATCGCCACATAGATGGGCAGGTCGCCGATGATGCGGATGCCGAGCGAGTGGATGTACGCCTTGAGCGCTTCCCACTGGCGGAAGAAGAGAAACTGAATGTAAGTGAAAAGCTCCACATCCTCGCGCAGCTCGGCGCGGTAGCGCTCGACAACCTCGCTGCTTGTGCGGCAGCGGATGTCCTCGTCGTCCCATTCCGTCCAAGACTTCATGCCGAAGTGGCGCTTGAGCGCCATGAAGAGGGCGTAGTTCGGCAGCCAGCGCTCATTTTCCCGCTCAAATGCCGCGACGGCCTCGCGGTCGCGCGTAAAGCCGCGCGTCTTGGCCTTTTCGAGCAGCGTGAAGCGGCTCGCGTAGATTTTGCCGTAGTCGACATAGCGGGGATCGTCGCCCCAGTCGCAGGCGTTGACCTCCGCGCGCGTCAGGAGCTTATCTTTGACGAGCAAGTCCAAGTCGATGAAATACGGGTTACCCGCAAAGGACGAAAAGCTCTGATACGGCGAGTCGCCGTAGCTCGTCGGGCCGAGCGGCAAGAGCTGCCAGTATTTCTGCCCCGCGGCGGCGAGAAAGTCGGCAAAGTCATAGGCGGCCTTGCCCATCGTGCCGATGCCGTGGGGCGAGGGAAGGGACGAGATCGGCATCAGAATGCCGGAGGAACGTTCGATCAATGGAACCACTTCTTTCTGGAAAATGAAGGATGAAAGGCGTTAACCCTTTACCGCGCCTGCGGCCACGCCCTTGATGATGTACTTCTGGCACAGCAGATAGAACACGATGACAGGGATGATGCTCAGCAGGATCAGCGCCATCGTCGCGCCGAGGTCGACGGTGCCGTAGCTGCCCTTGAGGTACTGGATGTGGATGGGGATGGTCATGTACTTCGTGCGGTCGAGCACGAGATAGGGCAGCAGATAGTCGTTCCACACCCACATGATCTCGAGAATGCCGACAGAGATCATCGTGGGCCGCAGCATCGGCAGCACGACGGAGAAGTACGTGCGCAGCGGGCCGCAGCCGTCGATGGCGGCCGCCTCCTCAATTTCAAGCGGGATGGATTTGACAAAGCCGACGAACATGAAAATCGCAAGCCCCGCGCCAAAGCCGAGGTAGATGATGGGGATGGTCCAGGGGGTATTGAGCTTGAGGGTATCGGCCGTCTTCGACAGTGTGAACATCACCATCTGGAACGGCACGACCATCAAAAAGACGCAGAGATAATAGACCATGCGGCAGAATTTGCTGTCCACGCGCGCGATGTACCACGCGGCCATCGACGTGCAGAGCAAAATCAGCGCGGTCGAGACGATGGTGATAAATAAGCTGTAGCCGGCGGATTTTAAGAACGGGTAGTTGCCGAACGTCAGGCCCTTGATGAAGTTCGCCCAGCCGGCAAAGCTCTCCGCGTTCGGGAGGGCGAACGTGTCGGTCTTGACATAGGTGTTGAGCTTGAAGGAGTTGATGACCACCGTGAGGACCGGCAGCACATAGATGACGCAGATGACGCCGAGCACGATGGAGAGGATCGTCTTGCGGCGGGCTTCTGCGGAAAGAGAGTGCTTGTTCATTACTGCTGCACCTCCTTTTTGCGGTTGGCACTGAGCTGGAGAAGACCGATGGTCGCGACGAGGATGAAGAACAGCACGGCCTTGGCCTGCGCGGTGCCGCGCGAGTTGGCATTCTGCCCGTAGAACGTGTTGAGAATGTTCAGCGCGAGCATTTCGGTCTCTTTGATCGAGCTGCCGTCGGACAGGATGGTATAGGGCTGGCCGCCCGTGAGGGCGAGGTTCTGGTCGAAGAGCTTGAAGCCATTCGTAAGAGAGAGGAACGTGCAGATGGTGATGGAGGGCATCACATTCGGGATCGTGACTTTCCAAAGCGTCTGCCAGCGGCTCGCGCCGTCGATCTTCGCGGCCTCGAGCATGTCCTCGGGCACGGCTTGCAGGCCCGCGATGTAAATGATCATCATGTAGCCGATCTGCTGCCAGCACATCAGGATGATGAGACCCCAGAAGCCGAGCTTCGTGTTGAGCAGGATCGACGTGCCGTAGCGCGAGAGGATGCCGTCGAAGATCATCGACCAGATGTAGCCGAGCACGATGCCGCCGATGAGGTTCGGCATGAAGAACACCGTGCGGTACAGGTTGCTGCCCTTGATGCCCTGCGTGAGCGCGTAGGCCACCGCAAAGGCCAGCACATTGATGAGCACGAGCGATATGACGGCAAACAGCGCCGTGAACCAGAACGAATGCACAAAGCTCGTGTCCTGGAACGCGCGGCGATAGTTTTCAAAGCCGACAAAATGCGCGTCGCTCGTGACCTTGAATTTGCAGAAGGAGAGATAGATGCCCTTGCAGAACGGATAGACAAAGCCGATGATGAACGCGCAGACCATCGGCCCCATAAAGAGCGGGAACCAGCGGCGGATCGGGCGGCGGATCATCGAGCTGTTGACCGCAGCGTTGCTGTGCTTATGTTTCAATTCGATCAACTCCCAGCCAAAGATAGAATATTGCTTTTGTTTCTGCACGGCGGGCGCTTCATGCGGCGCTCGCCGTGATATGCAGGGAGGGGCGGGCGAAATCGCCCGCCCCTCTCATTTGTGCTTTTCAGATGCGCTTGCTTTTTTTAAAGCGGCTTAGCCGTTGGCGGCAGCGTACTGCGTGGCCCAGCCGTCGACAAACGCGGTCTTGACGAGCTCCCAGTTGGCATCGCTCTGGTCGGCGTCGTACTGGTTCATCGCGGAGACGAGCGCAGCGCGGTAAGCATCAACGTTCGGCTGGAAGTTGGTGACCCAGGGCATGATGTAGTTGCCGTTGGTGGTGTAGTCGTTGGCGTCGGCGAGGAAGCCGTTGGTGGATTCGGCAGCCTGCTTATAGGGCATGGCGGCGAATTCATCGACCAGCATACGGGAGGCCTCGGGATCGGTGACCATCCAGTTCATGAATTCGAGCGTGGCCTGAATGTCTTCCTCGGAAGCCTTGGCGTTGACAGCCCAGCAGTTCTCGGTGCCGCAGTTGAGACCCGCGTTCTCTTCGCCCGCAACACCGCAGTAGAACGGGATCATGGACAGGTTGTCAAGACCGTACTGACCGTCGCCGGTACCGGTGAGCTTGGCCCACTCCCAGGAGCCGTTCTGATAGAACACGGCCTGCTCCTTGCCGAACTCGTCCGCCGCGTCAAAGCCGCCGGCAGCGAGATCAGCAGGATTCACGGCGCTGTTGTTGATGTACAGATCCCACAGGTTCTTGTAGTTCTGCATGTAGGTACCCTTGATGGAAGACGGGCATTCCTTCCAGGCGTCGGGATCGTCCACGGACTCGTAGTAATACTCGAGGTTCGCGAGGTGGCCGGTGAAGCGCCAGCTGGAATCGTCGCTCATGGAAGAGGAGGTGAAGGCGTCGAAGCCGAGCTCGGAAGCACGAGCATGGATGTCCTCAGCGACGGCCTTGAGAGTCTCAAAGTTCGTGATGTCGCCAAGCGTGTAGCCGGCCTTTTCGAGCAGGTCTTCATTGACGATGATGCCGTAGCACTCATAGCAGTAGCCGATGGAGCAGAGCTTGCCGTCGGCGTCATAGAGGTTGTAGGCGTCGGTGTTGAGCTCGTTGGCAACGGCGGTGCCGCTCAGGTCATAGCAGTAGTCGCCCCAGGTGCCGACAGCGGCCTGGTTGCCCACGACGAACAGCGTCGGGGGAGCGGACTTGTCCATCTCGGCGGTCAGGGTCTCGTTGTAGGTGCCGGAAGCGGCGGTCACGACGGTGACGGGCACGCCGGTCTTCTCGGTGTACATGGCGGCGACCTTCTGCAGGGTCCCGTCGGCTTCGGGCTTGAAGTTCAGCCAGTAGACGCGGCCGGAGGCGGTATCGCCGTCGCTGTTGTCAGTGGAGTCATCCTTCTTATCGCCGCAGGCGACGAGAGAAAGCGCCATGACAAGAGCAAGGATCATTGCAAGATACTTTTTCATTTCATCAATACTCCTTTTTAAATTTATTTTCACGCGGTTCCCGCGGGAAAATCAGTGCTTGAGCTGCCGCACGGACGCGCCCTCGCGCAGCGCGGTCGGCAGAGTGACATGGCGATGAACGCCGCGTCCCTCAATGATGTCGAGCAGGATCTCGACGCTCGCCTCTCCCATGGCGGTCATGGGCTGGCAGAGGGTGGTGAGCATGGGATGAATGTATTCCGAGACGCTGATGCCGTCGATGGCGATGACGGAGCAGTCCTCGGGGATGGAGCGGCCGCTTTCGCGCAGGGCGCGCATCGCGCCGATGGCCATGTCGTCCGCAATGGCGAAGACAGCCGTAAAATCGGCGGGGGAGCGCAGACGCTTTTGCATGGCGGCATAGGCGTTGGCAATGGTGAAATCTTCGGCGCAGATCAGGTCTTCCGGATGCTCTGTTAAGCCGAAGTCGCGCAGCGCGCGCTGATAGCCAAGGTAACGGAGCTGGGAGATCGAACTGTCGTCGGGGGCGGCGGTCAGCACGGCGATGCGGCGGTGACCGTTTTTGTAAAGCTCGCTGACCGCGCGGTAGGCCTCCTGCTCGTCGGCGATGGAGACGGAGGAGTACGACTCCGACGGAAGCGTACCGTAGGAGTTGGTGTAGGAGCAGCAGACATAGGGCACGCCGAGAAGCGAAACCTCTTCGGGCGAATAATCGCTGCGCCCGCCGAGGAAGATAATGCCGCGCAGGCGCTTTTCCTTTTCCATCACTGCGCCGCACTGAATCTCGTCGTCGCCGGACGGGATCTGGCGCATGACCATCGTGTAGCCCGAGGCGTCGAGCTTTTGCTCAATGGCGTGAATGATGTCGGTGTAGAAGGGGTTCTGCACGCCGCGCACCACGAGGCCGACCGCGTCAGAACGAATTTTGACGAGGTCGCGCGCGCTGTTGTTCGGCACATACCGGTGCGCCTCGATGACGGCGCGGACCCGTCTGCGGGAATCCTCACTCACGTCCGGACGGTCGTTGAGCACGCGGGAGACGGTGCTGACGCTCACGTCTGCAAGCTTTGCAATATCCTTGATGGTCATGCCGACGCGCCCCCTGCGATGATTCCGGAAACCTTACCGGTAACGTTTCCAATCCTTGCTTACAGCATAGCCCCCACAGCGGGCAAAGTCAAATGAAACTTGCCGTTTGTGGTAAAAATGGGGGAAACACACAAGAAATGTGCACCGATTTTTGACAAAACAGCCAAAGGATCAGAGAATAGCTCTCTTAACGTTCAGCTTACGACGTGCCTGTACCACTTTATGAGCGGCTTATAGCAAAATGCGGGCCAAAATCGGCGTTTCTGTGCAGAAACGAAAAAATTCCCCGTTTTCCGCCGCTATGCGGCAGAAAACGGGGAACGATCTGTGGCTAAAAAAGCCTTACTTGAGCAGCAGCTCCGCGATCTGGATGGTGTTGGTGGCAGCGCCCTTGCGGACCTGGTCGCCGCAGCACCAGAGGTTCAGGCCGCGCTCGTCGGTCAGGTCCTCACGAATGCGGCCGACATAGACGATGTCCTGATCGGACGTGTCGAGCGGCATGGGGTAGACCTTGTTCTTGAGGTCGTCGACGAGCTTGCAGCCCGGGGCGTTTGCGATGAGCTCCTTGGCACGCTCGACGCTGATCTTCTCCTTCGTGCGCAGCACGACGGATACGCTGTGGCTGCGGATGACGGGCACGCGCGCGCAGGTGCAGCTGACCTTCATCTCGGGCAGGTGGAGGATCTTGCGGCCCTCGTTCTGCATCTTCATCTCCTCGCTGGTGTAGCCCTCAAAGGCCTCGCCGCCGATCTGGGGGATGATGTTGTACGCGATCTGATACTGGAAGACCTTGGGCTCAAGGTGTTTGCCCTCGGAAAGGGCCTTGACCTCATTGTTGAGTTCGTCGATGCCGCCCTTGCCCGCGCCGCTGACGGCCTGGTAGGAAGAGGCGATGATCGTCTCGATGGGGCTCTCCTTGGCGAGGGCGTTAATGGCCACGAGGGTCACGATGGTGGTGCAGTTGGGGTTCGAGATGATGCCCTTGTGCCACTTCACGTCCTCGGGGTTGATCTCGGGGATGACAAGGGGGACGTTGGGGTCGAGGCGGAACGCGCTCGAATTGTCGACGAACACCGCGCCCGCCTTGACGATCGAGGGGGCAAAACGCTCGGCGATGTCGTTCTCGGCCGCGCCGAGGACGATATCAAGGCCCTCAAACGCGTCGTCAGACGCCTCGACGATGGTGCACTCCTGACCGCGGAACATGATTTTGCTGCCCGCGCTTCTGGCGCTTGCGATGGGACGAAGGGACGCAACGGGGAAGTTGCGCTCTTCGAGAATTTTGATCATTTCCTGACCGACGGCGCCGGTGGCGCCGAGAATACCGACATTGACCTGTTTCATTACACTACATTCTCCTTCACAAAACTATTGTACAGGACACGGATGGCCTGTTCGAAATCTTTTTCTTCCACGCCCACGATGATGTTGAGCTCTTCGGGGCCCTGCGTGATCATGCGGATGTTCACGCCGTTTTCGCCGAGCTTGGCGAAAATTTTACCGGAAACGCCGGGACGGTACGCCATCTTGCGGCCAACGGCGGCGACAATGGCGATATGCTCCGTTACGGTTATCTTATTCGGCTGCACCTCTTTTTGCAGCTCGCCCAGCATTTCATAGAGCGAGCGGGACACCTTGTCGGACGAGACGACGAGCGAGACGTTGTCGATGCCGGACGGGAGGTACTCGACGTTGACCTCGTGCTTGGCGAGCACGTTGAGAATTTTCAGGAGAGAGCCCGGTTCGCTCGACATGCCGGTCTTGGCGATGGTGATGATGGAAAAGCCCTTCTTGCCGGCGATGCCGGTGATGAAGCCGCCCTCTTCCATCTCGTCGCCGATGGACTCCAAGATCATCGTACCGGGATGGTCGGGCGCGTTGGTATTGCGGATGTTGAGCGGGATGTTTTTCTCGCGCACGGGGAAGATCGTGCCCTCGTGCAGGACCTGCGCGCCGATGTAGCTCAGCTCGCGCAGCTCGCTGTAGGTCACGCGGCGGATGGGCTCGGGATCGTCGACGATGCGCGGGTCGGCCATCAGGATGCCGGAGACGTCCGTCCAGTTCTCATACACGTCCGCGCCGAGCGCCGCTGCCGCGAGCGCGCCGGTGATGTCGCTGCCGCCGCGGGAGAACGTGCGGATGTGCCCGTCGGGCATCACGCCATAGAAACCGGGGATGACGACCTTGCGGTCCTCGGCGAGGGAGCGCAGCGCCGCGTAGGATGCGTCCTGATCGACGGTGCCGTCGAACTTGAACTTGATCCAGCGGGCCGCGTCGACGAACTCATAGCCGAGGTATTCGGCCATCAGCCGTGCGGAGAAGTATTCGCCGCGCGAGGCGAGCTCATCCTGGCTGATGCCATTTTTCATCTTGTCCCACAGCGCGTCGAACTCTTTGTCGAGGCTGATGTGCAGGCCACATTCGGCGATGATCTCGTTGTAGCGGTCGCGGATCATGGCGAAGATGTCCTCGCACGAAACGCCGTATTTGATGTGCGCGGCGCAGAGATAGAGAAGATCGGTGATCTTATGGTCGCCGGAGAAGCGCTTGCCCGGCGCGGAGACGATGACCACGCGGCGGGCGGGGTCGGCTTCCACGATGGACTTGACCTTGGCGAACTGGCGGGCGTCGGCGAGCGACGAACCGCCGAATTTCAAAACTTTGAGCATGGAGTTTATTCCTCTTCGGCCGCGTAGCGCGCAAGCAGCGCGTGCGGGTCGTCCTTTCGGTAAGATTCATAGGCGTCGAACGCCGCGCGGGCGCTGCACTCGCGGGTAAAGTATTCGCCCATGCAGCGGAACAGCCACTTGCACTGCGTGCCGGAGAGGTTCACCGAGCAGGGGGTGAAAGAGTCAGCATAGAAGCTGCGGCAGCCGTCGG
>OIDD01000426.1_pt1 | contig 23737 bp, 16 predicted proteins | sample 1606751 | NCBI WGS metagenome assembly OIDD01 (sample SAMEA3882544, study PRJEB24775) | human gut metagenome | biome: human-associated habitat; feature: intestine environment; material: feces | place: Netherlands | collected 2009/2010
CGTATAATGGCTCCCCTTATAGGGGAGCTGTCAGCTACAGCTGACTGAGAGGTTAAACCTCTCCGGCCCTTCGAGCCACCTCTCCTAACAGGAGAGGCGGCCCGCCCTCTGGGACGGCCCCTACGAAGCCACGAACCACCGAACCACTAGCCACGAATTTTACATTTTGCTGTGGTCCATCTGGCCATTCATTTGACCGTTCATTTGGTCATGGTTCATCTGGCTATGGTCCATCTGACTGTGGTCCATGGGCATATTGCCATTCATCTGCATCTGCATGTTCTGTTTCGGCGGGACATAGCCTGCGAGCTGCGGGTCAGCCATGCCGAAGACCATAGCTAAGTGCGTGAACAGGACGAAGAGAATCATAAGGACGATGTGTTTCTTGATCTTTGCCGTCGAGTCGGAGCTCTTAAAGATAATGCCCAATTCCTGCAAGAGGATGAGGGCGGCCGGGATGACGCCTAAGACATAGGCCCAGATGGAAATATAGTCGATTGGGCCGCGCCACTGGATGGTCGGCACATAGGATGTGACGATGTACACGGTGGCGACAATGAAGAAGACGCCCAGGATGAGGCCGCATACGTGGCTCAGGCTGTCCCATTTTTCACTGCGGCTGTCCTTGTAGAGCAAGGAAAAAGCGCCAGATGCTAAAATCGTTTCAGCCAATACCATCGGTACCAGCATGAAGAGAATCAAGAACCAAGGTTCATGGAGCGACAAGAGCTCCATGTAGTGAGTCATTACCATATTGTTTTCCCCCTTTGATTAGAACGGCTTACTGTTGTTCGCTATAGGCAGGGCAATCTTGACGGCCCTGACAGCCGCGCTGGCCATCGGCCCGGCAGCCGCGGCGCGGTCCCTGGCAATAACCATTTCCAGTATAGCAGTTATTTCGGTCATCATAGCAGGCCTGCGGCCCCCGGCAATACCCGTTACCGTTGTCATAACATGTATAACCTGAGCCGTAAGTCCCTGACGATGAACCTTCTAAAGCAGCTGGTGTGGCTGCAAAGGCGGAAAAACCGGCAATTACGATGAGTGTCGCCAATCCGGCTAAGATTTTTTTCTTCATCATGAAAACCTCCTTTGTAGTACCCCTCTGTTTATGCTTTTACTATACCAGAGACGTGCGAAAAAGATGTGGAGGAAATGTGAAGATAATGTGAAGATTTCCTTAGCCTAAAATGACGTTATCGATGAGGCGCGTCTTGCCGATGCGGACGGCAATGGCCAAGAGGCTTTCCTGGTCGACAGTCTGGATCGGTTCCAAAGCCGGGAAGGAGAAGAGGTCGACGTAATCGATAGAAGCCATCGGTTCAGCCTGGATTTCCTTGGTGACGATGGATTTCAGCGTTTCTACGTCTTTTTCGCCGCCTTCATAAGCTGCCTTAGCTTTGCGCAGGCTACGGGACAAAACCAGGGCTGCCTGTTTTTCTTCCGGCGAAAGGTAAGCATTGCGCGAGCTCCGGGCCAGACCGCTTTCTTCACGGACGATGGGGACCATATTGATGTGGACCGGGATGTTGAGGTCGCTGACGAAACGGCGGACAACGACGACCTGCTGAGCATCTTTCTGACCAAAGAAGGCTTCATCGGCGCGAGTGATGTTCATCAATTTCGTAACGACCGTAGCGACGCCGCGGAAATGGATAGGACGCTGAGCCCCGCAGAGTTTATGGGTAATGTCGCCGTCGACGTTGACATACGTGCAATAACCTTCCGGATACATTTCCGACGGTTCCGGATGGAAGACGGCATCGACACCGACGCTTTCCAACTTCTGGCAGTCTTCATCGAAGCGGCGCGGATAAGCGTCATAATCTTCGTTCGGACCGAACTGGGTCGGGTTGACGAAAACCGAAGCGATGACGACGTCGCATTTGGCTTTAGCCGCCCGCATCAAGGTCAGATGACCTTCGTGGAGAGCCCCCATGGTCGGGACCAAACCGATGACCTTACCAGCTTTTTTCTGTTCACCAGCAAATGCCTGCATTTCTTTGACAGTACGGAAAATTTTCATGATATTAAGACTCCTTTGGAATATAAATTAATGAGTAGGAACACTCGATTTATCAACAGACAGGGCCCGGGCCTTTTCTTCGGCTTTTTCATCGCGGCGCGAGAAGAAATTGGCCACGATGGACCCGGAAATATTGTGCCATACGCTGAAGATAGCGCCGGGGATAGCCGCTGCCGGATTGAAATATAAAACAGCCAGGGAGGCAGCCATACCAGAATTCTGCATACCCACTTCGATGGCTACCGTCCGGGATTTACGCGAATCGAGGCGGAACAATTTGGCCATACCATAACCCAGGGCCAGGCCAAAGACGTTGTGCAAGATGACGATAGCCGCCATGAGCAGACCGACATCGAACAGGCGCGATGCGCTGAGGGATACGACACAGCCGACGAGGATGATGATAGTAACTACCGAAATGACGGGCATAGCCGGCAAAACCTTTTCAACATGACTAGCAAAGAAATGATGGGCTGCCAGACCGAGCAGGACCGGTACCAGGACCATTTCCGCAATAGAAATCATCATGGATACGAAAGAAACGTGAATCCAGGCGCCGGCCAAGAACCAGGTCAGGGTCGGCGTCACAATGGGTGCCAAGAGCGTCGTCGACATGGTCATCGACACGGACAGGGCTACATCGCCTTTAGCCAGGTAGGAAATGACATTTGACGCCGTCCCGCCCGGGCAGGTCCCGACGAGGATGACACCAATAGCCAGTTCCGGCGGTAAGGCAAAGAGACGGACCAAGGCCCAGGCCACGAAAGGCATGATGACGAACTGGGCGACGACGCCGATAAGGACTTCCCACGGCCGTTTGAAGACCGTCTTGAAATCTTGGACGGTCAAGGTCATGCCCATACCGAACATGACAATCCCCAACAGCCAGCCGACATAAGGCTTGACCCACTGTAGGGTCTGCGGCCATACAGCGCCGACGATGCCGATGAGGACGACGAAAATGGCCATGTTGTTTACCAGAAAATCACAACACTTTTTCAACCAAAAAACCTCCCTATTGGAATCTGGGGCAAAAGAACAAAAAAACACCTTCCGGCACAGACCGAAAGGTGTCTAAGCGACAAAAATCCATAGTGCAGGTGAAATCTGTAACAATCCCACCTAATCCTTTCTGTCTCGGTCTGAATCAGATCCAAGCAGATGACAAAACCATCTTGAGAAATATCAGAAAAAAGTATAACTCACACCAGGTGATGCTATCTTTTGCCTCGGCCGTATCATACCATATTTAGGAACTCGATGCAATGGCCTTTCTCGCTCATATTGTTTATAACTATAAACTTTCCTGTTTTATAATTTTTTAAATTACTTTCGTCAATTTGCGCCAAAAAATGTGCATTTCAGGTCGCGTTGAATATTTAATCAGAAAATCACGCTATAATAAGATTGCCAATACAAGTGCTTCCCTATCACGAACAGAAAGGAGGTATCCTATGCGGAAAAAAGTCATCTTTCGCCTTGTCGGTGGCGGCATCCAGGTCGAGGAAATCAATCATATCCTCTTCGTCGAGAGTAACGGCCACGTCCAACAAGTCCATACCGTAGATGGCTCCATGCTGGAAACGCGCCAGTCCCTGCTGGCCATGCTGCAGACCTTTGAAACCCTCGCCCCCGGCCAGTTCGTCTCTCCCGGAAAAGGTTACATCGTCAACCAGTCCGCAATTCACATCATAAAGAGCGAATACATCGAAGTGAAGGGACACAAAATTCCTCTGGCCAAACGGAAATATCGCCAGTTCCAGGAAGATTATTTCAAATTCATCTTCAGCAAAGATGCATAAAAAATCAAAAAAAGCTCGTATTTCATCAGGTTCTATTTTTGTACGCAAAAATAGGGTCGGGGACGAATTTTAATGCAGAAAGGAAGCGAAAATATGAATAGGATATTTAAAGTCATATGGAGTAAAACAAGAAATTGCTACGTTGTAGCCTCGGAATTAGCCAAAGGCCGCACCAAGGGCGAGACCACAGGAAAAGGACTGAAGAAACTGGCGACAGCTCTGCTGGTGGCAGCAGCCCTTATGGGTCCAAACTTCGCCTGGGCAGCGGACCCCACCGTGACGGTCACGGATACGAACAAGACGCAGCAGATGGTGTACACCAAAGATGGTGCAGATAATACCTTTGCCACTATTAATAATTTAAGTACTGTGAGCACTGAAGTCCATACTCAATCTACACAGGTTAATACAAATGCGACGAACATTAAGAGCAATACTGATAAGATCAGCAAGCTGGTATCAGCTGTTGGTGACGATGACAGCGGTCTTAAGAAAGATGTGAATGATCTCAAGACCACGGTAGGCGACAGCACCGGTGGGCTTGTAAAAGATGTTGCTGACAGCAAGACAGCTGTTGATACCGAGAAAACCGCCCGGGAAACCGGCGATAAGACTCTGGATGACCGCATTACTGCCGTTAAGGAGTATGTACTGAAGGAAACCGGGGATAATTATGTGAGCAAGGCTGATGCAGCAGTCCAGGACGCCGGTGTCGTGAAAGCGGATAAGAAAATCGGCGAAAATGTGACCGCACTGGGAAAGGGCCTGTATGATGAAACGGCTGCCCGCATCGGTGCTGATGCAGCTCAGGATAAAGTGATCCAGCAGGTCAATGACAATCTGGTACAGAGTGTCAATACCATCAACAAGAATGTGGCTGATGGATTCACGGCCCTGAACCAGGCAGATACCAATGAAGCTGCAGCCCGGGAAGCAAAAGACAACGAACTGAATGAACGGATTACGAACGAAGCCAATGAAATCCACAAAACCACGAATCAGCTGCAGAGTGACCTTAATACGGAAACGGCTGCCCGTGAAGCTGGCGATACAGCGCTGAATACCCGGATTACCAATGTGAAGGAATATCTGGAACAACAGACTTCCGACAAGTATGTGAGCAAGGCCGATGCCGCCGTACAGGATGGGGCCATCGTGAAAGCCAATAAGACCATCGGCGAAAACGTGACCAACCTGGACGCTGCTCTGGCCAAAGAAACGGCCGCCCGGATCGGTGCCGACAAAGCCCAGGATCAGGTCATTGCCCAGGTCAACCAGAATATGGTGGATGGGTTCAATACCATCAACACCAATATGGCCAATGGGTTTGCGGCTCTGAACGCAGCCGACGCCGCCGAAAAAGAAGCCCGCATCGGGGCTGATAAAAAACTGGCAGAAGCCGTGAACAGCGGCCTGAGCCTGAGCGACGATAATGTGTTGCAAAAGAATACCACCACCGTAGCCGATGACGGTACGGTGACCACTTCCAAGAGCGACGCCAACGAAATGATCCTGAACAAGGGGAACAAGAATCAGATTACATTGAATGAAAAAGGAGTCAAGGTTGGCACCAACAGCAGCGTGATGGATGCCGACGGCATCTACACCGGCGGCGACACTTTTGACGCAGCCAAGGCAGCCATGAGCTCCGACGGCCAGATTAAAGGGGCCAACGGCAAATTCACGGTAGACGCCAGTGGCAATACCACCGTGACCAGCCTGGATGCCGGGACCGGAACGATCCAGACCAAGGGCGATCTTTACGCCAAAGACGCAACCTTCAGCGGCGATATCACTGCGAAAGATGCAACGCTCTCCGGTGATCTCAGTGCCAAGGACGGCACTTTCTCCGGCGACCTCAGTGCCAAAGATGGTACTTTCTCCGGCGATGTGTCGGCGAAAGACGTAACGGCTACGGGAACCCTGCAAGGGGCCGAAGTCACCGACGGCACGGCGACCATGAAAAATGGCAATATCACCGGTGTGAAGAACCTGAGTGCTGAAACCATTACCACCAGCGGTGATGCCACCATCGGCGGCGACCTGACGGTCAACGGCAAGCTGAATGTGGATGAAATCGACCTGACCAAGAACGGCATTGTAGGGGACAACAACGTAACGGCCAGCACGAAAGTGGCAGCCGGCGAAATCACGGGCTACAAGAAAGCTGCCAGCACCAAAGATGGCAGTGAAAAAGAAAGTGCCATTGATTATGATGAAAACGGCACTTCTACATGGGCGAAATCTACCGATGCAGATGGTAACTGGAACAAGAGTACTTTGACTGTAGAAGGCAACGATGTAACGTCCAAGGTTATCGATTCTGAAAAAAACAGCAACCTGTCTACACAGACATCTACTCAGTCACAGAGCACACTGAAGGATAAAGATAGTAACACCAATACAGCAACTCAGAGTGCAACGAAATCCAGTAGTGTCCTCCAAGATAAGGAAGGTAAGACCTCGACGTTCCAGCAGCGTGTCAATGAAATCCTGAATCAGATTAATTCGTCTGATACGGTATTCTCCAAGGTAGATCAGAAGGTAGATAACATCACCAGCGAAGTCACCGATGGAACCAACACGACTTCTTCCGCCCAAACTACGACGGATATTACCAATACGGCAAAACAGGGTACTATCACTAACGAAGCTCAGAAATTGGTCAATAAAGCATCGGATACGATTTCCAATGAAGCAGCAAATAACATTACCAATACATCGACCAATGGAAATATTTCCAATACAGCTAATAACGGTACTATTTCCAACACTGCTAAAAATATCGAAAATACAGCTTCGGAAAATATCACTAATACAGCTAAGAATGGAAGTATTACAAACGATGCCAAGAACATTGCTAACATTGCTTCGGAAACCTTGAGCAACAGCGCCAAGAACATCACCAACACTACGACAGATAACATGACCAATACCATTGGCAAGAATCTGACGACGACTGTTGGTGGTGATATGAGTACCGAAGTAACCGGTAACCAGAGCAATACCGTAAAAGGAACTCTGACGGAAACGGTTACCGGCAAGGTCACAGAAGACTACAAGTCCGACCTGAGCACGAAGGTGGGCGGCGACGAAACCCATGCGGTAACGGGCAACCAGACCACCACTGTTTCCGGCAACCGTACCGTCAATGTGAAGGGCACCGAAACTGAAAACTTCAATGCCCTGGAGACCAACGTCAAGACCGACCAGAAGACCTCTGTGGGCGGCAACCAGACTACCATCGTAACCGGTAACCAGACCAATAATGTCAGCGGCAGCAAGACCGAAACTGTCAAGGGTTCTGTAACCGAGAAGTACGGCAGCCAGGCAACTACGGTTGACGGTGACCAGAGCACCAATGTAGGTGGAAATCAGTCTAATGTGGTAGCAGGGGACCAGACCAATACCATCAGTGGCAGCAAGACGGAAAGCGTCAAAGGAGCTGTGACGGAAACTTATGGCAGCCAGAGCACTACGGTCAATGGCAACCAGAGCAATACCGTGAAAGGAACCTTGACGGAAACGGTAACTGGTGATGTGACGGAAGACTACAAAGCTAACCTGAGCACCACGGTAGGCGGAAACCAGACTACGACCGTTACCGGTGACAGCAGCCTGACAGCAGAAAACATCAACAACACTGCAAAGAACAAGATTACCAACAAAGCTATCGATGTGGAAACCGATGCTTCCAGCTCCATCGTACAGAAAGTAGCAAACGATTATGGCTCCAATACTTCCACCCAGCTGTCTTATCAGACTACGGAAGAAATGAGCCAGGCCGATGGCAAGACCGCTTTCTATCTCCGCGGTGCAGCAGAAGAAAAATCCCAGCTCACTGATGGCAGCAAGAAGACCACCATTGACACTATTGCTGGCCAGACCAACACCAACATTACCGATGGGACCAATGTTTCCAACAGCCTGCAGAAAGCAGACCAGCTGGCTTCCTCTGTTACCGATGGCACCAATACCACCGTGGTGAACCAGAATGCCGGAAGCCTCGCTTCCTCCATTACCGACGGGACCAAGGTCAACAACAGCAGCAACACCGTAGACAAATCGGAACAGCTGATCAAAGCCAGCGATACCCAGTACAGCGCTACGTCTAAGACAGCTACTAAGATGGAAGATGCTCTGGTAAGCGGCGGCAGTGTCATCGACGTTATCAAGAACCTCGACGATGCAGCCAACCCGTCCATCGGCAGCGCCGTAACGGATGGCACCAACAGCACTGGCGTCACCCAGACGGCAAAAGATATCACCAACACGGCTAAGAACGGTACGATCGCCAATGAGGCCAAGGATATCACCAACAACGCTACGGAAAACATGACTAACACCGTTGGCAAAGACCTGACCACCACTGTCGGTGGCGAAATGAAGACCACTGTCACTGGCGATGTGACAGAAGACTACAAAGCCAACCTGAGCACCACGGTAGGCGGAACTGAAACCCATTATGTAGCAGGTAGCCAGACCAATACCGTGTCCGGAGACTGTACGGTCAATGTAAAAGGGACAGAAACAGAAAACTTCAACGCCCAGGTCACCAACGTCAAGACAGACCAGAAGACCTCTGTAGGTGGCAACCAGACCAACATCGTGGGCGGCGACCAGCAGAATACGGTGAGCGGCAGCAAGACGGAAACGGTCAAAGGCAGTGTCACGGAAAAATATGGTAGCCAGGCAACTACGGTTGACGGTGACCAGAGCACCCATGTAGGCGGCAGCCAGTCTAATGTGGTAACTGGCAACCAGACCAATACCATCAGTGGCAGTAAGACCGAAACCGTCAAAGGCGCGGTGAGCGAAACTTATGGCAGCCAGACTACGAAAGTCAATGGCGACCAGAGCACGACAGTAACTGGCAAGCAGACCAATAGCATTACCGGTGACCAGGTCAACACCATCGGCGGCAGCCAGACTACCACGGTGACCAGCGACAGCAGCCTAAGTGCCAAGAACATCACCAACACAGCTTCCGAAAAGATTACCAACCAGATTGGTGATGGCTCTGCTGTGAAGAGCGAAATGACTGCTGATGGTATCACCAATACTGCGGAAGGCGGCACCATTTACAACAAGTCGAAAGATATTCTGAATGAAGCTTCCGGCGACATCCTGAACTTTGCTGATGGAGAAATTGGTAACGTAGCCACTAAGATTACTAATATTACCGGCGATAACACAGTGACCAGTGATACCAATGGTACTACCTTCGAAAATAAGACACACAATACGGCCATTAAAGAAGGGACTGTCACAAAGACCACCATTTCTGGCAACACGATTGAAACGGGTCAGGCTACGATGGATTATGCCGAAGTCATGAAGGACCTCGGTGTCCATGGCAATGCAACGGTTGATCAGAAACTGACTGTCAAAGGCGATTCGGACCTGCAGGGCAATGCAAACGTTGGCAAGAACTTAACTGTCAATGGCACATCTGACCTGAAAGGCAACGTCACCATGGAATCCAACGCTACGGTTCAGAAAGACCTGACTGTAAACGGGACAACGACGACAAATAAACTTGTCGTCAACAACGGTGCTACTATCAAAGGCGGCACGACGACGGATACGCTCCACGTCACCAGCTCGTCCACCTTCGATGACGCAGCTACCTTTAAAGATGTAGTCACTATGGAAAAAGACCTCAGCGTCGGTGGCAACGCTACGGTTGCTGGCAGCATGACCGCTTCTTCCTACAAGGTCGGTGACAAGACTTACATCAGCGAAAGCGGCATCAACGCCAACAATCAGAAGGTTGTCAACGTGGCAGCCGGTGACCTTTCGGCCAATAGCACGGACGCCGTCAACGGGGCCCAGCTCTATCAGACCAATGAACGCGTCACGGGCGTTGAAAACAAGGTCAACAAGCTGGACAGCCGCGTCGACAAAGTCGGGGCTAACGCAGCAGCACTGGCCAACCTGCATCCTCTCGAATTTGACGCTGATTCCAAGTGGAACATTGCAGCTGCCGTCGGCGGTTACAAAGGCGAAACGGCTACGGCCATCGGCGCCTTCTACCGGCCGAATGAAAACGTCATGGTCAATGTTTCGTCGTCCTTCGGCACTGGCGAAAACATGTATGGCGGCGGCATTTCCCTCCGCATCGGCCAGGGCGGCAACAAGGCAAGACGCAACGCCACGAACGGCTTGACGGAACGGGAAAAAGCGATGCAGAAACAGATCGACTCCCTGACCAGCCGCCTCGATGCCCTCCTGTCGGTCATCAATCCGAATATGTCCAAAGACTTCCCGGACGTTCCGGAAAACCACTGGGCCTATGAAGCCGTAAGCCGCCTCGCTGGCAACGGCGTCATCCAGGGCTACGAAGACGGTAAATACCACGGCGACCGTACGATGACCCGCTACGAAATGGCAGAAATCATCTACAACGCCCTCTCGAAAGGCGCCAAAGCCGAAAAGAAACTGGTAGAAGAATTTAAACCAGAACTCCAGGCCATGGCCGCACAGAAAAAAGCATAGCGTAAAAAAAGGGCTTGTCGCACGGCGACAAGCCTTTTTCCTCCTCCTTGTATTTTTCTTCATTTTAGCCTATAATAATGTCAATTATTGGCATATTATGTTCCTGTAGATGGAACCAACGTTGCGAATTTTAAATTTTATAAGCTAAAGGAGGATGGAGAGAAAATGTCGATTCAATTGTGTATTGTCATCTTATACATCATTTTATTATTTGCCATTTCTTTCTATGTCAAACGCCGGGCCAGTCAGAACCCGACGGAGTATTTATTTGCAGGCCGTCAGTTTTCTGCAGGCCTGGTCGCCGTCAGCATCACTGGCATGGCCGTCGGTGCGGCTTCGACAGTCGGCGTCGCTGAAAGTGCGACGAAAATCGGCCTGGCTGCGGGCTGGTACAATGCGGCCTGGGCTATCGGCGCCATCGTCATGGGTTTCGTCGCTGCCGGCAAGTATCGTTCCCTGAACTGCACGACGATTCCGGAACTCTTTGAACGGAGTTACGACAAAAAAGCCCGCATCATCAGCGTCATCGGCTTGTCCCTGATCATGATCTGCATCACGTCCCTGCAGTACGTCGCCGGCGGTTCCATTTTACACGCCCTCATGCCGGACATCTTCTCCATGCACGCCGGCATGATCACCAGCGCTATCGTCTTCGTCGGCATCACGGCCATCGGCGGTCTCTGGTCCTCCGGGTTATCCAATATCCTCAGTGTCACCGTCATTTATCTCGGCATCATCTATTCCCTGGTCCGCATCCTTCTCCGCGACGGCGGTATCAGCGGCATCAACGCCGCTCTGCCGGCAGCGGACTTCAACTGGTTTTCGCCCATGGGCGGCTTGTCTTTCGCCGTCCTCATCGGCTGGATCATCGTCATGACGACCCAGGCCATCACGGCCCAGGGCCCGGTCCAGATTGCCTGCGGGGCTAAGAATGCCAGCGCCGCCCGCAAAGGCTTCATCCTCGGCGGCCTGCTCATCTTCCCGATCGGCTTCTTGTCGGCTATTCTCGGCCTGGCTGCGAAAGCCCAGTTCCCGGGCATCAACCCGACCATGGCCCTGCCCCAGATCATCATGAGCCTCGACCCGTTCTCGTCAGGTATGACCCTGGCTGCCCTCTGGGCGGCCGATGTATCGACGGCCTGCACGATTCTCCTCGGCGCCGGTACCCTCATCTCTCAGGACATTTTTAAACGTTTTATCAAACCGAATATTTCAGAAATGAGCTATGTCAAAGCCAACCGCCTGATCATCCTCATCATCGGCGCTGGTACGCTGTGGCTGGCCTTCAATGCCGTCGGCATCGTCAAAGTCATGCTCATCGGCCTGAGCCTGACGACGGCCTTCACCCTGGTCTTCCTGTGCACCATGTTCTGCCCGTCCCTGTGCCGCAAGAACACGGCTTTCTGGACGACCCTTGTCGGCATCATCGGACTCTTTGCCTGGCAGCTCTGCCCGCAGATCCGCATTCTGCCCCACGTCATTTACTTTGAATGGGTCATCTGCATCATCACCCTCCTCATCGTCCGCCTCGTAGATAAAACACCCATCAAGATGCCGGAGTTGAAGGAGTAGCAACTAGCAGCTGACTGCTAGTTGCTTGTAGGGGCCGTCCTGTCAAGGCGGCCCGCTTGTGGGAATCCCGCTGAATCGCAGTTCGTGGCTCGTGGCCCGCTTCGGGATATGTACGATTTCTCCAGCAAGTTAACCGTAGGCGGAAGATTCGTACATCCCCAGGAGCGTGCGCCCCACGTGGTCGCCCCTACGAAATATGAACAACGATAAAGGGCTTGTCGCTCGCGACAAGCCCTTTACTTTTTTCCATAAAATAGGTATAATAATAAACATAAATTTATTTTTATTCAATTTCTGGAGGGGATTATATGGATACGAAAAAATTAGGTGCTGCTTTACTTACGGGTGTCTTGGCTGCGTCCATGCTGGCCGGCTGCGGCAGCGACAAGAAAGATACTGCCAACGATGCGAAAAAGCCGCTTCGCGTCGCCACCAATGCGACGTTCGTTCCTTTTGAATTTAAGGACAGCGACGAATCGTCGGAATACAAGGGTTTTGAAATGGATCTGATCCGCGCCGTCGCCAAAGAAATGGGCCGGGACGTCGAATTTAACAACATCGCTTTTTCGGGCATCATCCCCATCATTCAGCAGGGTGACATGGATATTGCCGCCACGGGCATGACGGTGACCAAAGAACGAGCTCAGAAAGTCGCCTTTGCCGCTCCGTTCTACGAATCGAAACTGGTCATCCTGACGCCGAAGAACAGCAACATCCATTCCGTAGCCGACCTGCAGGGCAAGCAGATTGCCGTCCAGATTGGTACGACTGGTGCCAAATACGCGGAAGAACAGGGCTATACAATCAAACAGTTCGACAATAACTCCGAAGCCATCATGGAACTCCAGGTCGGCGGATCGCCGGCAGCCATCCTCGACAAACCGGTTGCCGATTACTTCCTGACTCAGGACGGCAAGGGAAAATTCGATGTCATCGACATCCCCAATATCAAGCCGGAATACCTTGCCTTCGCCATCAACAAAGACAATAAAGAATTGTTGAAACAAGTCAACGACGCCATGGCAAAACTGAAAGAAACAGGCGAATTCCAGAAAATCTACAAGAAATGGTTCAACACCGATATGCCGAACCTCCCGACCAGCTCGGATGAAGTGTTGAAATAAGTAATAAAAAAGAGGCTGTCTTAATGCGACAGCCTCTTTTTTTATCACTTGCTCAAATCGAGAGAGCGTACTTTTTCACGGAGCGGCAGGACCGACGGTGGGCTGACGGAGAGTTCGTCTACGCCCATGCGCAGGAACGTTTCGGTGAGGGTAAGGTCTGCACCGAGTTCGCCGCAGATGCCGACCCAGATGCCGGCTTTATGACCGTTTTCGATGGTCATCTGGATGAGCTTGAGGACAGCCGGATGATGGGGATCGAAGAAGGCATCGAGCTTGGTCTGCTGACGGTCGATGGCCAGGGTGTACTGCGTCAAGTCATTAGAACCGATGCTGAAGAAGTCTACTTCTTTAGCCAGTTCTTCACTCATGACGGCAGCGGCCGGCGTTTCGACCATGATGCCGATTTCCATGTCCTTATCATAGGCAACGCCTTTTTCATCCAATTCCTGACGGACTTCATTGAGGATTTCTTTGCACCGCTGTACTTCCCAGACGGAAATGATCATCGGGAACATGATGGCAATCTTGCCATAAGCCGAAGCGCGCAGGAGGGCGCGGAGCTGCGTCTTGAAGAGGTCGACGCGGGTCAGGCAGATGCGGATAGCCCGCATGCCCATAGCCGGGTTTTCTTCCGGGTCGAGCTGGAAGTAGTCGACTTTCTTATCGGCGCCGATATCCAGGGTACGGATGACGACGGTTTTGCCGCCCAAAGCTTCGGCCGCCTGTTTATAGGCTTCGAATTGCTGGTCTTCTGTCGGATAATCGCTGCTTTCGAGATAGAGAAATTCACTGCGGAAGAGGCCGATGCCTTCGGCATCGTTGGCCAGGACCTGAGGCAGATTGCCCGGGTTGCCGATGTTGGCATAGAGATTGATCTTCTTGCCATCTTTCGTGACCGTCGGGACACCGCGGACCTGTTCCAGGGCGGCGACGCGCAGTTCTTCTTCTTTCTGTTTCTGCTTCATGGCAGCCATCGTTTCGTCATCGGGGTTGATGTAGACCGTACCCGTCGTACCGTCGATGATGGCCGTCATGTTGTCGACGTCATTGTGGAGCTGTGTGCCCGTGCTGACGACGGCGGCAATGCCCAGCGTGCGGGCCAGGATTGCCGTATGCGAATTCGTGCTGCCTCCCGAGGTTACAAAACCGAGAATCTTATCCGTATCGAGCTGCAGCGTTTCGCTGGGAGCCAGGTCGTCAGCAGCAATGATGACGTGGTCATAGTTGCTGAAATCGATGCCAGGGCCGCCACAGAGCTGCTGTTCGACACGACGGGAAATATCCAGGACATCAGCGGCACGAGCCTGCATATAAGCGTCTTCCATGGAACGGAACATTTCGGCAAATTCCTGGGCCGTCTGGTCGACAGCCGCTTCAGCATTCATTTTTTCATCGCGGATTTTCGTTTCGATGCCTTCGACGTAATCGTCGTCATCGAGCATCATCTGATGGACTTCAAAGACAGCCGCTTGTTCTTCACCGACTTTATCTACAGCCTTGACATACAAGTCCTTGAGCTGGCCAATAGCTTCTTCGCGGGCTTTCTGGAAGCGGGCGACTTCAGCTTCGGCATCATCAATAGGCCGTACGGCCGTAGAAATCGTATTGCGATGGAACAGTGCCAAGGGTCCGATGCTGATACCGGAGAAGACACTTTTACCTTTTAACGTCAGCATGTACTTTCCTCCTCAAAGAATTAGAAGTTTTCTTTCAAGAAGGCTTCTACAGCGCTAGCTGCCTGTTCTTCGTCTGCGCCTTCTACCTGTACTTTAATCGTTTCGCCCTGTTTTACGCCGAGGGCCATGATGGTGAAGATTTTCTTCAAATCGCCTTTGCGGGCGCCTTTGAATACGCTGATGTTGGATTCAAATTTCTTCGCTTCTTTAACCAAAAGGCCAGCCGGACGAGCGTGGATACCCTGGGGATCGGTGACAACAAATTCGAATTCTTTCATGACAAATTCCTCCTTTTAGGAAATATAAAATAGTGAGATAAATCTATATTATATAGTGTATACGATTTATAAAGATAACGCAATTAGTCTTGCGGACGTTTTTTGCGGAAAATACCGAGCAGGATAGCTGCGACGATGACGCCGGCGACTAAGGCTGCGATATACATAGGCCAGTTTGTGATGACGCCGAAGACGAAAATGCCACCGTGCGGAGCCGGAAGAGTGCAATTGAAGAGCATGGAAAGAGCACCAGCAACGGCTGCGCCAATAGCGCAGGGCGGGATGACATGGACCGGGTCCGATGCGGCGAAAGGAATAGCCCCTTCGGTAATGAAGGACAGGCCCATGATGAAGTTGGTAATCGTCGACTGGCGTTCTTTCGGCGTGAATTTGCCTTTAAAGAGGAGCATGGCCAAGGCAATAGCCAGAGGCGGAACCATGCCGCCGACCATGACCGAAGCCATGATGCCCGAGCTGACAGCCTGACCGCTGGCACTCATGAGGGATGCCGTGCCGAAGACGTAAGCCGCTTTGTTGATCGGGCCGCCGAAGTCGATGGACATCATGCCGCCGAGGATGAAGCCGAGGACGATACGGCTCGACGTGGTCATGCTGTTGAGGACATCAAAAAGCCAGGTATTGAAGATGGACGTCGGCGGATTGATGATATAGGTCATGATGACGCCGATGAGGACCAGGCCGAGGACCGGATAGAAGAGGATGGACTTCGTGCCGTCCAAAGCTTCCGGCAGATGAGACAAGGCTTTTTTCAGGAAAATGATGAGGTACCCTGCAATGAAACCGGCAAAGAGGGCGCCGAAGAAACCGGATCCGCCTGTCGTCGCCAGGAAGCCGCCGACGATACCGGGCATGAGGGCCGGCCGTTCGCCGATACTCATGGCGATATAGCCTGCCAGGATCGGCATCATCATGCTGAAGGAAAGGCCACCGACGTTCTTCAGGAAGGCAGCCAGCGGTGTGCCGCTGCCGAAGTTGGCCGCACCGGCGTTGTCCATATCGAAGAGGAAGGCCAGGGCGATGAGGATCCCGCCGCCGATGACGAAGGGAAGCATATGGGATACGCCGTTCATCAGGTGTTTATAAATCTGGCGGCCGACGCTTTCTTTTTCAGCGCTTTCGACGTCGACAGCTTCCGACGAAGAATCATTGCCCTGATAAATAGGAGCCTTGCCGTCGAGGACGGTCTGGATGAGTTCTTCCGGAATCTTGATACCGTTGGCGACTTTCGTAAAGATGACCGGCTTGCCGGCAAAACGCTGGACCGGTACGTCTTTATCGCAGGCGACGATGACGCCGACAGCGCGGTCGATATCAGCCTGGGTCAGGTGGTTCTTAACACCGCCGGAACCATTCGTTTCTATTTTGATATCGACGCCCATAGCAGCGGCCTTATTTTCCAAGGCTTCTGCCGCCATGTAGGTATGGGCAATGCCCGTCGGGCAGGCTGTAACGCCGATGACGTAAGGACGGTCCGACGGAGCTGCCGTTTCCGGTTCAGCCGGTGCTTCTTCGGCGGCCGCTTCGGCAGCAGCTTCTTCTTCTTCGGCTGCGACCTGTTCGGCTTCAGCTTTATCGATGATAGCCAGGTATTCTTCCGGTGTCTTGGCATTCATCAGGTTGTCGCGGAAATCGTCGTCCATGAGCATACGGCTCAGGCGGCTCAAGACTTCCAGATGGACGTTGGCACCGCCAGCCGGAGCGGCGATGAGGAAGAACAGGTGAGCCGGTTAGTCGTCGAGGCTTTCGTAGTCGACGCCGTCGCGGACGATCATCGAAGCCAGGCCCGATTCATTGACGGCTTCTGTCTTGGCATGGGGAATAGCGATGCCTTCGCCGATGCCCGTACTGCCTTCTTGTTCACGAGCGAGGACGCGCTGCTTGTACAGCTCTTTGTCGTTCAGGTTGCCGCCGGCAGCCATGAGGTCGACCAGGTGGTCGATGGCAGCAGCTTTGTCGGCTACAGACGCATTGAGGTCGATGCTCTGTTTCTTGAGTAAATCTACAATACGCATTATTTCTCTCCTTCTCTTCTCAACTTTCTACACAAAACTACGTGTTTCTTTATAAGGCCGCGTATACTTCTTTGATATCGTCTTCCGTAGCCAGCCATTCATGGAAAGCCGAAGCACTACCGGCGCTGATGCCCATTTTCAGGGCTTCGTTGAGGTCGCCTTTCGACGCTTCAAAGCCGGCCAGGAAGCCAGCGACCATGCTGTCGCCGGCGCCGACGGAGTTGACCAGCGTGCCATTCGGGGATTGGCGGCGGTATACCTGGCCGTCTTCGCCGAGGAGCAGGGCGCCGTCGCCGCCGAGGGAGACGAGGACGTTGCGGGCCCCCATGGCCTGGAGCTGTTTGGCGCAGACCGTGATTTCTTCATCCGTATGGAGGTCGACGCTGAACAGTTCGCCTAATTCAAAGTTGTTCGGCTTGATGAGGAACGGTTTATATTTGATGACATTCTTCAAAAGGTCGCCGGTAGCATCGACGACGACGCGGATTCCGCGGCCCTGGAGGCGTTTGAGGATCTGTTCGTAAATATCATCGGGGATATCACTGGGAATACTGCCAGCCAGGACCAGCGTGTCGCCGGCTTTGAGGGTATCGATCTGAGTCAGCAGGGCCTGCAGTTTTTCTTCCGGAATATGCGGTCCCATGCCGTTGACAGCCGTTTCATCATCGGCGCTGACTTTGAGGTTGATGCGCGAGCAGCCTTCATCTAGGACGATGAAATCCGTATCGCCGCCATTGGCTTTGGCCAGCCGTTCAATTTCCCGGCCCGTAAAACCGGCGATGAAGCCGAGCATCTTGGACGGGATGTGAAGGTTCCCCAGGACGAGGGATACGTTGATGCCCTTGCCGCCGGGATAAATCATTTCCTGTTCGGCGCGGTTGATATCACCGGCCGTAAAGGTCTTCATGTGGACGACATAGTCTAAGGATGGATTGAACGTAACTGTATAAATCACAGGATATGCACCTCCGTAATCTGCTGATACGGCCGGTAGTCGATGTGCTCTTCGGCCTTTGCCGTAATCAGCGTAACCATTGATAAATCTGCAAAAGTAATGTGCGAAGATAAGCCGAATTTACTGGAATCGGCCAGGACGAAGCGGTCCAGGCACTGGCCGACGGCAGCGCGCTTGCAGACAGCTTCTTCATCATCTGGCGTCGTACAGCCGGAATGGGGAGCGATCCCATTGGCTCCGAAGAACCCTTTGGTGAAATGATAGCGGCCGATCATGTCCCGCATTTCGCTGCCGACAATAGCTTCCGTATCGCCTTTGACCCGTCCGGGCAGGATATAGATGCGGCTGCCGCTGCGCCCTAATTTCTGAGCCAGCGGGATGCTGTTGGTCACGAAAGTCGCTTCGGACCCGGCCAGGAAATCGGCCATCTGCTCTGTCGTCGAACCGGCATCGAGATAGACGAAATCATCTTTTTTGATCAGGCTGGCCGCATACTGGGCGATGCGGCGTTTGTCGCTCATATGGATGGAATATTTATCCTGCAGGTTTTCCATATCCGCTTCATACGAAGAATCATCGCGCAACGTCGTGGCCCCGCCATGGACGCGGCGCAGACGGCCTTCGCGGTCCAGCGTGAGCAAATCCCGGCGGACCGTCGATTCGGAAATGTTCAGAAAACTTACTAAGTCCTGGACCGAAACGGCACCGCTCGTATTGACAAGACGCATGATTTTTTCATGTCTTTCTTCTGTCAACATCGTATCACTTCCCTTTTATCCTCCTTTGGCCTCATTATACCGTTATATTCAATCAATTTCAATCAAATCCAATCATTATAATCAAAAAGCAATCATTTTCATTCATCTATGCGCCCAACTCATTAAGTGATTTTATTCACATTCGTAGTAGGGGCTGTCCCAAAGGGCGGCCCGTTGTGGGAATCCCGCGAAATGCTGTTCGTCGATATCATTATTCGCCGGCCGCAAAGCCATGCCTCATGGACCAGTTGGGTATATCTTCCATTGTTCACAACGGGACGCCTTAACAGGACGTCCCCTACGCACAAGGCCACAGGCCTTGGATTATTTGTCGCCTGACTGCGATTCATTCATCGTTCGTCGAAAAAAAGCTGCCGCATAAGCGACAGCTTTTTTCATTGTAGGGGCGACCCCTACGATGAACGATTATCCCCGCGCTTCTGCGACCCTGGCGATACCGTGGCGGGTGCGGTATTTCAGGAAAATCATCAAGGCCAGGGCAGCGATGAAGGCGCCGACGAAGAAGTACAGCGTCACGGCGTAGCTATTGGTATTTTCTTTGATAAGCGACAGGACCAGGGGACCGGCGACGCCGGCAGCCCCCCAGGCCGTGAGGATACGGCCGTGGATGGCGCTGAGGTATTTCGTGCCGAAGAGGTCGCTGAGATAGGCCGGCATGCACGAGAAGCCGCCGCCATAGCAGGAGATGATGAGCAGGACCAGGACCTGGAAGCTAAAAGCGCTGGTAACGCGGGCCAGCTGCCAGAAAGCCAGGATTTCGATAAGGAAGAAGAGGACGTATGTAGCCGAGCGGCCGAGGTAGTCGGATACAGTCGCCCAGGCAATGCGGCCGGCACCGTTCATGAGGCCGATGAGGCCCACCATGGAAGCCGCTGCCAACGGCGACATGCCGACGACGTCCTGGGCCATCGGCGAGGCAACGGACAGCAGGGCGATGCCGCAGGTGATGTTGGTGAAGAAGAGCCACCAGATGGCGTAGAACTGCCAGGTCTTCATGGCCTGGCGGACGGTGAACTGCGGCTGGGCGCCGGCATATTCGACAGTTCCTTCTTTTTCGGCCTTGGCCGGGACGTCACCGGCAGCAGGCGACGCCAGGTAGAGCGACGAAGCCGTCATGATGACCATATAGACGCAGCCAAGGATGATGAAATTGGCGACCAGACCGAAATGCTGGACCAAGAGCTGCATAGCCGGGCCGGCAATGAGGCTGGCAAAGCCGAAGCCCATGATGGCCAGACCCGTAGCGAAGCCCCGGTTTTCCGGGAACCATTTGACCAGAGTCGATACGGGCGTGATATAGCCCGTTCCCAGGCCGATGCCGCCGATGACGCCGTAAAAGGCGTAGAGCATGGGCAGGCTGTGGGCGTAGAGAGCTGCTGCCGTACCGAACATGGCCGTGACGAAGCAGGTCATCGATAAGAGGCCCGATTTACGGGGCCCGATTTTCTGGACAAAACTGCCCAAAAAGCCGGCCGACAAACCGAGGAACAAGATGGCCAGGGAAAAGGTCCACGTCGTTTCCTTGAGGGTAAATCCCATGGATTCCATAATGGGCTTCGTAAGGACGCTCCAGGCATAAACACTGCCAATACAGAGGTGGAGCCCCATGGCAGACAGGGCGATGAGCCAGCGATTTCGTTTCATTAGACAACACTCCTTGTGAGGAGCCAGGCTGGCGAAAAAAATACCGGCCGCCTGGCTCAAGAATATGTAGCATACTCTTGCCCAGACGGTCGGCATGAAAAGCTCCGTACAGTTCACGTGGTTACTCCACTTGATTCCGTCAGTCCTGTACGAATCTGCTGATGCGTTTATTATACGAATATGGACAGAGATTGTCAATATCCTTTTTTAGGCGGCCGGCGAAAAGGGAACGTAAGGCTGGCTGGAAACAGCCGGCTTACTTGTCTTAGCCGTATCCGCTTTGGCAGCGGTCTTCACCGTCGTCTTAGCTGCCGTTTTAGCCACTGTCGCAGCCGTTGTCTTTACGGCCGTATCTGCTTTAGCAGGTGCTTTGGCCGCAGCCGTAGAAGCTGCCGCCGTGGCTGCTTCTTTCTTCTGCTGGGAAGCTAATTCAGCAGCCTGGGCCTGTTTTTCCTTGATATCCGACAAGGTCTGGCCTGCCGGTGCCTGGCGCAGGATATAGACGTTTTCTGCCGGTTCGACCGGTTTCAGTACGGAGAAGCCATAGCTCATGAGTTTCTGGGCATCGCCGAAGCGGTCGTCCGAATTCATGATAGAGGCGATGACGGTCCGGCCGTCCTGCGTAGCCGATGCGACCAGACAGGGACCGCCGGCATTGGTCGTACCGGTCTTGATGCCGTTGGCACCGGGGAAGCCGCTGGTCAGGAAATAGTTCGTCGTCGTGCAGTGCTTGGAGCCGCCGTTGATATAGGGCATGTCGTATTCACTGTGGCTGACCATATCGCGAAATTCCGGCAGTTTCATGCCGTAAGCGGCCATCGTCGCCATATCGCGGGCTGTCGAATAGTGGTCGCTGTCCGGCAGGCCATGGGGATTGGCGAAATGAGTATTCGTACAGCCCAGGGCGATTGCTTTTTCGTTCATCTTGGCGACGAAATCGGCCTGACTCGGCGTAACCGTTTCGGCGACGGCAATGGTGGCATCACAGCCGGATACAGTCATCATACCGGTCATGGCATTGCGCAGGGTAATCTGGTCGCCCGGGTCGATACCCAGGACGGACGCATCGCTTTCGATATCGTAGACATCTTTCGTAATGTTGATAGGCTGATCCAATTTACCCTGTACCTTGCCCAGTTCGACGCCTAGGATGCAGGTCATGATTTTCGTCGTGCTGCCCGGATAGGCCCGGTCATCGGCATTTTTCGCATAGAGCGTGTCGCCTGTATCGGCATCCATAACATAGGCAGCATGAGCACTGATTTCAGGCGGCTGCGGTGTATCGGCAAAGACAGCAGCCGATACGGTCAGACAGGCCGCAGCGGCCAGACAGAGGATTTTTTTCAAAGACATAGCGTACACTTCTTTCTCTATAAGGGATTTTTCGCAGCCATCTTTGGCTTGCGGGGATATTTCTTGGGGCTTTCCTTTACTTTTTCGATATAGAGGACAGCGCGGACATCGTCCAGGCCTGGCAGGCGGACCGGCCGGACTTCGGCGACTTTGCCGCCCAGGATCTGCAGGGCTTTTTCGCCTTCCGCCAGTTCTTCTTCATACTGGGCCCCTTTGAGGGAAATGAAATAGCCGCCGGTCCGGACGTAAGGCAGGGCCCATTCGGCCAGGATGTTCAGGCGGGCCACGGCCCGGCTGGTGACGATATCGAAGGCACTGCGGTATTCCGGTTTATGGGCCATTTCTTCAGCCCGGCCGTGGAGGAACGAAGCGGTCAGTCCCAAATCGCAGACGACCTTTTCCAGGAAAGTCAGCCGCTTCTGCAGGGAATCGAAGAAGGTCACCTTCAGATCCGGCCGGTAAATGAGCAGGGGCAGGCCGGGAAAGCCGGCACCGGTCCCCAGATCGAGGACGCTGGCGCCATCTTTGAAATAAGCCGGGTCATAGCAGGACAGGCTGTCGGCCATGTGCTTGATGGCGACGCCTTTCGGATCGGTAATGGCCGTCAGGTTCATGACCTTGTTCGTTTCGACTAAAGCTTCATCAAAGGTGCAGAACTGTGCCAGCTGGCTTTCTGATACGCTGAGGTCCATGGCCTTCAGGGCCTGTGCTAATTCACTGCGAAACATGATTTTTTTCCTCCCGGCTGTGCTGTTCCAGTACGATGAGCAGGGCCGTGATATCCGCCGGCGAGACGCCGGAGATACGGCTGGCCTGGCCCAGGGACAAGGGCCGGATTTCGTCGAGTTTCTGCCGGGCTTCGGCCGACAGGGTATCGATATCGGCATAGACGATGTCGGCAGGCATCTTCTTCTGTTCCAGGCGGTTCATCTTTTCAACCTGTTCCATCTGACGGCTGATATAGCCTTCGTATTTGATCATGATCTCGATTTCTTCTTCCACATCGGCAGCCAGTTCCGGCAGGTCGAAGACCGTCCGCAAGGCTTCATAATCGACATCATTGCGGCGCAGGAGGTCATAGGCCGTAATAGCCGTGTGAATCGGTGCCGTACCCAGGCGTTCCAGTTTTTCCAGGTTGGCCTTGGACGGCGTGACCGAAATCTCTTTCAAGGCGGCAATGCCCTGTTCGATAGCCTCTTTCTTGGCCGAGAAACGGTCGTACCGTTCCTGCGTGACCAGGCCCAAATCGTAGCCTTTCTGAGTCAGGCGCAGGTCGGCATTATCCTGGCGCAGGATGAGGCGGTATTCGCTGCGGCTGGTCATGATGCGGTACGGTTCATTCGTGCCCTTGGTGACCAAGTCGTCGATGAGGACGCCGATATAGGCTTCAGAACGGGTCAGGATGAACGGATCCTTCCCCTGTATCTTCAAGGCCGCGTTGATGCCGGCCATGAGGCCCTGGGCAGCCGCTTCTTCGTAGCCGCTGGTGCCGTTGGCCTGGCCTGCCGAGAAGAGGCCGGAAATCTTCTTCATTTCCAGCCATGGTGTGAGCTGTGTCGGATCCAGGCAGTCGTATTCGATGGCGTAACCAGGACGCATGATTTTGACATCTTCCAGGCCCGGAATGGTCCGCAGGAAGGCGTACTGGACGTCAGCGGGCATGCTGGTGCTCATGCCCTGGACGTACATTTCTTCCGTCGATTCACCTTCCGGTTCGATGAACAACTGATGCCGCTTCTTATCGGCAAAGCGGACGATCTTCGATTCGATGGACGGGCAGTAACGCGGGCCGATGCCGGTGATGATGCCGTTACACATCGGCGCCCGATCGAGGTTGTCGCGGATGATCTTATGCGTTTCTTCATTGGTGAAAGTCAGCCAGCAGCATTCTTTGTTGCGGTCCTTGCGTTCCGACAGGAAAGAAAAGGCATGGCCGTCTTTATCGCCTTCCTGTTTGGCCATTTCGTCCGTCCGCAGGGTGCGGCGGTCGACGCGGG